>Ga0335076_10001377_pt1 | contig 23506 bp, 22 predicted proteins | sample Lox_Sample_25_FD_206717 | JGI IMG/M metagenome (GOLD analysis project Ga0335076, IMG submission 206717) | Soil microbial communities from Loxahatchee National Wildlife Refuge, Florida, United States - Lox_Sample_2.5 | ecosystem: Environmental > Terrestrial > Soil > Wetlands | place: USA... | reverse complement strand
TCGACTGCGGACTCCCGGCGGCGAAGCTGCGATGCATGCTGTCGGCGCCTGTGGGTTCGACGCCGAGGACTTGGCAGTCCGGACGCAGCTGCTTGACCGCGCAGGCGACGCCCGCGGCGAGCCCGCCGCCGCCGATCGGCACGATGATCGCCTCGAGGTCCGGCGTCTGCCGGCACCATTCGTAGCCGAGCGTGGCCGTGCCGAGCACCGTCCGCTCGCCTTCGAACGGATGCACGAAGCTGCGGCCTTCCTCCCGCTCGATCCGGCGCACGGTATCGAAGGCGGCATGCACGTCGTCGGCGAGCACCACCTCGGCGCCGTAGCTGCGGCAGCGCTCGACACGGAAGGGGTTGGCCGTCTTCATCATCACCACCTTGGCGGTGGTGCCGAGCGTCTTGGCCGCATAGGCGACGGCGATCGCGTGGTTGCCGGCGCTGACGGCCGTGACGCCGCGGGCGAGCGCGTCCGCCGACAGGTTCAGCATGTTGGTGAGCGCCCCGCGCGGCTTGAAGCTGCCGGTGTACTGGAACAGCTCGAGCTTGAGGACGACGCTTGTACCGCCGCCGGCGGCCGCGGCAATCTCAGGCCCGCGCCAGTGATGCACCGGCGTTTCGATGATCAGCCGCCCCAGGTCGCCATGCGCGGCAGCGATCTGCGCCAGATTCGGGTAGTCGCTCAAGGTCGCGCCATAAGGTTTTGATTTAATTTATGATATCGCCGGTCGATGTTGGCTTGCATGGACCGGCGGTTGAAGTCATGCGGGAACTATTACAGGATAACGCGATGCACACAAATGGCTTCGGCTGCTCCGGCGGGTGGTCGAAAGGTGCCTCGACCGTCACGAGGGGACCATTGAGAATCAAGGACTATTTCTTGATGCATGGGGTTGTTTTGCACCGGCGGGCGGGGAACCGATGCTGAAGCTCGACCGCATCCTCGGGCAGGCGGGCGAGCCGGCGATCGCGGAGCGCCTGCACGCGCTCGATCACGCCGGCCGGGTCGAGTATCTCGTGCTCGCCGGCGAAGACACGCGGCGCCACCGCCTGCACGTCAGCACCGACCGCGGCACCGAGTGCGCGATCACGCTGCCGCGGTCGGAGCACCTGGAAAACGGCGCGGTCCTGCATCTGAGCGCGGACCGCGCGATCGTCGTGCGGCTGCGCGAAGAGCAATGGCTGCCGCTTCTGCCGCGCGATGCCGCCGCCGCGCTGGAGCTGGGTTATTTCGCCGGCAACATGCATTGGCCGGTGCGCTTCGACGGCACGACGCTGCGCATCGCCCTGCATGGGCCGGAAGAGGCCTATCTCGCGCGCCTCGAGCATCTGCTGGCGGACGGGCGCGTGCGGCGCGCCGACGATGATGGATGACGCTGCGCTGCTGCGCGCCCTACAGCACGGCGACAGCTTCTTTCCCAGCGGCGCCGCGGCCTTCTCCTGGGGCCTCGAAGCGCTCTGCGCCGATGGCCAGGTGGCCGGCGCCGCCGACGTCGGCCGCTTTCTCGAAGGACAGCTCCGCCACCGCTGGGCGACTTGCGACCGGCCGTTCCTGACCGCCGCGCATCGGGCGGGCGGGGCGCTGGACCAAGTGGCGTCGATCGACCGGTCGCTCGCCGCCATGACGCTGCCGCGCGAGCTGCGGGATGGCGCCGCGCGGGCCGGCGGCGCCCTCCTCAACATCCACGAAAGGCTGGGCACGCCGGGCGCTGCCGCCTACCGCCAGATCGTGCGCGACGGGCACGCCCCCGGGCACCTGGCCGTCGTGCAAGGGCTGCTCTGGGCCGGCGTCGGGCTGGACGAAGCCGCGGCATCGGCCGTCTCCGCGCATGCCCTGTCGGTCGGCATCGTGAGCGCGGCGCTGCGGCTCAGCGTCATCAGCCACATCGACGCGCAACGGATCCTGACGGCGACGCGCGGCATCATCGCGGGACTCATGGCCGAGCCCGTCCTCGGCATCGACGACGCCAGCGTCTTTACGCCGGCGACGGACATCGCGGCCATGCGGCACGAGACTCAGATCACACGCCTGTTTGCCAATTGACTCGAACGCAGGGTGCCCGATGAACGTCGCGACCCCCAAGTCCGTCGAATCCCGGAAGGCCCATCCAGGTGCTGCCCGCGTCGGTGTCGGCGGCCCCGTCGGCTCCGGCAAGACGGCGCTGCTGGAGCAGCTGATCCCCCGCTTCATCGCGCGCGGCACCAGCATTGCGGTCGTGACCAACGATCTCGTCACCAAGGAGGATGCCGAGCGGATCCGCCGCAGCGGCCTGATCGCGCCCGAGCGAGTCATGGCGGTGGAGACCGGAGCCTGTCCGCACACGGCGATCCGCGAGGACCCGACGCTCAACATCCAGGCCGCCGATCTCCTCGACGACCGCTTCAAGCCGCTCGACCTCATCCTCATCGAAAGCGGCGGCGACAACCTCGCCTCGACGTTCTCGCTCGATCTCGTCGACTACTGGCTCTTTGTCATCGACGTGGCCGGCGGCGACGACATCCCGCGCAAGCGCGGCCCCGGCGTTCTGCTGTGCGACCTCCTGGTCATCAACAAGGTGGACCTGGCGCCGTACGTGCGCGTGGATCTCGACCGCATGACGGCGGAGGCGGCACAGGCGCGCGGCGGCAAGCCGATCCTGCTGACGAACTGCGCCACCGGCGCCGGCGTCGACGCCGTCGTGGAGCAGCTGTCGCGCGACGTGCTGTTCGATCAGTAGCCATGCGGCTGATCGCACGGGACGCCACGCTGGGGTCGGTGATCGAGGACGACCGGCGCGGGCGCGCCGAAGTCGACTTCGCCCGTGACCCGTCGGGCCGCACCTACATCTGCCGGCAGTACGTCAGCTATCCCTACCATATCTGCCGGCCCCTGACGTTCGCCGGCGACCCGCCCGGGATGGCGACGCTCTATCTGCAGTCCTGCGCCGGCGGCATCTTTCAGGAGGACCGGCTCGTCGAGCGCATCGCCGCAGGCCCGGCGGCGGCCGCGCAGGTGACGACCCAGGCGGCCACGATCGTCCATGGCATGGATAGGGGCACGGCCTCGCAGCAGGTGTCGATCGACGCCGCATCCGACGCCTTGGTCGAGTTCCTGCCCGATCCGTTCATCCTGTTTCCGCGGGCGCGCTTCGTCAGCGAGGTCCGCGTGCGCGCCGATGAAGCGGCGACGGTCCTGCTGTCCGACAGCTTCATCGGCCACGATCCCCAGGGTAGCGGCGCCGTGTTCGATTGGTACCGCGGCACGCTCACGGTCGAAGACCGGTCCGGGGCGACGGTGGCGCAGGACCGGTTCCGCGTCACGGGCGACGCCCTGCAAGCGGGTACCCCCGGCATCACCGGCGCCTTCGCCGCCCAGGGCAGCTTCTTCGTCCTGCATCGTCACCTGCCGGCGCCCGCCATCGTCGAGGCGCTGCGGGAGGCGGTCGCCGGCCTCCCCGGGACGTATGCCGGGGCCTCCGCGCTCCCCTCCGACTGCGGCGCCTGGCTGCGCGTCGCGGCCGCCGACGGCGCCGCGCTGCGATCGGCGATGAGCGCTGCCTGGCAGGGTGTGCGGCGGCTCCTTACCGGCCTCACGCCGGCGCCGCGGCGCAAGTAGGCAAGGATGCGCCTCACCGACATTGAGCACAGGGTCGCCGCGGCGGGGCTTGCGATACGCGGCGGGTTCCATCCGGAGGCGGCCGACGCGGTGCCTGCAGGCCCCGACGGCCGCCCGACGAGCACGGTCGTCCTGATCGGCAATGTCGACGGGTCGATGTGGGATGCCTTCGCCGCGGCCCCCGAGCTGCATGACGGTGCGCCGAACGCCCTCGACCGCTGGACGCGTCGCGTCGTCGACGGAATCGCCGGCGCGGTCGGGGCGACGGCGCTCTATCCCTTCCGGGGACCGCCCTACCTGCCGTTCCAGCGCTGGGCGATGCGGGCCGAACCGGTGGCGCCGTCGCCGCTCGGCATCCTCATCCATCCGGACTATGGACTCTGGCACGCCTATCGCGGCGCGCTCGCTTTCGCCCAGCCGCTCGACCTGCCGCCCCGCGATGCCCGGCCCAGCCCCTGCGACAGCTGCCGCGACAAGCCCTGCCTGACGGCCTGCCCGGTCGGCGCCTTCGGCGACCGCGGCTACGACGTTCCGGCCTGCATCGGCCATATCGCCGGACCGGCCGGCGCCGCCTGCATGGCCGGCAGCTGTCTCGCCCGCCGCGCCTGCCCGGTCGGCCGTGCCTTCACCTACGGTCCGCCCCAGTCCGCCTACCACATGCAGGCATTCCTGCGGTCGAACCGCCGGCCTTGAAGCCGGGACGGTGGCCGGGCGTTTGCCAATTATTTACCATCCGGCAACTAACATCTCGAATTGACGGCCGTGAATCCCGGCGGAAACATGCCGGCGCGATTCGAAGGGAAAATCCTCGGTGGCGGAAACCGTTCTGTTGGTCAGTCACAGCGCCTGGCGCGAGAGCCGCGTCACGCCCATGCTGCAGGCGAAAGGCTACGCCGTGGAATGGTGCTGCCCCGCCCAAGGCCAGCGTCTGCCGGAGACGACCGGCGGCTATGCCGGCACCATCGTGTTCGGCGGCGGGCAAAGCGCCAACGACGGGTCGACGACGCCCTACATTCAGCACGAGCTCGATTGGATCGGCGACTATGTGAGCGGCGGCGGCCGTTACCTCGGCATCTGCCTCGGCGGCCAGCTGCTGGCCCGCGCGCTCGGCGCGACGGTTGCCCGGCACCCGCAGGGGGTCAACGAGATCGGCTATTTTCCGGTGCGCCCGACGGCGGCCGGTCGCACCCTCTTCAGCGACGGCCTGCACGTCTTTCACTGGCATCAGGAAGGCTTCACGGTGCCCGACGGTGCCGAACTCCTGGCCGAGGGCGATGCCTTCCCGAACCAGGCCTTCCGCTACGGCGAGGCGGCCTATGGCCTGCAGTTCCATCCGGAAGTGCGCCCGACCGATGCGCGCGCCTGGTTCGACACGGTGCCGGAGCAGCTGGCACGGCCGGGGGCGCAACCGCGCGAAATGCAGGAAGCGGGGTTTCTGCGCCACGATGTGCCGCTGACGGCCTGGCTCGACGGTTTCCTCGACCACTGGCTCGGTTGCCGCGCCGGCTTCGGCGCGGCGGCGACGTCGCGTCCGGCCCTGGCGCCGCAATCGGCCGCCGGGCAATGAGCCGGCAACGCGTCCTTGTACTGCGCGAGTCGAATCAAGTAGCTTGGCCGCCCTTTCGTAACTCACACCGGGGGATCAACGTGCGCCTCCTTCAGCCGATCCTGTCGTTCGCCCTGCTGTGCCTGCTGACTATTGCCGTCAGCGTGCCGGTGGCCTCCGCCGCCGACCCGGTGAAGGTCACGTTCCAGGCACGGATCATGGAGGGCGCGCCGCCCCTCAAGGGCGACGTCCAGTGGGCGATCACGCCGCTCGACGCGTCCGGCACGCCGAAGCAGACGCTGACGAAGGCGGCCCCCGAACTGTCGTTGCTGCCCGGCCGGTACCGCGCCACCGCAACCCTCGGATACGTGACCGCATCCAGGGACATGACCATCAGCGCGGCCGGCAAGCAGGACATCGTGCTCAACGGCGGCTTCATGCGATTGGCGATGATTCCCGATCGGAAGGGAAAGCCGATCAACGATCCGGTGCGCTGGCAGGTGTATCTGTACAGCAAGGACGGCGTCGACGATAAGCGGAAGGTGACCGAATTGACGGACCCGTCGCCGCAGCTCGTGCTGCCGGTGGGCTACTACGTCGTCCGCAGCAAGTACCAAGGCATCGACGCCGAAATGGTGGCCGAGGTGAAGCTCGGCATTCTCTACAAGTACACGGTTGTTGCCTACGCCGGCAAAATCCAGCTGTCCGCGGTCGACAACAAGGGCCGCCCGGTCAAGAGCAATATCCAATGGAGCGTCGAACGGGCACCGAAGGACGCGACGGCGAAGCGGACGCCCGTCTTCACCGACTCGACGGCGAATCCGCAACTGCTCCTCGGCGAGGGCAAATACATCGTGGTCGCCCGGTCGGGGAACCTGATGGGCGAGACGCCGATCGAGGTCAAGCAGTTCGACCTCAAGGCGATCAAAGTGCAGTTGAAGCCGCAGGGCGGCGCCTGATCGCACCGACCCGCACCTAGGAACGTCCGGCTCCAGGAGTCCGGGTTCTCCAGCGCTCATCGGATCGGGCGCAGGCCAACCAACCCGCGGCGCCACATCGCTTGGCCCCGGCGGTTTGTCGCTTGTCGGCGGCCGCACCGCGCCGCATTATCTCCGCCATCGACCCATCGGGAGGGAACGTCGCCATGATCCGCCCGCTTCGGCTCGTCCTCGTCCTCGTCCTCGTCCTCGGCCTCTGGACCGTCGCACCGTCGCCGTCGGACGCCGGGACGCCGCTGGTCGGGATGGACGGACAGACGCCGAGCCTGGCACCCCTGCTCAAGCAGGTGACGCCGGCCGTCGTGAACATCGCGGTCAAGGGAACCGAGGAGGTCGATAATCCGCTGCTCAAGGACCCGCTCTTCCGCCGCTTTTTCAACATCCCGGAAGGGCCGATCAAGCGCGAGGTGCAGGCGGCCGGCTCGGGCGTCATCGTCGACGCGCAAGCCGGCTATGTCATCACCAACAATCACGTGGTCGAGCATGCCGACCAGATCGTCGTCACGCTGAAGGACAACCGGCACTTCGACGCCAAGCTGATCGGGGCGGATCCGGACACCGACGTCGCCGTCCTCAAGATCGATCCGACCAACCTGACGGCGATCGCGATCGGCGACTCGGATCGGCTGGAAGTCGGCGACTTCGTCGTCGCCATCGGCAATCCCTTCGGCCTCGGCCAGACCGTGACCTCCGGAATCGTCAGCGCGCTCGGCCGTTCCGGCCTCGATATCGAGCACTACGAGAACTTCATCCAGACCGACGCGGCCATCAATCCCGGCAACTCCGGCGGCGCGCTCATCAACCTGCGCGGCGAACTCATCGGCATCAACACGGCGATCGTCGGGCCGAGCGGCGGCAACGTGGGCATCGGCTTCGCGGTGCCGATCAACATGGCGCGTAGCGTCATGGATCAGCTGGTGGCGCATGGCGCGGTGAAGCGCGGCCGCATCGGCGTGACGCTGCAGGACCTGACGCCCGACATCGCCGAGGCGATGCATGTCGACGTGAACGAAGGCGCCATCGTCAGCAAGGTCGATCCGCAGTCTCCCGCCAAGCGGGCGGGCATCAAGCCGGGCGATGTCATCGTCGCCGTCAACGGCACCCCGGTGCATGGCTCGTCGGACCTGCGCAACCGCGTCGGCCTGATGTCGATCGGCGATACGGTCAGCCTCACCATCGTGCGCAGCGGCGCCCAGCAGACCATCGACGTCCGCATCGAGAAGGGCAGCTGACGCGGCGGCGCCCCGGCGGTTGGCGTTCGGCCGGCCGCCCCCCAAATAGCTTTTGTCGCGTTGACCTGGCGCAAGCCAGGGTGGCGTCGATACCCTATTCATGACACGTGCGCCGGGGGTCTACCGAACTCCCGCTGGCCGGCCGTCGAGGAGGGCATGATGGACAAGAAGGTGCAGTTTCACATCTGGTACGTCATCGCGGCCGTGGTCGCGGTGATGGTGCTGCACGACCTGTGGACGCAGTACCGGCAGGTGGAGCCGATCCCCTATAGCCAGTTCCAGACCTATCTGAAGGACGGCCAGCTCGACGACATCGTCGTCGGCACGCAGTACATCAGCGGGAAGCTGAAGAAACCGCAGCCGAGCGGCGCCAGCGAATTCATCACGACGCGCGTCGAGCCGGGCCTGGCGGCCGATCTCGACAAATACGGCGTGAAGTACTCGGGCGCGATCGAGAACACCTTCCTGCGCGACATCCTGTCCTGGATCCTGCCGGCCGTCGTCTTCTTCGGCCTCTGGATGTTCGTGATCCGGCGCTTTGCCGACAAGGGGCTTGGCGGCGGCTTCATGACCGTCGGCAAGAGCAAGGCCAAGATCTATGTCGAGCACGACACCAAGGTGACGTTCGCCGACGTCGCCGGCGTCGACGAGGCCAAGGCCGAGCTGCAGGAGATCGTGAGCTTCCTCAAGGACCCGCAGAGATACGGGCGGCTCGGCGGCCGCATGCCCAAGGGCGTGCTGCTGGTCGGCCCGCCCGGCACCGGCAAGACACTGCTGGCACGCGCCGTGGCCGGCGAGGCCGGCGTGCCATTCTTCTCCATCAGCGGCTCCGAGTTCGTCGAGATGTTCGTCGGCGTCGGGGCGGCGCGCGTGCGCGACCTGTTCGAGCAGGCGCGGGCCAAGGCGCCGGCCATCATCTTCATCGACGAACTGGACGCCCTCGGCCGCGCGCGCGGCGCCTTCCCCTGGGGCGGGGGCCATGACGAGAAGGAGCAGACGCTCAACCAGCTGCTGGCCGAGCTCGACGGCTTCGACCCACGCGAGGGCCTGGTCCTGCTCGGTGCCACCAACCGGCCCGAGATTCTTGATCCTGCCTTGCTGCGTGCCGGCCGCTTCGACCGGCAGGTGCTGGTCGACAAGCCCGATCGCAAGGGCCGCGTCGACATCCTGAACGTGCATCTGCGCAAGGCGAAACTCGCGGCCGACGTCAGGCCCGACGAGATCGCCGCGCTGACGCCGGGCTTCAGCGGCGCCGACCTCGCCAATCTCGTCAACGAGGCGACCCTGCTGGCGACGCGGCGCGGCGCCGACGCCGTCACCATGGACGACTTCACGCGGGCGATCGAGCGAATCGTCGCCGGCCTCGAGAAGAAGAACCGGTTGCTCAATCCGCATGAGCGCAAGGTCGTCGCCTATCACGAGATGGGGCATGCCCTGATCGCCATGTCGCTGCCGGGCTCCGACACCGTGCACAAGGTCTCGATCATCCCGCGCGGGATCGGCTCGCTCGGCTACACGATCCAGCGGCCGACCGAGGACCGCTACCTGATGACGCGCGAGGAGCTGGAGAACCGCATGGCTGTACTGCTGGGCGGCCGGGCGGCGGAGACGATCGTCTTCGATCAGATTTCCACCGGCGCGAGCGACGATCTCGCCAAGGTCACCGACATCGCCCGCAGCATGGTGACGCGCTTCGGCATGGTGGAGAAGCTGGGTCAGGTGACATTCGAGGAGGCGCCGCAGAATTTCCTCGGTGCCCCGGCGCCCGGCTTCGGCCAGGAGCGCAAGTACAGCGAAGAGACGGCGCGCGAGATCGACTGCGCCGTGCGCGATATCGTCGCCCGTGCGTTCGACAAGGCTTTCGGCATCCTGAAGTCGAAGCGCGCCGTGCTGGAGCGCACGGCGCAGACGCTGCTGGAAAAGGAGACGCTGACCGAGGCCGACCTCAAGGCGCTGCTCGCCGAACCCGCGAAATCGGCGGCGTGAACCTGCCGCCCTATACCTCGCCCAGGGGGTGGATCACAGGTTCCTTCGGCCAGAGCAGATAGCGGGCGAGGATCTCGCCGTAGCCGCGGTAGCGGTAGCCGCCGTTCCCGCGCAGCACGTCATCGTGAATCTCGCGATAGCGCCGGCGCCGCTGGTGCCAGGGCGCCGCCGGATCCAGGTGATGCACGGCGTGCAGGTTGTTGTTGAGATAGACGAGGCTCATGAGCAACCCCGCCTCGACGACGACCGTGCGGCGGCCGATCTCGGCGCGACCCTGGTGCTCGAGGTAGGACCGCAAGAGGGTCAGAGACAGGCCCGGCCAGACGTACAGAAGGACGTATTGCCAGAACGGGATCTGGCACACGCCGATCACCCAGACGAGGACGATGGCGACCGCCGGAATATGCAGCAGCCAGATGCGCAGATACGGCCAATCACCAGCCTGCAGCCGGCGCAGCGCTTCAAGCCAGGCGAGCGCCGCGTAGTAGGGCGGGCCGAGGACGAGCCGCCCCGCGCAGGTCGTTAACGCCTTGCGCACCGCATGGTGCAGCGCCCCCATCTTTGCCCAGGCTTCCGGGGTCAGGTAGTTCGACTCCGGATCATCGGCCGGCGAGGTCAGCCGCTCGTTGCGATGATGGATCAGATGCAGGTGCCGGTACTGCGCATAGGGCAGCCACAGCCACAGCGACGGAAAGACGATGGCGCTGTTCCAGAGGCGGCGGCGGAACGGGTAGCCGTGCACCGCCTCATGTTGCAGCGAACCGTGCAAGGCGACGATGTAGGCCCCCAGCGGCAGCACCAGCCACCACGGCAGGGCGCTGTGGTACCAGGTGAGCAGGCCGAACGCGACGTAGACCCCGACGGCGACGCCCAGGGTGGGCCAATCGACCGGCGGGCGGCGATCGGCCGCCACCCGGTTTATCCCCATCAGCGGGGCAGAAAATTCATAGGGCTCCCACACGATTTTATACTGTCTCCAAATTCCGCGCGGACAAAGAAGCAAATGCGCACATCGCGTAACGGATTGTCATCAATCTCTACAGTTGTTGATAAAGCGCAACAGTCAGTGTACGCTAGGATGGTTAATTTTTCTTTGGGGTCGCCATGGACCGCCGCGACACCGTCCAGGTCTTCCGGCAACGCCTGTTCGAGGTGATCGCGCGCTCGGGGCTCACCCGATCGGCCTTCGCGGCGCGCATCGGCATCGACCGCTCGACGCTCGCCCAGGTGCAGTCGCCGGGCAACGACCGGTTGCCGCGGGCCGAGACGCTGGCCGCCATCGCCGCGGACCGGCAGGTGAGCGTCGACTGGCTGCTCGGGCTCAGCCAGGAGGGGGCTCTGGCGCCCGACATCATCGAGCAGCCGATGACCATCGAGCCGGGCGGCTATTCTCCCGCCGACGAACGCCTCACGCGCTGGCACGCGGAGGCCGCCGGATACAAGGTGCGCTACGTGCCGGCGACGCTGCCGGACCTGCTGAAGACCGAGGAGTTCATCCGCTTCGAGTATCGCGACTACGTCGGACCGATTCCGGAATCGCGCATCGAGGCGGCGCACGCCCGCCTCGCCAACCAGCGGCGTCCGGAAACCGACATGGAGGTGTGCAGTCCGCGCCAGAACCTCGAGAGCTTCGTGCGCGGCGAAGGCATCTGGCGCGACCTCGATGCCGGCGTGCGGCGGCGTCAGGTCGAGTGGATGATCCGCCTGCTCGACGAGCTCTATCCGACGTTCCGCTGGTTCCTCTACGACGGCATGCAGCGCTACGCGGTGCCGCTCACCGTCTTCGGGCCCAAGCGCGCGGCGATCTATGTCGGCCACATGTATCTGGTGTTCAACAGCACGGAACATATCCGCCTGCTGACGCAGCTGTTCGACAATCTGATCCGCGCCGCGGTCGTGCAGCCGCCGGAGGTGTCGGCTATGTTGCGGCGGCTGCTCGCCGAGCAGGACGAGCGCGACAGCGCGGGGAAGGGGAGGACGCAGCGCCATGGCTAGGAAGAAAGTCAGTGGGACCGCATCCAAGAAGAAGGCGGCGGCCGTCACCGGCAGCTGCCTGTGCGGCGCCGTGCGCTACGAGGCGCGCGGCCTGCTGCGCGACGTCGTCAATTGTCACTGCGGCCAATGCCGCAAGTTCCACGGGCACTACGGCGCCTACACGAATGCCGCCCTGCGCGACGTCGTCATCCGCGGCAAGCGCCAGCTGAAGTGGTACCGCTCCTCCGACGTCGCACGCCGGGGCTTCTGCAGCCGCTGCGGCTCGAGCCTGTTCTGGCAGCGGCTGAAGGGCGAAACCATCAGCATCGCGGCCGGAACGTTCGATGCGCCGACGCCCCTGAAGACGACCCGCCACATCTTCGTTGCGCACAAGGGCGACTACTACCGGATCGCCGACCGGCTGGAGCGTCTGCCCGGCACGATGAGCTAGCGTTGGCGGCAAGAGTGCAATCAAAGGCGGTCCGGGCAACCGGCGAAACGGGCGTCGCCAGCCTGGCGATGTATGATCTGCCGGAAGTGCGGGCGGCGACCGACGCCTGGTGGCGCGGGCTGGCGGCGGCATTCCGCCGCGAGGGCATCGCCGAGGTGCCGGACCGGCTCGACCGGAAGACCGGCCACCACGAGGTCTGCCTGCGGTCCGACCTGCTGTTCGCCCAGACCTGCGGCTATCCGCTGACGCACGCGCTGGCCGGCCGCGTCGCACTCGTGGCGACGCCCTGCTATGCCGCCGAGGGTTGCGCCGGGGCCTCCTATTGCAGCTTCATCGTCGTGGCCGACGGCAATCCGGCCACGGCCATCGCCGACCTGCGCGGCGCCCGCTGCGCCGTCAACGCGTCCGACTCGCAGTCCGGCTACAGCGCCCTGCGCGCGGCGGTCGCGCAACACGCCCGCGACGGGCGCTTCTTCTCCGCCGTGACGGTGAGCGGCAGCCATGTCGCGAGCCTGCAGCTGGTCGCCGCCGGCACCGTCGATGTCGCCGCCATCGATTGCGTGACCTACGCGCTGGTCGCCCGCCACCGGCCGGCCGCGCTCGAAGGCACGCGGGTCCTGGCACGCACGATGCCGGCACCGGGCCTGCCCTACGTCACCCGCGGCGATGCCGGTGACGATCGGATCGCGCGCCTGCGGGCCGGACTCCAGCGAGCCTTCGCCGATCCGCAACTGGAGCCGGCGCGCGCGGCACTGCTGTTGACGGCGGTCGCCGTCCTTCCGCTCGCCGCCTACGACCGCATCATCGCGATCGAGAAGGACGCCGTCGCGGCGGGCTATCCGACAGTCGCCTGACCGCGGCGCAGTCCGCCGGCATCCTGGTGATCCACATCACAGAGCGGTCACGCCAAGCTGATATTCTTGCGGACGCCTGAGGTCCGCAGGCGCACCGCAAGGTCCGGCAGGTGACCCATGTCGCTCAAGCAGTATGGCGTACTCGTCGGCCGCGTCGTCGACGATCGTCGCGAAGACGATCCGACGTCGCCGCACTTCCAGGTGCGCGTCAAGGCGGCCGGCGTCGACTATCGCATCGCGGTCAACGTCAAATCGCAGACCAGTCCGTCCGAGCTGCTGTTCCTGGTCGACGAAGACTTCCATCACGTCGTGACCGACCGTCTGCTGCCGCTCGGCGAGGGATTCACGCCGGTCCCCAGCCGGCCCGGCGGACTCGCCCTCGACTTCATCCGCGCCAACCTGTTCGACCGCCTGGAGATGCGGCCGCTGCCGGCCGACGTCCCGGGGCCGGACAACGACCTGGCCGACCGCCTGGCCCACTTCATCGATCGCGCCAAGGCGGAGTCCGATGCGCGCGTCTTCGCGTTCGGCGAGCGCTGGGGGCCGGAGCCGCAGAACCCGGACAAGACCTTCAAATTCAAGCCGGGCAACGGCGTCCACGACATCCACATGAACCAGGGCAACGTCGGATCGTTCGTGAAGGACGACGGCGTGTGGCAGGACGGCGCGCTCATCGTGCATTTCCCCACGACCGATCAGTGGGTCGGAATCTTCCTCGCCTTCCAGTCGCAGGCTTGGCACACCGACGACCAGACGGGTCACGCCTCCGGCGACGTGCCGACGCCGGGTCCGGGCCCCTCGCCGCATCCGACCGAGCCCGACTTCCGGGTCCTCATCGTCGGCGCTCTGGTCAACCCAATCGGCCCGGCCCCGGAACGCGAAACGGTGACGCTGCTGAACGCGACGCCGGCGCCGATCGACCTGACCGGCTGGCAGATCGCCGACCAGCAGAAGCGCAAGCAGACGCTGAGCGGCTCCATCGACGCCGGCGCGACGCTGCAGATCGTTCTCTCGCCCGACGTCCAGCTTGGCAACAAGGGCGGCATGATCACGCTGCTCGATGACCATGGCCTGAAAGTGCATGGCGTGAGCTACACCAAGGCAGATGCCGACCGCGAGGGATGGACGGTCGTCTTCTGAACCGTGCTCACGCGGCCGCCTCGGCGAGCGGGAAATGACAGCGGTGCATGTGATCGCCGGCGAGCAGGGCGGCCTCGGGTCGCTCGGCGCGGCAGCGGTCGCGCGCGTGCGGGCAGCGCGTGTGGAACTCGCAGCCCGCCGGCCGGCGCGCTAGGCTCGGCACCTCGCCCTGCAACTCGACATTGGCCCGGCGTTTGTCCGGGTCGGGCAGCGGCTGTGCCGCCAGCAGGCCGTGGGTGTAGGGATGCGCCGGCTGCGCGAAGATGGCGCGGGTCGGACCGCGCTCGAGGAACCGGCCCATGTACATGATGGCCATTTCGTCGCTGACGTGGCGGACGACGGCGAGATTGTGGGTGATGATGATGTAGGTGAGGCCGAGTTCGCGCTGCAGCCTCGCCAGGAGGTTCAGGATCTCGCCCTGCACGGACACGTCGAGTCCGGCCGTCGGCTCGTCCGCGATGATCAGCTTCGGCGACAGCGCGAGCGCGCGGGCGACGCCGACGCGCCGCGCCTGGCCGCCCGACAGCTGGTGCGGATAGCGGCTGCTGAAATCCGCCGGCAAGCCGACGAGCGTCAGCAGCCGCCGCGCCTCGGCGTCGCGATCCCGGTCGCGCATGCCGTGGATGACGAACGGCTCGGTGATCAACGATTTCACGGTGAGCCGCGGGCTCAGGCTGGCCACCGGATCCTGGAACATCATGGCGACCTGACGCCGGTAGGCGGCGAGCGCGGCGCTGCCCCGCGTCAGCGGCTCCTGTCCGTCGAAGCGCACGCTGCCGTGGTACATCGGCACCAGCCCCGTGATCGCGCGCCCGAGCGTGCTCTTGCCCGAGCCGCTCTCGCCGACGAGGGCGAAGGTGGTTCCGGCCGCGACGGCGAACGACACGTCGAGGACCGCGTCGAGGAACCGGCTCCCGCCCCCGGCAAGGAGCGCCTTGATCGGCCCCATCTGCCGGAACCGGACATGCAGATGTTCGACCTCAAGCAGCGCGCTCATGCCGAAGCCAGGTGGCAGCGCGCCGATTGCGTGGCGCCGACGGCGTGGTCGGCTGGTCGTTCCTCGCGGCAGCGGTCGAAGACCTTCGGGCAGCGCGGCGCAAAGACGCAGCCGCGCGGTACCTGCAGCAGGTTCGGCACGTCGCCCGGAATCGTCGGCAGCTCGCGGCGGACGTCGTCGATGCGGGCGGGATCGCAGACGAGCAGCGCCTCCGTGTAGGGATGCCGCGGCCGGTGGAAGATGTCCTGCACGCTGCCCTGCTCCACCACCTCGCCGGCATAGAGGATGACGACGCGGTCGCAAAGCTCGGCGATGAGGCCGAGATTGTGCGAGATGAACAGGATCGACCCCGCGAAGTCGCGCTGCAGCTCGCGCAGCAGATGGATGATCTGCGCTTCTAGCGTCACGTCGAGCGCCGTGGTCGGCTCGTCCGCGATCAGCAGTTCCGGATTGCCGAGCAGGCCCATGGCGATGGCGATGCGCTGGCGCATGCCGCCGCTGAACTCGTGTGGGTAGCGGCCGAGGCGCTGCTCCGGATCGGGGATGCCGACGCGGCGCAGCATCGCGGCGGCCTTGCGCCGCTTCTCGGCCGCGCCGGCGGCGCGGTCGCGATACTGGATGTCGGTCATCTGGGCGCCGATCGACAGCACGGGGTTGAGCGACGTCATCGGATCCTGGAACACCATCGAGACGCGCCGCCCGCGCAGGTCGCGCCAGCCGGATTCACTCATCGCGAGCAGGTCGGCGCCGTCGAACAGGATGCGGCCGGCGCGGATCACGGCGTTCTCCGGCAGCAGGCCCATCGCCGCCAGCGACAGCGTGGACTTGCCCGAGCCGCTCTCCCCGACGATGCCGACGATGCTGCCGCGCGGCACCTCGAGCGTCACGCCGCGCAGCGCATGCACGAGGCCGCGCGGCGTCTGGAAATCGATGCTGAGATCCCGGACCGAGAGGACGCTGGCCGCCGCCATCACACCATCCGGCGGAGCTTCGGGTCGAGCATGTCGCGCAGGGACTCGCCGAGGAAGGTGAAGCCGAGCGTGGTAATGATGAGCGGAATGCCCCCGGCCACGACGATCCAGGGCGCGTCGCGGATGAAGCGGTAGCCCTCTTCGAGGATGCGGCCCCAGCTGGGCGCCGGCGGCGGCAGGCCCAGCCCGAGATAGGTGAGGCCGGCTTCCAGGGTGATGACGGACGGAATGTCCATGCTGCCGATGATGAACAGCGGGCCGACGATGTTGGGTAGGATGTGGACCGCCAGGATGCGCAGCGGACCGGCGCCCATGGAGCGCTCGGCCAGGATGAAGTCCGCGTTCTTCTTCGCCAGTGTCGCCGTGCGCACGAGCCGGGCGTAGCCCGGCGTCTGGATCACCACGACCAGGAACATGAGCGTCTGCAGGCTCGGACCGACGATCGACATCGCGACGGCGCCGAGGATCACCGCCGGGAACGAATAGATCGTGTCGAACAGCAGGATGAGCCCGTTGTCCAGCCAGCGCGGCCCGTAGCCCGCGACGAGGCCGAGCGCGAGGCCGATGAACAGCGAGATCCCGATCGAGGTGACGCCGACGAAGAGGGCGATCTGGCTGCCCTTGAGGACGCGGCTGAAGATGTCGTGGCCGACATTGTCCGTCCCCATGAGATGCTGCGCCGACGGCGGCGAGAACATGGCGGGGACGTCGATCTTGAACGGGTCGTAAGGCGCGATCCAATCGGCGAACAGGCCGCAGAAGACGACGACGGCCACCAGGACGAGCCCGAGGAGGCCCAGGGGATCGCCGCGGATCTGCCGCAGGAACCAGCGGCCGGCGCTCGCGGACGCGACCGGGCCGGGCGCCGCGGCGGCCATGTCAGAGGGAGGTGCGGACACGGGGATCCAGCCACGCGACGACGAGATCGGTGACGATCGTCGCGGCGATGTAGATCGCGACGGTGATGAGCACGGCGCACTGCAGGATGGGATAGTTGCGCAGCTTGGCGCTGTCGACGATCAGGCTGCCGATGCCCGGCCGCACGAAGATGTTCTCGGCGAACACCGTGCTGGAGAGCAGCCCGCCGATGGCGAGGGCGAGCAGCGTCAAGGTCGGCAGGATGGCGATCCGGAGTGCATAGCGGTACACGACCGTCGATTCCGGAAGCCCGAAGGCGCGCGCCGTGCGGATGTGGTTCTCGCCCATCACCTCCAGCATCGAGGCGCGCACGATGCGCGCGAGATAGCCGACCCACCCGAGCCCGACCGCGAAGCTCGGCAGGATCAGATGCATGAACTGGTCGCCGATCTCCCCGGGCTCGCCGGAACCGCGCATCGGCAGCCAGTGGAGATCGACCGCGAAGATCAGCGCCGCATAGATGGCGACCACGAACGAGGGAATGGAGATCGTGCCGACGGAGATCACGCCGGTGAGCTTGTCGATCAGGCTGTTCCGCCGGATTGCCGAGAAGCAGCCGAGCGGGATGCCGAGCAGCACCGACCAGCCGAGCCCCGCCCCGATCAGGATGAGCGTGTCCGGCAGGTTCTCCATGATGATCTTCGAGATCGGCCGGTCGGTCAGCGGATCGGTCGGGAGCGTCCCGCGGGCGACGTTTCCGACGAACAGCGCGATCTGCACCGGCACCGGCTTGTTGAGCCCCATTTCCTCGTTCAGGCGTGCCACCCGTTCCGGCGTCGCGCGCGGCCCCAGCATGATCGTCGCGAGGTCGCCGGGGAGAACGCGGGTCGCGCTGATCAGCACCGTGATCGCGGTCAGGCAGATGATCAGGGCGAGCCCGATGCGCTGCGCCGCATAGATCAGCATCCGAGGCGACCGCCGGCGCACCTCTCAGCGGCGGGAGGAGGGGCCCCCATGCTGCGTGCGCCGAGGCATGAGGGCCGCACCATCAAGTCATCTTGAAGCCGTTGAAATAGGGATAGGTCGCCGAATCGAACACCGGCACGATGTTGTCGTGATGGATGTAGATCTTCGGCTGATGCGTGATCCACACATAGGCACCGGTGTTTTCCATGATCTCCTGCATGCGCAGGTAGATCTTGGCGCGCGTACCGGGGTCCGTCTCGGCGAGGCCCTTCTTCCACAGGTCCTCGAACTCCGGGTCAGACCAGCGCTCCCAGTTCCACACGCCGACCTGGTCCTTGATGAACCATTGCAGGATGTCCGAGGGGTCGGGCTGTGTGCGGTACTCGATGAGCCACAACTCCAGCGTCTTCCAGGCGTCGCCCTTGGACTCCAGCCCCAGGTCCCAGAACGGACCGGAGTCGAGTGGCGTGATCTTCAGCGTGACGCCGACGTCCGCGAGGTTGGCCTGGATGATCTGCGCCGCCGCCAGCCGCTCCTGCAGGTTCTCCATCTTGAGCTCGAGATCGAGCTTCGATACGCCCGCGTCGCTCAGCAGCGCCTTCGCCTCCTTGGGGTCGTAGCTGTAGCCGGCCTTCTCGCGATAGCCGATGCAGCCCGGCGTCACCGGCCCGTAGGCCTTGGGGGCCACGCCTCCGTACGCCGCCTGCAGGATGGAATCGACGTCGATCGCCCGCTGGATGGCCTTGCGGACACGGATGTCCTTGAGCTTCGGGTTGTCCGTGTTCATGCCCATCCACTGGAAGTAGGGACCGTTCAGGACCTCGAGCTTGCTCTTCTCTGGCAGCTTGGCCTTGTAGCGGTTGTAGGAGATCGCCGCGATCTCGGTGAGATCGAGTTCGTTTGCCTCGTAGGCGAGCTCGGCCGCGTTGGGGTCCTCGATCGGGATGATCTGGATCTCGTCGGGGTCCGGCATCGGCCCCTTCCAGTCGGGGTTGCGCGAGAGCACGATCTTCTGCTTCGGCACCCACTGGGTCAGCACATAGGGTCCGCAATGGGCCGGGATCTCCGTCGCGTATTTCTTCTCCGGCAGCTTCTCGACCGCCGCCTTGCACACGATCGAGCCGACCACCGACGTCATCGACAGCAGCCACACCGGGGCGAACGGCTTGTTCAGCACGATGATGCCGGTGTACTTGCCGGTCACGTCGACATGGTCCAGCGACGACCAGTTGTCCTTCCATTCCGAGGTCAGGATGCGCTCGAACGAATACTTCACGTCGTCGGCGGTGACCTCGCCGTAGCCGCCGCTCCACATGAAGCCGGGCTTGAGCGCGAAGGCGATGTGCGTCCCGTCGGTTTGCCCGAGCTTCTCCACATAAGCCGACGGCGTCCAGGACCAGCCGTCCGGCGACTTGGCGACGACCGCCAGGCGCGGCAGCGTCGCATAGGCGATCGGGATCTCCATCGCGCCGATCATGTAGCCGGGATCGAGGACCTTGATGTCGATATCGGCGCGGACGCGGACGAGTTTGCCCTCCGCCCGCGCCCGGCTGCCGTCGAGGCCGAGCGCGGCAACGGCGGCGAGGCCGGCCGCGCTGATGACGAGGTGACGACGGCTGATGTCGTATGGGCTCATGCGTTTCTCCCTGCTCTTGGTCTCCGCGATGCCGCGGAGCTGTTCTTTGTGGCCGGCGGCGAATCTAGAACAATTCCCGGGCTTGTGCCTACCCCCGACATGCGGAACCGGACATCGCGATGTGGCATCATGCGACATCGGTTGGTCGGCAGCCGACCGCGTGCGGGTGCCGGTCTTCGGCATCCCCTCAGGGGAGTCCCTCGACAATGACGGTCGCGGCGGAGGCAGTCCTCGGCACGCTCGCCGGCAATGATCCGGGCCGCAAGGCCTTCCGGCACGGCACCGACCGCACGGTCGCGCCGTCGGAGACGCTGGCGCGCCTGCAGCCGCTGCTGCCGGCGCTGGGGATCACGCGGGTTGCCAACGTCACCGGGCTCGATCGCATCGGCGTGCCCGTGGTGATGGTCTGCCGGCCGAACGCCCGCTCGCTCGCCGTCTCGCAGGGCAAGGGGCTCACGCTCGAGGCGGCGAAGGCATCCGGCATCATGGAGGCGCTCGAGCTGCACCACGCGGAGCGGGTCGACCGGCCGCTGCGGCTCGGCAGCTGTGAGGAGCTGTCGGCGCGCCACCGCACGGCCGATGTCGACCGGGTGCCGCGGCCGCGCGGCAGCCGGTTCCAGCGCGATCTGCCCATCCTTTGGATCGAGGCGGTCGACTTGGTCGCGGGCGCCCCGGCCTGGGTGCCGTACGAGCTCGTGCATGCGAACTATACCCACCCGCAGCCGGCGGGCAGCGGGTGCTTTGCCGCCAGCACGAACGGCCTGGCCTCCGGCAACCACGTCCTCGAAGCGGTCTGTCACGGCATCTGCGAGGTGGTCGAGCGGGATGCGACGAGCCTCTGGCACCAGCTGGGGAAAGCCGAGCGCGACGCCACGCGCGTCGATTCGCAGACCGTCGTCGACGAGGCGTGCCGCCTGCTCCTGGACCGCTTGGCACAGGCCGAGCTGCGGGTGGCGGCCTGGGAGACCACGACCGATATCGGCATACCCTCGTACTTTTGCTGCATCATCGACGAGCGCGCGGGCGGCAGCCACGCCGGCGCCGGCGCCGGGTGTCATCCGGTGCGCGAGATCGCGCTGCTGCGCGCGCTCAGCGAAGCCATCCAGGTGCGCAACACCAGCATCACCGGGTCGCGCGACGATCTCAGTCCGGGGGATTATCGCCGCGCCGCACGCGAGGAGCGGCAGCGCCGCGTCCGCCTCCTGATGCAGTCCGACGCGAACGGCCGCGATTTTCGGACGAGGCCGAGCTACGAGTCCGACAGCTTCGCGGCCGACCTCCGCTGGCTCCTGCAGCGGCTGCAAGGGGTCGGCATCGATCAGGTGCTGACCGTCGACCTGCGCCGGGCCGAGTTCGGGATTCCGGTCGTCCGCATCGTGATCCCCGGACTCGAGGCGCCGCACGATGACGACGGCTACGTCGCCGGGCCGCGCGCCCGTGCGGTGGGCGCGTCATGAGCGTGTACGTCTTCGTCGGACCGACACTACCGCCGGCCGAGGTCGCGGCGGCGCTCGATGCCGTCTCTCTCCCGCCCGTCGCCCAAGGCGACGTCTATCGTCTCGTCGGCGCGCGGCCGCAGGCGATCGGCATCATCGACGGCTATTTCGACGGCATGCCCGCGGTCTGGCACAAGGAGATCCTGTGGGCGATGGGCGCCGGCGTCCACGTCTTCGGCAGCGCCAGCATGGGCGCGCTGCGCGCCGCCGAACTGCACGCGTTCGGGATGCGGGGCGTCGGCGGCATCTTCGAGGCCTTCCGGGACGGCACGCTCGAAGACGACGACGAGGTGGCCGTCCTGCACGGACCGGCGGAGACCGGGTTCGTCAACCTCTCGGAGTCGATGGTCAACATCCGGGCGACGCTGCGACAGGCGGTGGCGGAGCGGTGCATCGATGCGGCGACGCAGGAAGCGCTGGTCGCCCTTGCAAAGCGCCTGTTCTATCAGGAGCGCACCTGGGAAAACCTGTTCGGCAACGCGGCAAAGGAACTGCCGGGAGCCGGCCTCGGCGCGTTGCGGGCGTGGCTGCCCACGGGGCGGGTCGACCAGAAAGGCAACGACGCCCGCGCCATGTTGGCGGGGATGCGCGACTTCCTGGCGCGGAAGCCCGGCCGCATGCGGGCGGACTACCGCTTCGAATGGACCGACGCCTGGGACGCCATGGCGACCGGCGGCGGACCCGCGGAAGCAAGCACGCCGCTGGAGATGGCGGATCTCATCGAGGAGCTGCGTCTCGATGACAAGGCGTTCGAGGCGGTGCGCGGTCCTGCCGACCTGCGGTTCCTCACCCTGCGCGACGCAGAGCGCCGTCGGCTCGACCCCGGCGAGGAGGCGCGCCGCGCCGCTGCCGATCGCATCCGCGCCCGCTTCGGACTCTATCGCCGCACGGACCTCGATCGCTGGTGCCGCGAGAACGACCTCGACGCCGCGACCTTCGCCCGCCTCGTCGACGACGAGGCACGCCTCGAGACCGAGCGGGCGGCGGCCGCACGCCAGCCCCTGCACCAACTGCTCGATCAGTTGCGTCTCGACGGTCGCTACGCCGGCTTGGCGGAACGGGCGCGACGGAAGCGCGAGGTCCTGAGCGGGAACGGAATGCTCGATCCGGCTCCGGACGATGCCGGGCTGTCGCCGCCGCAACTGCTCTCCTGGTATTTCGAGACGCGGCTCGGCCGATCGCTTCCCGACGATGTCGATGCGCATCTCCGCGTGCGGGGCTTTGCCGACCGGCAGGATTTCTATCGCGCCCTGCTGCGGGAGTGGTTATATTGCCGCTGGGAACGGGTTGGGGCCGATCGATAGATAACAAGGCGTGTGGGCGGCACGGATTGGTGCCCGATCGGATCGCATGCGGAATTTACGACAGGCACTTCCGCCGGCGGGTAGGTCTGCGGTCCCAACCGGGGACGCGGCGCGTGTGCGCAACGGCACTCGCTTCAAGTTGTTTCCGCAGCCATCGTTCCTGAAGGCGTTCGCGCGGCCGATCACCGTCACCTTGTCGCCGCCGGCCGGCAGCGTGCGGTCCGGCCCCCGCGACGGACGCATGTATGTGGTCGAGCCCATCGCCAAGCGCTGGCCCTATGGCGTGGTGCAGGGTCCCCATGGTTCGCCGTTTCTCTATCTGCCGCCGTGGGACGGTCCCAGCCACGGGCGCGCGCAACCGAGCGCCGCCGGGCATTTCGATCATCTGCAGCCCGGGACGCGCGCATTCGAAGCCGCCCATGTCTATGCCTGCGTGCGCTGGGTGCTGGACGTCTGGGAGCGCTACTTGGGGCGTACCGTCAAGTGGCATTTCCGGCGCGACTACAACGCGCTCGAGATGTCGCTGCTCGATGGTCTCGACAACGCCGCAGCCGGCTATGGCTTTCTCGAGGTCGGTGCCGGGGCGCCCGCGCCCGGCGAGCTGCTGCCGTTCAGCCTCAATTTCGACGTCATCGCCCACGAGACCGGCCACCTCATCGTCTATGCCGAGGTCGGCGTGCCCTCGCCCGGAGCCGAGGACGGCGAATATTTCGGCTTTCACGAGTCGGCCGCCGATCTCGCGGCTCTCATCTCGGCGGCGCACTTCGAGCCGGTGATCGATGATCTGTTCGAAGGGACGCGCGGCAACCTCTACGCGCTCAACGAACTCAATCGGATCGCCGAGCTGTCGCAAACGACGCAGATTCGTCTTGCCAGTAACGCCGTGCGGCTGTCCGAGTTCGGCGCCGGCTGGACTGACGAGCACGATCTCTCGCTGCCGCTGACCGGGGCCTTCTTCGACATCCTGGTCGACATCTTCCACGGGCTCTTGGTCGAGCGACGACTCATCGGTCCCGCGCTCGCCGCCCTCGCCGATCGAGTTCCGCGGATTCCCGCGGAACAGCATCGGGTTCAGGCCGGGTTCGACAAGGCGTATTCGGTGGAGCCGGCGGGTTTCCGGGAAGCATTCGCGCATGCGCGCGACGTGACGGGCCGCTATATCGCTGAGGCTTGGCGGCGGCTGAATCGCGACTTCCTGACCTATGCCCAGGTCGCTGCCGCGATCATGGCTGTGGACCGGGAGCTTTTCGGCGGCCGCTACCGGCGGATCATCGGCGTCAACTTCCGCTGGCGAGAGATCGGAGAAGTGCGGGTCGGTCCGCGGCTGGCGTCAGGGTCGATGCAAAGCCATCTGCGATCGGTCCGCACGGTCCTGCCCGAGGACCAGGACGCCCTGCCGCGCCTCTCGTACCGAGAGCGCTTTCTGCTCGCGCGGGATTGGGTGCGTGTAGCCCGCGGGAGCAGGTCGCTCAGGTGACGGGCAAGAAGGGTAGGGAGAATGAGTTCGTG
>Ga0335076_10001376_pt1 | contig 23509 bp, 11 predicted proteins | sample Lox_Sample_25_FD_206717 | JGI IMG/M metagenome (GOLD analysis project Ga0335076, IMG submission 206717) | Soil microbial communities from Loxahatchee National Wildlife Refuge, Florida, United States - Lox_Sample_2.5 | ecosystem: Environmental > Terrestrial > Soil > Wetlands | place: USA... | reverse complement strand
AGCTGTTGCAGCAGATCGCGCCCGATCGCGCCGAGATCGACGCCACGCGCGCCCGCGCTCAGGGGCTCGACTTCGAGTGGCAAGACTCTTTGTCGGAGCGCGCCTCGCTGATCGGACGCTTCAGCTACATGGATGCCGACGACAAGATCGAGGGGCAGTGGGTTTCGCGACGCTGGTCGCAGCGCTATACCGCGAGCGGACTGTTCTTGTGGAAGAGCGCGTTGTGGAACGGCGACGCGTACGACGCGTCGGCAGGGCTCACGTGGCACTCCGGCTGGCGCACGAGCGCGCCGCCGGCGAGCGTACCGATCGGTACGACGCTGCCGATCGCCGACATCGCGAACAACCGGATTCTGGACGACTACTATTCGCTCGATTTGAGCGTGTCGACGTCGCACCGTTTCGGTCGCTCGACGCTGTCGGCGTTCGCGGAACTCACGAACGTGCTCGACCGCAGCAATCCGGTCGGGGTCGATTATCGCGAGCGCACGACGGCGACCGACGTCGAGTTTTCACCCGAGCACGAATCGCTACTGCCGTTCGTCCCGTCGGTTGGGATCGCGCTCTCCTTTTGACGCGATCCGCAGTTCGCCCGATCCGTCGAGCGCGACCACGAGGTCGGTCGTCGCGCTCACCGCTTCGAGCGCGTCGGCGACCGGCAACCCGCCGAGATCGCCGTGCAGCCGCGTCGTCTTCGCACGCGTGGCGGCGGTCGGATCGCGATACTCGAGCGAATAGCCGTATTCGCGGCAGAGCCAGTCGAGATAGGCATCGACCGGACGACCGTCCGCGCTGAAGCCGGGCGACGCTTGCGGCACCCACGCCCACACGCCGTCGAACGTCGGCACTTCGTGGATGTCGATCGCACCGCCGGGGCCGACCTGCGCGATCGTCGCACCGTGCGCCGACGCGCTGAGATCGCGCCGATCGGCGTCGGCTTTGACGAACACGGTGCCCTCGCGCACCCCGACCGTCAGCCGGTCGTCGTCGACCCGCGCGATGAACTGCGTGCCGGTATGCCCGACCATGCCGAATTTCGTCTCGATCAGCACATCGGGTTCGCCGGGCGTGCGGTGCCGACCGGTATCGACGTAGACCGCGCCGCGCTGCAACACCACGCGCGCGGCATCGAAACGCACCGTCGTCGCGACGTCGAGGCGTACGTCGGCGTCGCGATAGCGCAGCGACGCGCGGCCGTCGGCGCCGGTCATCAAAACTTGACCCATACGAATGCCGGTTTGTCCCGGCGCGGCGCCGAGGATCGCCACCGGACCCTTCGACGCGACGAGCGTCGCGACCGGTTCGTCGGTGATCGGGTCGGTCGGCTTCGGTAGCCAGAACGCGATGCCGAGCGCGGCAATGATTGCCGCCGCGATCGACCAGCGCGCGTAGTTGCGCCAGCGAAACTTCTGCCGATTGCGCTGCACCACCGGCGCGAGCGATCGGCGAAACGTATCTTCGGCGCGCTTCAATGCCGCCGGATCGACCGTGGGTCGCCGCCCCGTCACGGCGAACACACGGTGCATCAGCGCGTCGTCCCGACGCGCGTCGTCATCAGTCGGCGTATCCATGGATCTCACTCCATTCGGTAGCCGCAAACACACCGCGCAGCGCTCGTCGCGCTCGCGCAAGCAGCGACTGGGTCGCCTCATCGCCGATGCCGAGTTGCTCGGCGATTTCTTTCGACGACAGATCGTCGACGTATTTCATTTCGAGCGCGTCGGCATAGCGGTCGGGCAGTTCTTCCAGCGCCCGACGCAGGCGCGTCGTCAGTTCTTCGCGCAGGATCGCGTGCTCCGGTTCGGTGGTCTGCGATGCCTCGATCGAATCGATCAGATCGCGCAACGCATCGTCGCCTTCGATCGCAAGCTGCGTCGGCTGCCGGTCGAGGCGGGCGTAGCGCTTCGCGAGTTCGCGGCGGCAGATCTGCAGCAGCCACGACAGCAGAGTCGCTTCGCCGCGATAGGTTTCGATTCGTCGTGCGGCATTGCGCATCACGTTCTGTACCACGTCGTCGGCGTCGGCCTCGACCCGCACGCGCGCCGCGGCAAAGCGGTACACGCGCGGCAAATAGTCGCGGCAAAACTCGGCGATCGCCGCTTCGTCGCCGTCGCACATGCGGCGGGCGAGCGCGCGGTCGCGGGCTCGTGCCGGGTCGTTGCTGTCGCTCGTCATGCCTAGCGTTCGTCTACTCGCCGAAATAGAGGCCGGCCTCATCGTGCATCTGTCGCGTTCGCCGACCTCGTCCGCACCGCCGAGGCCCGGCGGACGTCGCTTGGAGGCGTGTTTCGGACGTTCGATCCGTCGCCGCCGTCGACGGCGGACGTAGTACGATCCGCCGCCGAAGGGAGGAGAGGATCGTCCGACAGATGGGGCTCGTGCATCTCAGTGTCGCGTGTGCCGTGATCGAACGCGCCGGTTGCGTGCTCGCGGCGCAGCGCGCGCCGGGTCGGCCAAGGTCCGGTGCGTGGGAATTGCCCGGCGGCAAGATCGACGCCGCCGAGTCGGCAGAAGCCGCAGTCGTGCGCGAAATTGGGGAGGAGCTGGGCTGTACGGTGCGCGCGCTCGAACGGTTGGGCCGGCGCACGCACGCGTACACGGATCTGACCGTCACGCTGATCCCGATCCGCTGCGAGATCGTCGCCGGCGAACCGGCAGCCCTCGAGCACGCGGCGATTCGTTGGGTGCCCATCGAGGAACTGGCGTCGCTCGATTGGTCGGCGGCCGACGTCGCCGTGATCGGCGACTACATCGCCGGCCGGTTCGGAAGCGAAGGGGCCAACACCAAGGTCGACCGGGCCGGTACCGCTGAGCCGCGCGAAGTCCCCGCGCTTGCGCACCGAGCGCGATGCGGTTCTTGATTCTGCTCATCATCGGCGCGGTGGTCGTGTTGGTCGGCCTGCCCGGCGTCATGCGCGCGTGGTACTCGGCCGGACCGATGGAACGGCTCTGGATGCTGTTGATCGGCGGCGTGATCGTGTGTGTTCTGATTCCCCCGCTGCGCGGCCTACTGAAATATCTGTTACCGCTGCTGATCTTCGCGCTGGCCGCCCTTTATCTGTACAACACGATCACGAAGCTGCGCGACGCGGGCCTGTCGTGGGCCGAAACAGCTGAAGCGACTGCGCTGCGGGCATGGTCGAGCGGTTGGGACTCGACGAAGAAGATCGCGAAGTCGTTCATACCGAAGCTTGGTGCCGGTACGTTGACGAGCGTCGCCGGTAACGCCAACCAGGCTAACCAGAAATACGTCCAGTGCATGCAGAACGCGACGAGCCAACTGCCGGATGCGTTCAAGCCGCAAGGCGCTGCGTGCGCCGCGAAACCGCCGGATCAACAGGAGTCGTGTCTGAGCAGCCTGTTGTCGGCGCATGACGAGACGATCGCGGCCTGGCAGATCTGCCGACAGAACACGCAAGTGATCGGCCAGATGGCGGACGACGCGAAGACGATCGCCAACTCGTTTTGTTTGCCGTTCATGCCTGAGTTCATTCAGAACGTGACGTGTGTCGACCGGAACGGCAACCGCATCGATCCGAATCCGCTGCGGCTCGATCAGCCGTACGTCGACTGCGTGTGGGCGATCATGAACGACCGCTCATCCGGACATCTGGCGGTCGATGCGAGTTCGTGTCTGCCGTACCAGAACGATCGCGCAAAAATGGTCCAATGCGCGGTCGATCGGGTCAAAGCCGCGCAGCTGCCCGGCAATCCGCTGCAATACTGCGCGAACGTGCCGGCGTCGTAGCTGTTTGCGGATGCGACCCACTGTCATGCCTTTGTCATACGCGGCCATTCCAATAGCGCGGCTTTGTCCAACAGTCATGAGGATTCCCTGATGTCGATCATTACACGACGGACTTTCTCGGCCGCCGCGGCAGCGTGGCTTGCCGGGACGACGATCGCGTTCAGCGCGATGGCTGCCGATCTCTCGGGTGCCGGCGCGACGTTCCCGTATCCGATCTACGCGAAGTGGGCGGAGGCGTACGCGCAAAAAGAGGACGTGAAACTGAACTACCAGTCGATCGGCTCGGGCGGCGGCATCAAGCAGATTCAGGCGTCGACCGTGACGTTCGGTGCCTCCGACAAACCGTTGACCGCCGACGACCTCGACAAGTCCGACCTCGTGCAGTTTCCGATGATCATCGGCGGCGTCGTTCCGGTGGTGAACCTTCCCGGCGTGAAGCCGGGCGCCTTGACCCTCGACGGCCCGACGCTGGCGAGCATCTACCTCGGCGAGATCGCGAAGTGGGATGACGCGAAGATCAAAGCCTTGAACCCGGGCGTCGCGCTGCCGAGCACGGCGATCGCGACGGTGCATCGCGCCGACGGTTCGGGCACGAACTTCCTCTTCACCACCTATCTCTCCGACGTCAGCGCGAAGTTCAAGAGCGACGTCGGCGCCGACGCGTCGGTCGAGTGGCCGAACGGCATCGGCGGCAAGGGCAACGAAGGCGTCGCCAGCATGACGAGCCAGACGACCGGCGCGATCGGTTACGTCGAATACGCGTACGCGAAGCAGAACAACATGACGTACGTGAAGATGAAGAACAAAGACGGCAGCGTCGTGACCCCGGAGATCAAGACGTTCCAAGCCGCCGCCGGCAACGCCGACTGGTCGCATGCGAACGGCTACTATCTCGTTCTCGTGAATCAACCGGGCAAGGAAACGTGGCCGATCACCGGCGCGAGCTTCATCCTGATGCACAAAGCGGCGAAGGATGCCAACGCGTCGCTGATGGCGTTGAAGTTCTTCGACTGGGCGTACAAGAACGGCGGCGACATGGCCGCTGCGTTGGACTACGTGCCGTTGCCGAAGAACGTGATCGAAATGATCGAGAAGACGTGGGCTTCGTCGATCAAAGGACCCGATGGCAAAGCGATCTGGACCGGCAAATGACGAGCTGACCTGGAAATAGAAGTTCGAATGTCCGCGACCGACGATATCGAGCTGCGCCCCCCGAATCTCTCGTTGGGGTTCAAAGACCGACTGCGGCAGGAAGCGCGGTCCGAAGTGATCTTTCGCTCGATGTCGCGCGGCGCGGCAGGTTTGGTGTTGATACTGCTCGGCGGTGTGATGGTGTCGCTGCTGTACAGCAGTTGGCCGGCACTCGCCGAATTCAAGTTCGACTTCCTCATCGACCAATCGTGGAATCCGGTCAAAGAGAAGTTCGGTGCACTCGCGTCGATCTACGGCACCGTCGTCACGTCGGTGATCGCGATGTTGATCGCGGTGCCGATGAGTTTCGGCGTCGCGGTGTTCATGACGGAGATCTGCCCGGCGCGTATGCGCGCGCCGGTCAATACCGCGATCGAGTTGCTCGCAGCGGTGCCGAGCATCGTTTACGGCATCTGGGGCTTGTTCGTGCTCGGTCCGATCCTCCAGCACACCGTACAGCCGTGGTTGATCGACACCTTCGGCGGCTGGGAAATCATCGGCCCGTTGTTCCAAGGTCCGCCGTACGGCATCGGTCTGTTCAGTGCCGGACTCGTGCTCGCGATCATGGTGCTGCCGTTCATCACTGCGGTGATGCGCGAGATCTTTCAGATGACGCCGACGTCGCTGCGCGAGGCGGCCTACGGGCTCGGTGCGACACAGTGGCAAGTGGTGTGGGACGTGGTCGTGCCGTGGTCGCGGCCCGGCATCGTCGGCGGCGTGATGCTCGGTCTCGGTCGCGCCCTCGGCGAAACGATGGCGGTGACGTTCGTCGTCGGCAACGCGCACAAGATCCACGGCTCGATTCTGGCGCCCGGCACCACCATCTCGGCGACCATCGCCAACGAGTTCACCGAGGCGTACGGCGAGTTGTACACGTCGTCGCTCACGGCGCTCGGACTGATACTGTTCGTGCTGACGTTCACGATCATCGCGATCGCGCGTCTGATGTTGCTGCGGCTCGAAGGCGACGGGCCGCGTCGGGTATGAAGGAACGATCGCCATGGCGGTGATGACCGACGCTACCCGCTCGCACCTGTGGCGCCGGCGCGTGACGAATTGGATCGCGCTCGCCGCGTCGCTGGTGGCAACTGCCATCGGACTCTTCGTGCTCGGCGCGATTCTGTGGACCCTGATTTCGCGCGGGTTCGACGGATGGTCGACTGCGATCTTCACGCAGATGACCCCGGCGCCCGGCAGCAGCGGCGGTTTGCTGAATGCGATCGTCGGCAGCGCGATGATGACCGGCATCGGCATCGCGCTCGGTACGCCGATCGGCCTGCTCGCCGGAACCTATCTCGCCGAATACAGCACGGAAAAACTCGGCGCCGTGGTGCGCTTCATCAACGACGTATTGTTGTCGGCGCCGTCGATCATCGTGGGCCTCTTCGTCTACGCGGTCCTGGTCGTGCCGGCCGGCCACTTCTCGGGCATCGCCGGCGCTCTGTCGCTCGCGATCCTGACCATTCCGATCACGGTGCGTACGGCCGAAGACATGCTGCGCAGCGTGCCGCAAGACGTTCGCGAAGCGTCGGTCGCACTCGGTGCGCAGCCGTGGCGCACGATCATGCGCGTCGTCTATCCGGCGGCGCGCAGCGGACTCATCACGGGGAGCCTCCTGGCTGTCGCGCGCGTCTCCGGCGAGACCGCGCCGCTCTTGTTCACCGCGCTCAACAATCAGTTCTGGAGCGTCAACATGAACGGGCCGATGGCGAACCTGCCAACGGTGATCTTCCAGTTCGCGATGAGCCCATACGAGGATTGGCGCGCGTTGGCATGGTCCGGCGCGCTGATCATCACGCTATTCGTATTGCTGCTGAATGTCGGCGCGCGCTTGTTTGCGCCGTCGTCGTCCCGGGGCGGTCGGCCCTAGGAAGCCTCGAGCGAGGAGGCGAAGCGGCGTCCGGACCGTTCCGGATCGCCGAGAGTGACCGCTAGTCGGGTCTACGCTCGGCGCGGATCGGAATCGGCGGCAGCCACTTCGACAATTCGAGCCACGTCTCCGCACGGCGGCCGTGCGCGCGCTCGAACGCGTCCTGATCTCGTTCAAAGGAGTCGCGCCACCATACGACCGGGTCGATCGGCGGCTGTTGGTCGTCGCGTGTTACCACGTCTTTTGTGTCGTCCCCCGAAAACGCGGCCACTATACGCCGCCGACTGCGGGCGGCCAACGTTCAAACGTCCGGGTCTGTGCCTCGGTTTGTGAGTCCGGACCGGGAGGAACGACCGCTGTAGGAGAAAAGTCGCACTCAACGGTCGGGATGCCGGGGGGATTGGGGGTGCACCCGACCGATGAGTGCCGTGGACCTCGAGTCCACAAAACCGTCGATGACGGTGTCGGCAAGGTAGCGCGCGACGCCTACAGAATGATGACGACACGCAATGTTCATCCCCTCAGTTGAATCGTTGGTCAGTACAGTCTCTGTCTAATCCGTATCTTGTTCGTATGACCTTTGGATCTCGTGGCCGCGACGCCGATCGCCGTGCGTTGCGTAAACGTATTGGTCTCTTCACCGATCGTTCATCGCGCTGACACATTCGAAACCTAATTTCCTCGTCGCAGAAACAGTTCGTCGCAGTTTGGCCAACAGTTTCTCAATGGTGCGATGAAGTCGTATCGGGATAGCGGGTTTTGGGGGCGCGCTCGGGACCAGCGCGGCATTTGGAGGCTTGCAGGAACCCGGATCGTCCGTCGCAAAGAGCGGTATGCGTTTGGAATCACCACGGAGAGACACATGAGATTGAAGTCAATGGTCGGGACAGCGATCGCGGCCGCCGCGCTCAGCGTCCCGTACTCGGCGAGCGCCGCGATCGCGGTCAATACCGATGCGCCCCCGCTAGCGGAAGCGTTTTTGGCCGTCTGGGACGTCAGTAACGGCAATACCTACATCCAGGATCTCGGCATCAATGCGACGACGACCAACTGGAGTACGGCGACCTTCACGGCCACCGTCAACAGCACCGCGTACAGCAGCATGTTCGGCGCTTCGACGGCCTCGAACCTGCGCTACGGCGTCTACGCGGGGTTGAACAACGAGACGGGGATTGGCGGTCCGCCGCAGGATTACCTGTTCTTCACGGCTGCGACGGGAACCAACACGAGCTCTTGGCTGACGGCAGCACCGTTCGGTGACCTCGGCCAGAACCTGACCCGCCTCGACCTTTTGACCAATGCGCACAACACGTCGAACGACTACTCGGTCAACTCGACGACGACTGCGACGTCGGGTGCCGGCTCCATCGGTGACAACCCGGGCAACGTGTTCAACGGTTCGCTGACTGATGCGCCGTCACGCGTCGCCAACGGATTGATCGGCACCGCACTCAGTTGGTTTCAGATCGGCCTCGACGAAAACACGAACGGTACGGATCTGAACGTGCGCAACACCTTCCAGAACTGGTCATTCGACGGCGCAACGCTCACTTACGGCGGTGCCCCGGTTCCGCTGCCCGCCGGCATCTGGTTGCTCGGCTCCGCGTTGCTCGGGCTCGTCGGCGTTTCGCGCCGGCGCTCGCAAGTTGCCTGAACGAATCCGAACTCGAGACGAATCCCAAGAGGAAATGAAATGAAATTGCGCGTATTGACAGTGCTTGCTGCATTCGCAGCACTCGCCGCGAGCCAAGGTGCGTTCGCGTACAGACCCGACGCGACGACGCCCGACCTGATCGTATATATCGGCGGTGCTTCCGCGAGCGAGAACGCGGTGCTCAACGAGATCAAGTTGCACATGTGCACCGGCAACATCGACTCGTTCGACGGCGTCGGCCAGAAAGCGATTTTCTGCGACATGGACAGCGTATCGGTCACCGGACTTAGCGGTTCGCTGAAGGTGCTCGTGCGTAAGAACAGCAGCGGTTCCGGCGCGGGCGTTCAGCCGGTATGTCAGCCGACCGCTGGGAACCAGCAGGCGTTCGCGATCTTCCTAACGGGCGGTACCGCTCAAGCCCCGAATACCGCGAACTGCACGAACCAAGGTTCGGGCAACTGGTCGTGCCCAGGCAGTACGGGCCAGACGGTCGGTACCGAACTCCAGACGCCGCAGATCGGTATCTCGGACGTTCAACCGACGGAGCTTCTCGCCAACACCTCGACCGGATGCGGCGTGAACGTGTTCCCGTCGTACGAGATGCCGATGAACACCCCGGTGTCGCTGCAGTTGCGCAACGCGCTGCAGGAAGCGCAGGGGCTGACCGTCGGTGCGGAAGACGAACCGAACATGCCGACGCTGAGCACTGAAGTGGTCGCGGCGATCATGACGGGCCGTCTGCACACGTGGAACGACGTGATCGTGCCGAACGCGACCAACACGGGGACTCAAGGTCTCGCGGATCGCATCGGTGCGACGACGACAAACGGTTACTCCGTGAATCCGGCGGTGGGCGGCAACAACACGCGTATCAGCATTTGCCGTCGTAGCGATTCGTCCGGCACCTTTGCGACGCAAGGTCGCCGCATTCTGCAGACCGGCTGCGTCTCCGGTGCATTGGCGGCGCAAGCTCCAAACACCGCTCTGACGGACGGCGCCGGCCCGGTCGTCCCGGCTGCGCAAGGCACGTCGGACATCCTGGAGCAATGTCTGGATTCGTTCAGCACCACCAGTGCGTACTCCGGTCGCAACGGCAGCCGGTGGGCGATTGGTCACAACTCGCTCGATCGCAACCCGTTCACGGTTGGGCTGCCGACGAACCAGACTCACTGGCGGTTCATCAAGTTGAACGGTGCGGCGCCGACCTACGTCAACGTCGCGAACGGTTCGTACAAGATGTCGGTCACGTCGACGATCCAGTGGCTCTCGATCTCCGGCGACACGCTCGCGATCGGCAACGCATTGAGAGCCGACATGTCGGGTCCGGCGCTGCTCGGCACCGCCTCGCAAGCACACCCGTTCGGCGCCTCGGGTGCGATGGCACTGGCCGAGAAAGGCTATACGGTCTCGTACACCCCGGACGGTGCGTACGACACGACACTGCCGGTGACGCCGTTCTCGCACAACCTCGGCAACGGGTTGAACAACTGCCTCGACGCCGGAATGCCGTCGGTGCTCAAGACCGTTCCGCTGCAGACATCGCCGTTCGGTTTCGCTGCGCCGTGAGCGGCTAGAACCGGATCGAAGTTCGTAGCACAGGCCGGCCGCGCAAGCGCCCGCCCGTTTCTTTGTGGTGTCGAGCGATGGTGTTGTGCGTGATGGTGTGCAGGAGCGGTGTCGTCGCGTACCTATGCGCCGTGCTTGCGCTGGTCGCTGCCGGTTCCGTGTATGCCGCCGACTCGGGCGCTGACAAGAAGTTCGATGTCTGGGAGTACCGCGTCGAAGGCAACACGGTGCTCGATCAACGCGCCATCGAATCGACGCTCTATCCATTCCTCGGTGAAGGCGTCGATCTCACTCGCGTCGAAGCGGCGCGAGCGGCGCTCGAGGGCGTTTACCGAGACCGCGGCTACGTGACGGTATCCGTCAGCATTCCGGAACAAACGGTCGACAACGGTTTCGTCCAGTTGGTCGTCGTCGAACAGAAGGTCGCGCGCTTGCGCGTCACCGGCGCGAAGTACAACTCCGAACGCGCGATCGCCGCGGCGCTGCCGGCGCTGTCGCCCGGAACGGTCCTCAACACGAACGACGTGCAGAACGATCTGAACGAGCTGTCGCAGCGTTCACGCGACGTCAGCTACGACCCGCGCATCAAGAGCGGGAAGGACGTCGGTACGCTCGACGTCGAGGTGGCGGTCAAGGATCAGTTGCCGCTGCACGGTTCGATGGAACTCAACAATTTTCGCTCGGCCAACACGAGCGATCTACGGCTCTCCGGAACGGTCTCGTACGCGAATCTGTTCCAACGCCAAGACACGTTCGTCTTGAGTTCGCAGGTGTCGCCGCAAGACACCAACGAAGTGAAGGTGTTCTCCGGCACCTATGTCATGCGGCCGGAGTCGCTGCACGCGATCTTCTCGTTTACCGGCGTGCACACCGATAGCGACGTCGCGGCCGTCGGCGGTACGACGGTACTCGGCAAGGGCGATTTCTATTTCGCGCGCGGCTTCTTTCCGCTGCGCGACCACGGCGCCGTGACCGATTCGTTCATCGTCGGGCTCGACTACAAGGATTCGACCAACAAGACGACGTTCTCCGTCGACGAGGCCGGCGGTACCCGCGTCGACGTCACCGACAAGGCGATCACGTACATGAACATGGTCGTCGGATACACCGCGTCGATCGTCGATCCGTACGGCGATACGAGTCTCGATGTCACCGGCAACTTCGGCTCCCGACAATTGTTCAATGGTGCGTCTGAATTCGAACAGACCCGCTTCAAGGGCGCGGCCGACTACATCCATTTGAATTTCAACCTGACGCGCGACCAGCCGTTGCCGCTGTTCGGCATGCATCTGACGGGGCGCTTGAAGAGCCAATGGAGCCCCGATCCGCTGATCGCGAACGAGCAGATGAATCTGGGCGGCTTCACGAGCGTGCGCGGATATCTCGAAGCGGAGGACCTCGGCGACTACGGCATCAATACGTCCATCGAACTCGCGTCGCCCGATTTTGCGTCGCATTTGCCGCGCGTCGCGCACGCCGACGTGTACGGGTTCTGGGATTGGGGCGTTGCGCGCCTGAACGATCCGCTGCCCGACGAGATCAGCAACATGATCCTCGCGAGCGTCGGCCTCGGCGTGCGCGTGACGACGACGTGGGGCATGGATGCACAAGGCGTTTGGGCGCACACGCTGCGCAATGGTAGTGAAACACCCAGCGGCGACGATCGCGTTCTGTTCACGGTGGGTTATCAGTTTTGAGCAACGAACGAGCAGGTACGGTCATGAAGTCGCTCGGACAGTTCGTCGGCGCCGTCGCGATTGCGGGTTTGTCGGGGCACGGCGAAGCGGCCGATCTTCCCGTCCCATGCGCGGCCGGTGCGTGCGGCGGCGGCCCCGACGTCTTCGTGACGTCCGGCAAGGCGACGTACAGCGTCGCGGGATCGGTCGGCACGATCGAGCAGCTCACCGATCGCGCGATTCTCAATTGGCAACAGTTCAACGTCGCGAACGGTGCGCAGGTCGTCTTCAAGCAGCCGCGCGACATCTCGGTGGCGCTCAATCGGATCTACGACCAAAGCCCGTCGCAGATCCTCGGCGCCGTCACGGCGAACGGACAGATCTACCTCGTCAATCCGAACGGAATGATCTTCGGTGCGAATGCACGCGTGAACGTCAACACGTTGATCGCGTCGAGCCTCGACGTTCCCGATTCGGTGTTCAACGGCGCGGGACTCGCGGGCGCGATCAACCAAGGCGGCGGCGTTGCGGCGTTGTCGGCGACGAAGAGCGCGCTCGGCGACATCGACGTCGCGCACGGCGCGGTGCTGCAAACGGCCGATGGCGGACGCATCTTCATCTTCGCGCCGCGCGTGGTGAACGAAGGCACCATCACCACACCGGGCGGGCAGACGATTCTCGGCGGCGCCAAAGACAAGGTTTATCTCGAGTTCTCGACCGATCCGTCGGTCCGCGGTTTCCTCATCGAAGTCGGGACCGGCGGCGAAGCGACGAACCTGGGCGAGATCATCGCCGAGCGCGGCAACATCACGATGGCCGGCATTCTCGTTCGGCAACAAGGCGTGTTGTCGGCGACGACGACAGTTCGCGAGAACGGCTCGATACGGTTGTTGGCGCGCGACAACGTGGCGACGATCGCGGATCAGACCGGCAATCACCTGATCACGCGCAACGCCGGAGAGCTCGATATTGGAGCGGGCAGCACGACGACGGTGCTGCCCGATTCGACCAGCGATCTCACCGCGGTCGATAGCCAGGCGCAGCAGCCGTCGTCCATCGAACTGATGGGTAAGTCCATCGACATCGGCGCCGGCGCGCAACTCGTGGCGACCGGCGGCGAAATCACAGCGACCGCGACGTTGCATCCGAACGACCCGCTGCACGCGAACACACCGCAAAACGCCGCGTCGTTGACGATCGATGCGAATGCGCGCCTCGACGTATCGGGCGACACGTCGACGGTCGTGCCGATGTCGCGCAACCAGGTGAACTTGGATCTGCGCTCGAACGAACTCGCCGACTCGCCGCTGCAGCGCGGCGGCGTGTTGCAAGGTCAGAACGTGAGCGTCGACGCGCGCGTCGGCACGCCGGTTGCGAACGTGAGCCAAGCGATCGCGAACATCAAACGCGGGATCGACGAACGGCTGTCGACCGGCGGCACCATCACGCTCGGTTCCGAAGGCACGATGCAAATCGCGCAAGGCAGCGTACTCGACGTATCGGGCGGCAGCGTCACGTACCAAAGCGGAACGATCAGCACGACGAAATTAGTGACCAACGGCCACGTCGTCGACATCGGCGCGGCCGACCCGAACGCGAAATACAGCGCCGTATTCTCCGGAACGACGGTGAAGCACCCCGATTGGGGCGTGACCGAGAACTTCGCCGATCCGACCGGCCTCGCCAACACGCATTGGGAAGCGGGCTACGTCGAAGGCAAGGACGCGGGCAGCCTGTCGATCGTCGCGCACGACTTGACGATGGACGGCCAGATTCGTGCCGGCACGACGGTCGGAGCGAACCAGCGGCTCCCAACGATGTCGTTGAGCGGCGACCCGCTCGCGCGTCCGTACCAACAGCTGGCACAGCGCGGAGCGGTCACGCTGACGTTGAATTCGGATATCGGCACGCTCGTCGACGTGACGTTGGGCGACTCGTCGCAATTCGACCACGGCGTGTTGATCACGCCGGAAACGATCGAGCAATCCGGTCTGGGTTCCTTCAGTCTGAAGACGTACGGCGCCTTCGCGTTCGCCAGCGACGCGCATCTCGACCTGGCGGGCGGCTCGTCGTTTTCGGTGAGCGCCGGCTCGGTCGAATGGGACGGTGCGTTGGTGTCGCCGTCGGGCACCGTGCAAATCACCAGCAAGGGGGCGAGCGCGGGCAACGCACCCACGACGATCGGTGCGACGGCGTCCATCGACGTCGCCGGTTGGTGGGTCAACGACGATCCGGCGACGAAGCCGACGAGCCTCGCGCCGACGTGGATCGACGGCGGCAAGATCACTGTTGCCTCCGGCGGCGACTTCATCATGCAGTTGGGGTCGATGCTCGACGTCAGCGGCGGCGCCTGGCTCGATGCGACCGGCAATCTAACGGCCGGAGTAGGCGGCACGATTTCGCTCGCGAGCCGCGCCGGCATCGATACGAAATTCCTGCCGCAGGCGGGCCTGCGCGGATTCGCGCTGCAGCAGGGTGGTACGCTGCGGTTCGAGGCTAATGCGCTCGCGTTGTACGACGCACCGCCCGACGAGTTCATTCAGCCGCCGGTGTTCGTTCCGACGCCGACTGGTCCCACCGAGAATCCGTTCCCGCTCGACTTCCTCGCGAAGATCGACGCGACGATCCCGAATTTCTTCCTGCAGTTGCGCGGCTTCGAGAACTACGAATTCGTCTCGAACCGATACGGCACGATCGTCGTACCGGGCGCGCAGATCTATCCGGTGCAGCGCAACTTCATCTTGTCCGCCGCGAACTTGCGCCAGCCGTCCGGGCGTTACTTGCGCGACTTCGCATCCATCGGTTTGTTGCCCATTCAACAGCGGCGCCCGGCGAACTTGACGCTCGCCTACGAGCGCGACATCGGTTCTTCGCCGTCGGGCAGCGTCGTCGTCATGTCGGGCGCCAGCATCGCGACCGACATCGGCGGCTCGATCGACCTCACGTCGGAAGGCAGCCTGCGGGTACAGGGCACGTTGTTTGCGCCCGCCGGCTCGATCCGCCTCGCCATCGACGCGCCGACCGCGGCGACCTTCCCTTTCGTACCGAACCAAGTGCTGTGGGTCGACAGCACCGCCGCGCTGCTCGCGCCCGGCGTGTTTCGGCCGCAATTCGATTCGCTCGGGCGGACGCGCGGCGACGTGTTGCCCGGCGGCGACATCACGCTCGATGCGGAGCAGGGATTCGTCGTCACCGAAGCCGGCTCGGTGTTCGACGTCGGCGGTACGGCGAAGAAGATCGACATCACGCGCACGGCTACCGATCTGTTGACGCCGACGTGGGTCGGGTCCGACTCGGGTTCGATCGAGATCACCGTGGCGGAAGGCGGATTGATCGACGGCACGTTCCGCGCGCAGAACGCGCGACCCGATGTTGCCGGTCCGGTGCGCGGCGGGTCCATCGAAATCACGCTCGATCCGAACCAGCGGCGCATTCCACAAGGCGAAGACGAGCTGAACGGCCCCGGCATCTTCCCGGTGGTGGATCGCAACTTGGTCGTGACCGACGCGGTCGACGCGCCGTCGTTCGCGTTCGGCGACGCCGTCCCAACGGATTTGCTTGGCCGCGAGGAAGTATCGATCGCGAAGTTTGCGAACAGCGGCTTCGACAGCCTGAAGCTGAGCGTATACGAAGTGTTCCCGGTGTTCGGCCGGAACCGCGGCGCGGACGCGCACCTGACCTTCGATTCGAACGTCGATGCGAGTTTCGGCCGGTTCGTCGGGCTCAACGCGCCGTCGATCGAAGGCGCCCCGGGCACGTCGGTATCGCTGTCGGCGCCGCTCGCGAGCGTCGGCTACGACTTCCTCGGCACCGGTACGTCGCGTACGCCGGTCATCGGTACGTCGCAGTTGTCGATTGCCGCGGACGCCTTGGACCTGATCGGCCACGTCATCGTCAGCGGCTTCGCGCAGACGTCGTTCGACATCGAGGGCGACGTACGGCTGCGCGGCGTGCAACCCGACGTCGCGACGCGCGAATACGACGGTTCGCTGAATGTCGCGGGGAATCTCACGCTCGCGGCGAATCGGGTGTTCCCGACGACGCTGACGCAATACTCGATCGACGTGACAGGCGATCCGAACGCGCTGTTGACGATCGGCAGCCGCGGCGCCGATCCGGATAGCCCGCTGTTTTCGGTCGGCGGCTCGTTGACGCTGGGCGCGCCCAACATCGACATCGAGGGGCGGGTGTATGCGCCGCAGGGTTCGCTGACGCTCGACGCCGCGAACGACTTGCACGTCGGCGCCGGTGCGCGCCTGTCGGTGGCGCTCGAGGACGACGTCACGTTGTTCGGTCGCACGCAGGCCGGCATCGACTGGATCTACCCGTTCCCGAGCCAACGCCTGCAGATCATCGACCGGCTGCCGGACAAGGCGATCTCGTTGCAAGGCGCGAATGTGTCGCTCGATTCGGGCAGCACGGTCGATTTGTCGGGCGGCGGCAAAGTGCTGGCCTACGAATTCACGCCGGGGCCGGGCGGCAGCAAGGACGTGCTCGATCCGGCGAACGCGGGCGGCACCTTCGTGATCCTGCCGCTGAAGAACGTCGCGCTCGCACCGTACGATCCGTTGGAATCGAACGGTTTTGCGTACGCCGAAGACACCGGCGTGCAACTCGGTGCCGTCGCCGGACTCGCCGCGGGCGAATACGCGGTGCTGCCTGCGCGATACGCGTTGCTGCCCGGTGCGATGTTGGTGACGCCGGTCGCGGGCACCGTCGACATGGTTCCCGGCGAAGTGCGCTACGGCGCGGACGGTGCGCCGATCGTCGCCGGTCGTTTCACCGTGCTGGGTACGTCAGAAGGCGACTCGCGCTACACCGGCTTCAAGATTCAGCCCGGCGCCTTTGCGCAACAGCAAGCGAGCTACGTGCTCACCGATGCGAACAAGTTCTTTGCAGGGCGCGTCGGCAACGATGGGCTGACCTCGTCGATCCCGAACGACGGCGGCGACCTCTCCGTTGCTGCGACGAGCGGGCTCGCGATCGACGGCACGCTCGCGGCACTCGGTGCTTCGGGTGCGCGCGCGGGCAGCCTCGGCCTCATCGCCGATCGCATCGCCGTGGTCGCGGATCGATCCGTGAACGTGGCGGGCTACGTCGGCATCGCGGCATCGGATCTCGACGCAGCACGCGTCGGCAGCGTGGTGATCGGCGGCGTCGCGCAACGCACCGCGACCGGCGTTGACCTCGACGTGCGCGCGTCGTCGGTGTTGATCGACGACAACGTCGATCTCGAGCGGCCCGAACTGGTGCTCGCGGCGACGTCCGACGTCACCGTCGACGCGGGGGCGACGATCGCCGCGGTTGGTTCGAGCGATCAAGCGGCGCAAACGTTGACGTTGGGCGCAGGCGCCGCGGCGCTGGCGGTGTCGACGCGGCAAGTGGACATCGTGCGCACCGACAACGGCGGCGCGGGGCGACTGGTGCTCGCTGATGGCTCGACGGTGTCTGCGACCGGGTCGCTCGACGTCAGCGTCGCGGCGGACGCAGTGCTCGGCGGCACGTTGACGGCGACCGGCGCGTCCTTCGCGCTCGACGCACAACGCCTCGCGCTCGGCGACGGTCAAGCGGCGACCGGCGAGACGCGCATCGGCGCCGCGCAATTGGCCGCGCTCGGCGCGGACGCGCTGCGGTTCTCGAGCCGTGAAGGTCTCGGCGTATACGGCGATGTCGCGGTCGATGCGCCGACCATCGCGCTGTTCGCGCCGGGCATCGTCCGTGCGACGGACGACGGTGCTCTGAGCCTGTCGGGCGATTCGGTCGTCATCGGCAATCCGGCACGCGCGACGCTCGGTACTGCGCCCGTCGCGACTTCGGGCGGACTGCTGTCGATTACTGCGCGCGAAGTAGACCTAGCGGACGGCCCCGTCGAGGTGCGCGGGTTCGCGCTAACGAACGTTGTCGCTCGCTCGGCGTTGATCGGCAGCGGCGACGCGCAATTGCATGTCGGCGGCGATCTGACCGTCGCGACGTCGATGTTGACGACCGGCAACGGTGCATCGCTGACGATTACCGGTGACGGTGCGGTCGAAATCGACGGGCCGCCGGCGCCCGCGTCGTCCGCCGCAGCGGCTTCGAACGTCGGCGGCGAAGTACGCGTGTCGGGACAGCGGGTCAGCGTCGCGACGGCGGTCATCGCGCCGAGCGGTCTCGTCGAACTGGATGCGACCGGCGGCGACGTCGAATTGCGCGCCGGCGCCCGATTGGACGCATCGGGTGTTTCGGTCGTGATCGGCGATCACACCGTTGCATCGGACGGCGGCAGCGTCGCGCTGTCGTCGGCGAGCGGCAACGTCGTCGCCAGTGCAGGTAGCTCCATTGCGGTCGCGGCGGGCGGTTCGGCGGCGAAGGCCGGCGCGATCTCGCTCGCGGCACCGCTCGGCAACGTCGATGTGGCGAGTGCCATCGTCGGCGGCAGCGGCGGCTCGTTCGCCGCGGACGGTGCGACGTTGGTCGACGTCGGCGGACTCAACGCGCGCGTCGAAGCCGCGGGCTTCGATGCGGTTCGCAGCTATCGGCAGCGGACCGGCGACCTGGCATTCGATGCGACGACGATGTTCACCGCGAATTCGCTTGCCCTCGACGCCGACCAAGGCGCGCTCGTCGTGGATGGAGTCGTCGAGTTGGTCGGTGCGGATCCGACCGCGACGCTGAGCGCCGGCACCGGCGTTTCGTTCGGCGGCCGACTGCACGCTGCGAACGCGGCGCGCGTGACGGTGAATGCGTTGGCGAGCGGCGGCACGATCGCGTTCGCACCGACGGCCGTGGTCGACGTCGGCGGCGGCGCGGTGCGTCTGCGCGTTCGCGACGACGGCACCGCGGGACAACGCATTGCTCTGCCCGCGGCGCCGGTGAACGGCGCGCTCGGCGTCGATCTCGTGACGTTCTACGCGGTCGCCGACGGCACGTTCGATGCGTCCGATCAGGTCTCGCTGCGCGCGCTGCTCGACGCGAGCAACGCGCGGCTCGACGGCGTGCACGCAGCGTTGCCCGGCGCCGCGTTGTCGTTGTCGACGATGATCACGAGTCCAGGCGCGTTGACCGTCACGGACGCGCTCGACCTCGTCGACTGGCGGTTCGGCGACCTGCCGGGAACCTTAGCCTTCCGCAGCGGCGGCGATTTGAATCTGATGGCGAACATCAACGACGGCTTCGCGGCGACGACGTTCCAGTTCGAAGGCGAGGACATTCCTGTCCTGCGCCCGATCGCGGGGCCGAGCTACGGCTACGCGTTCGTCGCCGGCGCCGATGCGACGAGCGCGGATCCGCTCGCGACAACGCACGGCGTCGGCAACGTGACGATCGGACCGGCGACGCGTATTCGCACCGGCTCCGGCGACGTCGACATCCGCGCCGGCGGATCGCTGGTGTTCGCGGGCGCCGACTCGCACCTCTACACCGGCGGCGAAACCGACGGGAACGGCTTCGATGACGTCTTCTCGTATGCGTATTTGCACGATGTGCAGTTCCCGACGCACGGCGGCGCGATCGACATCGCGGTCGGCGGCAACGTGGTCGGCGCGCCGACACGGCAGCTGATCAGCCAGTACATGGCGCGTTTCGGCGGATCGTTCTTCGATCAGTCGGCGCCGACGATGTACGGCGTCGTCTTCGACTACAACTTCGGGCCTGATCCGTTCGGGCAGAACATCGGCTCGTTCGGCGGCGGCGCGGTTCGCATCACGGCCGGCGGCGACGTGCGCGATCTGTCGGTGATCGTGCCGGAGACGCTGCAGCCGGCCGGAACCGTGACGGCGGTGTTCGATCCGTTCTCGATCAGCGCATCCGACAATTCGGTGACGCGCCACGGAGCGACGACGCTCGACGTGTCGGCGCACGGCGACATCGTCGGCGGTCTGTACTACCTCGGCGGCGGCACCGCGACGTTGACGGCGGGCAGCATCGTGCGCCCGACGAGCGGCCCCGGCTTGATGCTCGCGACCAGCGATGCGTCGTTCCACGTGTCGGCGCGCGGTGACGCGTACGTCGAGGCGATGTTCAATCCGACGATGCTGCCGCAGGACCCGACGCTGCAGTTGAGCGCGGAGACCAGCTATTTCTTCAGCTACTCCGATTCCGCGAGCCTCGACGTGCGCAGCCTCACCGGCACGGTCACGTTCGGCAACGACACCGATGCAATCCGCAACAGCGTCGACTATTCGTCGGAGACTCGCGCCGAGCGTGTGCTGAACATCTATCCGAGCCGCGTCAGCGCGATTGCGCTCGCCGGCGACATCGCGATTCTGCACGGCATGACGCTATATCCCGGAGCCGGCGGATTCCAACTGCTCGCGGCGTCCGACGTCACCGGACCGGCGAACAGTTTGGGAACGCTGTACGTGCCGGACACGGACCCGGCCTCGCTGCCGAGCATTGCGACGCCGCAGCCGGACCTCGTCGGCACGGATTTGCGCTTGCCCGCGTCCGGTCAAGCGGACGCGGCGTTGATCCACGCGGCGACGCCTGTGCACGCCGGCGATACGACGCCGAGCGAAATCGTCGCGGCGAACGGATCGATCGACGCGCCCCTGCTCGCGATCGTCAGCGGCGAAGCGCTGCAGATCTCGTCGCACGCCGACATCGACATCGGCCGCGTCGAAGCACAGAACGTGAACTCGACCGACGTCACGTCGGTCGTGTCGGGCGGCGACATCACCATCCGGTCGCAACGCAATCCGGATACCGGCCAAGTCATCACGAACTCGAAGGTGATTCGCGTCGGCGGCGGCGGCCAGCTGCAGGTCGTGGCCGGTAAATCGGTGGACCTCGGCTCGTCCGAGGGTCTGCAAACGTCCGGCAATCTCGACAATCCGGCATTGCCGAGCGGCGGCGCGGACATCCTCGTCATCACCGGCGCGGCCGGCGATCCGCAGTTGTCGGCGTTCATCGACCGTTACTTGGTCCAATCGAGCCAGTATTCGGACGCGTTGATTCAGTTCGTCGAAGCGCGTACCGGCACGAACGTGACGGACGCGGCGCAAGCCGTTGCGTTGCTGCGCGCGCAGCCGGTGGCAGTGCAAAGCCAATTCCTCACGCGTGTCTTCTTCGCGGAGATCAAGGCGTCGGGCATCGCTGCGGCAGAGCTGATCGCGCAGAAGGCGCCGGCGGCGGACGTGCAGAACGCCTACGCCCGCGGCCGCACGGCGATCTCGACGCTGTTCCCCGACGGCCGGCCGTACGGCGGCGATCTGCGACTCTTCTTCAGCCAGATCGCGTCGCTCGACGGCGGCAACATTCAACTCGTCGTCCCGGGCGGCATCGTCAACGCCGGCCTCGCGACGACGTCGATCAGCAGCAAGAAGCCGTCGGAACTCGGCATCGTCGCGCAGCGCGCGGGCAGCATCGACGTGTATGCGTCGGGCGACGTGCAGGTGAACCAATCGCGCGTGTTCACGCTGGCCGGCGGCGACATCGACATGTGGTCGAACACCGGCAACATCGATGCCGGCAAGGGCGCGAAGACCGCTCTGTCGGCGCCGGGTTTGTCGGTGGTGCTCGGCGAGAACGACTCGGTCGAGAAGATCGTCCCGCCCGACATCAGCGGCAGCGGCATCGCGGCGGCCGCCGGTCCGGAAGGCGAGCTGCCGGACATCGTGTTGTCGACGCCGAACGGTTTCGTCGATGCGGGCGACGCGGGCATTCGAACGCCGGGTCGGCTGTTCACGGCCGCGACCGAGTTCTTGGGGCGCGACAACGTCGACGTCGGCAGTTTCGTCGGCGCGCCGGTCGGCACCGTGACGTTGAGTGCGGATCTGGCGGGCGTCGGCAACAGTGCCACCAGTGCGTCGCAGAACATCGCGCAAGCAGCCGTCGACGACAGCAAGACGGCGTCGAGCGTGAGTCAGTCGGTGTCCCAATCCGCCCTCGGCTGGCTCGAAGTCTTCCTCGAAGGTTACGGCGACGAACAGTGCGATCCGGCGAGCGATCCGAAGTGCCGAACCGAGAAGACGCAGTGACGCGTCATACAACTGTTACATGCACGCACTATACAAATGCCCCTGGCCGCAACTTCTGGAACCCCACGCGTCATGGCGCGAATAGCACTCGCGACATTGGTGATGCTGTTCGCGTCGCTGCCGGCCTTCGCGAAGGAAGGCTGGTGGAACGACCAGTGGGAATACCGCAAGCCGGTGCTGATCAACACCGGTGCGAACGGCGCGAATCTCTCGCAGGCGGTGCCTGACGGCGTCGTGCTGGTGCGGCTGCACCTCGGCAACTTCGGCTACTTCAACGACACGCTTCCGAACGGCGACGACTTGCGTTTCGTCGCGGCGGACGACGTCACGCCGCTGCCGTACCACATCGAGACCTTCGACGCGGCGAATCAAATCGGTCTCGTCTGGGTCCGCGTCGGCGCGATCCAGCCGCAAGCGACGACGCAGAGCTTCTACATGTACTACGGCAATGCGAAGGCGCCGGGGGCCGGCAGCGGCAGCCAGACGTACGACAAGAGCCAGTCTCTGGTTCTGCATTTCGAAAATGTGAAAGGCGCGCCGCACGACTCGACCGCATACGGCAACAACCCGAGCGAGTTCGGCGCGGCGTACGACGGCGCGTCGTTGATCGGCGGCGGCGCGCGCTTCGACGGCAACGGTGCGATCAAGGTTCCGGCGGCGCCGTCGTTGAACGTACAGCCGGCGAAGGGTTGGACGTTCTCGGCGTGGCTGCGGCTCGACCAACCGCAGCAGGACGGCGCGGTGCTCGATGTAGCCGATCCGGTGAACGGTCGGCTGACGCTGGCGGTGCGGGACACGGCGCCGGTACTCGGCGTGTTCGGCGCCGGCGGCCAAACGTTGGGCGAGATTGCGACGACGACGGCGCTCGGCGACGCGTGGCACCACGTTGCGGTGACGGTCGAGGGCAAACACGCGCGCATCTACGTCGACGGCAACATCGCCGGCGAAGGCGACGTCGCGATGCCCGACATCAACGGCGCGTACACGATCGGCGGCCGCGGCGACGGCACGCAGCGGCTCGTCAACGCGATCGTCGACGAAGTCGAAGTCGCGTCGGTCGCGCGTTCGCCCGACACGATCGCGCTCGCCGCGCGCAGCCAAGGCATCGGTTCGGCGCTGCTCGCGTTCGGCGAAGACGCGCAACGCGAAGCGGGCCATCAAGAGTCGTACTTCGTCACGACGCTGCGCAACGTCACCGTCGACGGCTGGGTGGTGATCGGCATCCTCGGCCTGATGGCGATGCTGAGTTGGTACGTGATGATCGCGAAGGGTCTGATCGTCCGCCGCATTCGCGCCGACAACACGGCATTCATCGCCGCGTACAAGGAGATCGACGACATCACCGATCTCTATCACGAAAAGACGGCGGAAGAAGCGCAGGCGGAAGGCAGCGATCTGCTCGAAGCGGTGCGCGGCCACAAAGGCTACGTCAGTTCGACGCTGTATCACCTGTACAACGCCGGTATGCGCGACGCGCGCGATCGGTTGACGGGTGATTCCGTCGGCGCAGCGCGCACGAAGGTGCTGTCGGCCGAAGCGATCGCGACGATCAAAGCCGCGCTCGACGCACAAAGCGTGCGCGAGTCGCAGCGCCTCAACAGTCAGATGGTGCTGCTGACGCTCGCCGTCAGCGGCGGCCCCTTCCTCGGCCTGTTGGGCACGGTCGTCGGCGTGATGATCACGTTCGCTGCCATCGCGGCGAGCGGTGACGTGAACGTCAACGCGATCGCGCCCGGTATCGCAGCCGCGCTGGTCGCGACGGTCGCCGGCCTCGGCGTCGCGATCCCCGCGTTGTTCGGCTACAACTACATCGGCACCCGCATCAAGGAAGTGACCGCCGACAACCGC
>Ga0335076_10001375_pt1 | contig 23514 bp, 19 predicted proteins | sample Lox_Sample_25_FD_206717 | JGI IMG/M metagenome (GOLD analysis project Ga0335076, IMG submission 206717) | Soil microbial communities from Loxahatchee National Wildlife Refuge, Florida, United States - Lox_Sample_2.5 | ecosystem: Environmental > Terrestrial > Soil > Wetlands | place: USA... | reverse complement strand
GACGGCGTGCGCGTCGCCGCCGGAGCCTTCACAAATCTGTCGCGCGATCATCTCGATTATCATCCGACAATCGAAGCCTACCTCGCCGCCAAGCTGCGCTTGTTCGAGGACCTCATCGTGTCCGGCGGCACGGCGGTGATCGGCGTCGACGACTCCCACGCGGCGCAAGTTGTGGCGGCGGCGAAGAAGCGCGGGCTCAAGATCATGACCGTCGGCGAGCGCGGCGACGACATCAAACTGCTCGGCGGCGCGATCGACGGCTTCGCGCAGGTCGTGGGCATCGCCCATGGCGGGCGCACCTACAATATCAAGCTGCCATTGGTCGGCGCCTTCCAGGTGCAGAATGCCGCGATCGCCGCCGGTCTTGCGATTGCGACCGGCTCGGAGCCGCCGCACGTGTTCGCGTCGCTGGAGAAATTGCAGGGCGCCAAGGGCCGGCTCGAACTGGCCGGCGCCCGGAACGGCGCGCCGATCTTCATCGACTACGCGCACAAGCCCGATGCGCTCAAAAAGGCGCTCGAGAGCCTGCGGCCTTATGCGAAGGGCAAACTGGTGGTGGTGTTCGGCGCCGGCGGCGACCGCGACCAGGGCAAGCGACCGATCATGGGGCGTATTGCAATTGAAAATGCCGACCATGTCATCGTCACCGACGACAATCCGCGCAGCGAGCAGCCGGCGGCGATCCGCGCCGCGATCCTCGCGGAAGCCAAGGGTGCCGCCGAGATCGGCGACCGCGCCCAGGCGATCCGCACCGGCATCGCCGAGCTCAAGAATGGCGATGTTTTGCTGATCGCCGGCAAGGGCCACGAAACCGGCCAGATCGTCGGCAGCCGCGTGCTGGAATTTTCCGATCACGAGGCGGTCGCTGCGGCGTTGAAAGAGAAGGTTGCATGAGCGCGCTGTGGATCGTCGAGGCGATGGCCGCGGCGATGCGCGCCGACAAGCGCGGCGCGCTGCCTGTCGACGTGTCGGGGCTGTCGATCGACACGCGCACGATCGCCAAAGGCGAAGCTTTCTTCGCCATCAAGGGCGATAGCCGCGACGGCCACGAGTTCGTCGAAGCCGCGCTCAAGGCGGGCGGAGGGTTGGCCGTCGTTGCCCGGGCGCAGGCAGGGCGCTTTGCCGATGCGCCGCTGCTGATCGTCGATGATGTGCTCGAAGCGTTGCGCGATCTCGCTCGCGCCGCCCGCGCCCGCACGAAAGCCAAGGTGATCGCGGTCACCGGCTCGGTCGGCAAGACCGGCACCAAGGAAGCACTGCGGCTCGCGCTTTCGACGGACGGTGAAACGCATGCGTCGGCCGCCTCGTACAACAATCACTGGGGCGTGCCGCTGTCGCTCGCGCGCTGTCCGCAAGGCACGAAATACGCGGTGTTCGAGATCGGCATGAACCATGCCGGCGAGATCACGCCGCTGACGAAGCTCGTGCGCCCGCATGTCGCGATCGTCACCACGGTCGAGCCGGTGCATCTGGAGTTCTTCGGCACGGTCGAGAAGATCGCCGACGCCAAGGCCGAAATTTTCCTCGGGGTCGAGCCGGGCGGCACTGCGGTCCTCAATCGCGACAACGCGCAGTTCAGCCGCCTCGAAGCTGCGGCAAAGGCCGCGAAGGTGTCGCGCATCGTCTCGTTCGGCGACAATGCCAAGGCCGACACGCAGCTGTTGCGCGTCTCGCTGCAAGCCGACTCGTCGACCGTCGAAGCCCGCGTCCTCGGCACGCCGATCACCTACAAGCTCGGCGCGCCCGGACGGCACATTGTGCTCAACTCGCTCGGCGTGCTGACGGCGACCGTCCTGGCCGGCGCCGATCTGGCGCTGGCGGCGCTCGCGCTCGGCAATCTCAGGCCGACGCCGGGGCGCGGCGCTCGCGTCACGCTTCGCGTTCCAGGCGGCAGCGCGGTGCTGATCGACGAGAGCTACAATGCCAACCCGGCCTCGATGGCGGCCGCCATCGCGCTGCTCGGCCAAACGCCGGTCGGCGGGCGTGGCCGCCGCATTGCCGTGCTTGGCGACATGCTGGAACTAGGCCCGCCCGGCGCCGAATTGCACCGCGGCCTCGCCGTGCCTCTCAAAGAGGCAAACATCGATCTTGTGTACTGCTCCGGTCCTTTAATGCGGTCTTTATGGGAGGCACTTCCCTCGAACCGCCGGGGCGGCTATGCCGACACCGCGGCGGCGCTGGAGCCGGCCGTGCTTGAGGCCCTCCGCGACGGCGACGCCATCATGGTGAAAGGCTCGCTGGGCTCGAAAATGGGGCCGATCGTCAAGGCGCTCGAACGACAGTTTCCGCGGGCCGGCGCGCTCGAGAATTCATCGCAGGTTTGATCCGATGTTCTATTGGCTGGCCGATTTCTCCTCGCACGTCTCGTTCCTCAACGTATTTCGTTACATCACCTTCCGCACCGGCGGCGCCATCGTCACCGCGCTGGTCTTCGTGTTCCTGTTCGGCGGTCCTATCATCGACCTGTTGCGCCTCAAGCAGGGCAAGGGCCAGCCGATCCGCAGCGACGGCCCGCAATCGCACCTGATCACCAAGAAGGGCACGCCGACCATGGGCGGCCTGATGATCCTGTCGGGCCTGCTGGTGTCGACCATCTTGTGGGCCAATCCGACCAATCCGTATGTCTGGATCGTGCTCGGCGTCACGCTGAGCTTCGGCCTGATCGGCTTCTATGACGATTATCTCAAGGTCACCAAGCAGCAGTCCGACACCGGCTTTGCCGGTCGCACGCGGCTCATCGCCGAGGCCGTCATCGCCATCGTCGCCGTCACCGCGCTCTCGCGGCTCGCCAACGGGCCGATCGCGACCTCGCTGGTGTTTCCGTTCTTCAAGGAACTCGTGTTCAACCTCGGCTGGGGCTTTTTCCTGGTCGGCACATTCGTGATTGTCGGCGCCGGCAATGCGGTCAATCTCACCGACGGCCTCGACGGTCTGGCGATTGTGCCGGTGATGATCGCCGCGGCGAGCTTCGGCTTCATCTCGTACCTCGCCGGCAACGCGGTGTTCTCGGAATACCTGCAGATCCACTACGTCGCCGGCACCGGCGAATTGGCCGTGCTGTGCGGCGCGCTGATTGGCGCCAGCCTCGGCTTCCTCTGGTTCAACGCGCCGCCGGCGTCGATCTTCATGGGCGACACCGGCTCGCTGTCGCTCGGCGGCATGCTCGGCGCGACCGCCGTCGCCATCAAGCACGAGATCGTGCTGGCCATCATCGGCGGGCTGTTCGTGCTCGAGGCGCTGTCGGTGATCGTCCAGGTGGTCTCGTTCAAGCTCACCGGCAAGCGCGTCTTCCGGATGGCGCCGATCCACCATCACTACGAACAGCTCGGCTGGACCGAGTCGCAGATCGTGATCCGGTTCTGGATCGTCGCGGTGGTGCTGGCGCTCGCGGGCCTCGCCTCGCTCAAGTTGAGATAATCCTTGATCCCGGTCACGACCTTCGCCGGCAAGCAGGTCGCGGTCTTCGGCCTCGGCCGCTCCGGGCTTTTGTCGGCGCAGGCGCTCAAGGCTGGCGGCGCCGATGTCGTTGCCTTCGACGACAACGAAAAATCCGTCGTCGAGGTGCGGGACGCCGGCATCAAGACGCAGGATCTGCGCGAACTCGATTGGGCGAATGTCGCGGCGCTGGTTCTGGCGCCGGGCGTGCCGCTGACGCATCCGACGCCGCATTGGTCGGTGACGCTGGCGCAGAAGGCAGGCGTCGAGGTCATCGGCGACATCGAATTGTTCTGCCGCGAGCGGGCGAAGGCCGGGCTCGATTGCCCGCTGGTCGCCATCACCGGCACGAACGGCAAGTCGACGACAACCGCGCTCACCGCACATCTGCTCAAGGGCGCCGGCCGCGACGTGCAGATGGGCGGCAATATCGGCGTCGCGGTTCTGGCACTCGAGCCGTTCGCGCCGCGCCGCATCTATGTGCTCGAGATTTCGTCCTACCAGATCGATCTCGCGCCCTCGCTCAAGCCGACGGTCGGCATCCTGCTCAACGTTTCGGAAGACCACCTGGATCGCCACGGCACGATGGAAAACTATGCCGCGATCAAGGCACTGCTGCCCGCGAGCGTCGAGGCCGGCGGCACGGCAGTGATCGGCGTCGACGACCGTTACACGCGCTCGGCCGCCGACCGCATCGAGCGCGCCGGCAAGACCGTGGTTCGCGTCTCGGTCGAGGCGCCGCTGCGCGACGGCTATTACGCGGAAGGCAGCCGAATCATGCGGGCCGTTGCGGGCAAGGCGCACGCGGCAGCGCAGCTCGCCGGCATCGGCTCGTTGCGCGGCCAGCACAATGCCCAGAATGCCGCCTGCGCCATTGCCGCTTGCGTTGCGCTCGGTCTCGACTTGCCGGCCATCCAGAAAGGCCTGGTGAGTTTCCCCGGCCTTGCGCACCGCATGCAGGAGATCGGACGAAAAGGCCGCGTGCTCTTCATCAACGATTCGAAGGCCACCAATGCCGACAGCGCCGCCAAGGCGCTCGGCAGCTTCCACGACATCTACTGGATCGCCGGCGGTAAGCCGAAAACCGGCGGCATCACGAGTCTGGCCGAATTCTTTCCGCGCATCCGCAAGGCCTACCTGATCGGCGAGGCGGCCAAGGACTTCGCGGCCACGCTCGATGGCAAGGTTCCAAACCAGATCGACGGCGTGCTCTCAGCCGCGATCGACGCCGCCGCGCGCGACGCCGAGGCTTCCGACGCCAAGGAACCTGCGGTGTTGCTGTCGCCGGCCTGCGCCTCGTTCGACCAGTACCCGAACTTCGAGGTTCGCGGCAAAGCCTTCACCGACATTGTCCTGGCGATCCCGGGGATAAAGAGCGCCGTCCCCCGGTCTTAATGCTTCGTAAACCGTGACGCGTCAGCTTGGGCGCGGACGGGTATCGCATGGTCTCGCGCGCGCAACGCACGCCCTTTGCCGAATGGTGGTGGACGGTCGACAAGCTCACGCTTGCCGCCGTCGGCGCGCTGATGCTGGCCGGCGTGGTGCTGTCGCTTGCCGCTAGCCCGCCGGTCGCCGCGCGGCTCGGCCTCGACCCGTTCTATTTCGTCAACCGGCACATTCTCGATCTCGTTCCGACCATCTTTGTGCTGGTCTCGGTGTCATTCCTCAATCCGCGCCAGATCCGCCGGCTCGCCATCGTGGTCTTTGTCATCAGCCTCGTGATGGTGGCGCTGACGCCGATCTTCGGCGCCGAGATCAAGGGCGCGCGGCGCTGGCTGGTGCTGTTCGGCATGAACATCCAGCCGTCCGAATTTCTCAAACCCGCCTTCGTCGTCTTGATCGCCTGGCTGTTCGGTGAATCGGCGAAGCGGCCGGACATGCCGGCCAACACCTTCGCGCTGACGATGTTGCTGATGGTGGTCGTGCTGCTCGTCCTGCAGCCCGACTTCGGCCAGACCATGCTGGTCGTGCTGGTCTGGAGCGCGCTGTTCTTCATGGCCGGCATGCGCGTGGTCTGGGTGTTCGGCATCGCCGGCATGGCCAGCGCCGGCCTGCTCGCCGCCTATTACACCGTGCCCCACGTCGCACGCCGCATTCAGCACTTCCTGAACCCGTCGACCGGCGACACCTTCAACATCGACATCGCGACCGAAAGCTTCATGCGCGGCGGCTGGTTCGGGCGCGGTCCGGGCGAGGGCACCGTCAAGCGCATCCTGCCGGAGAGCCACACCGACTTCGTCTTCTCCGTCGCTGCCGAAGAATTCGGCGTCGCGCTGTGCCTCGTGCTGGTCGCGCTGTATGCCTTCATCGTGATCCGCGGGCTGGCGCGGGCCATGCGCAACGACGACCTGTTCATCCGCTTCGCCGCGGCCGGATTGGCGATCCTGTTCGGCAGCCAGGCCGCGATCAATATCGCGGTCAACATTCACCTGATCCCCGCAAAGGGCATGACCCTGCCGTTCATCTCCTATGGCGGCTCCTCGATGATCTCGCTCGCCTATACGATCGGCATGCTGCTGGCCTTGACCCGCGAGCAGCCGCGTGCGGCGATGCTCACCCCGCATCTATCGGCGGCGGAAGGCGCGGCTTGATTTCGCCTTGATATTGGCCCTCAAAGGGCCGGGCGGGGGTCTCTTCGCAGATGGCGGATTCTCGAAACGGCAAGGCACCCTTGGTGCTGCTCGCTGCGGGCGGCACCGGCGGACATCTGTTTCCGGCTGAGGCGCTCGCGGTCGCGCTGGACAAGCGCGGTGCGGCGATCGAGCTTGCGACCGATCCGCGAGCCGCGCAATTCAAGTTTCCGGCGCGCGCTGTGCATCTCATTCCGAGCGAAACGGTGCGCAGCCGCAATCCGGTGGCGCTGGCGCGCACCGTGGGCGCGCTCACCATCGGAACGCTGAAAGCTTGGGCCCTGATCGGCCGCATCCGCCCCGGCGTCGTGGTCGGCTTCGGCGGCTATCCGACCGTGCCGCCGTTGATGGCCGCAAGCTTGCGCGGCGTGCCGACCGTGCTGCACGAGCAGAATGGAGTCATGGGTCGCGCCAACCGTTTGTTGGCGCCGCGCGTCACCACGATCGCCACAAGCTTCCGCGTGCTGTCGAACCTCGATCCGCGCCTGCAGCCCAAGATCGTCTTCACCGGCAATCCCGTGCGGCCGCAGGTGATCGACGCCGCTGCGACGCCTTACGCCACCCCGGCGAGCGGCCCGCTGCGCCTCGTTGTGTTCGGCGGCAGTCAGGGCGCACATGTCATGGCCGAGATCGCGCCGGCGGCGGTCGAGCGGCTGGCGCCCGATCTGCGCGCGCGGTTGCGCATCGTGCAGCAGGCGCGCGCCGAGGATATCGATGGCGTGCGCGCGCTTTATGCAAAGCTCGGCGTTGCCGCCGAATGCGCGCCGTTCTTTGCTGACTTGCCGCGGCGCGTCGCCGAAGCCCACCTCGTCATTTCGCGCTCAGGTGCCTCGACCGTCGCCGAGCTGTCGGCCATCGGCCGGCCGGCGATATTGGTGCCGCTACCGCATGCGCTCGATCAGGACCAGTTCGCCAATGCCGGGGTCCTGGCGGAGGCGGGCGGGGCGATCAGGCTTGCGCAGCGCGATTTCACGCCGGAACGGCTGGCCGCTGAGATCACGCAATTGGCGGCCGATCCGGCGCGGCTGGCGCGCATGGCGCAGGGCTCGAAATCGGCCGGCACCATCGACGCCGCCGAGCGGCTGGCGGATTTGGTCTTGAAAGTGGCGACAGTCTGAATCGTTTGCCGTCAGCTCGCCGCCAACGCAGCCAACGCCGCCAGTGCCGAGATGAGACCGGCCGCCTTTCGCAAGGTGAGCGGCTCGCGCAGCACAAAAATGCCGAGCAGGGCCGCGACGATGAAACCCATCTGCGCGATCGGCACCAGCACGCTCGCCTGCCCGACGGCGATGCCGTGCAGCAGGAAGATCGTGGCGCCGAACAAGACGACTGCCGTGGCCGCCCCGTATTTGAGCGCCGGCGGCGGCGGCACGAAGGTGCGGTCGGCAATGAAGATCATCGTGCTTGCGAGCGGCATGAAGAGCGCCGCCTGCGCGACCGCGAGTGTTTCCGGCGCCGCTCCGTGCCGCAGCCCCAGTGTGTGGAAAAAGGTCGACGCGCCAAACGCCGCGGTCGCGATCGAAACTTGAATCAGCGACTGACGCCGCTTGCCCGAAGATGCGCGGGCCGCATCGGCTGTGGCGCCGACCAGCAGCCAGGTGGCGAGCAATGCGAGCGCAAGGCCCGCGATCTTGCCCGGCGTTAGTGGCTCGCCCAAAAAGACGATCACAAGGACGACGGTGACAATGAAATTCATCCGGAAGATCGAGGCGTTGGTGCTCACCGCACCGGCGCTGAGGCTGCGGATGAAGAAGTAGAAGCCGATGAAGATGAAGATGCCGGCCAGCGAGCCCCACAGTGCCGCGGGGACGAAAACGAGCGTGTGTGTTGCAGCCGCATAAAGCGTGACGAGCGGAAGAAACGACCAGGCCTGTCCTGTCAGAAACCGGTCGGCCCGGATCTTGGCGGCGGCAGCGCGCTTGTAGATGAAGTCGGACAAGCCGTAGCAGATCATCGCCACGACGGCGTATGCGATCGAATGGTCCATGGCGATTGAGACTGCGGCAGGCCGAAGGGAAACCCCTCTTAAGCGGCATCGCCCCAAAAGACCAATGTTTTAGATGCTGCGCCGGTATGCATCGGCGGATTTGGTCGGAAAAGTGGCGGGTCTATTAATTATTTCGGCGCGACCGGCCTTGTGCCGGTCCGCCGCGTCTTGCATTAAAGCGGCGTTGTAAGGCTGAGGGCGACGATCCTATGAAACTGCCGCGTAATATCGGTCCGATCCATTTCGTCGGCATCGGCGGCATCGGCATGAGCGGCATCGCCGAGGTGCTGGTCAATCTCGGTTACACCGTCATCGGCTCCGACGTCGCCGACAGCGCCAACGTGAAGCGGCTGCGCGAGCAGGGCATCAAGGTCGCCATCGGCCACAAGGCGGAGAACATCGACGGCGCCGACGTGGTCGTCGTCTCGTCCGCCATCAAGCAGGACAATCCCGAGCTCGTTGCCGCGCGCGCCAAGCGCCTTCCGGTGGTGCGCCGCGCCGAGATGCTGGCCGAGCTGATGCGGCTCAAAAGCTGCGTCGCGATTGCCGGCACCCACGGCAAGACCACCACGACCTCGCTGGTGGCGGCGCTTTTGGATTCCGGCGGGCTCGATCCGACCGTGATCAACGGCGGCATCATCAACGCCTATGGCACCAACGCGCGGCTTGGCCTTGGCGATTGGATGGTGGTGGAAGCCGACGAGTCCGATGGCACCTTCCTCAAGCTGCCGGCCGACATCGCCATCGTCACCAACGTCGATGCCGAGCACCTCGATCACTTCAAGACCTTTGCGGCCGTGCAGGAAGCCTTCATCGACTTCGTCGGCAACGTGCCGTTCTACGGCTTTGCCGTGATGTGCACCGATCACCCGATCGTGCAGCGGCTGGTCGGCCGCATCACCGACCGGCGCATCATCACCTACGGCGAAAATCCGCAAGCCGACGTGCGGCTCACCGATCTCGATCATCACGACGGCCAATCGCGTTTCACGGTGCTGTTCCGCGACCGCGAGGGCCAGACCGTGCACAGCATCAAGGATCTCGTGCTGCCGATGCCGGGCCGCCACAATGCGCTCAACGCCACCTCGGCGATTGCTGTCGCGCACGAGCTGAAAATTCCGGACGACAAGATTCGCGCCGCGCTCAGCAAGTTCGGCGGCGTCAAACGCCGCTTCACCAAAGTCGGCGAGTGGAATGGCGCGACCATTATCGACGATTACGGTCACCATCCGGTCGAGATTGCCGCTGTGCTCAAGGCCGCGCGCGATGTCTCGAAAGGGCAGGTGATCGCCGTGGTGCAGCCGCATCGCTATACGCGGCTGAAATCGCTGTTCGAGCCGTTCTCCACGTGCTTCAACGACGCCGACGTCGTGGTCGTTGCCAACGTCTATCCCGCGGGCGAGGAGCCGATCGAAGGCGCCGACCGCGATCACCTGGTGCAGGCGCTGCGCGCCCGCGGCCACCGTCAGGTCATTCCGCTCGACGGGCCGGAAAAGCTCGCCGGCATCATCAAGGATCTTGCCAAGCCGGGCGACTACGTGGTCTGCCTTGGCGCCGGCTCGATTACGCAATGGGCCTACGCGCTGCCGGGCGAGTTGAAGGCGCTATGAGCTTCCCCGACATCCTCCCTGATCTCAAGGCGCGCATGCCGGAATTGCGCGGGCGTCTGCTCGCCAACCAGGCGCTCGATACGCAGAGCTGGTTCCGTGTCGGCGGCCCGGCGCAAGTGTTGTTCATGCCGCAGGACGAGAACGACCTCGCGTATTTCCTGCGCAACCTGCCGGCCGACATTCCCGTCACGGTCATCGGCGCCAGCTCCAATCTCATCATCCGCGACGGCGGCATTGCCGGCGCGGTGGTGCGGCTTGGCAAAGGCTTCAACGACATCGCGGTCGAGGACGGTCACAAGGTGCGCGCCGGCACCGCCGCGCTCGACGCGCATGTCGCGCGGCACGCGCGCGATGCCGGCATCGCCGGACTCGCGTTCCTGTCCGGCATTCCCGGCTCGATCGGGGGCGCGCTGCGCATGAACGGAGGAGCCTTCGGCGGCGAGACCAAGGACGTGCTGATCGAGGCGCGCGGCATCGACCGCGCTGGCAATGCGCGCACCTTCAGCAATGCCGACATGGGATTCACCTACCGCAACTCCAACGCGCCCGCCGACATCGTCTTCGTCAGCGCGCTGTTCCAGGGCAGCGCCGGCGATCCGGCGCAGATCGACTCGGAGATGGCCGCGATCAAGCGCAAGCGCGAGGCGAGCCAGCCGAAGAACATGACGTGCGGCTCGACCTTCAAGAATCCGCCAGGCAATTCAGCCTGGAAGGTCATCGAGGCCGCCGGCTGCCGCGGTCTCACCGTCGGCGGCGCGCAGGTGTCCGACAAGCACTGCAATTTCTTGATCAACATGGGCGGCGCGAAAGCGGCCGACATCGAAGCGCTTGGCGAGATGGTGCGCGAGCGCGTCAAGGCGCATTCGGGCGTCGAGCTCGAATGGGAGATCAAGCGGATCGGGATCGCCGGCTGATAGGAAGAATCAGGGCCGGATTGCCGACGGGTTGTTGATCAGGTTGCGCTCCTTCAGCCACGGATTGATTTCGAGCGCGTGCTTGAGCGCCGCCACGCCGTCCGTGTCGTTGCCCTGCCGAATGAGGATGACGCCCTTGCCGGCGAGCGCGGCGTAGTGCATCGGCTCGAGCGCGATCGCCTTGTCGAGCGCCGCGAGCGCGGCGTCATAGCTGTTGGCGAGGAACAGCGCATAGGCCAGCCGGTTCCAGCCTTCGGCAAAATCCGGCTGGTGCTTGACCATCTCGGAAAGCGCTTCCAGCGCATGCCCGTAGTCGAATTCGAGTTGCGCCGCTTCCGCCTTCTTGAGCAGGCTCGTGGATGTCGCGTCACCAAGGCCGCGCCAGAACGTCCAGAGCCGCTCCTCGACCTCGCGCGCCTCTGCGTCGCCCTTGGTCGTCTTGAGCGCGGCAAACAGCGCGGCGCGCTCCATGGCCGCGGGCTCGCTCAATCCCGTCATCGGCGGCAGAGTGTCGGCCGCATGCGTCGGCTGCAGCAGCAGCGCCAGCAGCGCCAAGCCGAACATTGCGCGCATTGCCATGCTTCGACCATGCCGGGCCGTTAGCGATGTCGCAAGGCCGCCCTCGACGGCGCATGATCTGTCCTCTAATGAGAGCGCACGAATCGACGGACCCAATATGAAGCACGTCGCCGTTCTGATGGGAGGCTGGTCGGCCGAGCGCGAGGTGTCCTTGCGCTCCGGCAAGGCCTGCGCCGACGCGCTGGAAAAGGTCGACGGCTACAAGGTCAGCCGCGTCGATGTCGACCGCGAGATCGCGGCGACCTTGCGCGCGCTCAAGCCCGACGCCGCGCTCAACGTTCTGCATGGCCGGCCCGGCGAGGACGGCACGCTGCAAGGCCTGCTCGAGATCATGGGCATCCCGTACTCGCATTCCGGCGTCATGGCCTCGGCCGTCGCCATGCAGAAGGACATCGCCAAGACGGTGCTGAAGGCGGCACAGGTGCCGGTGCCGGGCGGGCACATGGTGTCGCGCATCGAGGCCGCCAAGGCGCACGTGCTGCCGCGGCCTTACGTCATCAAGCCGGTGGCCGAAGGCTCGAGCGTCGGCGTCTTCATCGTGCGCGAGGACCACAAGCATCCGCCGCAGGAATTGACGCGCGCCGACTGGAAGTTCGGCGAGATGGTGCTGGTCGAGCCGTTCATCGCCGGCAAGGAGCTCACCTGCGCGGTGATGGGCGACAAGGCGCTCGGCGTCATCGAGATCGTCTCGGCCACCAAGTTCTACGACTACGAGGCCAAGTATGCGCTTGGCGGCTCGCGGCATCTGCTGCCGGCGCCGGTGTCGCCCGAAGTCTATGAGGAGTGCCGGCGCCTCGCGCTCGCGGCGCACCGCGCGCTCGGCTGCCGCGGCGTCACCCGCGCCGACTTCCGCTACGACGACAGCCGCGCCGGGCTGCAAGGCCTGTTCTGCCTCGAAGTAAACACGCAGCCGGGCATGACGGAAACCTCGCTGGTTCCCGAGATGGCGGCGCACGCCGGCGTCAGTTTCGCGGAACTGGTGCGCTGGATGGTGGAAGACGCGTCGCTCGACCGGTAAGCCGGGCGCGTCGAGCAGGAGAACGGGCGATGAGCCAGAATGGCGTCACGGTCCTTGTCGGCACGACGAAGGGTGCCTTCCTGATCTCCGGCGGCAGCGACCGGCACGGCTGGAAGGTGCAAGGGCCTTTCTGCGACGGCTGGCCGATCAATCACATCGTCGGCGATCCTGCGACGGGACGGCTCTGGGCCGGCGGCGGCGGTGAATTTCACGGCGCCGGTGTGTGGCGCTCCGAGGACGCCGGCGCGACGTGGCAACTGGCCAAGCTCACCAAGGGCCAGATCGACGACTGGGCGGCCAACGATCCGCAGCTCGCGGCGATGCTGAAATGGACCAAGCAAGAGCTGCCGTTCGCCGATCAGTTCTCGCAGATCTGGTCGCTGGGCTACGCCCACGGCACGCTCTATGCCGGAGCGAAGCCGGCGCGGCTGCTGTCGAGCCGCGACGGCGGCAAGACCTGGAAAGAAGTGCAAGGTCTGCGCGATCATCCTTCGGCCGGAAGTTGGAATCCCGGCGGCGCCGGACTGGTCCTGCACACGATCCTGTTCGATCCGGGGAATGCCAAAAAACTCTGGGTCGGCATTTCGGCGGCCGGCGTTTTCGCGACCGAGGATGGCGGCAAGACCTGGGATCGCCGCAATCGCCTCTCGAACATCGAGCCGGCCGAGCACAGCCATCCCGCGGGTCCGCGCGACGGCGAAACCGGACACTGCGTCCACAACATGATGCGCGCGCCGGGCGCTGCCGATGTGCTCTATCAGCAGAACCATCACGGCGTCTGGCGCTCCGCCGACGGCGGGCGGAGCTGGGACGACATCACGCGCGGCCTGCCGTCGACGTTCGGGTTTCCGATCTGCGTTCACCCGCGCGAGCCGGAAACCATCTGGACGCTGCCGTTGAACGGCGACACGGCTGGCCGTTTTCCGCCCGACGCCGCCGCGGCCGTCTGGCGCTCGCGGGACGGCGGCGAAACCTGGCAGGCGCTGCGCGATGGCTTGCCGCAGGAGTCCTGCTACTTCACGGTTCTCCGCCAAGCCATGGCGCGCGACGAACGCGATCCCGTGGGCGTCTATTTCGGCACCAATAGCGGTTCGGTTTTTGCGAGCGTCGACGAAGGCGAGCGCTGGCAGGAGATTGCGCGGCACCTGCCGACCATTCTGAGCATCGAAGCCTTCGATCGAAAACAGTATTGAAGGATCTTGCCGCGCTTAACGCGGCCCGATTTGCAAGTCGGTGTGCTGTAGGCGTCCTGTCTCCTGGCTGATAGTGTCAATTCGGGCCTTGGCCGTTGGGGGACCAGGGCGGAGGGGGGCAACATGATCAAATACATCGTCGCTGCGATGGTGCTAGGCGTCAGCTTCGCTGCAAGCCCGGCATCGGCACAAAAAATGAATGCGGACGATCTCAAGTGGGTCAATGAATGTATCGAAGACAGCAAGGGCGAGCCGGGCGCGACGCCCGCCATCGCTCGCGCCTATTGCATATGCATGAACGAGAAAATGAGCGACAATGAAACGCGCTCCATCACCGAGTGGGAAAAATCGCACCCGGTCGAGCGCAGGGCCTGCGACAAGCAGGCCGGCTGGCACTGACAACTCATCGAAGAGAAGGCCGCCGCATCCGTCGGCGGCCTTTTCATTTCAAGCCAAGCGAGCGTTCATCGGAGCCGGCACGCTGGTTGAAAACGAGCGAAGTAGCGTCATCATCGGCGGAGCCACTCAAGTTCTGGTCGCGCGCTGCATCGCAAATCCACATCCGAGACCGATGAGGCCGCCGATCAACACAATCGTGAGAACGTGTTGAGTTTGGCTGTTCGTTAGATCGTCGCCCACGGCAGGCTTCTTCCCCTGCGTTTCAATGTCGATCGGACCGAGCCGAATGGCCGATCTTTCGACTGGAATCGTCGCGTAGCCGACAAGCGCCCCCGCGAGCAGACCAAGAAGCACGAAGATAAACAGCGCATTCGCTGATCGCTTGAGAACCTGCATGATCATCCGCCTCCTGAGCTGGCTCGGAACCACTTTCGATGCCAGCTGCAAAAGCTGTGCATGGGAACTCTTCAATCCGTGTTCCGGTTCCTCGAGTCATAAGGGGCGGCGATTGCTGTTCGTCGCCCCCGGCCATTGCGCCGAAGCGGCGTGGCCCCGATGCCACGCCCGCCGCTTCTTCCGGCTAAATCCTCACAAAACCTAAACTTTTACGAATTGTTTACCAACTGGCCCGAAGACTAGGGCCTTGGCGGCGGTTTGCGCGCAAGCGCGCGCCTGCGTCTGTCGTTCGCGTGCGTGATCGCCTCTGACTGATCGGCATGACCGAACATTCGTTCGTGCCGCGGGGATGCCCACCCGGGCATGAAAGAAATTGGTGCGATGGACGGTCGCCTCGATCAATCGCTGACCTCGAAATCCGGATATGCCGCCGCGCGTGGCCAACGCGCCGCCCGCCGCTGGATCGGCGCGCTCGTTGCGCTCAATCCGCCGCGCGGCGCCGGCGCCAGTGCCGCGGCGCTGCTGCTGCTCGCCAGCACCTGGTACGGCGTCCTCAAGGGCGGCCACTACGACGACATCGTCACGCAGGTGCAGGACATCTGCGACACCGCGGCCAACGGCGCGGGCTTCCGCATTTCCGAGATCGCGCTCGCCGGCAACAGTGAATTGAGCCGCGAGAACATCCTTACGCTTGCCGGTATTACCGGCCGCTCTTCATTGCTGTTTCTCGACGCCGGCAAGACCCGCGCGCGCCTGTTGAGCAACGCCTGGATCGCCGACGCCACCGTGCTCAAGCTCTATCCGGGCCGGCTGCGCATCGGCATCGTCGAGCGCAAGCCGTTTGCGCTTTGGCAAAAAGACGGCGTGGTGTCGCTGATCGCCGCCGACGGCACCGTCCTCGAAGGTTTTGTGCCGCCGCGCTTTGAGTCGCTGCCGCTGCTGGTTGGGCGCGGCGCGGAGCGCGCCGGCGTCGACTTCCTCGACCTGATCAAGCGCTATCCCGGCATCGCGCAAAATGTCGAAGCGTCGGTGTTCGTCGCCAGCCGTCGCTGGAATCTCCATCTCAAGGGCGGCGTCGAAGTGCTGCTGCCCGAAGCACAGCCCGACCAGGCCCTGGAGACCTTGGCCGATCTCGACCGCAGCAAGCAGTTGCTGTCGCGCGACATCGTCACGGTCGATCTGCGGCTGCCCGATCGCGTCACCGTGCGGCTGTCGGATGCCGCCGCCGCGGATCGCGACGAAGCGCTCAAGGCCGCCGCCGACAAGAAAAAGAAACGTGGCAAGGGAGGGGAGGCGTGACCGTGCTGCGTTTCGGCCTCACCCCCAAGATGAAGCCCGTCTCGCCGCGACGCACGGCCGTCGTTGCCGCGCTCGATGTCGGCACCAGCAAGATCGTCTGCATGATCGCCCGGCTCGAGCCGACGCCGCCACCCGACGTGCTGCGTCGCCGCAGCCACGGCGTGCGGATCCTCGGCTTCTCCCATACCGCCGCGAGCGGCATGAAGGCCGGGTCCGTGGTCGATCTGGTCGAGGCCGAGGAAATGGTCCGCCAGGCCATCGACACCGCCGAAAGCATGGCCGGCGTGCAGCTCGAATCGGTCGTGGTCTCGCTGTCCGGCGGCCGCATCGGCAGCGAGCGGTTCATCGCCAATATCGAACTGACCAACGGCGTCGTCACCGATAACGAGATCGCCCGCGTTCTTGCCGCCGCCAGCCGGCATTCAGTGCGCGACGGGCGCGCCGTTTTGCACTCATTGCCCATCGGTTACGCGCTGGACGCCGCAACCGGCGTCCGCGAGCCGCGCGGCATGCTCGGCCACCGCTTCGGCGTCGACATGCACATGGTCACCGCCGAGGTGGCGACAGTGCGGAACCTGATGCTCACGGTCGAGCGCAGCCATCTTGCGGTCGAGGCCATGGTGACCTCGCCCTACGTCGCCGCTTTGGCCTCGCTGGCCGACGACGAGTCCGATTTGGGCGCCGCGACCATCGATATGGGCGCCGGAACGACCACCCTGGCCGTGTTTTCGGGCGGCCGCTTCGTCCATGCCGACGGTTTTGCCCTCGGCGGCGCTCACGTGACCATGGATGTCGCCCGCGGGCTGAACACCCGAATCGCGGATGCTGAGCGAATCAAAGCGATTTATGGCAGTGTTTTAACGGGTGGATCGGATGAACGGGACATGATCACGGTACCTCCGGTCGGTGATGACGAGCGCGAGCCGCCGCAATTCGTGTCGCGCGCGGCGCTGGTGCGCATCATCAAGCCGCGGGTCGAAGAGATCCTGGAGATGGTGCGCGATCGCCTCGCGGCCTCGCCGTTCGCGGCTGAGCCGCGCGGGCGCGTCGTGCTCACGGGCGGCGCGAGCCAGCTCGTCGGCATCGCGGACCTTGCGTCGCGCATCCTGAAGCGTCCGGTTCGCATCGGACGGCCGCTCGGCATTGCCGGGCTGCCCGATGCGGCCAAGGGCCCGGCCTTCGCGGTCGCGGCCGGCCTGCTGGTCTACCCGCAGGCGGCACATCTTGAACACTTCGAACCGCGGCGTACGCGGCAACTGATGACAGGAACGGGCGGTTACATGGCAAGGGTCGGACAATGGCTGCGCGAAAGCTTCTGATCCTTATCACCAGTTCTAACCAGCGGCCGGTGGCGGACCGGCCGTGTTCGGCGGCGTGCGTTCGCGTGCAATCGCGCGTGAAGGCGGACCTGCTGCCCGTGAAATAAAGAGGCAACCTCATGACCATCAACCTGAAGATTCCCGACATTCGCGAGATGAAGCCCCGCATTACCGTATTCGGCGTCGGCGGCGCCGGCGGCAACGCGGTCAACAACATGATCACGGCGGGCTTGCAGGGCGTCGACTTCGTCGTCGCCAACACCGATGCGCAAGCGCTGACCATGTCCAAGGCCGAGCGCATCGTTCAGATGGGCGCGCAGGTGACCGAAGGTCTCGGCGCCGGCTCGCAGCCGGAAGTCGGGCGCGCGGCTGCCGAGGAGGTGATCGACGAGATTCGCGATCACCTGACCGGCGCGCACATGGTGTTCGTCACCGCCGGCATGGGCGGCGGCACCGGCACCGGCGCGGCTCCGATCATCGCCAAGGTCGCGCGCGACCTCGGCATTCTGACCGTCGGCGTCGTCACCAAGCCGTTCCATTTCGAAGGCGCGCGCCGCATGCGTTTTGCGGAAGCGGGCATCACGGAACTGCAGAAGGTGGTCGACACGCTGCTGATCATCCCGAACCAGAATCTGTTCCGGGTGGCCAACGAAAAGACCACGTTTGCCGACGCTTTCGCGATGGCCGACCAGGTGCTCTATTCGGGCGTCGCCTGCATCACCGACCTGATGGTCAAGGAAGGCCTGATCAATCTCGACTTCGCCGACGTCCGCGCCGTCATGCGCGAAATGGGCAAGGCGATGATGGGCACCGGCGAAGCGTCCGGCGAGAAGCGCGCGCTGACAGCGGCCGAGGCGGCGATCGCCAATCCGCTGATCGACGACGCCTCCATGAAGGGCGCGCGAGGTCTGTTGATCTCGATCACCGGCGGCAAGGACCTCACGTTGTACGAAGTCGACGAGGCGGCAACCCGCATTCGCGACGAAGTCGACCCCGAGGCCAACATCATCGTCGGCGCGACGTTCGACGAGAGCCTGGAAGGTATCATCCGCGTGTCGGTGGTGGCGACCGGTATCGATCACTCCGCCATCAAGCATCAGCCGGCACAGGCCGAGAGCGCCCTCAAGGAACTCGCTGGCAAGCTGCGTAATGACAGCCGCCGGATCGCCGAGCGCATCGAGCGCGCGACGCCGACGGTGCAGCCGGCTCCGACGCCCGCAGTGGCGACGGTCAGCACGGCCGCGGTTGAATCGGCTGCTCACGCAGCGGTTGCCGCTGCGATCCTGCCGACGCCGACGGCCATCGAGGACGTGTCAATCCGCCCGATGCCGATGAAGCCGTCGCTGTTCGACGCGCCGGCGGACCTGGCGCCGCCCGAGCCGGCGACGCCGAAGACCTTTATCCCGCCTCCGCCGGAGCGTGTGGCTCCGCGGGCGCCGCGCATGCCGCGCATCGACGAACTGCCTTTGCCGGCGCAGAACGAGATCAGGGCGCAGCGCGGCGAGCTCGCCGAGGATCATCCTGAGAAGCGCCGCATGTCGCTGATGCAGCGTCTGGCCTCGGTCGGCCTCGGCCGCCGCGGCGAGGAGCCTGAGGCGCCACAGGCCCCGCACACGGCGCAGTCGATGCCGCAGCCGATGCCGCAATTCGAGCGGCCGGTCCGGCCGAGCGCGCGTCAGCCGGAAGGCCGGCCGACCCCGCCGGTCTCGGAATATGCCCGCCGCTCGGCACCGCAGGGTCTCGACCCCCACGGCCGGCCGGCTCCTGTGCATAACTCGCCCGAGGATGACCAGCTGGACATTCCGGCTTTCCTCCGCCGCCAGGCGAACTGATCGCCTTCGAAAAACCGGCAAAGGCCCCGTTCCAAAACCTGGAGCGGGGCCTTTTCCATGCCGGCATGGCGTAAGGTATTGACATACAGTGTGATTTTACCGCCATCGGGCACCAATGGCAGAACGGCCTGGGGCCGGCGGTAAGGTAAACCCGACGATCGGCTGGCCGGGGCGTCTCAAATTGCGGCAAAAAAGAGTAACAGTCGGTAAGAAATGGTGAGTTGGAGAAGGTCGGGGGCGTGGCCTAAGTTCTGCGGCGAAAGGGACTTTTCGGTCCCAGGGGGCTGCCTTCCAAAGCTTCGGGTAGTCGCTGAGTTGAAGGCCGAAATGTGGCCCAGCTTGGGCCAGCAAGGGGACGCGATGCCTGCGTATGGGCTCGCGGAAACGGGTTGATGAAGGGCGCTAAGCAAACAACGCTGCGCGATCAGATTGCCCTCTCCGGCATCGGCGTCCATTCGGGCCGCCCTGTCACTCTCACGTTGAATCCTGCCGACGACGATGCCGGTATCGTATTCCAGCGCGTCGCCGCCGACGGCTCGATCGAGCGCGAGATCCGCGCCGACGTGCGCGCCGTCACCGCCACCGAATTTGCGACCGTGCTGGGCGACGCCAAGGGCCCGCTGTGCTCGACCGCCGAGCACCTGCTGGCCGCGCTGCGCGGCCTCAACGTCGACAATGTCGTCGTCGAGATCGACGGACCGGAAGTGCCGATCATGGACGGCAGCGCCGGTCCTTTCGTCGATGCGATCGATCAGGCCGGCCTGACCACCCGCGCGCTTCCGCGCCGCTTCATTGAAGTGCTCAAGCCGGTGCGTGTCGAGAAGAACGGCGCCTTCGGCGAATTGCGGCCCTACGACCACGGCTTCCGGGTCGAGGCCGAGATCGACTTCGAGCATCCGCTCATCGGCAAGCAGGCGCTCGAACTCGACATCGGGCCGGACACGTTCCGCCGCGAAATCGCGCGTGCGCGCACCTTCGGCTTCATGAAGGACGTCGCCAAGCTGTGGAGCGCCGGCTACGCGCTCGGCGCTTCGTTCGAGAACACACTCGTTGTCACCGATGACCGCGTGCTCAATCCGGAAGGCCTGCGCTTCGCCGACGAGTTCGTGCGCCACAAGGTGCTCGATGCGATCGGCGATCTGGCGCTCGCCGGTCAGCCGCTGCTCGCCGCCTACCGCACCGTGCGCGGCGGCCACAACCTCAATCACGCGGTGCTGACCGCTTTGATGGCCGACCGCAGCGCCTGGCGGGTGGTCGAGTTCGCCGCCGAGCCGGCTCGCCGCATCCGCGGCCATGCCGATCTCGCCACCGGCCTTGCCCCGGCTTACGGGCCGGAAGTGGCCTAAAAAGCCTGCGTTTCAGCGCTTAACCGTCGCCTTAATCCGGGCCGAATGTCTGCGTAATTCCTTGGCGGACCCGCGTTTTTTCGTTTACATCGACGCGGTTTGGGGCGTTGGCCGGATGGCCGCCTCGGGGGACCGGACAGCCAATCGAGCATGAACTTGCGGCCTGACGATCGCGTGCAGAAAGACCGGCGGCGCATCGCGCGCGCCTTGGCGGCTGTGCTGCTCGCCGTCAGTGTCGGCGCGTGCAGCGAGATGGATTTCTTCAAGAAGGATGACGTCGCGCCCGATGAGCCGGCTGACCGGCTCTACAACGAGGGTCTCTTCCTTCTCAATCAGAAGAAGGATCCGAAAGCCGCGGCCAAGAAATTCGAAGAGGTCGACCGCCAACACCCGTATTCGGAATGGGCGCGCAAGTCGCTCATCATGGCGTCCTATGCCTATTACTCTGCCGGCGACTACGACGAGTGCGTGGCGGGCGCCCAGCGCTACATCACGCTGCATCCAGGCAGCGCCGACGCCGCCTACGCGCAATACCTGATCGGTGCGTCCTACTACGACGAGATTCCGGACATCACCCACGACCAGGCGCGTACCGAGAAGGCGCTCGCCGCGCTCGAGGAAGTGATCCGCAAGTTCCCGACCAGCGAGTACGCCAACACCGCCAAGCAGAAGATCGACGTCGCGCGCGACCAGCTGGCCGGCAAGGAAATGAACGTCGGCCGGTACTATCTGCAGAAAAAGGACTACACCGGCGCGATCAACCGCTTCAAAGTCGTCATCACCAAGTACCAGACCACGCGCCACGTCGAGGAAGCGCTCGAGCGCCTGACTGAAGCCTATATGGCGCTCGGCATCACCACCGAGGCGCAGACCGCGGCCGCGGTGCTCGGCCACAATTTCCCGGACAGCGTCTGGTACAAGCACGCCTATACGCTGGTGAAGACCGGCGGCACCGAGCCGAGCGAGGACAAAGGCTCGTGGATCAGCAAGGCCTTCGCCAACTTCAAGAAGACGATCGCCGGCTGACGGCGGCAGGCACCGATTCACAGCATCACGGCCGGCCAGCGCACAACCCTTGTGCCGGCCTTCCGCGTCTTTAATGATGGCGAATCTCTAAGCCGTGGCCTGGTCCTCATGCTGTCCCGCCTATCGATCCGCGACATCGTCTTGATCGACCGCCTCGACATCGATTTCGCCAAGGGGCTGGCCGTGCTCACCGGCGAGACCGGCGCCGGCAAGTCGATCCTGCTTGATGCCTTCGCGCTGGCCCTGGGCGCGCGCGGCGACCAGGCGCTGGTGCGGCAAGGCGTGGAACAGGGCCAGGTGATCGCCGCGTTCGACTTGGCTCGCAATCATCCGGCGCGCGCGATCCTCAAGGCGAATGACATTCCGTCCGAGGACGATCTCATCCTGCGCCGCGTGCAGTTCGCCGACGGCCGCACCCGCGCGTTCGTCAACGATCAGCCGGTGAGTGTGCAGGTGATGAAGCAGGTGGGTGAGGTGCTGGTCGAGATCCACGGCCAGCACGACGACCGGGCGCTGGTCGACGCCGGCACGCACCGGCGGCTGCTCGACGCCTTTGGCAGCCTGGAAGCCTATGCTGGCCGGGTTACGGCGTTCTGGGAGGCGCGGCGCACCGCCGAGGAGGCCGCCGCCGCGCACCGCGAGCAGGTGGCGCGGGCCCAGCGCGAAAGCGACTGGCTGCGCCACGCGGTCGACGAGCTGGAAAAGCTCAGCCCGCAGGCCGGCGAGGAGACGACGCTGGCCGAGCGCCGCACCGTGATGATGCAGGCCGAGAAGGTGGCCGAGGACCTGCGCGACGCGCACGAAGTCATCGCGGGAGCCAGTTCGTCAGTGCCGGCTTTATCCGGCGTCATCCGCCGCCTGGAGCGGCGCCAGCCGCAGGCACCGCAACTGATCGATCCGACGGTGAAGGCGCTCGATGCCGCGCTCACCGCGCTGGAAGACACCCGTGGCCATCTCGAGGCCGCGCTCCGCGCCGCCGACTACGATCCGGCCGAGCTCGAGCGCATCGAGGAGCGGCTGTTCGCGCTGCGCGCCGCCGGGCGCAAATACAACGTGCCGGTGGACGAACTCGCCGCGCTCGCCGCGCGCTACAAGGCCGATATCGCGCTGATCGACGCCGGCGAGGAGAAGCTCAAGGCGCTGGACGCGGCCGCGCGCGCCGCCGAAGCCGACTACCGTGATGCCGCCGACGCGCTGTCGAAATCGCGCGCCAAGGCCGCGGCCGGGCTCGACAAGGCCGTCAATGGCGAGCTCAAGCCGCTCAAGCTCGAGCGGGCGAAATTCTCGACCCAGATCGACAGCGACGCGGCTGCCGCCGGCCCGAACGGCATCGACCGCGTCGAGTTCTGGGTGCAGACCAATCCCGGCACGCGGCCGGGACCGCTGATGAAGGTGGCCTCCGGCGGCGAACTGGCGCGCTTCCTGCTCGCGCTCAAGGTGGTGCTGGCCGACCGCGGGTCAGCGCCGACGCTGGTCTTCGACGAAATCGACACCGGCGTCGGCGGTGCGGTCGCCGATGCGATCGGCGTCCGCCTCGCCAAGCTCGCCGGCGGTGTCCAGGTCCTCGCCGTCACGCACGCGCCGCAGGTCGCCGCGCGCGCCGACCGGCACTATCTCATCAGCAAGGATGCGCTGGAGAAGGGCAAGCGGGTCGCCACCCGCGTCACCGAACTGGCGCCGGAGAAGAGGCGGGAGGAGATCGCCCGCATGTTGGCTGGCGCCGAGATCACCAACGAGGCCCGCGCCGCCGCCGAGCGCCTGATCAAGCAGGCGAGCTAGCAATCCCCTCCGGTCTTGTGCCGGGCATCCACGCCTTTACATTCCCGGCCAATGGCCAAAACGACAGTCCAAACCGACAAGACGCCGGTCGATCTGCTCACCGCCAAGCAGGCGAAGGCCGAGCATGCGCGGCTGACCGTCGAAATCACCGGGCACGACAAGCGCTACTACCAGCAGGACCGGCCGACCATCACGGACGCCGAATACGATGCGTTGCGCGCGCGCTACAACGCGATCGAGGGCCGCTTTCCCGACCTGAAGACCCTCGAGTCGCTGTCGCTGAAGGTCGGCGTTGCGCCCACCGGGCGTTTCAAGAAGGTCCGCCATGCGGTGCCGATGCTGTCGCTCGACAACGCCATGTCCGAGCAGGATGTCGTCGATTTCGTCGCCCGCATCCGCCGCTTCCTCAAGCTCGGCGAGGACGAGAAGATTGCCTTCTCGGCCGAGCCGAAGATCGACGGCCTGTCGATGTCGCTGCGCTACGAGGACGGAGAACTGGTCACCGCCGCCACGCGTGGCGACGGCAGCGAAGGCGAGGACGTCACCGCCAATATCCGCACCCTGAAGGACGTGCCGCAGAAACTGAAAGGAAAAGGCGTTCCGGCGGTCTGCGAGGTGCGCGGCGAGGTCTACATGACCAAAAAGGCGTTCCTTGAACTGAACGAGCGTCAAAAAGCTGGGGGCGGCGAGCTCTACGTCAATCCGCGCAATACCGCGGCCGGCTCGCTGCGGCAGAAGGATCCGACGATCAC
>Ga0335076_10001374_pt1 | contig 23524 bp, 27 predicted proteins | sample Lox_Sample_25_FD_206717 | JGI IMG/M metagenome (GOLD analysis project Ga0335076, IMG submission 206717) | Soil microbial communities from Loxahatchee National Wildlife Refuge, Florida, United States - Lox_Sample_2.5 | ecosystem: Environmental > Terrestrial > Soil > Wetlands | place: USA... | reverse complement strand
CCGCTCGAGCTGGCAAACAGGCTGCGTCCGCTGGTCGCTGCCGACGACAAACGGGAGCTCGTGTTCCGGTCCACCACGGGCACGATCCTCGACCCCGACAACCTCCACGAGCGCGTGCTAGCACCGGCGTGCGCCGAAGCTGGTGTCGAGTGGGCCGGACATCACACCTTCCGGCACACCGTGGCGTCACGCCTGTTCGCCGAGGGCCGGAACATCAAGCAGATCCAGAAGTGGCTCGGGCATCACTCGCCGGAGTTCACGCTCAAGACGTACATCCACTTGATCGACGAGGGCGATCTCGGCGGGCCGCTCATCCCGCAGAGTGCAAACAAAGTGCAAACAGGCCCCACACCATCGCAGGCCATTCGCGAGCCCGCCACGATTGGCAAAACGTAATGATTAGCAGGGGGATCCTGCTATGCGCACCATGCCACAACACCCCAATTTCGGTCTACGGAACCGAAGGTCGGGAGTTCGAATCTCTCCGGGCGCGTTCAGGGAAAGCCCGCTGAATCGAGGGCGGGGGCTGCCCGCGGGCGTCGTCGTCTTCTGACCAGGAGTCGTCCGAGAGCTTCGCGACGGCGTGGCTGTGATTCGTCCGCAAGGCCTGGCGCCGAAATCCGGCGTTACGTGAGGCAGGCGATGGCGCGTGGTCGGCGGGGCTTCATTACGCGCTCGTACACTGCGCGCAAGAGAGACGTGGCTATCCCCATTCCCATGAATGTCCGGGAGCTTCTCGAGGCCCCGAACTACGTGCATCTGTCCACGCTGCGTGCGGACGGCTCCCCGCGCAATTGGGTGGTATGGGTTGGCGTCGAAGGCGAGCACATCCTCGTGTGCACGTCCAAGACGATCTGGAAGGCCAAGGACATGCTTCGCGATCCGCGCGTGGCCCTGTCGGTGACCGACAGGAACAACCCGTATCGGATGGCTGCGGTTCAGGGCCGCGTCGTCGAGGTTCGGCCGGATCAGGACTGTCTGTACATGGATCAGCTCTCCAACAAGTACACCGGGGAGCCGTTTCCCAGCCGCGGCCCAGATCGCGTTTGCTTTGTGATCGCTATCGAGAAGGCCGCTCAGCGCACGCTCGGATTTGTGGACAACCCGGCGTGACGAGAGCTGAGCTCGCCGGCATCGAGCGGGTGGACGACCTCGACGTGTCTTGGCACCGCCGTCGGGCGTTGTACGTGGAGCGACTCGGGTCCGGGAGCGGCTTCCTGGTCCTGGCGCTCCAGGGCGACTAGGTCGTCGGCTGCGCGCATGGCCCCGACGACACCTTTCCCGTGGGCGACCGGTGCGCAGAGCTTTGCGCGCTGTCGGTGGCTCCGCGGCTCCGAGCCCGGCCGGCGATCAGTGGTCGGACGATTGGCGGCATTGCATGCCATGACGCTTTGCGTACGTGTTGGAGCTCGAGCCCGCAGGTGACGATCAGCTCCGCGGTCGCGCGGTTGCAGCGGCAGCCTTGCGCAAAGCAGCGCCACGGTTTCGCTAGTCGGTCTTGCCAGTAGGCGAGCGTCGGCGAGTCAGAGCGGACGTGCTCGATGAACAGCAGCTCACCATCGGGACGCAACACGCGCGCGATCTCCCGCAGCGCGAGATCGGGAGCGTCAACCGTGCAGAGCACGAAGGTAGAGACGATCGTGTCGACCGATCCGTCGGCGAAGGGCAGCCGCTCCGCGGTCGCGTCGATGAGCCGCGCGCGCTGGCCGCTGCGGCGCAGCTTCTTGTCAAGGCGGGAACGCATCGCGGCGTCCGGCTCGACCAGCACAAGCTCGGAGAGGCCATCGGGGTAATGCGGCACGTTCAAGCCGGTACCGACGCCGATCTCCACGGTGCACCCTCGCGCACGGCTGAGCAACTCCTTGCGGCGAGCGCGCAACCCAGCCCACTCTGCGACCCACAAGAACGGGTCGTACAGAACCGCGAAGGCGCGTGCCCACGCTGCCGAGCCGCCCGACGGTGTGGCTTCTTCTGCGATGACGTTCTGCACGACGGCGACCATAGGCACGTGGCCCTTGCAGCGCATCGCCCGCCCGGGCCATTTGCGCAAAATGACCCGTTCGGGTGACGGGTCTTAGAGCAGGCCTAGACGTGCTGCCTCGGCGACCGCCGCGGTGCGCGACCCGCGTCCCAGCTTATGGCGGATGTTCGCGACATGGCGGTGCACCGTGTGGTGGCTCAAGAACAGCTGCTCGGCGATCTCCCGGTCGCTCAACCCCCTCGCGACCAGCGCCAGGACCTCGCGCTCTCGGCCAGAGAGCAGCACCGCCGCGGGCTCTCCGGCAACACGGAGCGGCGCCTCGGGCGCGAGGACCGATCGCAACGCGCGCGTCACCGACTGCGTATCCCCCACCCAGGGGAAATGGGCGCTCCCCTCCAGCGGGATCAGCGTCGCACCGGGGATCGCCGCCGCGAGCTCCCGGCCGAGCCGGTAAGGGATCGCGCGATCCCCTCGTCGGTGTACAACCAGCGTCGGCGCGCACACACGCTCCAGCTCGGATCGAACGTCATTGCGGTAGACGAGCTCCAGCAACGCCGCCGACATCCCCGCGCTCGCCGCCGCGCGCTGATAGCGCGCAAACCGCTCCTGCTCGACGCTGCCGGCCTCACCCAGGAAGATGTCGGCCAGCAGCCGCGACCCCAGCCCCCAGTGCGAGCGCACGGTCCCGACAATCGCCTCCCGCACCGCAGGCGAGGTGATCGAGGATCCGTCCGCGTACGCGCCGTAAAGCAACAAACGACTCACCCTCTCAGGGAACCGAGCCGCAAACGCGATCGCCGTACACCCACCCGATGAGCCGCCAGCCAACACGACCCGCTCCAAAGCCAGTTCGTCGATCACAGCACGGAGCAACGCAACGTCACCCTCGAGGGTCAGCTCCTCCTGGCGCACATCGCGATCAGACATACCGACACCGAGCCGGTCATACCGGACCACCGAGTACCCCTCGCCAACCGATGCCCACAGCCCCCGAAACGCCCCGTCCCCCCAATCGAACTCCAGGTGACTAACCCACCACGCCGGCGCGACCAGCGGCGGCCCCTCGCCACTCACGGCGTAAGCGACACGACGACCAGCAAACCGCAAGAACCGGATCTCGGCCTCCTGTGTCACTGACGCGAGACTACCGGCGTGGTGCTGCTTGCTCCGGACGAGAGTCGATCGTCAGCAGACCGGCTGGATGCGGAGTGATGCCCTCTCGGGTAGAGCCGCTCAGCTGGTCCTGGCGCCGCGGCCGCGCGCGCTGAACTCGCCAGCTCCCCGGGTTGCGACGTCGGCGGTTGCGCGAGCCACCTCGGCCTCTCCCGCGAAGCTGTCAAGAAGAGCGCGATCGAGCGACTCGCGGATGGCCTGCCGATCGGCGCGGAGCGTCTCCTGCGGGAAGCCGGCTAGGAGCTCCGCGAGCTCGAGGGAGCGATCGACATGTTCGCCATTCGGCACGACCTTGTTGACCAGTCCGAGCCGGTGTGCTTCTGGCGCGTCGATCTCCCGTCCTGTCATCGCTAATTCAAGCGCATTGGAAACCCCGACGGTGGCCGCCAGACGCTTGGTCCCCCCGTCCAGAATCGGCACGCCCCATTTCCGATCGAGAAACCCGAACCGCGCGTCCTCGGTCGCGATGCGCAAATCGCACCATAACGCGAGAACCAGTCCAGCGCCCACGCACCAGCCGGAGATCGCAGCGATCGTGGGCTTGGGCGAGACCAAGCGCGTGAATCCGAGGACTCCCTCGACCGAATTCACCCGGGGCCCGAGGGTGTCGATTGCCTTCAAATCAGCTCCTGCGCTAAACGCCTTCTCACCGCTACCGGTGACGACCAGCACATGCGCGTCCTCATCAGACTCAAAGGCGCGATACCCGGCGAGTAGCTCCTCGGCCGTCTGCCCGTCGATCGCGTTCCGACGCTCGGACCGATCGATTGTTAATAGAGACGCTGCCCCGACCCGCTCGTACAACACGTTCGCCATCCACGGCGATCCTACGCCGAGCCGCGTCCACCCACAAGCTGTTGCCGTTCGGACAAGCGATCGTCACACGCCGTCGAGGCAACGCCCCTGCTCCCAGAGGGCTCGGTACGGTGGCGCGGCGGGCAGTTGCACCGTCGCGCGGAGCCCGCCAGCCGTCCGGGGGGTGAGGGTGAGGGCTCCGTCGTGTGCCTGGGTGATGCTCTTGACAATTGCGAGGCCGAGGCCGACGCCTGCGTGGTCGGTGCGTATGCGATTGAAGCCTCGCTGAAACGGTTCGCCAAGCGTGGAGACCAACTGCGGGCTGAGTGTCGCGCCGGTGTTCTCGACAGTGAGCTCCACACCTTCGGCGTGACCCCTGGTCTTGACCCACACAGCGCCTTGTTCAGGCAGGTTGTGGACGATCGCGTTGTGCACGAGGTTCGTGCTCAGCTGCAGCAGGAGCGCGGGTGACCCGATGGTGGGGGTCATCTCGCCCGAGGTCTCGATGGTGAGGCCGCGCTTTTCTGCGAGAGGGAGGAGCGTCTCGGTGGCCTCCTCCGCGATGAGGGACAGGTCGACGTGTTCTCGAATGAAGGACCGCTGGTCGGCACGGCTTAGCAGGAGCAATGCTTCGGTGAGGTCGATCGCTCGGGTGTTGACGACGTAGAGGCGGTCGAGAAGTTCGCCGGTGTCGCGGTTTCGGTCATTGCGGGCAACGTCGAGAAGTGTCTGCGTGATCGCCAGCGGGGTGCGCAGTTCGTGGGAGGCGTTGGCGGCGAATCTCCTCTGTTCGGCGACGTGTGCCTCGAGCCGCGCGAGCATGGTGTCGAAGGCATCGGCGAGCTCGCGGAACTCATCGGTGCGGCCCGGCAGCCCGATCCGGTGCGAGAGCGATCCGTTCGCGGCGATGCGTGTCGCGTCGGTGATGCGAGTCAGGGGGGCGAGCATGCGCCCAGCGAGAATCCATCCTCCGACGAGACCGAACACCAGCAGGAACGCCAGCGTGATGGCCGCGGTCGGAGCGAACTCGCGTACGACGGCCAAGCGGTAGTTGGGCACGAGGATCAGCCCAATGTGGTTCGCACGACTCACGAACAGCCATCCTGCCGCGAGCAGCAAGACACCGGCGAGCATGAGGAAGCCGGCGTAGCTGAGGGTGAGCTTCAGCCGAACACTCAAACCAGGCGCTCTATCCACGCTCTCCTCCCTCGCCCCCAGCGCCGGGTGCCGTGTCGATGCGGTACCCGACGCCGGCGACGGTGGCGATGATCCAGGGTTCGCCGAGCCGTTTGCGCAGGGCCGAGACGGTGATGCGCACGGCGTTGGTAAATGGGTCCGCGTTCTGATCCCATGCCCGTTTCAGCAGGTCTTCGGCGCTGACGACGCCGCCTTCGGCGGCGACGAGAACTTCGAGCACCGCGAACTGCTTGCGGGTGAGCGCGATGTAGCGGCCGTCGCGGTAAACCTCGCGGCGAAACGGATCCAGCCTCAGGTCTGCGATCTCGCGCACGGGTGGCCGGTTGTGGGCTCGCCTGCGGTCAAGCGCTCTCAGACGCAGCACGAGTTCTCGGAGTTCGAACGGCTTGGTGAGATAGTCGTCGGCGCCGAGCTCGAACCCGGACGCCTTGTCGTCGAGACGGTCGGCGGCGGTGAGCATGAGGATCGGCATGCCGCTGCCGGAGGCGACGATGCGTTCGGCGATCTCGTCACCGGAACGCCCCGGGATGTCGCGGTCGAGGACGGCGATGTCGTAGGAGTTGATGTTCAGCAGTTCCACAGCGGTGCCGCCGTCACCGGCGATGTCGGCCGCGATCGCTTCCAGGCGCAGGCCATCGCGGATGGCTTCTGCCATATAGGGCTCGTCCTCGACGATCAACACACGCATGGTCTCGATGCTCCCAGCCCGACCATATCGTCGGCGTATCGAAAACCACATACGTGCTGGCAACGGCCCGTTGCCTTGACTGGCAGGCGTGACCTACAGTCGACCCGCACGAACATCACCCCGCCGGACCCGATCGACCGTGTCAGTCGTCGGCTTCGCCTGCCTTGCCCTGCTCGTCGCCGCCACGGCGTTCGCGGCAGCCCGCCACCCGCCGAACGGCACGGACCGTACGTACCTGTCGCCGGTCAAGTGGCCCCTGAGCGGACAGGCGGCCCTCGTGGTCGGCAACGACCAGCCGGCGGCGAGCCCGCACCAGCAGCCGGTCCCAATCGCCAGCCTGGCAAAAGTCATGACCGCCTACCTGACCCTCAAGCGCTATCCGCTGAGCGGCGCACAGGCCGGGTTCACGATGACCGTCACCGCGGCCCAGGCACAGGCCGAGGCCGAGGACGCCGCCCAGGACCAGTCGGTCGTGGCGGTGCGGGAGGGCGAGCAACTGACTGAGCGCCAACTCCTGGAGGCGCTGCTGATCCCCTCCGGCAACAACATCGCCCAGATGCTCCCCGCCTTGGTGACCGGCAGCGAGACGCGCTTCCTCGCCGAGATGAACGCCGAGGCCCGGGCGCTCGGGATGTACGACACAACTTATACCGATCCGAGCGGGTTCGATCAGAGCACGGTCTCGACCGCCGCCGACCAGCTGCGCGTCTTCCAGCAGGCGATGCGCTTCCCGGTCTTCCGCCAGATCGTCTCGATGGCCAGTGTGACGCTGCCGGTCGCCGGGACGCTCACCAACTACAACCCTCTGATGGCGGAGGGCTACGCCGGCAAGACCGGGTCGGACTCCGCGGCGAAGGGGTGCCTGGCCTTCTTCACCCGCGTGTCGGTTGCCGGGAGCCGGCAGATCGCGTTCGGCGTGGTGCTGGGACAGGGGCAGGGCAGCGACACGCGGGCGCTCCTCGCCGCCGCGGGCGAGGCCGCCCAGCAGCTGGTCGACTCGGCTGCCCCGGCGATCCGCACCATAGCTGCGCCTCGCGCGGCTGGTGAGCGAAGAGGCATGAGTACAACACTACGGGCGCTGCCCGGTAGCCTGCGCTGACGGCCGACACGGCTACAGGATGCGCTGGATCGTGAGATGGCGGGTGCCGCGTGGAAGCGGAACTTCGACCGTGACACCCGGAGGCTGGTCCAACAGAGCCTTACCTACCGGGGATTGAACGGAGAGCCTGCCGAGCGTGCGGTCGGCCTCCCCGGCGCCGACGAGGGTCCACGTATGGACCTCACCTGTGCTCTCGTCGCGGACCTCCGCGGAGCGACCAAACGCAAACGCCGGCGCGAGCCCTTCGCCGGCATCGACGACGACGGCGTCCCGCAACCGCTGCCGAAGCCGGAGGATCCGCGTCTCCAAGTGCGCTTGGTCCTCCTTAGCCGCGTGATACTCGCCGTTTTCCTTGAGGTCGCCATGGCCGCGGGCGGTTCGAATGCGCGCCGCGATGTCACGGCGCCCAACCGTCTCCAGTTCCCCGAGTTCCGTCTTGAGAGCCGCGAGGCCCGCCTCGGTGATTGGCTCGCCCTCGTTTCCCGGAACGCTCATCTCGGCATTCTTGCGCGTAACGGCCGATGGCGCGTGCCGGGATCTGGTCGAGCGCTCTCGTGCCGGGGCGACCGGCCATGAACGATCATGGCATCGCACCCGCACAACGAGCGAAGCTCAGTCGTCGTGCTCGTCGTCCTGATCGCCCGCGAAGTCGTCGAACGGAGCGACCTCCCCCCCGAGCAGCCATTCGAACTCGCGGTCCCAATCGACCGGGTCGGCCAAGTGAACGCTGAGCGTCTCGAGGTCGACGTCTAGAGCCGCGATCTCGTCTCGAAGAAGCTCGCGAGCGTTCTCGTCGAGGTCAGCGCCACGGGTCTCGAGCGCCCGTGCGACATCCGCGATAGTGCCACCGGACCAGGCGATCAGCCGACGCAATTCCCACATGAGCTCGCCGCCGCTGGCGCCGGTCACCGAAGCCGGGTCCAGACTGGGACAGCCAGGACGCTCTTGCTTATGAACAACGAAGCGAATCTCGGCAGCTCCGACCTCTTCGCCGTCGAGTTCCTGCAGGAATCGCTCGCATAGTGCCGCGAGCGCCCGCGAACGTTCCTCGGGCAACGACACGAGCTCATTCACCCCGGTCTCCCCGTCGCGTGGGCGAGGATCGGTCGTGATTGGCTCCCGGCCGGCGGCTACGACCGCGGTCAGCTGACCCCCAGACGCGCACTCGGAAGGTCGACGGTCGCGCCGATCGGCGTCACTTCCATGGCGGCGACGACCGGCCGGCAGCGAAGCCCGGATCCCGGCCAAACCGTCATACAAGCGATTAAGAAATTCCATGACCTTGGTGGAGCGGCGCGCATTCCCGTCCGGCAGGTTGTTGTTACCGCTCGTGGTGCTCATCGTTACCGCCTCACTCCGACGCGTCCCCGGACACTTGGGCTCGCGCTTGGTGGTTGCTGATCCCTACATCATGTACCTCCGGTTTAGCAAACGCGTTACCGACACCGACACAAGACTTACCGAACTCATAAGCTCGGGCGAGAGTTGTCGCGTAGCGGCGTTCCGGAACCCGGCTCCGGTCGCCCATGCGACCGCCCGATTGTGGAGTGAACACGGGAGCCCCGTCCCGAACACGACCGGGGGGAGATGTCTCACGTGACGGACTGTCGGAAGGTCAGTGGTCGTTCTTGAACGCGAAGTAGGAACCGCGAATGGTTCCGGCCAGCCTCGACTTCTGCCTCGCGAACTTGAACTTCGAGGCCAGCTCCGCCGGGACTTCCATCCCTTCGGAGAGCTTGAACCCGACGGCCCGCTTGCCGGGGCCATCGACGGTGTACATCACGTTGATCGACAGCCCACTCTCGTAGAAGACGTATGCCATTCGAATGTTCTCGACCTGGAACGCCGAAGCCTCGAGAGCGCTGGACGAGATGACGATGTCGCGCTCTTCCTTGAGGATCCGGTGCACCCAGTCGATCGTCGTCTTGGCATTGCTCGCAGGCTCCACCGTGAAGACGTGGTCGTACTTGTTCTTGAAGTAACGAGCCTCATTCGCCCGTAGACCGGCGAGCGCGGCCGCGACTGGCGACGACTCCAGACCAACGGTTGAGACGGTGTTGAAGTCCACGGCGTAGGGCATTGCACATTCCGAACGCAGAAGGGTATGTCCGTGTACGTCACCCGGAGGCTACCGGTCCGCCCGGGACGTCGACGCGTTCCTCAGGACGTGATAGTCGCAAGCAGCCTGTGAACCAATCGGAGCAAGGCTTGCGCGTCTGGTAGCGAAATGATATCATCAAGCTATTAACTAACTTCCAAGGTTCCGAGGAGAGATCATGAACGCCAATCAGTCGAGTGCGCATGTATTCCAGGTCCGGTCCTGGAGCCATCAGCAGATCGCCCGTCTTCGTGTGGGTGTGGGTATCTGGCTCCTGCTCCTGACGGCAATCCTCTACGCCGCTGGCGTCGGCGGTCTGTGGGAGTTGCTGCTCGTCGGAATCGCGGCGGTGCACTTCGGCCTCGCATACCGCGTGTTTCGGATCGCGGAGCAAGATCCGGATCAAAGCCTGAGGCTGCGTTAGGACTCCTCGCTCCTCTCGGCCCCCATTGTGGGTGGCTGACGGACGTTCCCGGGGCGGCCGAGGCGGGGAGGCCGAAAATCGCGCGACTCGGCCCCCCGCGCCGGCGCGTCCCGCCGCTTCAGGGTCACTTCACCCGGTAGATCTCGTACTCGATCGCCTTCGGGCCGGCTAGCCGGCCGCAGCCGAGAAAGAGGCTCTCGCCGAGCCACGCGTAGTCGCCCACGCCGACCTCGAACTGCGGCGCGATCCGCATGTACTGGTCAGTGAACGCGGTGGCTTCGCCGGACGTGAGAGCGGCGAGGGACCGCTCGCTTGGTAGGAACAGGGCGAGGTCGTAGCGGAACAGAATCAGCTCTCCGTCGTCGGTGATGAGTTGTGCGCGGAGGTCCTGTCGGCGGATGCCGTCGGTGCCGAGCCGAATCCAGTCGGTCGCGGGCATGGCGAGGGCGGCGTTGATCCGCGGCCCGCGTAGCGTCGCGGCGGTGACCTGCCAGCACAGCCGCTCACCGAGGGGTGAGCCGGTGGTCGGGCCGAGAGGCCCGTCGATTGTTTCGGCGTAGCTCATCTCATACTCGAGCTCGATCACCGCGTACCCCTTTCACTCTGGATTGCAACGGCGGAAACGGGCATCGATCTGTTACTGGCTCGGGCGCCAGCCGGCGGCGCGCGTGAAGCGACTGTTGGATACGCGTTCGCCGTCACGGCAGACGTTGTAGATCCCACTCGGGAGGGTGAGCGCTGTAAGCAGGGCGCGAGCCGCGTCGGCGACATGGAGGGTGGCGCCAAGCGCGCGCACGGGCGCCTGGTGTCCTGTGCCCGGGCCATCGAGGAGGCCGAGGCGGAGAACTATTCCACGACGGCCGCTCTGTGCGAACCGGTTTGCCTCACGCTCGGCGGTGAGCGCGGATTGCAGGATGGCCGGGACGTCGGTGATCGGGGTTTCTTCGGAGACCGAGCCCTCTGCGGGATAGACGAACGTGACGGTCGGTTGTACGTAAGTGGCGACGTCGGCGGCGAGCGCGGCGTCCACCAGGATTCTCGATGCGTCTGCGCGAAGGCGGTCGTTATCGCGCCAAGCCTCCGGGTTGCCGAGCTGCTCGAGGGGCTGGATCCGAGTGGCCAGGTGGAGCACGGCGTCGACGCCGCGCGTCGCGCGCGCGACAGCCCGTCGATCGAACAGGTCAAGCTCGTCCCGGGTCGGCGCGAGCAACTCGTGCCCAGCGGCACGCGCGAGCGGGCCGAGCGCCCGGCCGAGGACTCCGGTCCCGCCTGTCACGAGCAGGCGCATCGAGCCGCTGGCCATCGTTGTCGCTGTTCCGGCGTCGGACGTCTCGTCGGTGATTCTCATGTCGGTTCCTTGGACTGGCGTGGTGGCGGTTCGTCGGCGAGTCGTCACTCGACGACTTCTACGATGCCTCCAGGCGCGTCCAGGATCGGCACGGTCCGCCTTGCCGCGTCGTCGATTTGAATCCGGGGCGGTGACGGCTTCTCGGTCTCGAAATACGTACCGGGGCCGTACAGCTGCCCGTACCGAATGACGACGCCGCCGACGTTCAGCACGGAGCCCTCGAACTCGCGGGTCGCGAGGCCACGGTCCCCGGGCTGCTCCCAAGCGATACTTTGCGCGAGGATCCGCTCGGCCCCCGCGGCCGCGGCGGCGGCCAACAGGTTCCGGGTTCCCTCGCGCCGCATCCGGTCGTTGCGTGCGCCGAACTCGGGCAGCTTCGCCGCGTCATCCGGCAGATCGGTGAGCTGATGCATCACCGCGTCGGGCCGGAACCTGACCACGGCTGCTCGCAATCCGCCGGCGTCGTAGACGTCGCACAGGACCGGTTCGGCGCCGAGCGCCTTCAATCGATCGATTTTTCCGTGTGAGCGAGTCATCCCGGCGACGTCGTGCCCGGCCGCCATCAGCAGCGGCAGCAAGCGAATGCCGATCACGCCGCTCGCCCCGGCGAGAAAGATGCGCATGATCACTGACCTCCAGCGACGGCGGGGCGCCGGGTGTCACTGTCCGAGAAGGCGACCTCGTGCGCATAGAGCGTGTCCATGTACTCGCGCACGTGCTGGATCTTTCCGTCCCAGATCGTGAATACGCCGATGCAGCCGTTCTCGTACGGACGACCATCGCACGTTCGTGCCCGGCTGGTCCACTGCAGCACGACCTGATCGTTCTCGGCGATCATCCCGGTGATCTCCAGGCTGATCGAGCCCGGCTCGTAGTAGGACATCGCGGTGGCGAGGAATTCGTCGATGATCGCGGCACGTCCTTCCCAAACGCCAGAGATCGGCAACTCTCCCGCCAGCGTCCACGTCGCGTCTTGCGCGAACAGGTCGCGGATGGCGGTTTCATCGCCGACCTCGACCGCAGCGACGTACTGTCGAGCGACCACCTTGCTGTCGAGTGTTTGAGTCATGTACATCTCCTGGTCGGGTTGTTGATGAGCCGGTTGTCGCCGACGGTCCTCAGCACGGCGTTGCCGCGGATCCGCCGCTCGCGGAGGTCCTCCAGAACCAACGCCGTTTGCGTCCAGTCCGCGACGACGCCGATCTCCGGGTGAAGTCGACCGCTCGCTACAAGGCGCACGAGGGTCGCGAGGTCTGTCGAATCCGGAACCGGCGAATCGTCATGGTCAAAATGGCGGATCGTCGCTCCGGTCTGGGCGAAGAACTCAAAGAAGTCGAGCTGACTCGGAGTCCGGCTGGCTTGTCCGAACCAGATCAGGCGACCACCCTTCGCCAGCAGCTTCAGTGCCTGCGGCAGCGAGCTGCCTCCAACTGATTCAAAAGCGATGTCGTAGGGACCGGTGGCGTCGTCGAGGCCGCGCACGACATTCGCCGCGCCCAATGCGACCAGCCGCTCGGCGCGCTCGGGCGATGCGCTGACCGCGGTGACAGCTGCGCCCGAGGCAGATGCGAGCTCGGTCAGGTAGTGGCCAACGCCCCCCGAGGCTCCGGTGAGCAGGACTCGCATCCCGGCGACGGCACCGCTAGCACGCACTAGCCGCAGCGCGGTGAGCCCCGCGAGGGGAAGCGCGGCAGCCTCCACGACATCGAGCTGGTCGGGGAGAACGGCCACAGCGGCGCTCGGAACGGCCGCGAGCTGTGCCCAACCGGCCTGCTGCGGATGACCCACGACCCGCGCTCCGGCTGCCGGCCCGCTCCCGTCGGCAGCCGCGCGGATGACCCGGCCGGACACATCTCTGCCGGGTCTCCAACCGTGGCGGGGCCGTTCGAGCAGGAACGTTTCGCCGCGGTTGATCGAGAATGCGTCAACCTGGATCAGCGTCTCGTCGGGCGCCGTCGGCGGCTCGGGTTCCTCACCGAACTCCACCAGTGGGTCTGAGCCATCAGTCGGCAGCAGCGCGAGCATCGCTCGTCCTCCCGTGAGTTGACCGCGTCGGTGTCATGTGCTGCCACGGTAGGTCTCGGCGAGACGGATGTGAAAGACCTTCCCGAGATGTCTTCAGCACGGTCCTGCATAACCGCCGACCGCGGCTCGCCGAGAGCCAAGCACAGCCTCACATGCGATAGCGCTCGTGCCGCCGGTCCGCGTCCGGGCTCGGCTTGCGGCTGGCGACCGGATCAGTCCTTCCCAACACGTAGACGACGCGATCTAGCTGACCGGGTTCGTGCTGTGGATGCCGTCGGAGTGGGCTTTCGGCGTACCGCTTGACCGCTGCCATGGTGCGCACGTTCTCTTCGTCGAAGCTCTTGATGACCGGACTGCTCCCTTGATGTCGAGCAGACGCAGCCGTTCGGGTGAAGCGGATGCGTGCGGAGCGGGCCGCGGCGGGTAGTAGGACACAAGATCGTGTTTGCGTGGATGTCTCATCGACTGCGCGATCCACTCAGGTGGGCGAGCGTGTCGCAGTTGGGAAAGACGGTAATAGCGGCCGTGGTCGCCTGGGTTGTCGCGGTACGCGTGTTCGGTCTGGGGCAGGCGTTTATGGCGCCGTGGGCCGCGCTGCTGACGGTGCACGCGACTGTGTACGGAACGCTCAGGCGGGGATTGCAACAAGCCGGGGCGAGCGTGCTTGGGGTGCTGATCGGGTTCGCGGCGTGGCGCATGTTCGGGCTCGGCGGGATCTCAATTGGGGTTGCCGTGCTCGCAGGGCTGCTCGTTGGCTCGGTGCGTGGCGTTCGTGCCGACACGACGATCGCGGCGACTGCGGTGGTCGTACTCACGACCGGCTATATCGACAAGAGCGGCATGCTTGCCGCACGGCTGGCAGACACCGGCATCGGGATCGTGGTCGGCCTACTGGTGAACGTCATCGTTTGGCCGCCGCTGCGCGATCGGAGCGCCGCCAACCACATAGACATCATCGATGACCGTGTCGGCGATCTGCTCACCGACATCGCCAGCCAGATTCAGAAGGGAACCAGCGCAGATGACGTCGATGGCTGGATCGCCCGGACCGATGAACTCGACAACGACATCGACCGGGCATGGAGCGTCATCGAGGAAGCGCGAGAGAGTGGACGGCTGAACCCGCGTCGGGCGGTCCCGCAGCGGATGCAGGCCGCAGAGCGCCTGGTGCCGATTGTCAACCGGCTCGCTCAGGCGGTTGCCGAGACACGCAGCATGGCTCGCACGATCCGCGTTGCTCGGGTGCCTCTCGAGGAGTGGGATCGCGCCTTCCGCGAGCCATGGCTGGACCTGCTCCACAGGTCCGGCACCGCGGTAGTCGACGCCGATACAGACAAGGTCAGAGCTGCGCGGGCGGACCTCAGCGCGCTCGCCACCCGACTCGCCGTCGACGAGCTGCACGACGACCTCTGGCCCGTCTACGGTGCTCTGCTCATCAACCTTCGCAACGTCCTCGACGCTCTCGACGCAGTCGCAGAAGCACAGCCGGTACAGGTCCCCTCGCCAACCTTGGCCTAAGGCGACAGACCGGCAACTCGGGATGCCCTTGAGTTGGACGGGGGGTCCTGTTCGTCGATTCGGGAGCAGGAAGTGTCGTATCCATTGCTGCGACCCGAGTGCCGATGTCAATATGGGGCGGGGTTCCCATCTGATGGGTGCGGATCGTAGCGACCAGCCGGCGAGTCCCCTGACGGCACGCACCGTCATCGTCGTCCTGCTGTCGCTGGCTGTCGCCGTGGTGCTCGGCGACGCGGGCGTCGTGACGCTGGCGCTCCCGGAGATCCTGCGGGATTTCGGGGCTCAGGTCTGGGGGGTCGCTTGGGTTCTGATCGCGTTCAACCTCGTGCTCGCGCTGGTGGCAGTCCCGGTGGCGCGTCTGTGCGTGCGCGGGGATCCGGCTGTGGCGACCGCGATCGGCGTCGTCGGGTTCGCGGCCGCGACGACGGTGTGCGCCGTTGCACCGTCGCTTGGGGTGCTGATCGGGGCGCGCGCGGCTCAGGCGGCGGGCGGAGCGCTGGTGATCGTGGGAACCCTCGAACTGCTCGTCGCCGCCACCGGGATCGAGCGCTCGGGCGTGCGGCGGTGGGCCGTGGCCGGTGTCGCCGGGGCGGCGCTCGGCCCGGTGATCGGAGGGCTGCTGACCTCAGCGTTCTCGTGGCGGGCGATCTTCGTGGCGCAGATCCCGATCGTGCTGCTCGCGTTGCCTGCCGCGATCACGCTGCGCGGCCGGGTGGAGCGCCGTCGGCCAACGCTCGACACGTCGCCGGACCGCCCGCACCTGCTGGCCAACCTGGCGCTTGCGCTGCTGTCGGCGGCGCTCACAGCGGCGCTGTTTCTGCTGGTGCTGCTCCTCGTGGACGGCTGGAGCCGCTCGCCCGCCGTGGCGGCGCTCGCCGTCACCGCGGTGCCGGTGGCGGCCCTGGCGGCCGGTCCCGCCTTCCGGGGCGTGCGCGGCGGGACGCGATCGGAGGCGGTCGCTGGATCAGTGCTGATCGCCGGCGGTCTCACCGGGCTCGCGCTTCTGCCCGGTGCAGAGCTCGTCTGGACGCTTGCGCCGCAAGTGCTCATCGGCCTCGGCCTTGGACTTTCGGTCGACTCGCTGACCGCAGCCGCGCTACGCGACCGGGTCCCACGCGCGATTCACGGGGGCTGGACGATCGCCGCGCGTCACGCGGGCGTGGTGGTCGGCCTCGCGATCCTCACGCCGATCTTCACCGCTGACCTGCGCCACGCCCAGACGCCGGCCGAGGAGGCGATCGCGAGCCTCGTCCTCGACGCGCCGCTCCCCGCCTCCACGAAGCTCGACCTCGCCGAACAGCTAGGGCGCCGTCTGTCAGCCGAACACGGCCGGGTGCCCGACCTGCGGCCCGCGTTCAGGGCGGTGCCGGTGCCTGCGACGCAAGCACCGGCGGTCGCCGCGCTGCAGCGTGGCCTCGACGATCAGCTCAAGCGAGCCGCCACCCGAGCGTTCCGCACCTCGTTCCTCGTCGCGGCGGGGCTGGCGCTGCTCGCGCTTGGGCCCGCACTGGCGTTGCGCGACCGGTATCGCTCATGAGGAGACTTGCGCTTCCCGTGATCGCCGTGGCGCTCGTGGCCGCCGTCCTCGGCGTCCAGGTCGCCGCCGGCGGCGGCGACTATGTGCCCCTACGACCGGCCAATCCGTGCGTGCCGCGCCCGGTTTCCACCGTCCCGGCGCAGCTCGAACCGCTCGCAGAACAGATCGTCCTGCTCGGCCTGGACAGCGCCGCATGCCGGCTCGGCATCTCCCGCGAGCGCCTCGTCCTCGCGCTCGCGGAAACCCGCTCACTGGACCCACACCAGTCCGCCGCGCTCAAGGCGGGACTCGTCGACGCGGTCGACCAGCTCGACCGCCAGGGCCGCCTGCCCAAGGTGTCCCAGCTGCTTCCGCAAGCGCTCGACCAGGCCAACCTCCCTGGGATCGTCAAGACGATCATCGAAGCGGTCCCGGACACCGTCGTCGACAACCTGCTCCCCACCGCATCGCTGCTGCGCCAAACCGTCGACGAACTCGACATCAACCGGCTCCTTCACGAGCTCAGCGACCCGCGCCAGCTCAACTCCGTCCTCCAAACGGCGATCCTGCGGGCCGCGCTGCGCCAGGCCCTCGACCGCCTGCGCCCCTAGCCGAATCGTCGCCGCCACCCTCGCCGATGGATCAATCCGCGGCGCCATGCCGTCACGGGAAACGACTATTCCGCGACCTCACTTAGCGGACCCGCTGATCGTCGAGACGGTCGATGCCGCGTCCGACAACGCTTGGGCGGGTGTCACGAGCGCGGTGACCGACGCGATGATGAGCGAGACGCGCATCGTGTCCTGCGCGGTTGAGCTGAGCGACCCGGCAAACGCGATCGGGAGCAGGAAAGCGGCGCCAAGCAACGCGACGGTGAGCGCCACTCGCGGACCGAGTCGCCGCCACGCGCTCACACGTGTCGGGTCCGGCGCGTCCAGTTCGAGCCGGCTCCAGTCTCCCGTGCACGCGGCCGTCAGCGCGGTGCGAAGGCGGCTCTGGAGTTCAGCCGGCGCGGACGGAGAAGGCCACAGGACGTCGGTCTCGCACTCGTGAAGCCAAGCTGCGACTCGACCTCCGCGGGTGAGCGCGGCGACACGCGCCTGTGGGCTGATGTCTCCGCTGATCGGTGGGTAGAGCGCAGCGTCGGTGGCGATCACTCGCGCGGGCCGATCCAGAGCACGGGCGACGGCTCGGCGAGACCCAGCGTCGAGCACCTGATCGTCGCCAGCCGCCGAGCGGGCCTGTTCGATAGCAGTAAGTGCCTCGAGCAGCCCCGTAATCAGCTCGGGGTATGGGTCGTCGGGGAGACGAAGCGCGCGTTCGGCGACATCGAGGAGCACCACGAGCAACAGCGCGATCGCATCGGCGAGCCCGCCGAGCGGGGCAGCAAGCGCGAGTCCCGCGATCGTTCCCGGGAAGTCGATCGAGAGGATCGTCACGGCCGCCCCGAGGACGACGAGAAGGGAGACGCCGACCGCGAAGTACGTGCGGGCGGTGTCCGACCAGGACGCCGACCACCGCTGGTCCAGCCGGCTGGTCAACGGCGCAAGGAGGTCGCGTGCCACCGGATGCCAACGCAGAAAGCCCGAAAACAGACCGACGACAGACGCATAAACCACCATCACCACCCAGGCCCAGATCGCGAACGACCAATGCTGATCCCACCACCCGCGGACAAACAGGGCTAGCCCAACGAGCACCGCGAACGAACACCAATCGGCGAGGTTGTCGCTCACCCACGCCTCCTTACACCTGCGATATCGCGCGGCGCGGGCGTGCTCTGCCGCACCCCGCAGCTGCCGCGCCATCGCGGCGAGGTCACAATCATCAGGAGGTGGCCGCTCGCCGCTGCGACCCTCCAGCATGGCCACCGCGGCGGCGCGCACCGGAATCGGCTCGTCGGTGGGAAACGCTGCCCCACGCACGACCAGCGTCCTCACGGCCGAGCCAACCGTGCCGCGCGATCTCGCGGGGTTCGCCGGCGCCTCGACCGAAGCCCAGAACGCGGACGTTGGCCAATCCGAGTCAGTCCCCGCCGGCGTGGTGCCGCCGGCGGCTTGATCGTCCAGCGTCTCCGATCCCCCAGTGGCCGACACCGACGCAACCTACAGTCGAGCGAGCCATGCTGGCAACCCACCCTGCTCCGGCCAGCGCGGCGGCGGCCACGTCGGGTGGGCCGCGACGGACTGTCGAACGCCGAGATCGGTGCCCGCGATCGGGTGCCACCGGGCGAGGGCTGAGTCCGAGGTCCGGTTACCGCGAGCTAATGGGTGCAGTTCGGTCAGGGCGCCAGTGGCTCGGGAAACGGCAGCGCAGCCAGCAGCTCCTCAGTGGGCGCTTCGGAGATTGCGCCATGGTCCGTCTCGCTGGCCTCCGACGCCCTGACAATGTCGATCGCGATCGAACGCACCTGACCCGCGACGTCCTGGAGAGCGATCGTAGGTGCGTGTGTCGCGGCGGCGGTTGCGCGGCCGGCGGCTTGCAGCGCGATGCGGAGCACATCACCGCCGCGCCAGGGCTCTTCGAACTGGGCCGGCAGCTCCCACGCGGCCACGCCGAGATCCCGGATCGCCTCCGCAAGCTCCGGTTGTGGCGGACCACCGCTGCGGACGTACTGCCGGACGTTCCGCACGAGCACCCGCGCGCTGCGAGCCGCAAGGTCCGCATGGTCCACGATACGGGCGTAGCGCTCGAGCTCGATTCGTGCACCACGCCTCAGCGGGGCCCAGCGAGCCGTGTCGCTCCCGACGAGTACCGCGTGCCTTAGCTCGCCGACACGGGTCTCAACCATGGCAGCCGCTTGCGCAGCGGCCTCGCCGCGAACAACATCGCCGCCGGTCATCACACCCGCGGCGTCGCGGAGCACCGCGCCCAACTCGCCAAACACACCGGTGGTGGCGCGTGCGACACCAACGACGGGGTCCGGCGGGAACACCAGCGTGTGAACCGTCAGCGCCACTCCACCGCCAATCAAGACATCGAGCAGCCTCACCTCGGGCGTCGAGGACAGCGTCGCAACAAGAATTGCCGACACCGCCGCCTCGGTCACCAGCAGCTCTCCTCCTCCGAGGATGACCGCGGACAACATCGCCAGCACCACGAGCAGCCCGATCTGAGGCAGCCCGGCTCCGATCGCCCGTACCAGCAGGTCCGCGAGCACGATTCCCAGCATCACCCCAGCGATCAGCTGCACCGCCCGCTGTCTGCGCTCTCCAAACGCCGCGCCCAACGAAACTACCGCCGCGATCGACGCGAACGCCGGCCGATGCTCGACCCCCAACACCACGGCGAGGTACCACGCCCCAACCGCGGCCACGCCCGTCTGTGCGATCGGCCACAGATGACCGTGAACCCGCCCGCGAGCCAATCGCATGAACCGCTGCACACCAGAAACAACCCTCCGTCGGGGAACCGTTACATCCGCGCGCAGCGCGTTCACGACGCGCTAACACCGGCACAACGTCAGCTTGCCATCAACCGGCGACCCGCGCCAAGTGCGACGCGACACATACGAAGCATCTTCTTGAGCGAGTTGTCGCCGAGCCGGATCGCGATTGGCTCGGCGGTTTCAGGTCGATTCCCAGCGATGATTTGCGCTAGGGCGGTCGCATCCGGCTTCAACACCGCGACCCCGTATCGGTCATCTCCAGCTTGCACCAGCAGGACAACGCCCGCAGCCTCGCCGCGCCCTTTGGTCGTCAACGAGGTGATTCGCAATACGAAACCGTCCACACAACCTCTCGTGACTTCCCGCCGGGCACGGGAGCCGCATAGATGAGCCGCCGATCGGTGGCGACGAGGAGGTCGTCAACCCCGTAGCCGCCATCGACGCGGCAGTGAAGGTGAACCGGCTCGTCTCCCGCGACCTGCTCCGCGAATTCGCTGGCGTAAGCGGGAGCGTTCTCCGGTCGTCGCTCATTGACGCAGATCGAGCTCCAAGCAAGCACGATCCCCTCGAGCCACAAGAGACGCGGGCTCGCCGCTCCACTTGCTACCGCAACGACGACCGCGATGCCGCAGCCAATCAGCGCGACAAGAAAGAGCAAAGCTGGACGAGGCCGACCGATGTGTCGTTGTTGACACCATGGCCCCGATTCGCGGCCCCGGTCATCCAGCCGCGAGGCACTGGCGGTGCAGCGGCGAGCGCCCGCGCTTCCCCGCTGCCTCGATGATCCCGATCGCGCGCAGGCAGTAGACGGTCCGTTGCGCGACCAGAGCGCTGCAGCCGAGTATCGCCGCCAGTTCCCGCGTGGTGAACGGATGCGAGGGAAGCGGCGGCAGCGTCCTCGCAACGTCCTCGACCCCTTGGAGCTCCACGCGATCAACTACATCGACCAGTCGCCGTTCGCCTGGGTCCCGTGTCCGCCGACCGTTTCGAACTGGCCGGCGTCCGCGAACGTGGTCCTCGCGAAGCAACATCACTTCGACGGTCAGATGCGGGTGTGTCAAAAGCGACGGGAACGCGACAAGCCTGTCGAACACCTCCACCACGCCGGCTCGCCTGGGCGAGCGACGAACCGAGGTGATCTCCCCGTCCTCGTCGACACGGACGATGCGCCGCTCGGCTGCGATCGGATGCACGATCCGAAACTGGTACTGATCGAGAAGGGCGTCGAGCTTAGGCCCCAGCGGCGCGAAACCGCCCGTCTGTACCTCGACCAGCTCGCCGTCCGAACGGACCAGATCGATCACGAACCGATCGATCGGCACCTCGAACCGGTCCCCCGGGCGGGCCAACATCGCTTTGACCGCCGCATGCAGTGGACCCTCGTGCAGCACCCCGATGTTTGACACGGTGACAGCGTAGGCGTCAGCCCGGCTGCACTACCGGGCCACGGCGTGCGCTTGTGGCCTTGCTAATTGATCCCGCGTGCCCATCTGAGATGTATCAGAACGTGATTTCGGGCATCGGTGCAGCAGGAACGAACCAAAGGGGATCTTCATGGGGACGAACTCGGCGCCGCCGATATCACCAACCAATGGAGCGCTCATAACTGCGCCCGATATAGAAACTGTGCCAGTCTCGGCGCCGGGGAGCCAAGCGCCGACGCTTCAGGCAGAGGGGGCGATGATTGGACGGCTTGTGGCAATCCTCACCCCGTTCCTCGCGATTCTTGCGGGCGGGATCTCCGGCTGGGTTGCGAGGACCTTTCCTGGTGTGCACCTCGACACGGGACAGATCGTCGCATTCATGGTGGCCGGCACGACGGCCGTCTTGACCGCGGGTTTCAAGTTCATGGCCGGCTGGCAGCAGCATGAGCAGAACGTCGCAGACGGAAAGTCTCCCGCCATCCGGCCCGCGGTAACCAAGCCGCCGCAGACCTGACCGCGATCCACTTCGCCTCACGTGTGCAAGAGGATCAATATGTCGTCATCTTCGAGACTTAGGTCGTTTACCGACCGGCACCGCTTGCTAGGACCGGTCATCTGGGTTGCGACAGTCGAGTACTTCGTCGTCCAGTATGTTGTGGCTTCCCAGTGGCCGACGCCTTACAGCCTGTTGCGCAATCCGATCAGTGACCTCGGAAACACCAGCTGCGGCGTATACGACGGAAGACCGGTCTGTTCACCCCAGTACCGACTGATGAACCTCGCGTTCATGGGCCTGGGCCTCCTGATCGCGGTGGGCGCTCCGCTTATCCATCAAGAATTCCGTGAGCGCCGACTAGCGCGCCTGGGCTTCTGTGGCATGGTCATCGCCGGCCTAGGGACCGTCCTCGTCGGGCTGTCTCCCGAGAATGTCAACCACACCTTCCACGTGATCGGCGCCGCGGGTCCGTTCCTTGTCGGGAACATCGCTTTGATCATTCTCGCTTGCACGCTGACGATGTCGATGAGCGTGAGGCTGCTTACAGGGATCGCGGGCGGCGTTGGCCTGGTCGGTCTGATTGGTCTGTTGCTCTTTTCCCTGGGCGTCGACATCGGCCTCGGTCAGGGCGGAGTGGAGCGCGTGGCCGCATATCCTCAGTCGATCTGGCTGATCGTCTTCGGCCTTTACATGTCGATGAACCACTACGTGAAACGTCGGCGAATGCGACGCGAACTGGGTCTCGGCGGCTCAGCCGCATAAGAGGGCTGCCGTGGCGCAGATAGACGAGTCGACCCCTGGTGCTACTTCCCTGCCGCGCCGTTACGGATCGGCTGAGCGATCCCGATGAGGCGGGCACGCATGTCAGCCACCGTCGCGTCGAGGTCCAGACCTCGGACGCGCATCAGAGCCTGCCACAAAAACGGTACACGGGCTGCAGCATTCGGAGCCCGCAAGCGGCCGATCTAGGCTCGGGCGCCGACCTCGCCCGGGACGAGGTCGGCGATCGCCTCGCGGACAAGCGCGGCGAGTTGATCGGGAGGGTCGTCGCCAAAGGCAGCGAGGCTTTCGATGAACACTTCGGTGATGACGCCGGTGATCGCGGCCATGCGGACCCGTTCGCGAAGCGGAATCGCCGGCGAGGAGAGGATCCGTGCGAACCGGGCCTCGAGGTACTCGTTCTCCTGGCGGTTGCGCTCGTTGACGGCTAGCGCTTCGAACGCGCTGCGGTTGCGGCTGTGCAGCAACACGAGCTCGCGGTTCTCGACCATGAAGTCGATCATCTCGTCCGCTAGTCGCGGCCAGAGCGCGACTCGTGCGGGTCCGTCGGGGGCGGCTTCGAGCTCGTCGAGCAGCGTCGTGCCGATCGCGTGGAGCCGGAGATGAAGCTCGATGAGGATGTCCTCCTGCTCGGTCCGAACGGCGCCGGCAAGACGACGGCGGTGCGGATCCTCACGACTCTGTCCAGGCCTGACGGCGGCGAGGCCCGGATCGCCGGCCACGACGTGGTCCGCGAACCGACCGTGGTGCAGCGGATGATCGGCGTCGCCGCGCAGGACGCGACCGTCGACGAGGTGCTGACGGGCCGCCAGAACCTCGCGATGATCCGCCGCCTCAGCGGCCTCTCGCGCACCGCGCCCGCGCCCGCTCGGTCGAGCTGCTCGCGCAATTCGGACTAACCGAAGCCGGCGAGCGGGTTGTTAAAGGCTACTCGGGCGGGATGCGCCGCCGGCTGGACCTAGCTGCGGCGCTTGTCACTCGGCCGCCGGTGCTCTTCCTCGACGAGCCGACGACCGGCTTGGACCCCACCAGCCGCCTGCGTATGTGGGAGGTGATCCGCTCGCTCGTCGCCGATGGGACGACTCTGCTGCTCACGACCCAGTATCTCGACGAGGCTGACAAGCTCGCGGACCAGATCGTGGTCGTCGACCACGGCCGCGCAATTGCCGCCGGCACCGCGGCCGAGCTCAAGCGGCAGGTCGGCGGAGCGCGGCTCGAGGTGACGCTGACCGAGCCGCATCCCGAGGCGGCACGCGCGCTGGCCCCGTACGCGGCCGGGGCGGTCGGCGCCAGCGCCGACGAACGCCACATGCGCGCGCCCGTCAACGGCCACACCGGCCTCGCGACCACAGTCGTGCGGGCGCTTGACGCGGCGGCGATCACCGTCGAGGACGTGCAGGTCCGCCCGCCGTCGCTGGACGATGTGTTCCTCGCGCTGACAGGAGGCGAGCGATGACCCGCGTGCGAGGAGCGGTCCGGGACGTCGTCGTAATGACCGGCCGCAACCTGATCCACATCGCCCGTGAACCGCTGCGACTCTCCGACGTGACGATCCAACCGGTCCTGTTCACGCT
>Ga0335076_10001372_pt1 | contig 23540 bp, 19 predicted proteins | sample Lox_Sample_25_FD_206717 | JGI IMG/M metagenome (GOLD analysis project Ga0335076, IMG submission 206717) | Soil microbial communities from Loxahatchee National Wildlife Refuge, Florida, United States - Lox_Sample_2.5 | ecosystem: Environmental > Terrestrial > Soil > Wetlands | place: USA... | reverse complement strand
CCACCTGTAGGTCAGCCACGGCCTTCTGGCCGATGCTGGTCGCGTTCATGGAAGCGGATCGAGCCTCTGTTACCGCCAACAGGGTCTGCTGCTCGTGCTGCATGTATCCTTTGACGGTTTCTACGAGATTGGGAATCTCGTCGTGGCGCTGCTTGAGCAGGACGTCGATGTTGGCCCACGCTCGGTCATTCTCGTTCCGCAGGCGCACGAGACCGTTGTACAAGATGACCGTGTAGATCAGAACTCCGGCGATGAATAGAAACCAGGCCAGGCCGGAGACGATACCGCCGCCCATGAATCACCTCGCGACTACTTCACAGTGCCAGCAAGGGATGCTGAAGGCAAGTAACCGAAGAGTGGAGGCAGGAAGTCAGAATGCAGAAGTCAGATTTCAGATTGCAGATTGAGGATCGGTTCTGTCCTCGTGAATCGCCCTCCCCTGAACCCAAAGCTTCGAGATCACAAAATCCGAGTTCTGCGTGTGGAAGCCGTGGCAGGGAAGCAGGTTCCTCCGCCTTCGCTGCGCTCAGTTGTCGGAATGACATGGTTTTTGGTGATGAAGCGCGCCAAGGACAAACCTTCTGTCATTCCGAACGGCAAGCGCTAGCGCAGCTGGAGGAACCTGCTTCGTCGTTCGCTATTAAGAATCCCATCTCGATACTTGCCCAGATCTTCGTCGTTAAGGCCCTCCGGTCATTGTCGCAATTCTTCTGCAATCTGACTTCTGCAATCTGACTTCTCAATCTGACTTCTGACTTCTGACTTCCGACTTCTGACTTCCGACTTCTGACTTCTGACTTCCGACTTCCGACTTCTGACTTCTGACTTCCTTTAGTCCTTGCTCGGCTTTTTCGGCGTGATGTCGCAAGCCTGCCGCACCTGATCGATGTTCAGACCGCTGGGGGTAAACTCGGCAATCTCCCGTCCATAACCTGTCGGCATCGCAACGTTGAACACCTGGGCGCCGATCATCCCTCTGGTCGTGCCCTTGTCCATCGAGAGAAAGTGGCCGCGCACCCAGTTCCAGCCGTGGAAGCTGTGCGTCTCGTCGATGCGGACCTCGACTTCAAGTTGAGGTTGTCCCCAGAAGCCGGGTCGATTCGGAGGAGGTAGCCGTACGCCCGGATTAAAATCGGCCAGCTTGAGTTTGCCGGCCTCACAGTAGAGTTCGACTCGCGGCTTGTAGTCGGGGTCTTGCCTGAAGGCGTTGTCGGCCTGTAACTCAAAGCGCACCCGCTTCGCCCCGCTCATTTTGTCTTCCGATTGAAACTGCATCCACTTCCCGCCTGCGCTGATGCCGTCTTTTTCGTTCTGATACGGACTCATCGCGCCACTTTGAGCGAAGACGCAGAGCGCGCCCACGCACAGCAAGGCCAGACAAGCGATTGCCGCCTTGACCGAGAATTGCGTTCTGTTCACGATATGCCTCCCGACAAATATCCCTGCCTATATTGAACCCATGGAAGCCAGGAAAAGTTGCACGAAAAGGTACATTCGAAGGGCGCGCCGGCCTTAGCGAGTATCGATCTTCAGGTCGATATACACCTGGGAGCGGTCGTCAAACTGGCTCACCGACTTCGTATCGCTCTTTTTCCCCTTGTATTGCGCGTACACTTCGTAGTCGACCGAGGTCGAAAGCGCTGGGAAGCGATACGTGCCGTCAGCCCCAACAATATAGGTCTTTATGGCGCGGGTGCGGGTATTGGTCAGATAAACGACGGCGTCAGCAAGCGGGCTGTCCGATGAATCCAACACCTTTCCCAAAAGTAGTCGGCCCGTAATTTTTTCTTTTTTATCGAGCGCAGGAACAGCGAAGCTCGACCCCACAAAAGAGAGGATGCAGAAAACAGCAACAACCCGGATCGCGATGCGACTCATGGCTGTTTGTTATTGTCTCACGACGTGCGAGCAATTCTACTGGGTTAGATGCAGGCCGGTATCTTCGCGTTCATCCCCATAGATGTGGACTTTGACTTCCTGGACGAGCCGCAGCGGCTTTCCATTGGCGGGCTTAAAGCCTTTCAAGTCGGCTGTAATGATGTAGTCAGAGTCGCCCGGCGGCACGCGCTGCGCAAATTCCCCGTTGTGGTCCGAGTACATCTCCCACTTGGGTTTCTTGTCGGTGGCGCGGCGGATCTTCACCTTCACGCCGTAAACGGGATGGTCGTCCGGCCCCCACACCGTACCCGCGATCAGGGCGTAGGGCTTCTCCTTCGTCCGTTGCGCGGCGAATACAGGATGAGAACCTGCTTGCGACAGAATTGTAAGGAGAAGGAAAGCGACGGCGGGACTGTGTTTCAGCCAACGACGACCGGGGCGGAAAGTCGCACTAGGAGTAGTCACCGTCTTCGCTCTCTTCCTCTTCTTCTTCCTCTTCTTCTTCGTAGCCCTCTTCAACCGCCTTCAATTCCAGCGGACTTGTTGTAACTACTTCGAAGTCAGTGCCACATTCAGGACACGATATGACTTCACCTTCGTCGACCTCTTCCTCTTCCACGTCGAGATCGCTTTCGCATTCTGGGCACAAAACCATAAAGCCTCCCTTGCCTATTAGAGCCTCCTGATAATATTTAGATTCTCTCCGGCAGTTGGTCAAGGGGAGGCCGCCCGGGGCTGGGGATTCCGCCCGAAATACGGTTTGTCCGCCAGGGCCAATCCGGATTAACGATCATGAGACGTTCACACCTTCGCCGTGCCCAACTCTACCATCGGCTTGGGGGTATCGTGCTGTTTTTGTGCGGGCTGAGCTTCATTGCGGCGGATGCCCAGGATGCCCCCGCCCTCCGCGCCGACTCTGACATTTCAGCAGCATTGAAACAGGTTTCCGCGGATCGGGTTCGCGCGAATATCGAAAAATTGGTGAGCTTCGGGACCCGTCTGACTCTATCTGCCCAAGACCCCTCGTCCATTGCCGCCGGGCACGGTATCGGCGCGGCGCGTGAGTGGATCAAGTCGGAGTTCGAACGGTATTCGAAGGATTGCGGTGGATGCCTGGAGGTCAAGACCGACAGCTTCACAGAGCAGGCCGCCGATCGTATTCCGAAGCCGACCGAAATCACCAGTGTTTATGCCGTTCTGAAAGGTACCGATTCGGCGAATCCACGCATCGTGCTGGTGACGGGGCATTACGATTCCCGGAACAGCGATACGTTGGACGAGAAAGGCGAGGCTCCCGGCGCTAACGATGACGCTAGCGGAACGGCGGTCAGCCTCGAATGCGCCCGCGTGCTGAGCAAAATGAAATTCCCGGCTACCATCATTTTTCTGACCGTCGCCGGTGAAGAACAAGGACTGAACGGTAGCCGGCACTTCGCCAAGATGGCAAAAGACCAAGGCTGGAACCTGGAAGCCGTGCTTAATAACGACATCGTCGGCGGCGACAAGAGCCCTGAACAAGACCACTCGGTCGTACGCGTCTTTTCTGAAGGAATACCGGCGGCTGCTACCGAACAGGACCTCAGGCGCATTCGCGGCTTAGGCGGTGAGAGTGATTCCGGGTCACGTGAACTGGCGCGTTATATCGCCGAGGTGGGCCGAAGCTACGACGCTGGGGTGAAGCCGATGCTGGTCTTCCGCCTGGATCGCTACCTGCGCGGGGGAGATCACTCCTCCTTCAACCAGCAGGGATTCTCCGCGGTCCGTTTCACGGAGTTCCGTGAGGACTTCGATCACCAGCATCAGAATGTTCGCACCGAGCACGGAACCGAGTTTGGAGATCGGCTGGAGTTTGTTGACTTCGATTATGTCGCCCACGTGGCGCGGCTGAACGCGGCGATTCTGGCGTCGCTAGCAGCGGCTCCGGCGCCTCCGACAGATGTTCATCTGCTCACCGCGCAGTTGGAAAACGATTCAACGCTGACGTGGAAGCCGGTGGCCGGAGCCACTCAGTATGAAATTCTGTGGCGCGCAACCGGAAGCCCAGAGTGGGAGCACGCACAGACCGTCGGCAACGTCACTCGTACCACGATGAAGCTTTCCAAAGATAACGTCATCTTCGCCGTGAGCTCCGTCGACGCCGCCGGCCATGAGAGCCTGCCAGTGGTTCCGACGCCAGAACGATAGCCGCTGCCGAAGCTTCATGTCCCGAAGCTTCATGTCCAAAAGCCTGATGGATCATTTTTGAAAAAGCGCAGCAGCGAGAAAAGCTTCGTAACGAGAAAAGCTTCGTAACAGGGTGCGGCTTCAGCCGCACCGGCTCGAGTCCAACAAAAACAAGGGCTTTAGCCCCTGGAGGGAAACTCAAGAACTGCTAAGATCAAAAAGCTGGCTTCCTGCAGTGGCGGTTCGGCAGCGAGTAGAATGACACGAGAGGATTTCAGTGCGGCGTAGCGGCGAACCAATGACGTTGAGCCTGCCCCCGTTCACCAAGGCGGTGACGTGGCTGCTCGGACTCAACACCGGCGTATTCCTGCTGATGGAATTGCTGGCGATGGCGCGGTTCCGCGCCATCAACGAATTCATCTTCGATCATTTCGAATTGCTGCCCAACGCCGTCGTCCACCACGGCGAGCTGTGGCAACTCGCGACCTATAGCTTCATCCATATGGGGTTCTGGCATTGGTTCGGCAATATGCTGGGCCTCTGGATGTTTGGTTCTGCCTTCGAAAGTGCATGGGGCACCCGCCGCTTTCTTGAGCTCTATTGGATCGGCGTTGTCGGCGCAGCGGTAACGACCGTCATCCTGGCGTTCGCCCATGTGCTTGGCCGGCCAGACGTGGCGACGGTCGGGGCTTCCGGCGGCGTTTTCGCGATTCTCATTGCCTTTGGCATGCTGTTTGGGGAAAGCGAAATCATGATGATCCCTTTCCCCTTCCTCATCAAAGCCAAGTACTTCGTTGGCATTTTGATCGTGATTACACTCGCTCTGGCGATGGCCGGCGGCGGAGATGTCGCCTATGTCGCCCACCTCGGCGGATTGCTTTTCGGATGGCTTTATGTGCGACGTGGCCCGAAACCCGCGCTGGTGAACGCAAACTTCTCAGAGCAGTACTACGGAATTCGCAACTCATATTATCGCTGGAAGCGCCGCCGCGCCGCCCGCAAGTTCGAGGTCTACATGCGTGAGCACGACCGCCAGGTGCACTTTGACGAGCACGGGAATTACATCCCTCCGGACGAAGACGCACGCAAAGGCAACGGCGGCGGGAAGTCCGGCTGGGTGAACTAAGAAACCCCCTTATTGTCATCCTGAGCGAAGCGGAATCGCCTGAAAGGCGCTTCCGCGCAGTCGAAGGATCCCTACTACTCCGCCCTTCTCGATGTATTCTCTGCACATCACGGACGGCTAAACTTAGAGAGGGCGGGTGACGAGCTCGCAGGGATCCTTCGACTCCGTTCATGGTCCGCCTTCTGCGGACCATTCACTCCGCTCAGGATGACAGGTCGAGAAAACCGAGATCCATTGTTGTCATCCTGAGCGGAGCGGAATCGCCTGAAAGGCGCTTCCGCGCAGTCGAAGGATCCCTACGCCTCCGCCCTTCTCGACGTATTTTCAGCAAATCACTAAAGGCGAGACTTAGAGAGTGGCGGGTGACGATAAGGTCGCAGGGATCCTTCGACTTCGTTCATGGTCCGCCTTCGCGGACCATTCACTCCGCTCAGGATGACAGGTCGAGAAAACCGAGATCCATTATTGTCATCCTTAGCGAAGCGGAATCGCCTGAAAGGCGCTTCCGCGCAGTCGAAGGATCCCTACGCCCCACCCTTCTCGATGTGTTCTCTGCACATTACGTACAGCTAAACTTGGAGAGTGGCGGGTGACGAACAAGCTCGCAGGGGTCCTTCGTCTCCGTTCATGGTCCGCCTTCGCGGACCATTCACTCCGCTCAGGATGACAATACGACTCCAAAAAACGCCGCGAATTCCCCTACCACCCGCCCCAGCAACTCTTCTTTTCGCGCCTTCCCTTTGAATCCCAAATCGTGTCCGGCCCCCTCCACCGTGAGCAGCTTTGTTTTTGCGGGGATCATCTTCAAGGCCTGCTCAAGCTCGCCGATCGTCCCGAAGCCATCTCGCATGCCATGAACAAAAAGCGCTGGTGTCCGCAGATCGGGTAGATGCTGCGTGCGCTGCTGCTGAGGCTTGTCGGGGGGATGCAGAGGATAAGAGAGAAGAAGTAAACCAGCGGCAAGGTCGGGCTCTTCGGCGGCAAGCATGCTCGCCTGGCGACCGCCATAAGAGTGGCCGCCAAGAAAGATCTTTCCTGCAGCGCCGGCCCGGCCCTCTTGTGCCAGGATTTTCATCAGCGCGGCAACCGCATTTTTCAAGCCTTCGCGGTCGCGAGCGGCGTCACCACGGCCGGGAGGGCCCCAAGGACGAACCTGCCGGAAGGGGAGATCACAGCGCAGAACGATAAATCCGGCCGCACAGAGTTTGTCAGCCAGCCCCACCAACAAGGGAGCGCGGGCGTTCGATCCAGCCCCATGCGAAAGCACGATCGCGTTCCCGCCCGGAGCCACAGGCAAATGGAGAAACCCGACAATCGGCGGATCGACTTCCCGATCAACGAACTCGCGGATAAGATTTTCAGCCAAGCAACGATTTTAAACCGCTGTGACCCAGGCCGCTTCCGGCCAGGTTTTGCACACTGTTCCACAATCGTCCTGCTATTCTCGCCCGAATCCCAACCTGTTACCCTCAATCTGCTCGATCATGGCCAACCCCGGCGACTTCGCATACACCGTAAAGCAGCAGGCTGATATCGTCCGCATCATTGGGGATTACATCAAGCTAAAAAAATCCGGGGCCCAGAACTACAGTGGACTGTGCCCGTTCCACGGCGAGAAGACGCCTTCGTTCTCCGTCCACGCCACGCGCCAGTTCTACCACTGCTTCGGATGCCACGAGTCCGGCGACGTCTTCAAGTTTGTCCAGAAGATCGAGAACATCACGTTCCCTGAGGCCGTTCGGCTGGTCGCGCAAAAGCTCGGCATTCCGTTGCCGAAGGCCAGCTACTCCACTCCGGGCGAAGCCAAAGAAGCCCGCCTGCGCGGCCAATTACTCGACGTCCACGAGCGTGCCGTCGCGTTCTTTCAGGAATGCCTCCGCCGCCCAGAAGGCGCCCACGCCCGCGAATATCTAGCGGGACGCGGCCTCGACCAAACCATGATCGAGAAATTCCGCATCGGCTTCGCTCCCGACTCCGGCTTCGTCCTCCGCGACCGCCTCAAGGGTGAATTCAGCGAAGAAGTACTGCGGCAGAGCGGATTGTTTTCGTGGAAAGAAGCTCCGAGCCCCGAGCCCAGAGCTGCGAACACCGAGCAAAACACAAGGTCCCTCGACTCCGCTCGGGATGACAAAAAGGTTGGCTCGGGACTCGGGACTCGGGACTCGGGACTCGCGATGTACTCCAAGTTCCGCAACCGCGTCATGTTTCCCATCGCCAGCGACGCAGGACGCGTCATCGCCTTCACCGGACGCACGCTCGCCGCAGATGAGAAAGCCGGACCGAAATATCTCAACTCGCCCGAGACGCCGATTTATTCCAAGGGCAAGGTACTCTTCAACCTCGACCTCGCCAAGGAGTGGATCAAGAAATTTGAGTACGCCATCCTCGTCGAGGGTCAGATGGACTGCATTTCCGTCTATGCGGCCGGATTCCACAACGTCATCGCCAGTTCCGGCACGGCCTTCACCGAGCTACAAGCCAAGCTGCTCGGCCGCTTCAGCAAGAATGTCGTCGTGAATTTCGATCCTGATACCGCGGGTGCCAAGGCTGCTGAGCGCACGATCGGCCTGCTGGTCGAGGAGGAATTCAACGTCAAGGTTCTGACCCTCGAGCAGGGATTCGATCCCGATCTCTTTATTCGCCGCAAGGGCAAAGATGCATACGAGGACGCCCTCCGCCATTCGCAGAAATATTTCGATTACCTGATCGAGCGGGCCCGCATCCAGTTCCCGGTTCGCAGTGCCGAAGGCAAGGTCAAAGCGGTGAACTATCTTCTGCCGCACATCCAGCGCATTCCCAACCGCATTGCCCGTGACGAACTGGCCCACGAAATCGCGCAAAAGCTCCAGATCGATTCCGCTGTCCTGCGGCAGGAACTCCGCCACGCCGCCGCGACCCGCTCTGCCTCGGCGGTCAAGGCTCCGGCCGAAGTTCAGGTCACCGACGCCGAGAGGATCCTCATCCGCGCCCTCGCTTCCGGCCGCCAGATGCAGCCGGGGGAAGAGCATATTTCCCTGCGCGACGGCGCCGAAGACGAGTTCGATCCTGCCCGCCAGGCCCACTTCGTCCTGCAGAACGAAGGATTGCATCGCGGCCTGGCCACCGAAGCCTTGGCCGAGTCCCTGCTAAATGCCGGGGCAGATGTGGCAGACGTCCTCGATATCCCGGCCAACGATTCCGACCGCCGCCTGCTCGCTTCTATCCTTTTCAAAGAGGACGAGGAACTGACCGCCGAATTTCTCGAAGCCGCGGTGCGCGCCCTGCGCCGCATCCACCTCCGCCGTCGTCAGGAGGCCGTGCAGCAGGAACTCAAAAAGCCTGGCCTCACCGGCGACAAAAATCGTCTAAAAGAATTGCTGCAGGAACTCGAGCGGATCAGCCGCGCTCTGCGCGATCCCTCAGGCGAAGCTGCTTGAGTAAAATCGGAAAATCAGCACCCAACGAAAGGAGAGCAAACTCGTTCGTTAGCCGACAAACGCAGGAAGTGAATACGGACTGAGCCTCGAAGCAAAGGACGGAAGGAAGCCCCAGTCCAGCCGCGAAGAGGCGAAAGATTTCAGCCCACGGCGCGAGCCGTGGGTATGCTTTCCCCATAAAGCACAAGCCCCGCAGGGGCGAAAGAAGCTCTCATAACCAGCGAAAAGGCCTTGAAACAAAAAGCCTTCCAGCGCCATCTAAGTATTTAGCGGATCTATCGCCAGGCGGCGGGACGACGGCTAGAGCGGACAACCGATAGACAGGCAGGCACTTACGTGCTATAGTCAATAAGTTTGTGCGAGTGCACAATCCCGCAATAACCCAGATTCCCACCTTCTGAGGAATTTATCACACGCTCCTGGCGTGCGTGAAATTGACTTTCGAGGATCACCTCTTTGGCTCTTGATGACAAGTACGACGATATAAAAAAGCTGATCGATACAGGCAAGGAAAAGGGATATCTGACTTATGACCAAGTCAACGACCTAATCCCGCACGACGTGCACAGTCCTGAAGACCTGGACGATCTGCTGACTACCATCGGTACGCAAGGTATCGACGTGCTCGAAGGCCCAAAACTGCCTTCGTCGGCGCTCGATAAAAAATTCGAAGACATTGAAGAAGGGGAAGACGTCGAACTCGACCTTACCCCCGGCGCTCTGGAAAAAACCAACGATCCTGTCCGCATGTATCTCCGCGAGATGGGAACCGTGCCGCTGCTCACGCGTGAAGGCGAAGTCGAAATCGCCAAGCGCATTGAGCGCGGCCAACTGCGCGTGCTGAAGGCTCTTTCGCGTTCGCCCATCGTGATTCGCGAACTGCTCACGCTGGGCGAAGATCTCAAGAAGAACGTTCGTTCCATCAAGGAAGTCGTTACCTTCGACGAAGAAGAGATTACCGACGAGATCCTGCAGAACCGCCTCAACGAATTCACCGGCAAGATCGACGACATGGCCAAGCTCTATAAAAAGGCCATCGTTCTCGAAGAGAAATTCAAGGAAGTCTCAAAAACCAAGAAGCCGAAAGATCACCGCCGTTCCCGACGCAAGCTGGCGCGCGCCATCGTCGCCACTTCGGTTGCGGTACGCCGTCTCGGATTCACCAATACCGAGCGCAAGCGGCTGATCGAGCGGCTCAACAAAACCGTCGACGGCATGCGCTCGCTCGACCGCCAGGTGCAGAACCTGGAGCGCAAGGCCGACGCCACCCGCAGCGAGGAGCAGAAAAAGGAGTACCGCCGGCAGGCTCGCACCATTCGGGCCGAGATCGAAAAACTCGAACTCGAAACCGGCGTCCTGTTCCAGGAACTCAAGCGCACCCAGCGCGAGATCATCCAGGGTGACATGGACGCGGAGCAGGCCAAGCGCGAACTCATCGAGGCCAACCTGCGCCTCGTGGTTTCGATCGCGAAAAAATACACCAACCGCGGACTGCAGTTTCTCGACCTGATTCAGGAGGGCAACATCGGCCTGATGAAGGCCGTCGACAAGTTCGAATACCGCCGTGGCTACAAGTTTTCGACGTACGCCACGTGGTGGATTCGGCAGGCCATCACTCGCGCGATTGCCGATCAGGCGCGCACCATCCGTATCCCGGTGCACATGATCGAGACCATCAACAAGCTGATCCGCACCTCGCGGCAGCTGGTGCAGGAACTCGGTCGTGAGCCTACGTCAGAAGAGATCGCCAAGCGCATGGACATTCCGGTGGCGAAAGTGCGCAAGGTGCTGAAGATCGCGCAGGAACCGATTTCTCTCGAAACCCCAATCGGGGAAGAGGAGGATTCGCACCTTGGCGACTTCATCGAGGACCGCGGCGTGGTTTCTCCAGCCGAGGCGGTGATCAACGTGAACCTAAAGGACCAGACGGGACAGGTCCTGCGCACGCTGACGCCGCGCGAGGAGAAAGTCATCAAGATGCGCTTCGGCCTCGAAGATGGCAGCGAGCACACTTTGGAAGAGGTCGGGCAGAGCTTCGCGGTTACACGCGAACGCATCCGCCAGATCGAAGCCAAAGCGTTGCGCAAACTGCGGCATCCATCGCGTTCGCGCAAGCTGCGGGCGTTTATGGATGGAGTGAGGGACTAAGTCAGAAGTAGGAAGCCAGAATGCAGAATTGAGGGCGCGAGCAATCGCGCCTTTTTCTTTCACCACGGAGTCATGGAGAAGAAGGCTTATTCTCCAAGGTCTTGTGTCAGGTGCTGTTTTTGTCCAGCCACAATTCACCTTCTTGTAACATCGACCAACCAGGACGGTGCTAGATTGGCCGAACCTCGCGACCACGCGACAAACAAGGAGGGTCGTCATGGGGGATCTCAGCTCAGGCCTCGGCCCAATTCGTAGGCGCTCGCTTCGACTGCTTGCATCCACACTACTTCTCACCGCCGCCTCGCTCGCTCAGATTACCGAAGATTCCGTTGTAACCCTGACTGCGACTCGTGCTCCGGTGACGGGCTCCCCGCCGGTTTACCAGAGTTTCATCGTGAGTCCCCCACCGGGCGGTGCCGCAGCTGCGAAAGCCGTGCTTATCATGCTCCCCGGACGCACCGGCAACATCCAGCTAACGCCGGCCTTCTTGACCTCTACCTTACCGGGATCTGACGCAACGCTTGACGTCAACTCGGGCAATTTCCTGGTCCGCAGCCGATGGCTGTTCGCCGCTGAGGGCTTTGTCGTCCTCTCACTCGATGCCGCAACCGACTTCCAGCAATTGCCCAATGGCCTTACTTTCGAGCAAGGCAGCAGCGCCCACGTCACCGATATCCTCCAGGTCATCGCGTGGGCTCGCAGCATGATCACCGGCCTACCTGCGGGCACGCCGGTCTTTGTGGTGGGAACCAGCCGTGGCATGGGTGGCGCATGGGTTGCAGGCGAGAATACGCCGCCCACCGGGCCCGATGGCGTCGTCTTTACTTCTCCGATCAACATCAGCGGCGACGCGGACTCGCTTCTCTCCGCTCCGCTTTCGACCATTACGGTTCCGACTTTTATCTTTAACAACAAAGCCGCGACCTGTGCGAATGCGTTGGCGACCAACGATCCGCCAGTGATAAAGCTACTCACCGGTACGAAGGTGAAGGCGAACGACAACGTCGACGGGGGACTTCCCTCGCTTACTTCAGACTGCGATGCTCTTTCCCCTCACGGCTACTTTGGCGTGGAGGCTCAGGCGGTGCGGCTGATATCGAACTGGATCATCGCCCACTAAGCGGGACGGTCTGGGTGAGGACTTGTGTCCCATGTCACCGGGAGAAAAAAACCCACTTTTGGCAACTGCGGCCAGAAGTGGGGCACCCGAGGCCAGAAGTGGGGCACCCACACTACGACGGTTCTGCCGGATTTGCGGCCATGGGTCGACGCCGGGAGCGTGGACCTGACGTCAGCTTCGTCCACACTTTGAATCCACCTTGCGCCGCTACAGAAACTCCACGCATGAGTGCTAGTTGCACGCCTGTGGCTTGGGTCGAAGAGAACGCGGCGTTCGTAACGGAACCTGAATTCGCGTGGATCTCTCCCAGTTGAGCATAGAGTTCGAGGTATGACTGCGCCACGCGATCCCAACGGTATTCCTGAGCGGTCGCTAGCGCCGCGGCGGTTTTGTCCGCGGCCAACGAGGGGTTTGCCATCACCTCTTCGATCGCTCTAGCGAAGCTCTCCACATCGGCGTTGACAGTCCACGCATTGCGCATGTTGGCGTAAGAGATCACACCTCCCGAATCGGGCGCAACCAGAGGAAGTCCCGATGCCATAGCCTCGAGCGGAGCGATGCCGAACGGTTCGCGCGGATTGGGGTGCACAAAGACATCGCAATTGGCGTAAAGATCGGCGAGCACATCTTTTTCGACAATGTGTCCAAAGAAGACGACCCGCCCGGCAAGTTCGCGCAACATCTTACGCTCCCAGTGCTCGCGTTCGATTCCGTCTCCCACAACCAGCAGGCGATAGTCTCGCCGCGAATGGCGCGCCAGATGCGACGCAAGATCGAACAATAGCCCGAGATTTTTCTCCGGAACCAGACGTCCCGCGTAGAGCAGAAGCGTTGCGTCGTCCGAAACTCCGAAATTTTGCAACAAGCGACGCCGGTGATCGGGTCGTCGCCGCTGGGGCGAGAAGTATTCAAGATCGACGCCCATGGGACGAATCCAGGTGGAGCGCGGAACCATGTGCCCCTGCGAGGCCGCGTGCAATTCCTGCGCGGTGTATTCGGAATTCACAATGTGATGATCGAAAAACGGAAAATAGAGCCAGCGCATGTAGAGCGCGCAGAACTTCCGGGCAAAAGGAATCGATCCGAAGTAGGCGCGGACATTGTCGTCCATGCGCTCCTGGCTCACGCCGACGATCACAGGACGAAAGTCAATCGCGGGCAAAAGCCGCATGCGGAGCAAGGGACCGAGATAGTGCAGCGTGTACTTGTCGCAGATCCCGATCAGATCGGGACGCTCGAAGGCGAGAATATTCTGCAGCCTGCTTCCTTTCGTCACAAACTGCGAAGGGAAGATGATGCGGTAATTCGAATTCAACCAGGCTCTGGGCCCGGCGACGTGATAGATGCGGGCGAACTCGCCAACTTCTTCGACGCGATCGGCGGAGCCCGGGACGACGAGGCGAATCTCCTGCTGGTTGCGGTTTGCGGCGGCGATCAGCGCGCGGTAGAAAGTTGAGATGCCACCGGATTTTTCGTGCCAGGCGTTGGTCAGATGGAGCGTCTTCATGGCGCCGATTAACTCTCCAGAGACAGATCGGTTTGTTCCGCTGAGACTCTAAAGGAATTTTTTTTTGCCAGGCTCGCGAGCCGCCGAGGCAAGAGCGCGAGGAAGTTGAAGACAAGCCGGGGCAAGCGCGAAAGATCTCCGCCGAAGCTGCGGCTTTGCGTTCCCACGAGCAGGGTGCCGCGGCGCATGGCGTACCAGTTGAACAGCGCCGAGATCGCGCTGACGATGACGGAAACGATTTCGGCAATGCGCAAGTGCGGAGTTCCGCGGTACCAATGCAGCAAATATTCCAGCCCCTGAAAAATGAGTGGAAGCACGCCCGCGAGAACGATCCCGGTGAGCCACTGCGGTTCGCCATCTTTGAGCGATTGCACGATCGCGCCATAAAAGCCGGCGCTCACGGCACAGAAAATCGACTCGGTAATTAGCGCACTCAGCGCTGCGATCCAGCCTCTTCGCACGGCAGCTACAAGAAAGATGGGGCCGCGCAAGATGATGCTTAGAACCGCGGCTTTCCAGTTCCACAAGAAAAGAACCTGCTGAGGTCGGCGAAGCAGAGAAGACAACAACTCGCCGATCGGCCGATTCGGCGCTGGTGGTTCCGAGACTGTCTGCGAGTGCGACAAGTTCGAGTCCACGATTGAAGTATGTTGCAATTTTTCGATGCGCGGTATTAATTCCTCGTTAAAAAACAAATTCACAGAAAAATGTTTAAAACGTAATTTGCCTTTAATGTACTCATGACAGACTTTCGACAACCAAATCCCCCAGTGCGCGGGCTGTTGACAAGGAGGCGATTTGCAACGCAAAGTAACCTGCCTTTGGAAAGAACCCCGAGCTGCAGAGGGCTACCGCACGGGCGTATCCCTTCACAGTCACACCAATCACTCCAAAGAGGGCTTGTACTTCATCGCGAGATACGCGCAGCGGTCGGGAATGTTCCGCAGACTCCTTGACGCACAGGAGCAGGTAGCGATGCGCAAGAGCGCCATCAGCGTGGATTTCTGGCAAGCGTATTGGACGCCTCCCTTGCCGGCGCTGCCCGCCTTTCAGGTGGAAAGAAAGCAGATCGAGCAGGCTCTCGGGCTGCCCAGCATGGTTTCGATTTCCGATCACGACAATATCGAAGCACCGATGCTGTTGCGGGTTGTTCCTGAAGCGCGCCGCATTCCGGTGTCGGTGGAGTGGACAACGCCGTTCCAGAGAGCGATTTTTCACATCGGCGTGCACAATTTACCCAGCGGGCGAGCGGAATCGATCATGCAGACGCTCTCTGAGTACACGCAGAATCCGATTGATGAGCGCTTGCCTGAAATCCTGCGCTCGCTCGACGAGATGCCCGACGTGCTGGTGGTTCTAAACCATCCTCTCTGGGATCTGGCAGGTATCGGGCAAGAAAATCATGAGCGCGCGTTACGCTCGTTGCTATGCGGGTACGGACAATTTGTGCATGCGCTTGAGCTCAACGGCATGCGGAGTTGGCAGGAGAACCAGTCTGTGCTGCATCTATCGGAGGCTTGCAACCAGATCGTGATTTCCGGCGGCGACCGGCACGGCTGCGAACCCAACGCAACGCTCAATCTCAGCAATACGGAGAGCTTTACGGAATTCGTGCACGAAGTTCGCCGGGACCGTTTCAGCCATGTGCTGTTCATGCCGCAGTACACGGATCCGTTTGCGCTGCGGGTTTTGCAAACCCTGCTGGACGCGATTCGGGAGTATCCTGATTACTCCAGCGGTTCGCGACATTGGGATGAGCGTGTATTTCATCCCGATAGCGCTGGGGTGGTGCGACCGCTCTCGGTGCTGTGGGACAAGCCGCCGATCTATATCAGATCGTTCTTCGCGGTCGTTCGATTGCTGGAGATGGATTCGGTCCGGGGAGCTGTGCGGCGTGCGCTGATGCGGCCGCAGCAGCAGAATTACGCGCTGGAAGGACAGGAGGCTGCTTCATGATCTCGTCAAGTCTGCGCGTGGCTTTCTTTCCGGATTCCTACAACGAAATCGACGGAGTCGCCAATACCGCGCGTCATTTCGAGGCGTTTGCGCAGCGCAATGACCTGCCGTTTCTCACGGTTTTCGGCTGGACCGAAAATGGATCGGAGAATGTGGGTTCGGTCCGGCGTCTCAGCCGGCGCCGCGGCCGTTTCGGATTCGCTCTCGACAAGAAACACGACTTCGATCTGATCTTCTGGCGGCACCTGGAGAAGATCGAAGCCGCGGTGCGTGAATTCGATCCCGACATCCTGCACATCACCGGTCCCAGCGATATCGGGCAGATAGGCTTAGCGATCGCGCAGCGGCTGAAGATTCCTCTCGCCGCGTCGTGGCACACGAACGTGCATCAGTATGCGGAGCGCCGTGGAAGTTCGATGCTGTCGTTTCTGCCCGAGAGTACAAGAGAGAAACTGGGCGGCCTGATGGGACGAGGCACGCTCATGGCAACGCTTCGTTTCTACAAGGCTGCTCAAATTCTCTTTGCTCCTAATCAGGAGCTGATTGAACTGATGGAGAAGGGGACGGGCAAGCCCTGCTATCCGATGTATCGAGGCGTTGACACCGAGTTGTTCAATCCGAAGCGGCGGACACGCGAAGGCGGACCGTTCACCATCGGTTTTGTGGGGCGGCTCACGGTGGAGAAGAACATCCACTATCTCGCCGATGTCGAGCGGGCGCTGATTGGCAGTGGGTTCAAGGACTTCCAACTATTGATCGTGGGACAAGGCGCCGAAGAACCGTGGCTGCGCGCCAATCTTCGCCAGGCGGATTTCACTGGCGTGTTGCGGGGAGAAGCTTTGGCGGAAGCGTACGCCAACATGGATGTATTCCTCTTTCCTTCGCTCACCGACACTTATGGCAACGTCGTGCTGGAGGCGTTATCGTGCGGTGTGCCGGCCGTAGTGAGCGACGGCGGAGGTCCTCGTTTTATTGTCCGCGAAGGAGAAACGGGATTTGTAGCGCGCGATCTTCCAGAGTATGTCGCGCGATTACGAAGGCTTGCCGAGAATCCGGAAGAACTGAGGGCAATGCGAGTCGCGGCGCGAGCGCATGCCATGACGGCTTCGTGGGATGCCGTCTTCGAGTCGGTTTACGCCGCGTATGAACGGACGCTCAAGACCGCGATGGTCGAGGGAAAGAAAATCCGGATGCGTCCTCACACTGTACTGTTGTAACTGAATTTGGGGGCAACCAGGTGGACACTCAGATAATCCAACGCATCATCATGACCTTCCCACGACTCACCCGAACTCTGACCTGTTTTTCCGTGGCTGCCCTGATTCTGCCGCTAGGAGTGACACTCGCGTCTGCCCAAACGGGTGTGACCGAGGAAAAAACGCAGACTGCACCTCTGCCCGTCGAACAGGTGGTCAAGAACCTTGAGCAGGCGAATGCCCGGCGCGCTGCGGCCCTTACTCAATTCGAGGGAGAGCGTGTATACCGCATGGAGTACCGGGGATTCCCCAGCAACCGCGACGCAGAAATGGTGGTGAAGGTCAGTTACCGAGCTCCGGATTCGAAAGAGTTCGCCGTGGTTTCGCAAACCGGATCCAAGTTCGTGATCGATCATGTGTTCAAGAAGTTGCTCGATGGAGAAAAAGAGGCTGCGGCGGGGGAAAATCGCAGCCAAACCGCGCTTAGTTCACAGAACTATGATTTCGAACTGGCCAGCTACGAACCGAGCCCTGAAGGTGGACAGTACGTTTTGAATGTGCTGCCCAAGACGAAGAGCAAGTTTCTGTATCGCGGAAAGATCTGGGTCGACGGCAAGGATTTCGCCGTCGTGCGCATCGACGCTGAGCCCGGGAAAAATCCTTCGTTCTGGATCAAGAAGACGCAAATCCAGCACAAGTATGTGAAGGTAAATGATTTCTGGCTGCCGGCAGAAAATCACACCGAGAGTCAGATACGCCTCGGCGGAACGGCGACTCTGTCGATCGAGTATCGCGGCTATAAAATTCTGAAAGCTTCGCCGTTGAGCGCGTCGGATGCGGGCTCCTCTTCCTGGCAGACGGCGCGGTCCGCCTCCCGAGACTAGAACGACCGCAGCAGATCAGTGGAACCGTTATCCATTCCCCTCCTACCTTCCCTAAGCGCCTGAACGAGCTCCGTTTCACATTCCTGTGGTAGCCCCACAGGTAATGTGAGATATTGATGTGGCGTCACCACAGGAGCGGCTCAATGGGCGAATCCAAGCTCGATCTTTTGCAGGGAACACTCGACGTGATGGTCTTGCAGACGTTGGAATCGATGGGTGCGCTCCACGGATACGGCATTGCGCGGCGCATTGAGCAGGTGAGCGGGGATGAGGTCCTCTTGAACCAGGGGACCATCTATGCGTCGCTCGTGCGACTGCAGCAGCGCGGCTGGATCGCCGCAAAGTGGGGTACGTCCGACAACAATCGCAAGGCAAAGTTTTACTCCATTACCAGGGCCGGCCAGAAGCAGCTCGCGCGTGACACCGCTTACTGGCAGCGCTTGAAGCAGGTGATGGGGCGCGTTCTCGCCATACAGGGAGGTGAGCGGTGAAACATTCCCTGCAAGAAGCCTTCAACCGCGTCCGCGCATTCTTCAGCCAAGCTCAGCTCGATCAGGAGCTCAATGAAGAAATGACCTCTCACCTGGAAATGGCTGTGGAAGAAAACATGCGCCGAGGCATGTCACGGGAAGAAGCTCGTCGCCAGGCTCTGATCCGCTTTGGCGGAGTGCAGCAGGCGCGTGAACTGCATCGAGAAACCCGCGGCCTGCCGTGGCTCGACGTCCTGAAGCAGGATCTCCGCTTTACCTTCCGTACATTGCGCCGTGATCGCGCCTTCAGCACGGTTGCCGTGCTGATCCTTGCACTCGGCATCGGCGCCAACATCGCCGTGTTCAGCGTGGTGAATACCATTCTTCTACGTCCGCTTCCTTTTCGGGATTCGCAACAGTTGTTGAGGATTGTCGAGAAAGATCCGAAAGCCGGGGAGTCCAGCAAAACCTATAGCGCGGATGCAACGCAAGATTTCCAGCAGCAGAACCGATCTTTTCAATCGGTGAGCGGTTATTTCGCCTTCACCGGACCCAACAACTTTAAGCTTTCCGGAAACGGCCAGCCCGTGCCGGCTACGGGAATGCTTATCGCGGAGGGATTTTTCGAAACACTCGGCGTCGAACCATCGCTTGGGCGCGGTTTCAGGTCAGAAGAATTCGTCCATCAAGCGCAGCCCGCGGCGTTGCTGAGTTACCCATTCTGGAAGCGCCAGTTCGGGGGCGATCGCAGCATCATCGGGCACACCGTCGACTTGAGCGACAAAGTTGACCTGAACAACAGGTCCGTAACCGTTGTCGGAGTGCTGCCAGAGACCTTCGATTTCGGCGCTGTTTTTTCGCCCGGAGCGAAGGTCGATCTGTTCGTCCCCTACATCATGGATGATTTTCGTGAGGACGGAAATGACCTGGCATTAGTCGGCCGCCTCAAGCAGGGAGTGACTCTCGCGCAGGCGCAGAACGAAGCTGACATACTTTTCCCGCAGTTCTATTTCGCGCACAAGCACCCGGAATACGGCAAGGGTTACACGGCTCAGCTCACTGGGCTGAAAGAGTATGTCAGCGGAAAGCTGCGCCGGTCGCTGATCGTTCTCTGGTGTGCCGTGGGACTTATCCTGTTGATTGTCTGCGTGAATCTCTCGAATCTGCTTCTTGCGCGCATGGCCGCGCGTAGCAGGGAATTTGCCATGCGCAGCGCTTTGGGAGCAAGACGCCTGCGTCTCTTGCGTCAACTGTTGACCGAAAGCCTGGTGCTGGCCGGGGCCGGAGCCTTGCTGGGACTGAGCATTGCGTGGGCCGTTCTTGCGTATTTGGCTCATCAGGGATCGATTGCGCTGCCTCTGCTCAGCACAGTGCGCATCGATGGAGCTGCGCTGGCATGGACCATGCTGATCGCGGTCGGTGCCTCGCTGGTTTTCGGACCGGCTCCCGCCCTGCGGATCTCGGCCGACAACCTGCAGGAGGCGCTCAAAGATGGTGGTAATGGCACCAGCGAAGGACGAAAGCATGACCGCATGCGTTCGATACTTGTGGTTACGGAAATCGCTCTGGCGTGTGTGCTGCTCGTCGGTGCAGGATTGCTGCTGCGCAGCTTCCTTCGCGTTCTGGATATTGATTTAGGTTTTGAGCCAAGCCACGCAGCCGCCATCAGCGTCGACTACGACGATGAGGGAAAGGCAGAGAATCGTGCAGCGATTTGGCAGGAGGTTGTGCGCCGCGCTTCGATGATCCCCGGGGTTGAGGCAGCCGGCATATCGGACAACCTGCCGATGAGCCGAAACCGGAGCTGGGGGATCGCGGCCAAGGGTGAGCAAGCCCGCGCCGACAACGTTTTCACTCCTATTTTCGTCTACATCGTCTCGCCGGGCTATCTCAAGGCCATGGGAATGCGCCTGCTGGAGGGTCGCGATATCAGCTGGGACGACGTCGTAAATAACCGGAGCGTGGTCGTCCTCAATGAGACGGTGGCGCGACAACTGTGGCAAGGCAAGGATCCGATTGGCCGAACCGCGTTGGCGGGCGGCGCAGAAGCGCAAGTAATCGGCGTGATTGCCGATGTTCACGAGAGCAGCGCGGAAGACAATGCCGGGGCCCAGATGTATCTGCCCTCTACGAAACAGTTTGGGCCGGAGGGATCGTATCTGGTTGTGCGGTCCAAGCTGCCTCCGGCGGCGCTAGGTACGAGCGTGATGAAAACGCTGAGAGAGATGAACCCCGGCCAGTCGGCATCAGAATTTAAACCGATCCAGGGTCTCGTGGATCACGCTACGTCGCCGCGTCGCTTTTTCGTGCTGTTGGTGGCAGTGTTCGCGGGACTGGGATTGCTTCTGGCTTCGCTCGGGATCTATGGCGTCATTTCATATTCCGTCACGCGCCAGACCCAGGAGATCGGCATCCGCATGGCTCTTGGCGCTAGTGAGCGCCGCGTGCAGCTCGATGTCATTGGAAACACACTGCGGCTTGCCATGATCGGCATTGCCGTTGGAATCACAGCCTCGGTAATCATCGCGCGCCTGATTGCCGCCCTGCTGTTTCATACTGCGCCGACCGATCCGCTTACGTTTTCGGGGATGGTGGTCCTGTTGGGCTGTGTTGCGCTGCTGGCTGGATACCTGCCGGCTCGAAGAGCGTCACAAATCGATCCCATGGTGGCTCTGCGAACAAACTGAAATTGGACCGGTTGTTGGGTTTCGGTGCTACTTGGGAAAGCTTGCGGTTCAGGGACTGTCAGAGACGGGCTCGAAACCAGCATTTCCTCTATCTTTTCCTCGGCTTTCCACAAAGAACAGAATTCCTCCACAGCTTCTTCACAACGGGAGAAGCTTTTTGTCTTGCAGACCGAGACAAACTGCCGGAGAGTGTGTTCAGCGAATCGTGAGCATTCCTGAACTCGCTGAATGATTGCGGCAGAGCTAGCGGCGACCGGCAATTCTCGAGGGTGAGTTGCCGGGGGAATTCCAGAAGCGTACGCGAGTGCGAACTGGTTGCCCGGGCATTGCGGCCTCCTCCCCATTCTGCTTGAATGAGCAGAGAAGGGCCGCTGGCCACCGCGCAAGCTGACGGCGCATCGCAAGGTGACGCCGTGGCGGCTGACTTCAGCTATGTAGTCTTATTCGAGACTGCAGACTGGAGGATCATTCCGCCGCAGAGCGGTGAATAAGCGAGAGCAGGAATTCACGCCCGATGCGGCTCAGGTGGCTGGCCTGAGCCGCATTCGATTTTATGACACAAATTGTGGTGCTTGCGACGAAGTGGTGGCACTCCTTCTAAGACTTCACTCTGCGGACAACGTGAATCCCTACCGCCCCGGCGCTCTCTTCTCACAGAAAGATTGGGACGAGTTTTCGCGGCGCTTCCACAGAATAATGATTCCGTTGCACACCTTCTTCACAGGCCTTTCGCCCCAGATTCGCCTTTGACTGAGTGAATGTTTGTGCTGGGCGCTGTAGCGAGCGAGGAGAACGGACAAGGATCTTTGCTTCGCTTTTGTTTCGCCTCCGTGGTATGTTGAAGAAAGATAGGGCCCAAGGGTAAGAACCGGGAATGGCGACAACCGATTACTCCATCAGCAGTCTTCCAGCGAATGTAGAAGCCGAGCGCTCGATTCTGGGCGCGATCCTGCTCGATAACTTCGCGTATAACCAGGCCGCTGAGCATCTGCGGGCGGAAGATTTCTCGCTCGACTCGCATCGGCGGATTTACACGCGCATGGTGGATCTGGCCGAGTCGTCGCGGCCGATCGACATGATCACGCTGATCGAAGAGCTCGATCGCCACAAGGATCTGCAGGCGATCGGCGATGTAGCCTACGTGTCGAGTTTGCTCGAGGGGGTGCCCGAGCGTCCCAGCATCGAGCACTACGTCAAGATCGTCCGCGACAAGGCGCTGTTGCGGGGATTGATTTCGGCATCAACGACGGCAATTGCGCGGGCTTCGGAGCAATCGGATCTTGCGGAAGATGTGCTGAGCGATGCTGAGGCGGCGATCTTCCAGCTCTCCGAAAAGCGCATCGGACGCGGCTTCATGGGCGTGCAGGAAATCGTGCGCGAGTCGTTCGGTTCGGTTGACGCGATCCTGCAGCGTGGCCAGCGCATTACCGGGCTGGCAACTCACTACACCGATCTCGATGAAATGACGAGCGGTCTGCAGCGGTCGGATCTGGTGATTATCGCGGCGCGGCCTTCGATGGGGAAAACCGCATTCGTCATGAATATCGCCGAGAACGCCGCCATCGAGGATAAGCAGGTGGTGGGAGTATTTTCGCTGGAAATGTCGCGGGAAGCGCTGTTGATGCGTCTGCTGTGTTCGCAGGCGCGGGTCGATGCCCACAAGATGCGTACCGGATCGCTATGGCAGGACGACACGAAAAAAGTCGTGCGGGCGATGGAGGACCTGGCGCACGCGCCGATTTTCATCGACGACACGCCGGGTATTTCGCTGAGCGAGATGCGTGCGAAAGCGCGGCGGCTCAAGCAGTCGCAAAATGGCAAACTGGATCTGATCATCGTAGATTACTTGCAACTGATGTCGGGTGGCGGAAAGCGATTTGAAAATCGTACGCAGGAAGTTTCGTCGATTTCGCGCGGGCTGAAGGCGCTGGCCAAAGAACTCAGCGTGCCCGTGATTGCGCTATCGCAGTTGAGCCGCGCTCCCGAGAGCCGAGGCGGAGACCATCGTCCGCAGCTTGCGGATTTGCGCGAGTCGGGATCGATCGAGCAGGACGCGGACCTCGTGATGTTCATCTTCCGCGAAGAAGTCTACAAGCAGGATGATCCGGAGCTGCAGGGCAAGGCGGAGATCATTATTGCCAAACAGCGCAATGGTCCGATCGGCAAAGTCCGAATGGCCTTCCTCAAAAGCTGTACCCGTTTTGAAACGCTCGTCGACGATGGAACTCCGCTTGACGAGTAAAGTTTTCCCCTACAGGGAAGACCGTAGAACCCCGTAGGTAAACACTGTAGACAGTTGGATTTGCGAGGGGTGTTTTGCGCATCTTCTGCTGTGGAAAATCTTGTGGAAGCAAGAACCCATGGCTCACAGGGGCCTCGCGGGCAGACCGTTCGGTCGGCCGAGCTAAGCGCGGTCGGGCACTTTAAATCTCTGAGTAGTAACCAGTTATGCAATTCATCTGGGATTAATACGGTGCCACCGCAGCGCGAAGGCAAAGTTGTTCCCGTTTGCGGATTTGCACATTTTCGACTTGAAACGCTCTCGATTTTCGGCTTGGTCGGAAATAGGAAAAACGCAGGTTTGCGGGCCGTTGTACGCAGTTTTTTGCGCATACAGGGACGGCGCGGCGCACTAATAAACGGGCTGTGTCAAATGGGGAAAAAGGCCCAATGTCATTGCCGGTCATCCAGCCAAAATCGTATTCTTCCCGCCGGACTTAAAGCGGTCTGTGTCTGATTTTTCGTCTGGTCCGGTTGACTGAGAGCTCCGCCGGCGAGGATGATCTCGGTCATCAAACGCGCCTCAGGCAAAGGAATGTGGTTCGCCAAGGCCCGTGCTGCCGGGAAATCGAACGACGCCAGCTCTGCAGTAGCGAGAGCATAAGGCTCCAGCAGTGAGTTGTACAGGAAGCCGCGATCGAGAATCAGTTCACTGCCTTCGAAGGAATGGCGATCGGGAAGAAAGCCGTCGAGCTGGGCGGCAGCCGAG
>Ga0335076_10001371_pt1 | contig 23548 bp, 20 predicted proteins | sample Lox_Sample_25_FD_206717 | JGI IMG/M metagenome (GOLD analysis project Ga0335076, IMG submission 206717) | Soil microbial communities from Loxahatchee National Wildlife Refuge, Florida, United States - Lox_Sample_2.5 | ecosystem: Environmental > Terrestrial > Soil > Wetlands | place: USA... | reverse complement strand
CTTGCGCGATAATTTTGTAAGAACTTTTCGTCCAAGGGACAGATTTGAAGGATATCCCCGATGGCTGAACCCCACGTTCGAAGCCAAGCTCAGGATCCGGGAGCGGTGGTGTCAGTCCTCAAGTCGGCCTGCCGACGAGCATCCGCTGCATCCATCGGCTTACCGCGCGTTGCACGACGGCTTGTGGGCCAGTGCTGTGGAGATGGAAGATGCAGGATGGATCGGGGCACCACTTGAAATGCGGGCGCCACTTCTGGACTTGAGAGTGCTTCGGTATCTGCTGCGGCTGCCAACTCTGCCCTGGTGCGTACGCAAAGAATTGAGCCGTCGTGCGATGAAAACGAGACTTCCAGACGCGGTAATTCACCGGCCCAAGACCCCGCTGCTCCATGATCCGCTGGGGCACTCTAGCTTGCCTTCCGGGTGGCCTGAGCGGTTAGGGGACTCGGGTACAGGGAGCCTGGAAAGATTTGTAAATTGGCAAAAATGGTGCGAAACTTTACGTGAACCTGAGGGTTCTCTAAGCTGGCATAGTCTCCGCCCTATCAGTTTGTTGCTTTGGCTGAAAGCCGTTGAATTTAGGATGGGGTTTAAGTAGAGTTGTCTCCTGAGGGGCGTGGATGAAGCAGCCGTCGGAAACACAAGTAAAGAAAAAACCTTATCAGGCTCCCAAGTTGCTGGTTTATGGAACTCTGACGCAGCTAACGCAGAACGTCGGTATTAAGGGTCATCTCGATGGTGGCAGTCAGCTCCTTAAGCGCCGCACGGGTCGCTGAGCTGAGACCACTGAAGCTTGTGCAGTTCGTCCCCGCGGAACGTGATTAATTACTCCTACCGAGTCTACGGCGTAAGCCTTAATTCAAACATCGACATTCCGGGCCTCTCACCCAACGGGGCCTATTCGGCCAATGCGGAAATAACAGTTGAAGGCGGACCGGAGCCGGAATGGGTGCGGCAGGCCCTATGCTCCCAAGGCCGGGTTGTTTCACATTTGCCCGCTGGCGAACGTACGCCTGATCCTTCCTTCGTCCTCACAGAGTACGGTGACCGCAACTGCTTCGAATTATCCTACTCAGATGGGACTCGCTTTGTGGTGAGCGCCGCGGCCGATCGCGTGTGGGGAACATACGAACCGCCACTGACACAAGAAGACTTGGCCACTTACTTTCTCGGGCCGGTGATGGGCTTTTTGTTGCGGCGGCGCCAATTCACTTGCCTGCACGCGAGCGCGGTGGAACTTCACGGTCGTGCTGTTCTGTTCTGCGGAGAGGCGGGTTACGGGAAGTCGACGACTGCGGCGGCACTGGCGCTCCGTGGCGTTCCCGTTATCAGCGAAGATATCGTGCCTCTGGGATTGAAGAAGGGACAATTCTGGGCCGTGCCGGGTTATCCGAGGATATGTCTCTGGCCAGATGCGGCCGCGCATCTGACCGGGAGCAGGGAGGGGCTGCCTCGGCTTACACCGGTATGGGGCAAGACCTATCTGGCACTGGATGGTTCACGGGCCTCTTTTGTGAAGGAGAAGCAGCCCCTCGGAATTATCTACGTTCTTGGCGAACGAACGGCTTCGGCGCAGGCTCCGTGCGTGCGAGAGCTGCGGGCGAAAGAAGCTTTGCTTGAGCTGGTCAAGAACACCTACATGAACTGGCTGCTCGACCGCGAGCAGCGCGCGGAGGAGTTCAACGTGTTAGGAAACCTGGTACAGCAGATTCCGGTGCGACAATTGGCCGCACACAGCGATCCCCAAAGAATCACACAGCTTTGCGAACTGATTGTGGAAGACTCCGCAAGATTACACGTAACCGGTTAGCCTGCGTTCGATTCCGCTCCCCTCGTGCGGTGTACACTTGAGAATCGAGGAAAGGACGCTCTTTGCGCCAGCGATTCCCATCTTCATCCGATGCGTCATTTCTAAAGAATGAATGGCCAATCTTGTGCGCACTTGTCTCGCCTTTTGTCGGCATAGAAACAGCTCACCAGGCCTTGACAGGCGTCTTCGATTGGGGCGTGCTGCTCGATGTCGCTGAAGAACACGCGGTGCAAGGTGTACTTTCGAAACGGTTAGAAGGGCTGCGCTTTGAAAACGTGCCGGAGGCGGTTCGCGAAAAACTCCATTCGAGGATGCGCGCGCAGCATCTCTTTACCCTGAGTATGACCGCAGAATTGTTTCGGGTGTTGGAAGACTTCTCGTCGGCTGGTCTGGAAACAATTGTGATTAAGGGACCGGTGACAGCTTTTGTGGGTTATGGCGATCCGGCAATGCGCGGATTCGGAGACGTCGATCTCCTGCTTCGTCAAAAAGACATTGCGGCTGCAAGCCAAAGAATGCGGTCGCAAGGCTTCGAAGCTTCCGTTCCCGACGGCGCCATTACCCTTGGGAAGATTCCTGGTGAGTATGTCTTCAAACGGCCAGGCACCAACCGCATGATCGAGATTCACACCGAGCATACCTTTCGTTACTACCCCCGGGAGATGCCTATTGAGGCGATGTTCCGCAGAAAGCGAATGCTTCCGTTTGACGGACGCGAGGTACCCGCGCTCAGCCTGGAGGATGAGGTCGTTTTTCATTGTGTCCACGGCGCCAAGGACTTCTGGGAACGCCTCATGTGGGTATGTGACGTCGCTTCCATCGCAAAGAACCACCCGGAGCTCGATTGGCATGCGGTTTGGCAATCGGCCGTGGATTGCGGTGCCCGGCGAATGATCAACGTTAGCCTTTGGTTGTCAGCGCGGGTGCTCAAAGCGCCGTTCCCCGCCGTGCTGTCCGAAATAGTTCTGCGGGACCGCGCGGCGCAGCAACTCTGCACGCAAATTGAAACTTGGTTGCCTTACGGCGCAGGCACTCCGCCTTCCCTACTGCGTCGCGCGCTATACCGTATCAGCATGGCGGAGGGAGGACTTGGGGGGTTGAGCTATCTTTTCCGGCTTTCGTTGTCGTCCACGGAGGAAGATTGGCAGGGCGGGACCACACACGAACGCCGTTCGTGGTTCTGGGACACAGTTCGGCGTCCATTCCGCCTGATGCGCAAATACGGCTCGAACAACTGAATTCAAAAGAAAAGGCCCGGCATGCGCTGGCGCAAACCGGGCCTGGTCTTCATCGCGTGGTCAAAAACTAAATATTCGTGCGAACGGAAGGGTGATGTTCCTGCTTTTCCGCCGGAGCAGGAATCTCGATCGAGAGTGTAAGTGGGGCCTTGTTTCGAATCACGCCGATCTGAAGCGACTTTTCGGATTTCTTTTCGACCAACTTCTCGCGAAGTTCTCCTACCGAACGGATTCGGTCTCCGTCCACGCTGGTGATCACGTCTCCCACCTTGATTCCAGCTTTCGCGGCAGGCATGTCCGCGAAAACCCCGCGTACAAGAACGCCTTCCCCTTCCGGAGCTCCGAAGTATTTGCCAAAATCTCCCTCCAGGTCTTCCGCGTCAATGCCCAGCCGCGAGCGTCCGGGCAGCCAGGGGTTCAGTTCCATTAAGCCGTTGAGTTGCGGCATCTCCGGCATGTGAAAAGCGAACGTTCCCGGCGCTACCATTGTCTCCGTATGGCGGCTCTCCGATTTGCCGACGGTCACGCCGATGGTCTGGGAACGCCCATCGCGCCAGACTGTCACTTGCGCGGTGCGGCCGGCAGGAATTTCGCGAATCATACGGCGGAACTGTTCCGTGCCCTCCACACGCTGGCCGTTGATTTCTGTGATGACGTCGTTTTCCTTCAGGCCCGCTTTCGCCGCCGGGCTGTCAGCGACTACCTTGCCCAGTAACACACCACGTTCCGCAGGCAGTTTGAGTTCTTTCGCCTTGTCGGAGTTCACTTCGGCAACACCCACACCCAGCCAGCCGCTGCCGCTTCCGACAAAAACCTGAACGTTGTCGTTTCCGTCGAAGCCTTGCACGAGGTCGAGATTATCGGCGATTTCCTCCGGGATCGCGAGGTCGCCGTCATCGACAACAAAAGTCTGTACGCCTTTTTCGACCTGTGCTTTCGGGTGTTCTTGTTTGGTTGCCGAACCGGGAAGCGCCACCAACACGACTCCAATTGCGCCGGAGCCAAGAATCATTAGAAGTCTTTTCGGGTTCATAATCCTCACCATCTCCTTGAGCACTTAGACGCAGGAAAACTTAAACCGTCGAGCGCAGCGCGATAATTCGGATCGTGCCGTTCACCGTACCGAGGTGAATCGGCGCTGCGTTTGCCGCCGTGCTGGTTGATCCCAGACGTCCATGAATCACGCGAGGCTGGCCCGCCCCTCGAACCACCATAGGCAGCTCGCTCGAAAAATTGCCGTTCATGCAGCGAGCTTCCAGGTCAGCCGGCAGCCCCGCCGGGACAGCCAGCAGGACCGATCCATTGGTGGTGTTAGCGGAAACGCCCCGGGAATCGGCTGGATGCTTCAGTTCCAGGTAGACGTTTCCGTTTGTGGTCTGCGCGTGAACGTTGCCCGCGCCTTCGTAGACTTCGATATTCCCATTGACCGTGTGCAGGTCGCCGATTCCGTCAGAACTCACCACGCGAACCGTCCCGTTGACTGTGTTGACATGATTCAGTTGCGCGTGGCGCGGCACGTGTACGATGTAGTCCACCGCCACTTCTACGCCTTCGTCCTGCGGATAATGCGTGGAGATGGAGACCAAATCCGGGCTGGATTCGATTTCGATGGATACCTGATCGAGAGCCGATTCCTTCTCGGGCGTGGTCTTTACCGCACGGACTTCCACTTCTTCGCGGTCCCAGCCCTCGATGCGCACTGCCCCATTGACGTTGCTAATTTCCAGCGTCCCGTCTGCCCGCAGAGGGACGGTCTTGGTGATCTCGCGGGAAACTGGGAATGCCGCGCTGGCGCACAGCCCCAGCGTGAATGAACAAGCCAGCAGTGCCCGGTGGAATAGGGAGCGAGACTTCATGTGTCCTCCTTCAAAGCGAACCCAGGGCCCAAACTATCGAATGCAAGCCGTTACTTAAGATCGAATTTAAATCTGAGTGTCGACACCACTTCGACGGTCTTCCCACCAATCTGTTCTGGATTTGCGCGCCACGTCCGCACCGCAGCGACCGCAGCTTCGGCCAGCGTCGTGTCGCCCTCCGTAACCCGTTCTACAGCGACTGAACCGTCTGTTTTGGCGCGCACTTCAAGTACCACCACACCTTGCACGCCAGCCTTGCGCGCCGCTTCGGGATACACCGGGGTAGGGAATCTCGTTAGCCTCTTCATGAAGGCGTCTTGTTCCTCTCGAACGCTGCCCATGAAAATTACCGAAAGCCGATTCTTTGCGGCGTCCAACCAGTCCGTTTTCGGGTCCGACGCGGATATCGGCGGTGGTTGTGGCTGGGCAGATGCCAATTTCGGCAAGCCCGATGCAGAGGGAAGAGAAACCTTTGTGAATGTGCTGTCCTGCAGCCGCTCCGCCAGACGCTGCTGCTGTTCGTCAACCAGCGATTGGTGCAGAGACGTCTGAGCGTCCAGGAATTGCAACAATATCTTTCCGCCAGCCGTGTGCAGTTTCAGCGGCGCGCCGCCGCCATTCAAAGCCGCAACAGCGTGCACTGGGCCATCCGGACGCGTCTGAATATTTAGGGGAAGGGATGGATCAGCCTCAATGCGCGCCGGCCCACCGCTGTCCACGGTCGCGTCAATGGTCATGGCGATGTTGCGGGGAAGAAAAACGACAATGTCTCCCGTGCGCGACGCAAGTTGCGACGGCCCAGACAAGCGCACATTACGTCCGTGGTCACTCTCTTCTGGATTGATCCACGCGGTGATCTTGCCTTCGCCTGTTTCCGCATGGATCGCATTCGCGACTCGCGTCAGGCAGATGCTCCCTCCGCTGGTCACAACTTCCATCGGGCCTGAAACGTACATCACGCGGATTCCGCCGCCGCCGGTTTGCGCGTGTACAGATCCGCGAACCGAGCCGAAATCAATTTGTCCCCCAGCCGTATGAACTCCGACGTATGAATCGGCTTCGCCAACCGCAATGTTTCCGCCCGCGGTTTGTAAAGTGGCTACCCCGCGGATGCGGGCCGTGCGAATGTTGCCTCCGCCGGTGACGAGTTTGGCGTTCCCCTCGATATTGCCGGCCTGAATGTGTCCGCCTCCGGTAAACGCGTCCACGTCTCCCGTCACGTCGCGCAGCGTGATGTGTCCACCCTGCTCAGAAACGATCTTCGCGGCCAACCTGTCGCCCCGGACACCACGACCCCCGCCGGGGGGCGTAATTCGGCCGGTCGTGATGTCGCCGCCCTGGCTGAGCAGGCAAACTCGTCCGGAAACATCGCCGGTGGTGATTTCGCCGGCGCCGGTTGAAATGTCGAGATTGAAGTTTGCAGGGACTGACACGACGAATTGCACCCAGAACTGCACATTTCTGGGGAGGTGGCGAGGCACCGTGTACAGCAGCGGATTAGGCAGCGCTCCGGAGATAAATACGCTATCGACCGTTTCCCGTGTGGTCAGGGCGTATGCCCCCAACATCCGCTGCGCGATGGCGCCGGCGGCATCCGTTTCGATATGCACGGTGTAACGAACCGACGGAGCGGCACTCTGCGGCAGCGTTTCGATCCGAACATTGCCAAGGTCCGCGGTCAGGTGCAGGGTCATCCCGTTGCTCACTCGCAACTCACCCGATCGATCGACGGCAACGTGGACAGGTGCAGCCGCGGTGTCACCATATGCTCGCGCCGGCAAAGCGATTAGCGTGGCAGTCGCAAGAAAAAGGACCGCCATCGAGCGCAAGCCCTCATGCTTGCGTCTGAGCGCGGTCACCGAAATTTGGGAAAAACACCGCATGAGAGAGAACCGAATTCTGTTCACCGGTACGATGTTCACTGCTCGCCACGCGCGCTGATCTCGCGTAATGCTGCCGCGCTGCGCATGCGTACATAACGGCTGGGATCCTTCTGTTGCATTTCCTCCAGCGCGCGAATCACATTCTGCATCGAATCGTCGTCCGCAGCTGCGGAGTTGGCGCGAACCCTGTTCCGGCGAGATGACTCCGAGAAATCCCCAGGATCCGTAAGAACCACGGTGTCATCCTGCGATGCGCCAATCGAATGCACCAGCAGGTTCACTGCCTCGACCCGCACGCCTGGATTCGAATCATGTTGTAGAGTGGCGAGCAGCGTGTTCCGCACCTCCGCGTCCGCCGCTGATACGCGCAGTGCTTCCAGCGCCTTCAGGCGCACCGCGGGATTCTCATCCTTGCGCGCAGCAGCCAGCAACGCTTCCCGAACTTGGTCATCTTCCGCCAGCGCCTTCAGCGCGTCCAAACAATCCAGGCGCACACCCGAATCGAAGCGATGTCCATTTTTCACTACGTAGGTCAACACGCTACGCACATTCGAATCGTCCAGGCTGCCGCTCAGTTCCACGGGCTGTTCCGCGCTCAATTGCAGGCGAACCGTCTTCACTCCCGGATTGGTTGTCGAAGGCGCGAAGTCCACTCCGGCGACCGCCATTTTGGAAAGTTGATCTTCCGTCAGCTGCGGGCCGCTGGGACGCACGCGCATCGCGTCCACGCCATTCGCGTCACTCCGGCCCGTGAACCACTGCGTGAACTCCGCGCCCGTCACCAGTCCAAACAACACCAGAGTGGCCGCGCTCCACATCGGGTGCAGGCCCATCCAACGACGCAGCCAGCCCAGCCCGCCGACTTCCTTCGGCCGCGGATGTTGCCGCTCATCAAGTTGTTCGGCGAGTTCGCTGCGACACTGTCCCAGGAGAATTCCGGAAGGATCGAGTTCCCGGCTCGTTTCGGGAAGGGAGCGAAGCGTGTTCTCAAACTCCACTTCGTCCGCTAACTGCGCTTTGCATGTGGCACAGTTGACGAGATGCTGCTCCACCAAGGCGCGCTCCTGCTCACTGCACTCTCCGCAAGCGTAAAAGATCAGCAGCTGCGAAACGTCTTTGCACGAATTGTTTGGAACACCGGAATTCATCGCAGTGCACCCAATTCGCTACGCAATTTCCTGGTGGCGCGGAAAAGGGAGTTCTTTACGGTTTCTTCACTGGTGCCGAGTGCGTCGCCGATGGCCCGCAACTTCAGTCCCTGATAATGCTTCATCTCAAATACGATTCGTTCGCGCGGCGACAGCCGTTCCATCGCGACCGCCAGTTTAGCTTTGATCTCCTGGCCGAGTAAGTGCCGCTCTGGATCCAGTGTGGCGCGATGCTCGCGTTGCCGTTCAAAAAAATCTGTGGCCGCATCGTCATGTTGCGCGGTGCGGAGCTCCGGCGCCTGATCTTCAGGGCGCGCCTGGCGGCGGCGCAGATGGTCCAGGCAGACATTCGTGACGATGCGGTATAGCCAAGTGTAGAAACTGCACTCGAAGCGAAAACGGTGCAAGTTGCGGTAGACCTTCAGGAACGCTTCCTGATACACGTCGCGGGCATCTTCGGTGCGCTTCATCAGGTTCAGCGCCAGGCGCAACACGTCGCGGTCGTACCGGCGTACCAACTCCTCAAACGCCGCGCGGTTCCCCGTCTGTGCCTGCTCCACGAGGACACGTTCGTCCACCGCAGCCGTCGATGTCACAGCGGCCACCGCCGAATCCGCCTTACTGGGGGGACCGGATTCATTTGCCAGAGCCAGAGCCCACGGGGGTAAAGACATATTCGCTTTCTCTTTGCCGAATTGCCAATAACAATCTTGTTGCTCAGAGTTTAGCGATTCGGCGCTGCGCGACGTGGGGAAGGCACCCCGCCGCTCCTGCATTTTTAGACGCCTGCCAGAACTGCGGGTAAGCATACACTGCGCGCGTCCGGACCCACGTCAATTTTTGGATGCAAGTTCACGCGGCTAGGGTCGTTCGACTGCAGCCCCCCCGCCAGCATTGGTCCGCAAACGCCACTGAATCAGCGGAAAAGCCAGAAGCACCACCACTGCCGCAAGCGGCAGGTACCCTTGAGTCTTGTAGTATCGGTCGGCTTGCGCCAGTAAAGGTGCGGCCCCCCCCACCATGGCCGCGCACGTAATGATCAACAACAATCCCGCCAGATTCAGGCGAACGAACCGGCTGATACCGACTACTACGAACGCCAGCAGCAAAAGGTTTTCTAGAAAATGCTTGAGGAAATCGGCCGGCGAACCCCATGTCCCGATGAAGCCAATCGCTACGGCGATCAACAGAATGAGCCGCACGGCGCGATTCCGCACTTCCGCGGCCAGGAAAGCGCCAGCAAGCGCGATCGCCCCGGTTCGGAGCACGGATGAGAAAATCGCGCCGCTGATGACCGCTGCCGCCGGGAACAAAGCATCAAGATCGGTGCCTACGCTGGCTCCCAACATGCGTTCCGTCGTCGGCCACCAATGTGTCAGCGCGGCTATCAAGCGCTCGACTCCGATGAGAGCCGCGGTGCCGCCTAAGCCCAACCAGAACGCGTCCCGATAGTATTCGCCCGACATCCCGGCAAGCGTCGGCAGAGCATCTTTGCCGAAGGCTCGCGCCGCAAAATACCACAGCAGGCCAAAGAGCAGCACGACACATCCACTTATCACCACACTCGAGATTCCTTGCAACACGGCCAGCCCAGCTAAGTATATCTTCCAGGCTTGGGAAGTCGGATAAACCGCCAAAAACTTCACGAGCGTTGCCGAGAAGAAGTGCATCACATAGGCGCCGAGACCGACGAATCCCCATGCCACCAGTTTTTTCCAAGGCACACGAAATTCCGAATCATTTCGCCAACGTTTAAGAAAGAAAACCAAAATCACCAGGGCGAAGATCGCAACCATGATGCCCTTGCCGAACGCGAACAGCGTACGCAGCAGAGAACGCTGGCCCTGCTTGATGGTGAACTCCTCGGGAATCTTGATATAGGTGCGATAGTTCGCGGGCTCGTCCCCGAGAATCGACAGCTCGATTCGTCTATAGGCATGGTCCGCGCCGTTTTCCGGATGATTGCCCGGCCCCGGCGGATCAAGCGGCGTGTTTTGTTGCCAGGTCAGCAGGTGGTCGGTGCGGTTGGGCTGCTTCTTTGCGTTGTCGCCGATGAATTTCCAGTCGCTCAGCTCGAGCTGTTTTTCCTCTCGTAGAAAGCGCTCCCCCAGAGCGACTGCGGTGTCTTGATCGAGAGTAGCTCCTTTGGTGACTTCGGCCAGTGCGTGACGAAAGGCGTGCAAGCTGCCGTCGGGCTTGAGGATGATGGCAAACTCTTCCGGTTCCAATTCCTTGAAATAGCGCGTGCGCCAAAGTACGCCGGGAACTTTTGCGGAGTAGATCTCGTTGATCTCAGCGATGGAAATGCGCCGCCGCAGGTACTCGTTGTTCAAAGGATCCATCAAATCGACGAGCTCAGTCGCAGCCTTAAACGCCGCGGGATTCAGGTTGTGTTGCCTCATTACCTCGTCTGAGAGCGCTTTTGCGCCTTGCGCATTTATGCCGAGCTGCAGATAGTCGCCGACGTCTGCCTGCTTCAATTTCCAGGCGATCAGCGGCCCCACAATCACGCACAGCCCCAGAAAGCCCAGCATCCCCAGCGTAAGCGGAGCGTAGCGGCGTGCAGAGGCCGCTTCTTCGGCGCTCGCGGATCTCGCCGTTAAATCAAACGACGGCACTTCTGTCGCGGAATTCAGCAGGTCATCGACTGCTTCGAATCGCCCGCGCGCCACGTACGAAATACCAGACCAGGCCAGCGGCGCCACCGCAGCCAGCCCAACGATGACCCCCGAAATTTTGTAGTAGAGATTGTCCGAGCGAATCAGCAGCATCCCGACGAGCGATGCGTCCACGGTGTAGTGCCAGATCAACGTGGCGATGATTCCCCAACGCAGCACCACCAACCCCGCGACGATCCCGATCAATCCGACTTCAAGCCCACGCACATATCCCGGTTCTTGCGGATAATTACTGTGCAGGAAGCCCCAGAAAAACGCCGGCAGAATTATCGCCACCACACGCGAACCAGTCAGCTTGCGCAGAAACGGAATAGCGAACAAACGGAACAGGAACTCTTCGCTGGTCGCGGCGGTAACGCCAATCGCTACGCCTCCAATCCACGGGATTGCAGTATTAAAAGCGTCGGAATAGTTCGTGTCTTGCGGAGCCCACGCGCCCAGCTTGCTGCCGATCATGTAAAACGCCACGATGAAGCCGATGTGCGCGGCAGCAAGGGCCAGGCCGACGGCTGAAGCGCAGAAGAACTCCTTTGACCGCAGCCCACGCAGCGTGAACGTCTTGTACAACTGCAGCTTGTCTGGCAGCGATTCACGGTAAAGCGGTTCTCCCCCGGGAAGCACAATGGTCACCAACAGTCCGGAGGCGAGGGAGACAAGTACGGCCAGAAAAATTCTCTGCGCCACGAATCCCCCGTATGCATCTTGGGTGTCGTACATGGGCGGCAGCGTGTTCCAGGAATTCAATTGCATCAGCAGGTACAGTCCGGCGACCAGGCCGCCAATCTTGAACGCCGGCGCCCATCGGGTCTGGCCGCGCCGCCACATGGTGAAGCCGAGCCAAAGCGCCCCGCCGAGCAAAAAGCCGTACGGAAGGAGCGCGATGGTCTCGTAGAGATTGTTCAGCGATCGCAGCTTCTGATACGAACGCGACCACTCATCCGGCACCTTTAAAAATTCCTGCTCGGCGCCGATTTTGTCGCCTTGAATCCCCACTTCCAGCCGGTACGGTGCGTCCTTCGCCTTGAAATTTTTCTTTTCCCAGGTGAACGACCAATCAATCCGATTCGGCCTGATTGTGGAATTCGCCTCTTCCGAGAGGAAGTTCCAACTATCAAGGTTGATGGCGATCTTGTTTTTCAGAAACAGCTGCGCCGCATCGAGGGCCTGTTCTCGCGACAAGGACACCGCGCCCTTGGCCTCTTCAATCTTGTGGTTGTACGCGACCACTCGTCCCGAAGGGCTGATCTGCACGAGGTATTCTTCCGGCTGCAGCGGCTTGAAGTAGCGCACGTTCCAGTACCATGTGCTCGCTTCCTCATCAGCCATGAGCTGGTTCGCGCGCTTCAGTCCTAGTTCGCGCTCGAGATAGGTCTTTGCATCATCGTCTTGTGCGAAGACAACCGTCGCTTTGTAACCCTCAATGTTCTCGCCAATGCTGTTCAGAAAAACCGCCGCGCGTTTCAGCGCGTCCTGCTGCGTTACCTTGAAATCGATGGAAGCCTCGGGAAACGCTTGGAAGAAGTATCGGTGGGCGAAAACAACGCCGAAGACGCCGAAGATGATCCAAAGAACCAGCGCGCGCTTGTCGCTGCCTGTCAATCGAGCTTCCGCCAAGGGGCCTCCTCGCCTGACTTCGCCAAACGCCCACTCTATCGGTACGCAGGCCGGCCGCGCAAGTTTCGCCAAAAGCGGAGGTTACTCCGGGAATGGTATAAAGAAATGAGCGATGGATATCGGTCTGAGAACGGACGTGCGGATGTTAAAGGGCGTAGGGCCGCAACGGGCGGAATTGTTGGCCGAGCGCGGAATTTACACTCTCGAAGACCTCTTAAACTACCTGCCCTTTCGCTACGAAGACCGCATCCACTTTTCGAAAATCAAAGACATACAGCCCAACTCCACCTACACCCTGCGCGCGCGCGTGATGAGCGGGCAAGCGGTACGTGGCATGTATGGCCGCGACGCAATTTATCACCTGTTGGTGCAAGACGACACCGGCTCGTTGCCTTGCAAATTCTTTCATGGCGGCTACCTCGAGGGGCGGCTCAAGCCGGGACAGCAGCTCATTCTTCACGGAAGAGTCGAGATCGATAAGAACCGGCCGGCCCGCCGGGAAATGGTGAATCCGCAAATCGAGATCCTAAACGCGGAGACGGACGAAGTCGATTCCACCGAGATGGGCCGTATCGTCCCTATCTACGAGGCGATCGGCACGTTCGGCTCGCGCCAGATCCGCCGCGCCGTCTATGCCACGCTACAGAATCTCGATGACCACGTTCCGGACATTCTGCCCGCGGAATTAAAGTTGCGCTTTGGGTTTCCAACGCGGCGCCAAGCTCTCATTGAGACGCACTTCCCACCTGCGGAAGAGTCTTTGGAAGCGCTAAATACGTTTCGTTCGCCGGCGCAGCAGCGGCTCATTTTCGAAGAGTTCTTTCTCTATCAGCTTAGCCTGGCGCTCGGCCGTAAAACGGCGCGCAAAGAGAACGCCACGCCGTTTCGTGTACGAGAGGATGCGATTCGCGAGGCACTCAAGAGAATCTTGCCGTTCAAGCCGACCGCGGCTCAAAAACGTGTGCTCGCCGAGATTGCCGCCGATTTGCAGAAGCCCGTGCCGATGAACCGGCTTTTGCAGGGCGACGTTGGCAGCGGCAAAACGATTGTCGCGCTGCAGGGCGCGGTGATCGCTATAGAGAACGGCTGCCAGGCCGCGCTCATGGCCCCGACGGAGATTCTTGCGGTACAGCACTACCTCAGCGCCAAACGGATTCTTGCTCCGGGCGGCTATCACGTCGAGCTCTTAATCAGCGGGTTGAAGCCGGCGGAAAAAACAACGGCGAAAGAACGGATTCGCAGCGGCGACGCGCAGCTCGTAGTCGGCACGCACGCACTCATCGAAGAGGACGTGGAGTTTCGCAAGCTGGGATTCGCCGCCATCGACGAACAGCACCGCTTCGGCGTGATGCAACGGAAACGGTTGATGGATAAAGCCGTTCGCCATGGCTACGCTCCGCACGTTTTAGTGCTGACCGCCACACCAATTCCTCGCACGCTTTCGCTGACGCTCTACGGTGACCTGGATGTTTCGGTCATTGATGAGCTGCCGCCGGGACGCACGCCCATCGAGACGCGCGTGGTCGGCGAGCCGCGATTGAAAGGTGTCTGGGAATTCTTGCGCCGCGAAGTCGAAGCCGGTCATCAGGCTTACATCATCTATCCCGTGATCGAAGAATCGAAACTCGAGTTGAAAGCGGCGATGGAGGAATACCAGAGGCTCTCGAAACTCGTTTTCCCCAAACTAAAGGTTGGCTTGCTTCATGGCAGGCTTTCAAGCGAAGAGAAAGACAATGTGATGCAGCGCTTCCGCCGCAACGAAGTCCAAATCCTGGTGGCCACTACCGTCGTGGAAGTCGGCGTCGACGTTCCCAACGCCACGGTCATGGTCATTGAGCACGCCGAGCGCTTTGGTCTGGCGCAATTGCACCAGCTTCGCGGACGCATCGGCCGCGGCGCACAGAAATCGCATTGTGTCCTCGTTGCGCCCGCTCGACTGACCGAGGATGCCCGCGCGCGGCTGGAGACGATGGAGCGCACCAACGATGGCTTCGAGATTGCCGAGACCGACCTGCAACTGCGCGGCCCGGGCGAATTCTTTGGCACGCGCCAGTCCGGCGAAGTCGGTTTTCATGTCGCCAACCCTATGCGCGACCGCCCTATGTTGGAACTTGCACGCAAGGAAGCTTTCGCCCTCGCGGGTAATCCCACACAGAAAGATGCTCTACAGAACGTTCTGCGATTGCTGCCGGGCGAGTGGCAGCGGCGTTATCACCTCGCACGTGTGGGCTGACGCAGGAGCAAGCATGCGCATCATTGCGGGAAAATTTCGCAGTCGCCAGCTGAGAAGCCCGAAGGGAATGGAGTTGCGCCCTACCAGCGATCGGCTGCGCGAAACCCTTTTTAATGTCTTGGCGGATCGAGTACCAGGCTCACGCTTTGTCGATCTCTTCGCAGGAACCGGAGCCGTTGGGATCGAAGCGTTGAGCCGTGGTGGGAGCGAGATCATCTTCATCGAGCGCCACGCCCCGGCCGCCGCCCTGATCCGCAAGAATCTCGATTCGCTTGAAGTACAATCCGGCGCGCGCGTCCTCTCTGTCGACGCGCTCCACGGCCTGGAACTGCTCGAGAAAGAACTCGAGCAGGGGCCCCAGATGCCCACCATTGTTTTTCTGGATCCGCCCTACGGCAACACGGAAGACTACGACCGTGTGCTTTCTTTCCTGGGATTCGCCGTGATGTTGGATGAGCAGAGCCTGGTTGTCGCGGAGCATCGCAAGAACTTCGACCTACCCGAGACGATCGGCAATCTGAGCCGCGTTCGCGTCTTGAAGCAGGGCGACGCCTGCCTCAGTTTCTATCGTATCCGGCGAAATGAGAGCCAAAACTCCGCAAAACTCCGCGAGTAAACCTATGGCCGCTGCTCCTCATCTATCTCTCAGCCCCTTTTTCTGAGTCCCCGGCTGCCTCTGGCATAAAGGTGTAGCGCGTTATAATTAAAGGCTGATGTCAAACCGATTCAATCCACTTGGTTTGCTCGGGCAAAGCGAGACTATCCCGGCTGCTATGCCCCCGTCTCGACCCCCCCGATTCCGGGTCAATCCGTTTGATTTGCTCGGGCAAAACGAGCTGTTCCCAATCGCTGTCTGCCTACCGGGAAAGCCTGTTCCCAACTTCACGATTGCCTGGAAAAGTTTCCATCAGAGCTTTCTGAGCGAAATCCCTGCATTTTTCAAGTGGACTCGGGTCCCGAAAATCGACCCAGCCGACGACATTTTCCGCGACTGCCGAATCAAGCGAAATCTTCCCCTGCGCGCGGTACTCGCGGCCGCTTTGTGGCACGTTTTCTTCTTCGTGGTACCGTCGCCCAAACTTCCCGCTTCGCCGAAACACAACAATGCTTTCGACAACACGGAACTCACCTGGTCCGGTCCTATCGACGATTTGCCCCTCCTGAACGTTCCGAAGCACGCTTCGAAGGCAGCCGCGAAGCCGCAAGCGCGAGAGAAGGAAGCCACTCTCCAAAATGATGAAGCGTTCCATCCACGCCAGCGCATCTACACCGACCCTGTTCACCCTACACATCCACGCCAGACTCTCGTCAACAGCAACGCTCCGATGGAACCACCCAAGGTTCTGACGCCACTGCCCAACATGGTGCAGCTAGCCAGCACAGCGAGCCCGGCTCGTCCCCATCTGGAGATCAGCGAGCAGACTCTCGCGAAGTTGCGTCCCAAAGAAGTGAAGCGCAAGGCGATGACCGACACGCCTCCGCCCGATGCGCCAAATCTGGAATCCCACGTGTCTGATTTCAGCATCGCCACCGCCGCCGAAGGCCCTGCGCGTCCCCACCTTGAAATTAACACCGGTTCCGCGCCGCGCGTTGCTGATCACAAGCAAGACGGCGAGTCCGTCGCCGCGCCGGAATTAGCCAGTGCCGCAGCCGCCAATTCGAACGCTGGTTCATCAACCACCGTGATCGCGCTCTCTGCTTCTCCTTCGCCTCCTGCTCCGGTTGTCGAAGTACCGAAGGGCAATCTCGCCGCCAATGTTGCGATATCTCCGGAGGGGAAGGGCAGTGGTAACAGCAGCGGGTCAGGAACGGCTGCCATTGGATCAGGCAGCAGTGGCCCAAACGCCGCCAGCGGCGCCAGCGAGAACTCCGTGGGCATCAGCATCAGCGGCGGCAATCCTAAGCCAAACGCCGGCGTTTCCGGGCTGGGAGGTTCTTCCAAGCTGATCCTGCCCCGCGCCAGTGCTGGCTACAAACGCCCCGATCCCAATGTTGCTGTCGAAGAGCCCTCGGAACGCACCGGCCCCCCGAATTTTGCCGCGCTTCCACCTGGCGCGCCGCCAGAGAAGATTTTCGAGTCGCATCGCGTGTATTCCCTGAACGTGAATATGCCGAACCTGAATAGCGTAACCGGAAGCTGGGTGATTCATTTCGCCGAGCTCCATCAGATTGGTGTGGCAAATCTTCCCGGCGAGGTGAACGCGCCCGCACCCATTCGCAAGGTTGACCCAAAATACCCGCAGGACATGCTGAAGGAACACGTGGAAGGCGAGGTGGTTCTTTACGGCGTGATTCGTCCGGATGGCAGCGTGGACAGCATTCAAATCGTGCGAAAGCTCGATCCGCAGCTTGATGCCAATTCCGTTGCTGCGTTCAAGCAGTGGCGTTTCGAACCCGGCACCAAGAACGGACAGCCCGTAGCTCTGGAAGCAATCGTGCACATCCCGTTCCGAGGCACGCAGCGGGACTAACAACCAACCGTCTACTTGATATTTAGTTCCTGCAATTTTACCAGCGCATACAGCGTCTGATTCACAGGCGTGGGAATCCCGAACTCTGCGCCGAGCTTTGCGACATATCCATTCAGTGCATCAATCTCCGTACGTTTGCCTCTCACCATATCTTGGGCGGTCGAGGAACGCGTGCCTACCATCCACTCGGTAATATTGAAAGCGGCTGCAATCGTTTTCGCGGGATCATCAAATCGAGCCGGCCGAATCCCCTTCGCATGCGCCACAGCGAGCGTCTCGTAAACTGCCGCTTCCACGATTTTGCGAGCCTCTGCGTCCTGTGCAATTTGGTCGTACGTGACCAGCCCCAACCCAGAGATCGCATTAAATGCACAATTCCAAATGAATTTCGTCCAAAGTTCGGCTTCAATATTCTCAGACACGCGGCAAAGCACATTTGCCGACGCGAACAGGGCGGCGATCTCTTCCGAGCGCTCGCTGGGCGGCCCGATCACCAGATCGCCTCGTCCGCCGTGCTTGATCGTTCCTGGCGCCGGCACCGCCGCTGCAACGTAAACCACCGCCGCGATCGCATCGATGCCGGACGTCGCACGAATGTCTTGAACATTGTTCACGCCATTTTGCATGCTGACCACAATGGTGCCTGTCGAAAGGTGCCGGGCGATTTCCCGGGACACCGCGCCCGTATCGGTGGTCTTCACGCACAAGAGGACCACATCACAGCCCGCCACCGCGGAAAGTTCCCCCGAAACTTCGGGGTGAACCGTATCCTGGAATTGGGTCGTGTCCAGGTGCAATCCGGCGCCCTTCACTGCCTCGACGAATGCCGGCCGGCCAATCATCACCACCGGCACGCCCGCGCGCAGCAGCATTCCCCCAAAATAGCCCCCGACCGCGCCGGTGCCGACAACCGCAACTTTAGGCCTTGCCTTTTCCGAACTCATCCAGAGCACCTCGAGCGAAGGAGATTCCCGGAACCTGAATTTTAAAAGTGATTTCTCAATTCGCGAAACGCCGGAAGGATCACCAGCTTGCTGGAGCCCGCGACCACTGGCTCGTGTTCAAGTTGCCACGTGTTCACGTGCGGGATGTACACGGCATTCAGGCCTGCTTCCATTGCCGGATTGATGTCACTGCGCGGGCTGTTGCCGATCATCCAGCCCTGAGTCTTCACGATCTTGTGCTTGTTCACCAACGCGGCGTAGGTCTTTGCATCTTTCTCGCTGACGATTTCAATGGCCTCGAAGAATCCCTGCAAGCCCGAGCGTTCCACTTTTGCCGCCTGTTCGGCCGGCTCACCTTTGGTGAAAAGAATCAGCCGGTGCCGGTTCGTCAGATAGGCCAGTGTCTCCGGCACGCCATCAAGGATCTTTGGCGGCGTGCGTTCGAGTTCCACTACGCGGTTGTGAATCTCGGCCAGGACCTCGCGCTTGGCCATCTGGTCCGCCAGTTTCATGTAAGTCTCTTCGAGCGAGCGGCCGAAACTGCGTACTCCGTAGCCGTACTGCCGGATGTTCTTCCGCTCGGTTTCATTCAGGATGTGCCGGATGTATGCGCGGCTGTAGCCCGACGGCTCTACCAGGCTAATAAAATCTTCGATCAACTTCTCGAAGAAGACGTTGTTCTCCCAGAGCGTATCGTCCGCGTCGATCAATAATGTGTTTCGTCTCATCTGTGGGTAAGTAGCAAAGGTTCAGTGTAACAGCGGGCTGCCAATGCGGCGACTCTGCCCATGCGCGACCCTGGGTCCCATCGCACGGCGTCGCGTCCCAATTAAGTCGCAGCGGACTTACGCGGTCCGGTAGTGAGCTTTTCCAGGATCGTCCGCCCAAGTCTCTGCAACTCGCCGAAGCGTCCCAGATACTCTTGAAATTCATGGTTAAGCAGTTGCGCGTCTTGCGGTCCGAGCTGATTGCGCAAGATCATGTCGCGTAGCTTCACTGGGTGTGGCAAGAGCCCGTCCTCTTGCAATTCTTCGAGCGCTTGTTCCGGATTGTAGTGGTACATACCTTCCCCCTGGATTGCCGCCGCCAATTGCGCGCAACTCCTCGCTAGATTCTATCGGAAAGGCAGATTTCGCGGGAAATTCAAGAGAAGGGAAGCTAAGCCGCTGACGCGCGAACCGGAACAAACTCGTATCGATCGATTCGCGCGGCGATCCCCACCTTGCCGTTATCGGTGGATTCGACGCGTACGACTTGACCGTGGCAGCGAATATTCACGTCTCCAGCCGCAATCATCTGGTGGGGGAGCGTAATGATGAAATCAATCTCTGTGCCGTCATCGAATTTCGCTTCCGAGAGGAAGTACAGCCCGCGATAACTTACATCGCGCGTGTGCGCCTTCAATTCAGGGCTGCTCGCGTCGTGCGCCAGAACGCGTACAGGAAGCGTCATCACAAAACGCCTCGCTTCGCGCCGGTCCGACAAATCACTCATGCGAATCCCCCAAGTGCTTCAAACTGCGCCGAAAGTAACATCCAACGCGGTAAACTTCAACGCGAAATTCCAACATAATAGCTCTAGTACCACAAAATATGCGTTGTGGTCCGCATAGAACTACCTGCCTCGCGCATCTCTAAAGTGACCGGGATGTGGGAACTGGATAAATCAAGTAGACTTCGCTCACGCTTATGCAAATCCATCACGATTCGCGAAAATTCTTTCTCGATGGGCACGTCGGGCAGCTGGAAGCGGTGCTTTGGTCTCCTACGCGTGCCGATCGGTCGCCGGTCGCCGCGGTACTATGCCATCCGCATCCCCTCTTCGGCGGCACACTCCACAACAAGGTTATTTATCAGGCCGCAAAATCACTCGATTCGCTGGGCGTTCCGGTGTTGCGCTTCAATTTTCGCGGTGCCGGTCTGAGTGCCGGCGAACATGACCGCGGCATCGGCGAACGCGGCGATGTCCAAGCCGCCGTGAATTTTCTTGCGTCCGAGTTTCCTGGCCGTCCGCTATTGTTGGGCGGATTCAGCTTTGGCAGCTGGGTCGGACTGCAGGTTGGGTGCGCCGATGCCCGGATAGAAGAACTGATCGGGCTCGGAATCCCCGTCAACAGCTCAGAGTTTACTTATCTCGAGACCTGCGACAAGCCCAAGCTCATCGTGCAGGGTACGCTCGACGAACACGGCGCCTGGGAAAAGGTCGAGCAAATCGTCGCGCGAATTCCGGGTGATACGCGACTGGTTTTCGTGCAGGACGCCGATCATTTCTTCGCAGGACACCTCGAGGAACTCGACGGTGCAATTTGTACCTGGATGGTTGAGCGCCACCCGGAGTTGCGCAAGCTCTAACTGCGCTCCCCTCCCGAAAAAAGCTTGCTGAATTCCTCAATCCCGGCAGGCGGCGCTTGAACCAGCCTTGTGTTCGCCTGCACGTGGGCGGTGCGCGACATTCCCACCAGGGCCGTCGTGATTCCCGGAGCGGACCTCACGAATTGCAAAGCGCGTTCCGCATCGTTTTCCAACCCAAGTGCTTCCGCCACAAATGGTGGGAGGTTCTGTGCCACTTGGCCCTGCAGCAAGGAAGCGCTGGCGATTAGATGAACACCGAGTTCTTCGGCGGCTTCCATCGTCGTTTTATCGCCACCGTTCACCGTTTGGCCTCCCAAAGTCAAGGCTTCCGTCATTCCGAGGTTGAACGGTAACTGTACAAAACGAAAATGGTGGCCTTCTCCCGCGAGTTCCGTCGCGACTCTTGTAATGTCCGCAAGTTGTATCGCGTCGCGCGCGGTCTTAGGCTGGCGGAAGCCATTCCACGTCGCCATGCCGTAATACTGGATTCGTCCGCGCTCTACCATCAATTCGAGAAATGTGAACGCTTCTCGCACGCGCTTCAGGAACTCCTCGCGAGAAACGTCGCCCAGTTGCGTTTCCGGATTGTGCAGATAGTAGACGTCGACGGTGTCGACGCCGAGATTCTTCAGGCTACGTGCCAGCTGATTCTCCAGAAAGCGCGGTGCCATGCAGTGGCAACCGCCGGCGATCTCCTTCGCCGTGAAAATCCCTTTTTGAATATATTCTTCAAAAAAATAGCGGTTCGGGTCGGCTGGCATCGAACCGTCGGGCGTCAGATAGCCGCCCTTCGTGCAAATCACGATCTCGTCGCGATCAAATCCTTTCTTCGCCAACACCTTGAGCGCCGTGCCGATGCTGCGTTCGCTGCGTTGCAGCCGGTAATTGATCGCGGAATCGATCACATTGATTCCCAATTCCACGGCAGCTACCAACGCGGCCGCATAACCTGCATCGCTCGAGTCGTTCGCCGGTCCCAAATAGGTTCCGATTCCGATGGAAGACAGAACCAATTCTCGCACTTGTCTAAAATGGCCATCGGCGGCGTGCCCCCGGAATTTCTCGGCATACTTGATCGTGCCCTCTTTTGTCGCTCCGCGATTCATTTCGTGTCCTCGCTTCGGGTCGCGTTGCTTTCCGGCCCGGCCTGTTTCGTTTCGGTCTGAGCCTCTTTGGGAGCCAGTAGCCGCGAGCATGCCCGTAAGATCCGGCGATACGGCCAATCCTTCTCTCGAAAGAATATCTCGCCCTCGCGCGGATTGCTGAAAAACCATCGGGCCAGCAGGGCCAGATGCTCGCTCAGTTCGGTCGCGCTCTGCCGCAGATTGGATGTCGTATTCGGCGGAGAACTGGAGATACCGTCCAGGTAATCGCGCACAGTCTCCTCTGCGGAGGCAGGTTTACCGGTCTCCGCAAAATGCAGCCAGAACGGTTCCTGCAACCGTCCTCCGCGCATCGCGAAAAGAACCACGGTGTGGTCCTCCGTGGCGCGCTGCAGGACCACCGCGTCCAGACGTTCGATGCGCCGCACCAGGTCCGGCTGGCCGCGCAGCGCATCATCCAGCTTCTCGATTTTCTTGTGGACCGCAGCGGCTTTCTCGAAATCCAATTGTTCGCTGGCTCCTTCGCGTTCTTTCTCGAGCGCGTCGTGGAGTGAGCTGCCGCCCGTATCCATGAATTGCACCAGCCGGCCGGCTTCTACGTCGTACTCTTCCTTCGAGCACCCCGCGAAACAGGGGGCCAGGCACATCTTCATTTCCGAATACATGCATCCGGGATAATCCGGATCGCGGCGAATCTTGATTTGGCAACGTCGCACCTTGAAAAAATTCAATGCGCTCTCCGCAAACGCCTCTGCGGCGCGCCGCGAACGAAACGGTCCGTAATAAGCACCGGACGCGGGCGTTCCGTCCTCGTTCACGACGATGCGCCGGGTAACAAAGCAGCGCGGGTAAGTGTTGCGCAGATTGATTTTCAAAACGGGCGCGGGGCGAATGCGCACCAGTCGAGCATAGCGCTTCGGGAAAAAGTGCCTTGCGTTCTGATAATAGGTCAGCGCCTGCTCGAAAGCAGACCCGGTCTCGCGATAGCGTACCAACCGGGCGAATTCTCGAAGATTCAGCCGCTTGCTCGCAGGATCCGGCGTCCCCAACAATCTCCGCAAGCGCCGCCGCAGATCCGCTGACCGAATCAAGTAGGGTTCAGCTTTGGAGTCGTCGGAAGTGATCAGGCAGACAGCGGCCCGGCCGGGCAAGAGTGAGAAAAACTCCTCATCGCGATCGGGAGGAAATTCCAGGCCTGCATTGAGTTCCAGCACCCAGTCAGAATACTACGGCGCTAAGGCTTCGAAGGAATCGCTAGGCCTTCTGTAGCGCGGCTTCTGCCCGCGTCTGCAAAGAGTGCAGTTCCAACTGCATGTTGTGCCGTTGAAGTCCCCGCCGGACAAGGGCCATCGGCCACAGCCCCAACCATGCGGTGCGAAACGCGCCTTTCCAGGTCAGGCGGAAGCACTCGGCGCTCTCGTCAAACTTCAGATGTCCTGTCTGGGCGAGTCGCGGTCCAAAGTGTTCGATCATCCGCACGTAGCGCTGAATCTCTGCCTCGCGCGGCTCGCCTAAGGCACACAATCCCGGGGCATACTTCTCCACCAATTGCCGATGGGTCTTTAGCAAGGCCCGTGGTTCGGCCGCTGCCAAGCGGAAAACCCGAATCGCAGGATTCCCCGGCAGCAGCGGGAGAATTTCGTTCGTATTGGTCTCGATGCAGCGCCCATCCGCAAAACGCGACGAGAATTCAAAATAGGACGCCGGGCCATTCGGCGTCGTCATTGCTGTCACATTTGCGAATTCGTTGCTGGTGTGATTACAAAAATACGCCACGTAGTTGCGCGTTTCGCTAGCCAGGCTGCCGCAATCGAAACAGCCAATCAGCTCAAATCCTAAGTTGCTGAATTCCGAAATGCGGCGGCGAAATTCCGTGGCGATCGCTTCGGGAACTTCCTCGAGGCTAACGGCACGAAGTTGACAGCGCGACGCAAAGCGGAAACCGTGCCTTACGAGGGCCGGGCTTAGAAGGTAGATTGCGCTGACAAGGCCGGAGACGGCCCATGGAATAAGATCGAACATAAAGTGGGGAACCGCGCGGTGTCGCGATTCTTTCTCCGTTTACTACATGATAATAGTGACAGTATAGCGCAATAAGGGGCGGCGCGGGATGGAAACTCGGGCCGGGTGTTTATTAACCGATTATCGGTTTAGGCACAGGACGCCTAGTACTGCAATCCCCCTGCTATTTCGCGGCTGGGAGCCCTTTCAGCACCCAT
>Ga0335076_10001370_pt1 | contig 23552 bp, 20 predicted proteins | sample Lox_Sample_25_FD_206717 | JGI IMG/M metagenome (GOLD analysis project Ga0335076, IMG submission 206717) | Soil microbial communities from Loxahatchee National Wildlife Refuge, Florida, United States - Lox_Sample_2.5 | ecosystem: Environmental > Terrestrial > Soil > Wetlands | place: USA... | reverse complement strand
TCAAGTATTGCCCGTAAATGGGTTGAAAAGCGGTGTCGGTAACTAACTGATTCCACTCTAGGCCTGGAGGCGTTGCGTGTAATCCGTCCCGGACCGAATTCGGGCCGTGGCTTTCCCACATGTCCGGTGCACGTGATGCGAGGGAGCGATAGCGCGGCTACCCGAACTTCGACGAGCTCACGGATGTCTTTCCGAAGCCGGAAGGCACCTCTCCGATAGCATTGCGGGGAACCCGGGACACTGACCTCTTCTTTACGCCGCCATTCGCGAAACCTCCCGCTCGATCGGCGGATGGCGACCGGGTCGGGCATCGACGCGGTCGGGCGGCCCGACGGTGGTGCGGGAGACGAGATCGTCGTGGTGACGGTGGGGGAACAGCCCGATGTTCGAGTATTAGGCGATTCGTGCCGGAGCGACCGGGTAACGTGCCGAAGGAGACGCGGACGGCGAGTTCCCCCATGCTGTCCGGTGCGCCGCTCGTGGGGAGCCTTGCGTCAGCCCGCGCGTCGTGGCTCGCCTCGACGCGCCGCATCGCGCCGTCGGTATGGATGACCTGAGCCCGCGCGAGACCGAGGTGCCACGGCCGATCGCCTCGGCCTCACGCCGCGAGATCTCCCCGGAAGCTACACCTCTCAACTCGCGCGGCGGGCTCGCATTGTCCGGCGGATACACCGCCGCCTCGGGCTCGGCAAACGCTCGGAGCTTGTTCGCTGCGCGATCTCGCGGAACCTGGGCGCGCAGGCGGGGAAGGGGTCGACTCAAGGAACCCGCGTCGGCTCGGGCGCCGCAGGAGTTATTCATCGCCGAGCGAGGGTGGTCGCGCGGCTTGAGGGACCTACCAGGCGGGAGGCGCGAATTGCTCGTTCGATGTCGGTCAGCGACACGACGCCGACTGGCCGCCCTCCGTCGTCGACGACGGCGGCACGGCCGACTCGCGCGAAGGCCGCCTCGTCGAGTAGGTGACCGACGTCCTCCTGTTCGCGGATTATGAGCGCCGGATCGCGGTCGGCGAGCTCTCCGGCCGAGACGGCCGTCCAGCGGGCGCGGCGAGGGGTCCGGTTCAGGTGATCGATGGTCAACATGCCCAACACACGGCCGGCGGGGTCGATGACGGGGAACGCCGTGTAGCGGTAGCGCACGAAATACTCGTGTGCCTGCAAGAGCGTGAACTCCGCCGGGATGCTGATGGCCGGGTGAGACATGAGCTCCTCGGCCGGGATCCCGGTGAACCTGGTCACGATCTGCTCGTGCAGACGCTCGGCGCTCGCCGCGAACACCAGGAACACGCCGATCACGCCGAGCCAAAGTCCGCCTGGCGCACCGCCGAAGGCCAGCAGTAGTCCAGACCCGATCAGCAGGTAGCCGAACGCCTCGCCGAGCCCCGCGGCGCGGTTGGTGGCCGCGACGATGTCGCCGCTGCGGTGCCACATCAGCGCCCGGGCGACTCGCCCTCCGTCGAGCGGGAAGGCCGGAACCAGGTTGAACCCGAGGATCAGCAGGTTGACCTGCACTTGGTAGCCGACGAGCGCTCGCAGCCCGGCCGGCGCCGAGGCCGGTAGCGCGAGCGCGAGCGCGCCAAACAGCGCGGCGACCACTGCCGTGACCGCGGGCCCGGCCAGCGCGAAGCGCAGTTCGTCGCCGGCGGTCTTGGGCTGTCCGCTCATCCGCGCCATGCCCCCGAGCAGCCACAGGTCGATCTCCTCGATCTTGATCCCGCGCCGGCGGGCGATGAGCGCGTGGCCGAACTCGTGCGCCAGGATGCTCACGAACAGCAGCAGCGCGCTGGCCAGCCCGAGCGCGTACGACGCCGCCGGAGTGATCCCGCGCACCTCGCCGGGGTAGTAGCCGGCGCCGAGGGACCAGGTGATGAGCGCGACGATGATCAGCCAAAGCGGGCTTATCGCGATGGGAATACCGGCGATGCGCGCGATCCGGATGGTGCGACCGGGCATGGACCTACGCTGCCAGTGCAGTGGCCTGGCCGCATCGGTGATTCGGGCGGGCTCTCGTGCGCTAAACCACGGATGCTCGCTGGGAGTGGGAGCGATCAGCGGAGACTGCGCAGGCGCTTTAGGACTCGGCGGCGCGTGTTTTGGCGGCGCAGCTTGCGTGGCTCGACCTTGCCGAGCGAGCGGGTCCAGCGCCGGGCATCGTGTCGGCGCGTGGCCAGAACGCCCCCTCCGACCCCGAGCGCGGCGAGCCCAGCGGCGATCACCCCGGCGTTGGCGCGGAGACGGCCGTACTCCTCCCGGACGGCCGGCCAGACGCGCTCGTTGATCAGGTTCGAGACCTCGTCCGGACCCTGCTCCGGCTGGGGTGCGATGGGAGGCAGGAATGCGACCTGCACGCGCTTGAGCTTCGGGAGTGTGCCGGCGCGTGGCGATGCCGATGAAGAACACGTCGAGGAAGTTCTTGTGGTTGGGAGCGACATCGCCGACCCATCACCGGGGATGTGCTCGCGGCCCGACACCTTCACACCGAACCACAGCCGGAGCACCACCACTGCGAGGGTTCGCACGATGGCAAACAGGCGGGCCGATATCCCGCGGTCAGGCGCGTTGGCGTGGGGCGTGGCCTTCGTTGGCTGAACGCTCCGTTACGGACAACCCCGGACTCGACTGCGGGTGCCTGCGGATGCCCGGCACATTGGCCGGGCCTACCGTCAAGGCAACCCTACGTCAAGGAGTCAGGATGGAGCTGCTCTCGGAGGGACTCGTTCCGAACATGCCGGACTATGACCGCGCGCGGGCCGAGTTTTCGTGGGCGGAGGCGCGCGCCCGACTCGCCGGCCTGCCCGGCGGCGGGCTGAACATCGCATACGAGGCGGTCGATCGCCAGGCCGAGGGACCGCTGGCGGACGCGGTCGCGCTGCGCTTCCTGAGCAAGCATCACCCATCGGCTGAGCTCACATACGCGGGGCTGAAGCGGCAGACCGACCGCTTCGCCAGCGTGCTCGACGGGCTCGGCGTGAAACGCGGCGAGCGCGTGTTCGTCCTCGCCGGCCGGATTCCCGAGCTGTACGTCGCGGCACTCGGCACACTTAAGCACGGGAGCGTGTTCTGTCCGCTGTTCTCCGCGTTCGGTCCGGGGCCGATCGAGCAGCGACTGCGCCTGGGGGATGCGCGCGTGCTGGTGACCACGACAGCGCTGTACCGACGCAAGGTCGCGGAACTGCGCGGACGTCTGCCCGGCCTCGAGCGCGTGCTGCTCGTCGGCGACCAGGACGAGATCGCCGAGATCCCCGGCGTCGAGGCTTTCCATGCACTGATGCGAGCAGCGCCGGACGGATACCAGGTCGCTTCGACCGCGCCCGAGGACATGGCGCTGCTCCATTTCACGAGCGGCACGACCGGGACGCCGAAGGGCGCGATCCATGTCCATGAGGCGGTCGTCGCCCACCGCGAGACCGGCCGGACCGTGCTCGACCTGCGTGCCGGCGACGTGTTCTGGTGCACCGCGGATCCGGGCTGGGTCACCGGGACCTCGTACGGGATCATCGCGCCACTGACGCTCGGGGCCACCGTGATCGTGGACCAGGCGGAGCTCGAGGTCGACCGCTGGTACGGGATTCTCCAGGAAGAGAGGGTCACGGTGTGGTACACGGCGCCGACTGCGCTGCGGATGCTGATGCGCGCGGGCGCGGAAGTGGCGCGCGAGTACGACCTGAGCTCGCTGCGGTTCATCGCCAGCGTCGGCGAGCCGCTCAACCCGGAGGTCGTCGTGTGGAGCCGGGAGGCCTATGGACTGCCGGCGCACGACAACTGGTGGCAGACCGAGACGGGCGGGATCATGATCGCCAACTACCGCTCGATGGAGGTGCGACCGGGGTCGATGGGGCGGCCGCTACCCGGGATCGAGGCGGCGGTGGCCAGGCGCGACGAGGACGACAATCCGGTGCTGGCACCGGACCGGACGCTGGAGCTCATCGACGATCCGCGTGAGCAGGGTGAGCTGGTGCTCCGACCCGGGTGGCCGTCGATGTTCCGAGGCTACCTGGGCGACGAGGAGCGCTACCACAAGTGCTTCGCGGGCGGTTGGTACCTGACGGGCGACCTGGTGCGGCGCGACCGCGACGGCTACTTCTGGTTCATCGGCCGGGGCGATGACGTGATCAAGTCGGCCGGGCACCTGATCGGCCCATTCGAGGTCGAGAGCGTCCTGCTCGAGCACCCTGCGGTCGCAGACGCGGGCGTGATCGGCAAGCCGGATCCGGTCGCAAAGATGATCGTCAAGGCGTTCGTGGTGCTCGCGCCCGGCCGGGAGCCAGGCGAGGACTTGCGACGCGAGCTGCTGGCGTTCGCCCGCCGCCGGCTTGGCGCGGCCGTCGCGCCGAGGGAAATCGAGTTTGTCGACGCCGTTCCTCACAACCGCAGTGGCAAGGTCATGCGGCGGCTGCTCAAGGCGCGTGAGCTCGGGCTGGCCGAGGGTGACACCTCGACGCTGGAGCCGTCCTCGTGAGCGCGACGGTCGGGATCGAGCGCGAGCACGGGCTCGAGCTGCTGCGGCAGATGCTGCGGGTGCGCCGGTTCGAGGAGAAGTGCGTGGAGCTCTACAGCGCGACCAAGATCCGCGGGTTCATGCACCTGTACATCGGCGAGGAGGCGGTGGCGGTCGGTGCGATGCAGGCGCTCACGCCTGAGGACGCGATCGTCGCCACGTATCGCGAGCATGGGCACGCGTTGGTCCGCGGCGTCTCGCCCGGCTCGATCATGGCCGAGATGTACGGCAAGGTGGAGGGGTGCGCGCGCGGACGCGGCGGGTCGATGCACCTGTTCGATGCGGCCACCCGGTTCTACGGCGGCAACGCGATCGTCGGCGGCGGGCTGCCGCTGGCCGTCGGTCTCGCCCTCGCCGACAAGCTGCAGGGCCGCCGCCGGGTGACCGCGTGCTTCTTCGGCGACGGCGCTGTCGCCGAAGGCGAGTTCCACGAATGCATGAACCTCGCCGCGCTGTGGAGCCTGCCCGTGCTGTTCCTGTGCGAGAACAACCGGTACGCGATGGGCACCGCGATCGAGCGCTACGAGTCGGAGACCGATCTGGCGCTGAAGGCGGCGAGCTACGAGATGACGGCCTGGTCGGTCGACGGCATGGACGTGCTCGCGGTCGAGGAGGCGGCGCGGCGCGCGGCGGCCGAGGTCAGGGACGGCGACCGGCCGTGCTTCCTGGAGCTTCGCACCTACCGTTTCCGCGCTCATTCGATGTACGACCCCGACCTGTACCGGACCAAGGAGGAAATCGAGCGCTGGAAGCAGCACGATCCGATCCCGGCCCTGACCGCCCGGCTCCAGGCCGACGGCCTGCTGACCGACGATGCTGTGGAGCAGCTCGAGCAGGAGATCGCAACTGAGATCGAGGACGCGATCGCGTTCGCCGAAGCCGGCCCGCTCGAGCCGGTTGAGGAGCTTGAGCGGTTCGTCTACTACGAGGGGGCCGCGCCGTGACCGTCGCGCCGACAAGGACGATGACCTACCGCGAGGCGATGCGCGAGGCGATCCGCGAGGCGCTGCTGGCTGATCAGCGCGTGTTCCTGATGGGTGAGGACGTGGGCGCCTACGGCGGCTGCTTCGGTGTCAGCAAGGGCCTGCTGGAGGAGTTCGGCCCGGAGCGGATCCGGGACACGCCGCTGTCGGAGTCGGCGTTCGTCGGCGCCGGGATCGGCGCCGCGCTGGGCGGGATGCGCCCGATCGTCGAGGTGATGACGGTCAACTTCTGCCTGCTGGCGCTCGACCAGATCATGAACAACGCCGCCACGATCACCCACATGTCGGGTGGTCAGTTCGCGATCCCGCTGGTGATCCGGATGACCACCGGAGCCGGGCGGCAGGTCGCCGCACAGCACTCGCATAGCCTCGAGGGCTGGCTCGCCCACATCCCCGGGTTGAAGCTGCTGGCGCCCGCGACGATCGCCGACGCGCGCGGCATGCTCGCTCCGGCGCTGGCCGACCCCAACCCCGTGCTGATCTTCGAACACGGCTCGCTCTACAACCTCGAGGGAGAGCTCGCGGAAGACGCGGGCGCCGTCGACATCGAGCGGGCAGCGATCACGCGGCCGGGCGGCGACGTGACGCTGATCGCCTACGGCGGCACGCTCCCCACCGCTCTGTCGGCGGCCGAGGAGCTGGCGAGCACCGGGATCGACGCCGAGGTGATCGACCTGCGCGTGCTGCGCCCGCTGGATGACCGGACGATCATCGAGTCGGTGGCGCGCACGCACCGCGCCGTGGTCATCGACGAGGGGTGGCGGTCGGGCAGCTTGGCCGCCGAGGTCAGCGCCAGGATCATGGAACAGGCGTTCTACGAGCTCGACGCGCCGGTCGCGCGGGTGTGCTCAGCCGAGGTGCCGATGCCCTACCCCCGCCACCTGGAGCAGGCAGCGCTGCCCCAACCCGACAAGGTCGTCGACGAGGTGCGACGAATGATCGGAGTCCCGGCCGATGAGTGACTTCGTGATGCCCTCGCTCGGCGCCGACATGGACGCCGGCACGGTGCTCGAGTGGTACGTCAAGCCAGGGGACACGGTCAAGCGCGGCGACATCGTCGCGCTGGTGGACACCAGCAAGGCCGAGATCGAGGTCGAGATCTTCGAAGGCGGCGTGATCGATGAGCTTCTCGTCCCGGTGGGCGAGCGTGTTCCCGTCGGCACCGTACTGGCCACGCTTCACCCGGTAGACGCCGAGGCACCGGTACCGGTACCGGTTGGACCGCCCGCTCCACCGACGCCGGCACCATCAGCTCCACCGATCGCGGTGACCGCCCCGCCCACGGCGCCGCCGGCACCCGTCCCAGTTGCGGCGCCGGCCGGCACGAACCACCGCCTGCGCGTGTCGCCCCTTGCCCGGCGCGCCGCGGCTGGACTCGGAGTCGATCTCTCGGAGGTCGCGGGAAGCGGGCCGAACGGCGCAATCACCAGGGCCGACGTCGAGCGCGCCCACACGGGGCCCGAGCCACCGCCACCGGTCCAAGCGCTGGTGCCAGCGCGCGCACGCGAGCCAGGCGACCGCCAGGCCGCGATGCGCGACGCGATCGGCGCGCTGATGGCGCGCTCCAAGCGCGAGATTCCCCACTACTACCTGCAGCTCGAGATCGATATGGGCCGGGCGATCGACTGGTTGCGCGACTCGAACCTCCAGCGGCCGGTGAACGAGCGGCTCCTCCCGTCGATCCTGCTTCTGAGCGCGGTCGCCAGAGCCGCCGCCGAGATGCCCGAAATGAACGGGTTCTGGACCGACGGAGCGTTCCGACCCGGTGACGGCGTTCACCTGGGCGTGGCGGTCTCGCTGCGCGGCGGCGGCCTGATCGCCCCGGCCCTGCACGACGCCGACAAGAAGAGCCTTGACGAGATCATGGCGGGCGTCCGCGACCTCGTGCAGCGGGCCAGGGCCGGTCGGCTCCGAAGCTCGGAGATGTCCGACCCCACCCTCACGGTCACCAACCTCGGCGAGCGCGGCGTCGACCTGGTGCACGGCGTGATCTATCCGCCCCAGGTCGCGCTCGTCGGCTTCGGCGCTGTGCGTGAGCGGCCATGGGCGGTCGACGGGATGCTGGGGGTCCGACCGATCGTCGTCGCCACGCTGGCCGCCGACCACCGCGCCAGCGACGGGCACGCCGGAGGCCGCTTTCTAACCCTGATCGATCGGCGACTACAGGAACCGGAGAACCTATGAGCACTGAACAGGACCTGCGCGCGCTCGTGATAAGCGTCGTGTGCCAGATCGCGCCCGACGTCGATCCCGCGGCAGTCGACCCAGACGCCGCCCTGGCCGAGCAGCTGGATATCGACTCGATGGACTTCCTCAACATCGTCGTCGAGATCAACGCGCGCACCGGCATCGACATACCCGAGCGCGACTACCCCAAGCTCTCGACGCTGAACGACGCAGTCAGCTACCTCGCCGAGGCGCAGAAGCAAGCCGCCGGCGCCTAAGGCAAAGACTCACGAGTCGGCGTCCAGAGTGCGGCGAAATGCTGGCGATGGTCAAGGTGAATCTGCTGCGCCGGTGGGGGCGGACCACTCCCGACTTCGGGGTCTGCCGGGCCGGCCTGGCCGACCTGACCGCATCCTCGCTGCCTGACTCGATCGTGCCGCGAATCGAAGCCATGCCCGGCGTCGCGGCCGCCTCCCCCGTGCCAACGAGAAGATCGAGGGCTTCTACCGCGCGTGAACATCGCCGCGCGCTGACTTGCCGCACGATCGTGTTGTGAGCATTGGGTAGTTGACCGCAGCCGCCTCGCGCCGCGATACCGATGCCGTGTTGGCTCACGGGCGCGACGCTTTCACTGTGATGTCCGCAGCCGTGATCGTCTTGATCGTACTCGCCGTTCTGGCGTTGTTCGGGCTGATCGGCGCGATCCGCATCGTGCGCGAGTACGAGCGGGTCGTTGTCTTCCGGCTCGGTCGCCTCCGCGGTGCTCGCGGGCCTGGGCTGGTCCTGATCATCCCGCTGATCGAGCGCACCCGCTGGGTCAACCTGCAGGTCGACACGGCGGATATCCCAGCCCAGGACCTGATAACGAAGGACAACGTCACGGTCCGGGTCGAGGCGGCGGTGTTCTTCCGCGTGGTCGACCCGATCAAGGCTGTGGTCGAGATCCGCGACTATCAGCATGCGGTGCTGCGGATCGCGCAGACCACCTTGCGCGCGACGCTCGGGCAGCATGATCTCGACGATCTGCTCGCTAATCAGGCGGCGATCAACGAGCTACTCAAGCAGATCATCGACGCCGGCACCGAGCCGTGGGGGATCAACGTGGTCAAGGTCGAGACCAAGGACGTCGATCTGCCTGATGCGATGAAGCGGGCGATGGCCCGGCAGGCCGAGGCTGAGCGCGAGCGGCGCGCCAAGGTGATCGCCGCCGAGGGCGAGTACCAGGCCGCCGAGCGGCTCTCCCAGGCGGCCGGCGTGATCTCTCGTGAGCACGGGGCGCTCACGCTGCGCACCCTGCAGACGCTCGCGGAGGTCGCCACCGAGCATAACTCGACCCTGGTCTTCCCTATTCCCATGGATGTCCTCGACGCGGTACAGGAGCACATCGCCAACGGGCGCCCCAGCGTGGTTGCCGGGCACACCGATGGCTAGGACGCCGCCGCGTCCGCTGACGCGGACGCGCGCGGAGGCGGTAGAGCCGACGGCGCGGTTGATCGGCAAGCAGTTTTTGATCGTCGCCGGCAAGGGAGGGGTCGGGAGGTCGACCGTCGCGGCGGCGTTCGGCGTGGCTGCGGCCCGGAGCGGACGTCGCGCGCTCGTCGTAGAGACCGCCGGCCGCGCCGACATTCCGCCGCTGCTCGGCCGCCGAGCTGCTGATCCGCTGACCGAGGTCGAGCTCCTGCCGAGACTGCATCACGTGACGGTCGAGCGTCGCGGTGCACTCGAGGAGTACCTCCGCCGCGAGGTGCCGGGGCCGATCCCGGCCGGGATGCTTGCCCGCAGTCGTGCGTTCGGGCTGTTCGTCGAAGCCGCGCCCGGCATGAGCGATCTGCTGACGATCGGCAAGGTGTGGGAGCTTGGCCAGCGCCCGCGGCACAAGACGCACGCGCGTCGCTATGACGTGGTGATCCTCGACGCGCCGGCGAGCGGTCAGCTGGTCGGCCTGCTGGCGGCTCCGGGCACGTTCAGCCGGATCGCTCGCGTGGGGCCGGTGGCGCGGCAGGCCGCCGGGATTGAGCGTGCGCTCACCGACACGGCCGACGTCGGCGCCGTGGTGGTGGCGACGGCCGAGCAGATGGCGGTGACCGAGGCCCTTGAGCTGGAGGCGACGCTGTTCGAACGGTTTGGCGTCGAGGTCGGAGCGGTGGTGGTCAACCGGCTGTTGCCGGCGCGGTTCAGCTCCGAGGATGGGCTCGCCCTTGCGGCTGCGCCCGACGATCCGGCCATCCGCAGTGCTCGCTGGTTCCATGCGCGCGCGCAGGCGCAGCGCGTCGAGCTCGAGCGGCTGGTCGGCCGGCTGCAGGCAGCACCCTGCATCACGCTGCCGTTTCTGTTCGAGGCGGAGCTCGGCAAGCGGCACATCAATCAGCTCGCCGATCTGCTGGTCGGGGCGGACCATGAACCGCCTGGATAGTGCGCTGGCGGGTAAGCGCGTGGTCATCTGTGGCGGCGCAGGCGGCGTGGGCAAGACGACCGTGTCGGCAACGGTCGCGCTCGGGCTTGCCACCGAAGGACGCCGGGTCGCGCTTGTCACGATCGACCCCGCTCGTCGTCTGGCGGAGGCGCTTGGGCTCGATGCGCTCGGTAATCGGCCCCAGGTCGTGGACGTGGCCAGGTTCGGCCGTTCGGGCGTCGAGATCCAGGGCGAGCTGGCGGCGATGATGCTCGATGCGAAGCGGACCTTCGATGAGCTGATCGGGCTGCTCGCGCCGACGCCCGCCGTGCGCGACGAGATCCTCGGCAATCCGGTCTACGAGCACATTTCCACGGCGGTGGCCGGGTCGCAGGAGTACACAGCGATCGCGAAGTTGTACGAGCTCGAGCACGGCGGCGGTTACGACGTGATCGTGCTCGACACCCCGCCCTCCCGGCACGCGGTCGACTTCCTGGACGCCCCGGACCGGCTGATCGGGTTTCTCGAGGGGCGGGCGCTGGCCGCGTTCATGAGACCGACCGGCCATGCCATCCGCGCGGCGGGCGTCGCGTTCGCGGGATTGCGGCGGATCACCGGAACCAGGCTGCTCGAGGATCTGACCTCACTGTTCGGCCAGCTCAGCGAGCTGCTCGAGGGCTTTCGCCAGCGCGCGGCGGACGTGCATGAGCTGCTCACGGATCGAGGCAGCGCCTTCCTGATCGTCACCTCGCCGGAGCGGGCGGCGATCGAGGAAGCGCTCTTCTTTGCCGGGGAGCTTGATCGGGCGGGCATGCACCGCGCGGGGGTGATCGTCAACCGTGTCCACCCAATCGACCCGAGCGACCTCGACGTCGCGGGGACGGCGGCGCGGCTCGCCCCGGCGCTCGGCTCCTCCTTGGCCGAGCGGACCGCGCGCACGCACGAGGAGGTTCAGCGTCTGGCGCAACGAGACGCGGCCGCCATCACATGCTTGCGCTCGGCACTGCAATCCCAACCTGCTTCTCTGGTCGAGCGACCCTCCGACGTGCACGACATACCGGGGCTCATGGCACTGCGCGACGAGCTGTTCGAGCGCGATGACGCTGACCGTACGCGTCGGCAGATTCCACGGGTTGGATAGCTGTGGCGGCGGGCGCGAAGCTGTCGATACGGGGCGTGGTGGATGACAGGCTTCCAGGCGTGGGATTGCCGAGCCTCGATCGCGAGCGGCTGACGTCGATTTGGTGGGAGCTCACCGAGCCGATAGTCAGTCGCTCACAGCCCAGGCGCCGGCGGAGCGCGATCATGCTCGTGATGGGTGGTGCTCTCGGCATCATCTGGGGTATCGCGGCCGTCTCGAGCTCGCATTTCTTCGTCGCGGGGGCCTCCTACATCCTCAGTGACCTGAATACCTGGGGCGGGATCGTGATGGGCTTCGGGGCCGTCGAGGTCCTGGCCGCTCTGTCGGTCTGGCGCGGGGGTGAGTTCGGGCGCTGGTTCGGGATCTTTGCCGCCTTGCTCGCGGGCCTGGCAGCGATGTTCTCGATTCCGGCCTACCCGTTCTGGTCGCTGACGCTCGTAGCGATCGAGGTGCTGGTCATCTACGGTCTCGCCGCTTACGGCGGCAAGCCGTACCTGCCCCGGTAGCAATTAATCGGGCAACCGTCGGGCGGCCCCTACCGGCCGTCCGACACCTGCGGCGGCTTTGCCTCCGGACACTGAGCCCGCCCCCAGGATGCACGACGCGCAGTGTCAAGCAGCGGATCCGCGGGACTTCCGCATCGAATTGCGTACGAGCTCCCGATGTCGCCGCCGTGTGGCCGTGCGATGTTCTGGTTGCCGCACCCACTTAGAGCTCGCACGAAGGGGAGACGATGGCTACCGAATCGGTGACTCTTCATCGCGCCGGGATTCCCGCGGTGCCATTCGCGCCGGCCGTTATGGCCCAGGACATCACGCGTCGCTATGGGGAGGGTGACGCGGCGGTGGACGCGCTTCGAGGCGTCTCATTGTCGGTTGCCCGAGGCGAGCTGGTGGCGGTAATGGGTCCCTCGGGATCGGGCAAGTCGTCGCTGTTACACATCCTCGCGGGCCTCGATCGGCCCACGTCGGGCGAAGCGCTGATTGACGGCGTTCCGCTTTCGAGGATGAACGACGATGACCTGACGCTGCTGCGGCGCGAGAAGGTCGGCTTCGTGTTCCAGTTCTTCAATCTGCTGCCGATGCTGAGCGCCGAGCAGAATGTGGTGCTACCGCTCCGGCTCGCCGGTGGGACCATCGACCAGCACTGGGTCGATCAGGTGATCGGGGACCTGGGGCTGAGTGACCGCCGCGCGCACCGGCCGGCCGAGCTGTCCGGCGGGCAGCAGCAGCGGGTGGCGATCGCACGGGCACTCGTGACCCGTCCCTCGATCCTGTTCGCTGATGAGCCGACCGGGAACCTCGACTCGAAAACTGGTCACGAGATTCTCGAGCTGTTGCGCTCGTGCGTGGCCTCCTATGGCCAGACGATCCTGACCGTCACGCACGAGCCACGCGTGTCCACGGTCGCCGACCGGATCCTGTTGCTCGCCGACGGTCGGATCGTCCGCGAGCTCGACGACGCCTCCAGCAGCGAGGTGATGAGCGCGATCGCCGCGCTCGCCGGATGATCGCCGTCGTCCTCGGGGGCCTGAGAATGCGCAAAGGTCGCGCGGCGATGACCGCGCTCGCGATCGTGCTCGGGGTCACGATGATCAGCGGCACGTACGTGCTGATGGACACCACGTTGCATGCGTTCAACACGATCTTCACGACGGCATACTCGAAGGCCGACGTCGTGGTCGTCGGCAAGAGTCCGATCTCCGGCGTCGGCGTGCCGGCCCCACCGGTGCCCGCGACTGTGCTGACCAGGATCCGCGCGCTTACGCAGGTGCAGGATGTGCAAGGCTTCGTCGAGGACCGAGCCCAACTGCGCAACGCGCAGGGTGCCGCCGTGACCGGGCCTGGCAGCCCGTTGGCGTTCGGGGTGCCCGCTCGCGGCAGCTCATTCAACACGCTTCAGGTCGTGGCCGGCCACCGACCCAGCGGGCCGCGGGAAATCGCCATCGATCCGCAGACGGCGAGCGCCAATCACCTGGCCATCGGGTCAACTATCGGCGTCGTCACCCGCCGGCCACTCGAGTTCTTCCGGATCGTCGGGATCGTGCGCTTCGGCGGGGTGGGTTCACTGGGGCCGATCGATCTGCTCGTGTTCGACACCCCGGTCGCCCAGCGCCTGTTCGACAAGCAGGGCGAATACGACCAGATCTACGTTTCCTCGCGCCCGGGCGTGAGCCCACAGCAACTCGTGCACGCGATCGCGCCGCTGCTGCCGGCGAGCGCTCAGGTCAAGACGCGCGCTCAGGAGGTGAAGACGAACACCGACAACATCAACCAGGCGTTCGCGATCGTGCGCGATGTCCTGCTCGCGTTCGCCGGGATCGCCCTGTTCGTCGGGTCGTTCGTCATCTTCAACACGCTGTCGGTCACGGTTGCCCAGCGGACCCGTGAGTTCGCGACTCTCCGCACGCTCGGCGCGTCGCGACGCCAGGTACTCGGATCCGTGGTTCTGGAGGCGCTCGTGATCGGGGCGGCAGCGTCGGTGGTCGGCCTCGTCGCGGGGCTCGGGCTGGCCCGCGCGCTCGATGCCCTGTTCGCCTCGATGGGTGCGACATTGCCCAGTAGCGGCGTCGTCATGGCCACGCGTACGGTGATCGTGAGCCTTTCGGCGGGGATCCTCGTCACGCTGCTCGCGAGCCTCGCTCCGGCAGTCCGCGCCACCCGTGTGCCGCCAATCGCCGCCGTTCGCGAGGGCGCGATTCTCCCACCGGGACGGCTAGCGCGGTTCATCAAGCCGCTGCTTGCCACCGCCGGCCTGGCGGGCGCGGCGGTGCTGGGTATCGGGCTGTTCGCCGGCGGCCTGTCGACCGCCAACCGGTTGCTGGCCCTCGCTGGCGGGGCCGCGCTGCTGTTCGTCGCCTTGGCGTTCGTCTTGCGCTGGCTCGTGACCCCCCTGGCCGGTGTAATCGGTAGACCGTTCGAGCGGCGCGCCGGCACCGCCGGAATGCTCGCGCGAGAGAACGCGAGCCGAAATCCGTCCCGCACCGCTGTTACGGCCGGAGCGCTGACCGTCGGCGTGGCGCTCGTGGTGTTCGTCTCGGTGCTCGGCGCCGGGCTGAGTGACACACTCAACTCTTCGATCAGGCAGCAACTCCGCGCGGACTACGTCGTCAACACGACCAACGCCCTGCTGCCGCCGGCCGTCGGTGACGCGCTGCGCGCAGCACCTGGAATCGAAGCGACGGCGGCCCGCCAGGGCGAGATCAGGGCGTACGGCAAGAACGAGCAGATGAACGGCGTCGACCCCTCGAGGATCGCGCATTTCTACAACTTCAAATGGGTATCCGGATCTCATTCCGGCGCTCTGGCCGAGCTCGGCCAAACCGGAGCGATCGTCTCGCAACAGTTCGCGACCGATCATCACCTGGCCATCGGAAGCACGCTTGCCGTCGAGACACAATCGGGCACCAACCTCGACCTGGTCGTGCGTGGCATCCAGCAGCCCCCCGTCGTCGGCGCGCTGGTCGGAGCGGTAACGATCAGTACGGCGCTGTTCGACCGAAGCTTTAGCCAGCCTCAAGACTCAGGAGTGCTCGTCAACACGGGCGGTGCCAGGCGCGCCGCTCTCAGGTCTCTGAAGGCACTCCTCGCCGGCTTCCCGAGCGTGACCATCCAGACCGTCCCGGCCTTCATCAAGAGCGCACAGACGTCGCTCGCCTCGCTACTCAGCCTGTTCAACCTGATGCTCGCCCTCTCGATCATCGTCAGCATGTTCGGGATCGTCAACACGCTCGTCCTCTCCATCGTCGAGCGCACGCGCGAGATCGGGACGCTGCGAGCGATCGGCATGACCCGTAAGCAGCTTCGCCGGATGATCCGGATCGAAGGCGAGATCACCGGTCTGATCGGCGGCCTGATCGGAATCGTCGTGGGTATCGCGCTGGCCGCGCTGGCGACCGTCGCCCTTTCCACCTGGAGCCTCAGCTTCACGATCCCGCTGCCCACGATCGGCCTCATGATCCTGACCGCCTTCTTCGCGGGCAGGTTCGCCGCCGGAGCACCCGCTCGCCGCGCCTCTCGCCTCGATCCCTTGCAGGCGTTGCAGTACGAATAGGCGCGATTGGCTACTTTGGCGCTGGCCACCCCGGACCAACTGCCCGAGGAGCTTGGCGGACCCGGCCGTTGGTCGGTGGCTCGGCTGGTTCAGCCTGGGCGCGTTACGACGACCCGCTGGGACCCCCGCGCCGCGGCGCTGGATCTGTTCCGCGACCTCGGCATCGAAGGCGGCTTGGCCAAGATGCTCCACTTTCCGTGTGACCGCCAGTCGAATTCGTCCCGGTAGCCGAGCTCGACCACCACGGCGTGCGGGTGTATATCGCGCTGTCATTGAGCCCGGAGAAGACCAGAATCGTCGAGCTGACCAGAGGCAAAGAGGGGTTAGATCGGACAGCAGAGTTGTCCGACGAGGTGCTGAAGTCGCTCGAGACAAGCAGGCGGGGCCGCGATTGAGGCGATGGGGCAGTCCGTGATCACCATCGAGGAAGCGGTCCCTCACGAATTCACAGGCACCTCCGAGGTTGCGAAACGATCACCGAGCCGGGTCTGACGATGGCCGATCGGCTGGTCCACACGGAATACGACCTCCTTCGCGACATCGTGAAGAGCGCTGCCAACTCTCTCCGCCGCGACAGGGCAAAAACCGTCGCTGCCTAGGCGTCATCGACGGCGCATAGCCGGCGAATCTGAGTGCGACATAACGATGATGGACTCGTCACTCGGCGCCGGCACCGTCGCTTACCCGACCACCGTCCCGCCAAGCTCACCGCGGGGGGGTGACGCCCCAGCGTCCGAGGCCGTCTGAGCAGCCCTGCTGGAACGCCAGGTGGCGACCTCGCGGAGCGCCTCGAGCGGGCGCTCCTCGACCAGGGTGGGAGCGCCAGCGTACACCAGGCCGGCTTCGGCCTCGATACAGACGACATTACCCTCCGCGATCTCACGCCCCGCGATCTGGGCGGTTCGCGCCTCGAGGTCGACCGTCAGGTCGGTGCAGCCGACGAGGCAGGGCTTCCCGAGCTCGCGTGCCACCACGGCGGCGTGCGATGTGCGGCTGCCGGACGACGTCAGGACACCAGCCGCAATAGACATCGCGGCCACATCCTCGGTGGCCGCATCCGCGCGCGCGAGCACCGCTGGCGTGCCCGCTCGGGCAAGCCGCTCAGCTGCCTTCCGGTCAAGGGCGAGCGGACCGATGGCAACGCCGAGACTTGCCGGGATGGCGTGGCAGAGCGGCTCCCAGCCATTCGAGTCCTGAACGTGCACGCGCCGAATGTCGCCGAGATCGAGCTCCTCGACGCGCTCGAGAGCCGTCTGGGTGGAGATGAGGCCCTCGTGGACCTGGTCGGTCGCGATTCGTAGAGCCGCCCACGGCGTCCGCTTCGCCGGCCTCGCTTGGAGCAGGAACAGCCGTCCTTCCTCGACTGTGAGCTCGAACTCCTGAACATCCCGGAATTCGGCCTCCAGTGTCGGACACACCCGCTCGATCTCGGCCAGCACATCGGGAGCGATAACCGAGAGCTCGCTGCTCCCCTCCGCCGTGTGACGCCCGGCCACGATGTCCTCACCCTGGGCGTCGAAGAGGAAGTCCATGTACAGGCGGCGCTCGCCAAGCGCGGGATCGCGTGTGAAGGCCACCCCTGCTCCGGACACGCCGCCGGCGTTGCCGAACACCATCCGCTGCACCAGCACGGCCGTTCCGAGCTTCTCGTCGATGCCGTGCAGGCGGCGATATTCCTCCGCCTTTGGCGCATTCCACGAGGCCAGGACGGCGGCGACGGCGCCGTCCAGTTGGTCGATTGGGTCCTGTGGGAATTCGCTACCGGTCAGCTCCGCGTAGAGGTCGAGGTGCGTGCGCGTGAGCCACTCGAGCCTGGCCGACGTCAATTCGCGAGCGGTGCGTGCGTCGGCGCCCGCGAGCGTCGCGCGTACGGCCTGATCGAACGGCTCCCGGGGGCAGCCGTTAACCACCGTCGCGTATGACTCGATCAGGCGCCGGTACGAGTCCCACGCGAGCCGCGGGTTGCCGGTCAACGCGATCAACCCGCGTGCCGTTCCATCGCATAAGCCAACGTCCAGCACGGTCTCGAGCATCCCCGGCATCGAGATCGGGGCACCCGAGCGCACCGACAAGAGCAGTGGACGCCGCGAGCTTCCCAGTCGGAGGCCGGTGCGGCGCTCCAAAGTATCGACGGCACCTCGCATCGCGTCTCGCACGGCCGGCTCGGCGCTCCCCGACTGCACCCAGCTACGCCAGAGCTCGGTGGTCAGCACGACACCCTCGGGCACCGGCAGCCCGGCTCGCGCGATGCGTGCCAGCCCGTACGCCTTGCCGCCGATGACATTGGCCGCCGGGATTGGAAGCGAGGAGTCGCCCAGGACGTAGAGATGCTCACCCGCCATGCCCGGCTGGACCGCGGGCCGCGAGGCGGCAGCATAGGTGTCGGCCGCGCGCTGCGGCAGGGGCTCTGAGCCGACGACGCGAGCCAGGGTCTGCGTGCGTATCAGATGAGCACTGTGCATCAGCGCGTCGGCCGCCTCCTCGAAGGCTCGGGTGAGCTCGACGACCACGAACATCGACGCACCGGACTCGCCACCATCCGCGACGATCGCCTGATGGACGCCACGCTGCGCCTCATCCGTATCGCGCTCGAGCGTTACCGTCTGATGCGCGGCCTCGAGGAACGCGTCCATCTCGCCGCGCGGCCCGCCTCGGCGAAGCTCGATGCTCAGCTGTACCGCGCGCAGGTATTCCCGCGCCGCGGCAAGGACCAGGCGGGCGATCCGTCGTACGTGGGGCCGAACACCGTCGGCAGGATGTCCGCGCGGCAGCAGCGTGGCATAGAAGGCCGCTTCCTCGGCGCAGTCGGCGATGTCATCAGCGGCCTCGACCAACTCGAGGAACGGCGCCAGGTCGGGCGCCCGGGCGACGGCGATGCGAGCCTTACCGACCAGCTCGTCTGCGTCGTGCTCGGCCAACTGCGCTTGGGCCGCCAGCGCATGACAGCGATCTTGGGCACCGGTGATCGCCTGCTCCAGTGCATCGCGCGCGGCCTCGGCGATCTCGACGCTCACCTCGGCGTGACGGAGGGCGAGCCCGAGGATCTCCTGCCGGGCCGAGCGCAGATAACCCGTCAGCTCCGCCCGGACCTCGTCCTGGATGAGCGAAACGAGCTTGCCGTCCAGCAGGCCTTCCGAGCAGATCTTCAGCACGGACCGGAGGTACGCCTGAGCAGCATCGGCGCCTAGCACGTCCTCGAGCGATTCGCCGGCCCGGACGACACGACCGCCGGCAAACTCCAGCGCGTCGTAGACGAGCCCGTCGGCCCCCGCCCGCAGAAAGGCCATATGCCCGTATCCTCGCTCCGCAGCCCAGCGGAGCAGGTCGATGGCCGCCCGGCGCCCCACCAGGCGACGAAGTCGCTTCCGCGCCCGGTTCCAGTCGATCATGAACACGAGCCGCGAGCCCAGATGCTCGAGGAAGCCGTCAAGGTCCGCCGTCTCGGCGGCCTCGAAGCGACCACTGGCCAGGTGATAGAGGCCTCCCTCAACCGACTTGTCACTGCGCGACCGGGTGTCTTCCCAGGCAACCGGCCACGCGGCCAGCAGGTCTTGGAAGAACACGAGGCGAATGAGATGAACGTCCGTGTAGTTGATCGTCACCGCGCGGTCAGTCACTCTGATTACAACCACATGCGCGTCGGTTTCGCCGAGATCGTTCTGAATCACCACCGTGGAACCTGTCCGTGTCGCGACCGTCCCGAGCCCGGGATGATCGAACCGAAGTCGCTCGGTGGCGTGCACTCCCCGCATGAACGCGTGGACGAGGCCGGCATCGCCCGGGTCCAGGTCATGCACGCGGGCGCCGTCGATGGAGTCCGAAGCAATCCGCGCCTCTAGCGCGTTCAGCTCGCGGTGAGCGTCCATCACCACGAGATGCAGGCTGTCGTCGCCCGTCCCCCGTGGAGCGGTCAGCCGCACAACGTCTTCCGTGGCGATCCGATCACCCTCAACCCTCAACGCCGCCGTTACCGCGTCGACCCGGTCGGCGAGATTCTCTGCTGCCGGCGCGGCCGCCGCCTCGAGCGGCGCCAGCATCCGTCGCACCTCCAGGATTGCCTGCTCCGAGAGAAGCTCGGCGCCCGGAATGCGGTACCAGCCGTCCCCCTCGCGCGAAGATTCCGAGACGACCCGATCGAGTTGCGCGTCGTCGACGCCGCTGGCAACCCGCTCATCCTGCAGGTTCGTCAGGCCGGTCGCGCCGTCGGCCGCTGTGCGCGCCGTCTGCAGAAGAGTGAGCAGGTACTTGACGCGATCATTGGCCGCGAGCGCTCTGGCGATTAAGCCGGGAAGCAACAGATGCCGCTCGCCCAGAGCCTCGATTATCCGGTCTTTGCCCATGGCACTCCACCGATCGACGACGTTACAACTTGTGTCCATCGTGCCCAGCATCTGGCCCGGAGGCATCCGCGTAAAGCCGCCGAAGCTATCCGCGAAGTAGCCAGAACTTCACAAAGCCGTGCCTGCCACGGCGGCCGCTTCTCGGGATGACACGATCGACGACACGGCCTGCAGGGGGATGACCAGGAGCGGGCAAGTCGCGCGCCGAGTCGCGCTGGCGCTCATCGACCGCCGACTCGACACGCGCAGCATGACTCCGTGATCCGTCGCCCGTTCGCGATCAGGGAGCCAGCCGGCGACTGACGGCAGTCACTACGAGCCTTTGGTTGCAGGTGTTGTTCAGCGAGCACCCAGCGTGCCCGTTGGGCACCACCAGCCTCGCGGTCGCGACGGTGCGGTAGACGTGGCCGAGGTAGGCGGCGCGGTTGCGAATCATCCTCAGCGGGTTGCTCTTGGTCGGGCCGGCGGCGAAGTCCGAGCCCCTGATCGTGCACCAGGTGCGGCCGTCTTGGCCGAGCACTTGGTCATACATGGTTAGCGTCTTGAGGCCGATGCCGCCCGTGCAGCTCGTGCCGCCGCCGTAGTCTTGGGTCCACCCACTTGCATGCGAGTGATACGTCGGCCCGTAAGCCGTCACCGAGCACGACCCGTAGCCCACGGCAAGCACTTAGCCAGCCGGCGGCGAGATCCGCGCCGCTGCCGCGGGTGGACAGATCGGGCCAACCGCCGCAGGTCGCGTCGCGACACTCGCCATGTCGCCTGCACGGTGACCGGCGGATAGCCGAAGCGAGTCTTGGCTGCTCATCTTGCTTTGGCTTCCATTGCGTGTGGCGGCAGTTATCCGGTTCGTCGACCGTGGCGCGGTTCGTGGGAGCGAACCACGGCCGCTAGCCCGCTGCGGCAGGCACCCCGAACGACGGTACCCGGAAGGGCACAGCCTGGCGTGTTCCGGCTGCGCGGGGCAATACCGATGTCCGCGCCGACCCGCATGCCCCTCCTTCGTCACGGCGGCAAGACTCGCCGGCGGGTGCTCGGTCGGTAATTGCCCGCACTAGACGGGAGAGGTTGTGCCGATGCCTCTCGCGCGCGCAAGGGCCATGCTCCGAGCCGATGGCAATCATGGCGGTCGGATCCATGAATCGGCTCGAGGGCGGCTTCGGGATCGCGCGGATCGCGGTCGGAGTTGAGGGATACCGAGCGGACGCCTACTCGGGGTGCGCGGGATGAGCGCTCTCATGGCTGATCCGGTGGAGGTTGTCTGCGCCCGGGGTCGAGCCGACCGGGGACGCCGATGGGGTGCTGCGAGGGCTGAAGTCCGGCTACGGGGGCCTCAGCTCGCGCGAGGCTCAGCGACGCCTGACGCAATTCGGACCTAACGAGCTGAGGCGGCAGCGGGGACGGCGATGGCCGCGTGAGCTGGCACGGCAGTTCACGCATCCTTTGGCGCTTCTGCTGGTCGCTGCCGCGGGGCTCGCCTGGATCGCAGGGATCGTGGCAGTCGCGCTGGCGATCGTCGTGGTGATCCTCCTCAATGCGGGGTTCGCGTTCGTTCAGGAGATGCAGGCCGAGCGCGCGGTCGAGGCGCTGGCGGCATTCATTCCGTCCCATGCCAAGGTGGTTCGGGACGGTCGGCATGTGGTCCTCGAGGCTCGCGAGCTGGTTCCGGGAGATGTCCTGATCATCGAGGAGGGGGATCGCATCTCTGCCGATGCGCGGCTGCTGAGCGGAGGGATCGAGGTTGACGCCTCAACCCTCACGGGAGAGTCGATGCCCGTGTTCCGCGCCGCTGACCTGACCGATCACGGCGTGCCCCTGCTGCAGGCGCGTGAGATCGTGTTCAGTGGCACGACGTGCACCGAGGGCGAGGCGCGAGGAGTCGTGTTCGCCACCGGGATGCATACCGAGCTGGGGCGCATCGCCGCGCTGTCGGAGCGCGTCAAGGTCGAGGCGAGCCCGCTCGACTCGCAGGTGCGGCGGGTGGCGTGGCTGATCGCGTTGATCGCGGTCATTTTCGGTATCGCGTTCATCCCAGTCGCCACCGCGCTCGCCGGGCTGGGACTCTCCGCGGCGACTGTGTTCGCGGTGGGCTTGATCGTGGGGAACGTCCCCGAAGGGATGCTGCCGGTGATCACGCTCGCGCTCGCTGTTGGGGTCCGCGACCCTGGTGGCGCGGGGGGCCGTGGTCAAGCGACTGAGCGCGGTCGAGACGCTGGGCTCGACGACCGTGATCTGCACCGATAAGACCGGAACGCTGACCGCGAATCGCATGCATGTTGAGGGCGTCTGGGCCCCGGGGCAGCAGGTGGACGACGCGGCCGGGACGTACGGCGGCGCTGTCGCCGCTAGCCGGCGTCTGATCGCGGTGATCACGTGGTGCAATAACGCCGAGCTAGGTACGCCGAGCGGTGCGATCGGCGACCCCACCGAGATTGCGCTGCTTGAGTTCGTGCTCAAGCGGATGAGCACCGTCGACGCGCGCGAAGGGGGTCTGTGGGTCGACGCGAAGGGCGCGCCCGAACAGCTCGTGCCGAGCTGCACCACCATGCGCTCGGTCGACGGGCGCGACCGAGCGCTGGGACCGGATGACCGTCGCGCCATAAAGGACGCGGCCGAGAAGTTCGCGGCTCGGGGGCTGCGGGTGCTCGGAGTCGCCGACCGGGCACTCGAGGAGGGCGCGAGGGCGCCTGAGCGGCGCGAGGACGCCGAACGCCATCTCTGCTTCCTCGGGCTCGTCGCGATGCTCGATCCGCCGCGCCCGGAGGTGGCGAAGCCGTCGCGCGGTGCCACGAGGCAGGAATGCGCATCATCGTCATCACCGGTGATCATCCGACGACCGGCGCGACGATCGCGCGGAAGGTGGGAATCGGCGATGAGGCCTCGCCAATCGTCACCGGTGACGAGCTTGATCGAATGAGCGACTCGTCGCTGGAGGCGCTGTTGCTGGGCGGAGCGGAGATCGTGTTTGCTCGAGCCTCGCCCGAAGCCAAGCTGCGGGTCGCCGAGGCGTTGCAGGCGGAAGGGCACGTCGTGGCGATGACGGGTGACGGCGTCAACGACGCGCCGGCGCTACGGCGGGCCGATATCGGGGTGGTGATGGGAATGTCCGGCACCGATGTCGCCCGCGAGGCCGCCACGATGGTGCTGACCGACGACAACTTCGCGACGATCGTGACCGCGATTCAGGGAGGCCGCCGGGTCTACGACAACATCCGCAAGTTCATCCTCTACATCTTTGCCCACGCCACTCCGGAGGTGACACCGTTCCTGTTCTTCGCTCTGAGCGGCGGCAGGATTCCCCTGCCGCTGACCGTCCTGCAGCTGTTGGCGTTCGACGTGGGCACCGAGACGCTGCCTGCGCTTGCCCTGGGGCGTGAGCCCGCCGAGCCGGGTCTGATGCGCCGACCGCCGCGTCCTCGCTCCGAGGGAGTCATCCAGCCGCCGATGCTCCTACGCGCATGGCTGTTTCTCGGCGTGATCTGCGCATGCCTCGAGATGGCCGGGTTCTTCTTCGTACTGCTGCGGGCCGGCTGGCATCCCGGGGCACCGGTAGGCCCTGGGGATTACTTGCATCACGCCTACGTGGTGGCGACGACGATGACGTTCTTCGGCATGACCGCCGGTCAGATCGGAACGGCATTCGCGGCCCGTACCGACCGGGCATCGCTGCGGTCCGTCGGCGTGTTCTCGAATCGCCTGCTGCTGTGGGGGATCGGGTTCGAGCTCGTGCTCGCGGCGATTCTGATCTACGCCCCGCCGTTTCAGGCCTTGCTCTCCACAGCGGCCCTCAGCCCTACCGAGCTGCTCTTCGCGCTCCCATATCCCTTCATCGTCTGGGGTGCTGACGAGCTCCGGCGATACATGATCAGGACGCGCACAGCAAGACGGTCGCGCCTCTTCACACCAGCAGCGGCCAGCTGACGCGGGTCGCCGAGCACAGCGCCTGAGCAGGTTCTCAGTCCTCGTGCGTCGGTCTCTCCTCC
>Ga0335076_10001369_pt1 | contig 23558 bp, 26 predicted proteins | sample Lox_Sample_25_FD_206717 | JGI IMG/M metagenome (GOLD analysis project Ga0335076, IMG submission 206717) | Soil microbial communities from Loxahatchee National Wildlife Refuge, Florida, United States - Lox_Sample_2.5 | ecosystem: Environmental > Terrestrial > Soil > Wetlands | place: USA... | reverse complement strand
GCCGCGAGCTCGTCCCCGTGAGCCGAGGATTCATGCTGCCAATCGCCAGACCACAAATGCCGGGGAGCGCTCATTCCCTTCAGGCAAGCTAGGCCGTCTTGGTGAGATCTTCTTAAGAACATAGGGGACCGGGGCGGACTCTGGCGCGTAGGGGGGCGGGACGACCGCGGCGAGTAGGGGGACCGGGGCGGACTGTGGCGCCGGATACGGGACTCGACGCCACGTGCCCTGGGCCGTTAGCCTCTGGGCCGTGACTGCCGTTCCGGGAGAGCTGCAGTACCTCGCTCCAGGATCGACCGTGCTTCGCCGGTTCACGGCGCCCGGCGTGAGCATCAACACCGGCAGCTACGAGTCGCACACCGTTCATGTCCGGAACGGGCGGCCGGTTCAGAACACGTTTCGGACCGATATCCAGGGTTTCGAGATCCTCCGCCAGCGCAGCGCGATCGCGGATTTCACCGACAAGGCCGAGGTGGACGCGGTCTACCTCCCCGAGGTGATCGAGTTCATCAAGCAGCGGACCGGTGCCGACGAGGTGGTCACGCGCGGGGCGGTGCTGCGCCGGTCGGCGGCGCCCGCCGAGCATTCCTCCCAACCACAGGCGGCGCTCGTTCACATCGACTACGGCCCCGAGGGCGCCGAGATGACGGCAGGTCGGGTCTACGCCGAGGAGTTCCCCGATGGCCCCGGATACCGGCGGGCACTCGCGACCAGCTTCTGGCGGGTGTTCAGTCCGCCACCGCAGGACTGGCCCCTGGCGTTGTGCGACTTTCGCAGCCTCCGCGACGACGAGGGGCTGCCGAACCAGCTGTACGTCGTCGACCGGATCCCCGACGACCCGTTTGCCGAGGTCGACGAATCGAAGATGATCACCAGCGGGTCGGAGTTCGTCTTCAACCCCGACCACGAGTCGTCGTACTTCCCGGACATGACCCGTGACGAGATCCTGTTCTTCGTCTTCCACGACTCCGATCACAGCCGGGCCTGGCGGGTGCCGCACTCGGCCTTCCGGGACCCGACCGTCGAGCGGGCCGTGCCGCGGCACAGCATCGAAGTGCGCAGCTTCGCGTTCTTCAGCTGATCCGTTCACGAGGGCGACGCCGACGCGCCTGTACTTCGGCCAGGGAGGGACGCTCACCGGCTCGGCGCCCGCCGCCGCCAATGCTCGGGGAATCGGCGGTATCGGCGGGATCCTCACTGGCTCCGGATCGCCAGTGAGTCGCGTGCCCGGGACGATCACCGGCTCCGTGCCTACCCCGGGGCGACCAGCTACACCCCCGCGCCGCTCGCTCCGCGCCGTCGACAACAAACGGTCGTGGACTGCCGGCGGTGTAACCGTCCTGGCCTATCACCCGTATACGCACGTTTCGGCCGAGCCGGTGACGCCGGGCGCGGTGACCGAGTACCAGATCGAGATCTTCCCGACCCTAGCCACGATCGCGGCAGGAAACCAGCTGCGGCTGACCCTCGCCACCGCCGACACTCCGCACCTCACGCCACTCCCGGGCCAGCTTCCCCAGCTCGCCGGAGGGGTCTACACGATCGCCCGCTCCGCGAGCGCGCCATCGTCGCTCACCGTCGAGACGCTCAAGTAGCGTCTTCGAGGGAGCCGGGGTCGGCTGGCACGTCGACCGCGTATCGCTCGAGCAGCTCGAGCGGCACGACGTCGAGGGCGCGCTCGTGGGTCGCGGCAAGTACGACGAAGGCGCCGACGCCCTGCTCGTGCGCCCGCAGCCATGCTCGCGTCGTGACGCACCAGCGGTCTCCGGGCTCGAGGCCGGGGAAGTCGTGCTCGGGAGCGGGCGAGCTCAGGTCATTGCCGGTGCTCCGCTGGTACTCGAGGAACTCGGCGCTCACCACGGCGCAGATCGTGTGACTCCCGAAATCACCCGGACCGGTTCGGCAGCATCCGTCGCGGTAAAAGCCGGTGATCGGCTCCGTGCCGCAGGTCTCGAGAGGTCCGCCGAGCACGTTGCGCTCCATGCCGAAAGTATCGTCGTTCTAACGGCGGCCGCCGTCGATCGCGGCAAGTGGCGCCCGGTGAGGAACGAGGGGCGCGGCGCTGTGGAATGTGCCCGCGAAGAAGATCAGCGGGTCTTCGCGTGCCAGCACGCGGAGGCTCTCGACCCGCGCAACCACGATCCAATGATCGCCGGCCGGGTGTTCGTCGACGATCTCGCACTCGAGGTAGGCGAGGGCTCCTGTCAAGACTGGCGCGCCGGCGCGTCCGGGCTTCCATTCGAGACCGGCGAATCGGTCTGCTCCGGGCTCAGCGGCGCGCGCGACGAAGCCCTCGTGGCCCGCGCCGAGCACGTTGACCGCGAACCGGCCCGTCCGCCGCATGCGCGCCCACGTGTATGAGTCGCGCGACGGGCAGATCGAGATCAGCGGCGGCTCGAGCGAGACGGAGCTGAACGAGTTGACGATCAGACCGAGAGGCTCGCCATCCGGTGCCCCCGTGACGAACGTGACGCCGGTCGCGAACCGGGACAGCGCCTCGCGGAAGGAGTGACCGAGGTGAGAGGTAGCGCGTGAGGCTGCGGCTGTCATCGGCGGTCAGTGGAGGTCGGGTTCCTCGCCGAGAGCGACGGCGGCGAGGTAGTCGTAGGCGCGGTTGGCGCCCAGCGGGTGCATGAACGAGCCGGCTTTGACGTCGCGGTACGCGCGAGCTAGGGGGTTGCCGTTGCGGTAGCCGGCACCGCCCGACAGCGCGAGGGCCCGGTCGACGATCCCCGCCGCCGCGGCGTTGACGAACGCCTTGGCGGCCTGCGACTCGGCGAACAGCGCACTGAGCTCCTGCGCGCTGCCGTCGGACGCCGGATTCGCCGCGCGGTGCTCGTCGATGAGCTCGGCGGCGCGAGCAAGGACGGACCGGGCGGCGGCGAGCTCGACGGCGTTGTCGGCCACCTGCATGCGAGGTCGCGCGTCGCCGTTGATCCGTTCGCGAAGGCCGTTGAGGGCGATCGCGTCGGCCGACTCGGCGATGCCGAGCGAAGCCGACGCGTGAAACAAGCCGGAGTGGAGGTTGCGCTCCATGTACGGGAGGGGGTCGCCGGCGCGGAAGCCGCCGCGAACGGCGGACTCCGGCAGCTCGACGCCGTCGAACGAGACCGAGTTGCTCCCGGAAGCGCGCATCCCGAGCGAGTCCCAATCGTCGTGGACGACGACCCCGGCGGAGCCCGTGGGCACCATTGCATACGCGTAGCGCTCGGTGCCGTCGCCGTCGGAATACCGGACGGTGGCGTACAGATCGGTGGCGGCGGGGGACATCGTGCAGAACATCTTCTGGCCGTCAATCCGCCAGCCCGACTCGGTCCGGGTGGCGACGGTGCCGGGCCGCGTCAAGTCCTGTCCGCGTTCGCTGATCGCGGCCGCCAGCACGATGCGGTCCCGGACGATCTGCTCGAGCGAGGCGCCGAACGCGCGGGCCCGCCGCTCCGCCCCGGACGCGACCGCGACCTCGCGGCGGCGCACCATGTTGAGCACCGCGACCAGGTGCATGTTCACCCCGATCGCCACCGAAGCGTCGCCGCGGGCGAGGCGGCTCGAGGCAACGACCAGATCGTGCGCAGACGAGACGCCGAGCCCACCGAGCTCGATCGGTATCGGTGCGACGAAGTAACCAGCGGCCTTGAGCGCCTCGATCGCTTCGAACGGATAGCTGCCGTCGCGGTCGTGCTCGGCCGCGCGGGCGGCGAGTTGGCCCGAGAGCTCCTCGGCGATCGCCACAAGACGGGCGCCGGCATCGGTGTGGGCCTTCAGTTCAATCGGCATCGGGATCTCCAATCCGCTCACGCCGCCGGTGGCCGTCGCCGGAGCGCCGGCCACCAGGCGGCAGAACGAGCCTTAGTCGGTAGCGACCTGGACCGCGACCGGGACTCCATTCGTGACCATGTCGTAGACGGCCGAACGCTGCTGCGCGCGCTCCACGACCTCGCGGAGCTTTTCCTCCGACGCGTTGCCGGTCACCCGGAACGACACGCCGATGCGCTCGAACCCGTTGCGGGGCTCGTCGTCGACGCCGAGCGCGCCGCGCACGTCCATGTCGCCGGTGATGGTCGACTCGACCGAGGTGAGCTCCACCTTGCGCGCCGCCGCGACGTACACGATCGACGTGGTCAGGCAGGCGGCGAGCGCGTGCAGGAGGTATTCGGCCGGGTTGGCACCCGTGTCGCTCCCGAGCAGGATCGCGGGCTCGCCCGCGTCGAGCACGAACTCCTCGCCGCGGCTGGTGTCCTCCCCGCCGGCGGCGTAGAAGCTCTTGATCGTCGATCGGTTGTGGGCGCCGTCGATCCAGCGGTTGCTGGCGCGGAACTGGAATCGGGCGAGCTCGGGCTGCGCCTTGATGAGGTCAAGCGTGGCGAACATCTTCTCGGTGTCCACGCCGTTGCGGATGGTGCTGGTCACCAGGGTCACTGGGATACCTCCTGGGTGGTGTTGGTGGTGGTGGTGAAAGTTGGCTTGAGCGCGAGCAGCGAGATGCTGCGAGCGCCGTACTTGGCGCTCGTGCGCTGCGCTCGCTCGCTGGTGAAGCCGTACCCCGCGTTCTCGAGGAGCTCCTCCAGGTCGAGTCCCGCGGTCGTGATCTCGCGCATGTACACGTCGCGCTGGCCGGCGCCGGCGATGCATGCGGCCCACAGATCGGCCTGCGCCGCGGTGCGGGCCGCGATCGGCCGCTCGGTGACGATGTCCGACAGCGCGAGCCGTCCGCCGGGACGGAGCACCCGCGCCGCCTCGGCGAACGCCGTGCGCTTGTCGGGCGAGAGGTTGATCACGCCGTTCGAGATCACGGCATCGAACGAGCGATCGTCGAACGGCAGCGACTCGATCCGGCCGTGCACGAAGGTCACGCCGGGGTCGCGACTGAGTAGCTCTGCCTTGGCGAGTTGCTCGGGCGTGACGTCGATGCCCGTGACCGAGCCCAGCGGACCAACCTGGATCGCGGCCGCGAACGCGTCCATCCCGGAGCCGCTACCGAGATCGAGCACCCGCTCGCCGGGAACTATCCGAGCGAGTCCTAGGTGGTAGCCGACGCCGGCGAACGAAGCCACGGCTCCGTCCGGCAACCGGTCGAGCAGGTCGGTGGGATAGCCGAGGGCCTCCGCCAGCCGGCGGCCGGTGGGGAAATGCAGATCGCGGGCGGTCTCGTTCGCGACATCGCGGTACATGGCCGCGATCTCGCGGTAGACCTCCTCGAGATCCGCGCCCGCAGGAGCGAGATATGTGGTGTTTGTAGTCATGCCGCCAGCGTCACCGACGCGCCTTCCTCAAACCTTCCCCGGCGCTCTCAGTCGGCGTACGTGGCCGCTGCCGGCGTGGACCGGAGCGGCTCGCCCGCGCCTGCCGGACGGGTTTGCCGGAGCAAGAACAACGAGACGATCAGACCAAGTACGGGAAGCGCGACCGCGGTCGCAAAGGCGAGCTGGATGCCGCGGTCGAGCGCGATCAGGTGGCTGGCGCCCGCATGGAGAAGATCTCCGGTGCGTGAGGTGGCAACGGTCGCCATGATCGCGGTGCCGATCGCTCCGCCGACCTGCTCGAACGTGTTGTTGAGCCCTGACGCCAATCCTGCGTCGCGGCTGGCGACCCCGGCCAGGGTCGCCACCGAGTACGCCGTGAACGCGAGACCGAGTGGGACGCCGAACAGCACGAAGCCGGGTAGTAGGTCGGTAACGTAGGCGCCGTGGACGGGGAGCCGGGCGAGTAGTACGAAGCCGACCGCCAGACCGGCGATGCCGGCGGCTGAGACCGCGCGCGGACCGCGCCGGGTCACGAGCGCTTGGCCGAGCCCTGCGCCGATCGCGACGCCGATGGGCAGCACGACCGCGGCGACGCCGAACTTCAGCGCTGAGTAGCCCAGCACCTCCTGACCGTAGATCGAGATGATGAACGCCATCCCGTAGATCGAGGCGGCGGTCAGACCCAGTCCTAGGTTCGCCGCGAGCAGTGTCCGAGAACGGGCGATCCGGCGTGGTACGAGTGGCGCCGTGGCGTGCCGCTCGATCAAGGCGAACGTGCCCAACAGTGCCAGCGACAGCACGAACAGAAGCACGGTCTGAGTGGAGGTCCAACCGGCGGTGGGAGCTTCAACAAGCGCGTACACAAGCGCGACCAGAGCGGCGGTCACACACGCCACTCCGGCGACGTCGAAGGTGCGCGTCGCGGCGTCGTCGCGACTTTCGCCGAGCAGCGCGATCGCCAAGGCGGCGATCGCGAGACCGACGGGAATGTTGATCCAGAAGATCCACTGCCAGCCTGGGCCATCGATCAGCGGGCCGCCGATGATCCAGGCCGCAGTCGCGGCCATTCCGCCGGTCGCTCCCCATGCGCCGATGGCCCGGTTGCGCTCGGCGCCCTCCGGGAACGTGCGCATCAAGATCGACAACGCCGCCGGCGTCATCGCGGCGGCGCCGATTCCCTGGAACGCGCGAGCTGCGATCAGCATCGCGCCCGAGGACGCAAGCCCGCACGCGAACGACGCGAGCGTGAACACGCCGACGCCGCCAAGGAGGATCCGCTTGCGCCCAAACAGATCTGCCAACCGCCCGCCGAGCAGCAGCAGGGTGCCGAAGGACAGCATGTAAGCGTTCGCGACCCAGGTCTGCGACGCGGGCGACAGCCCCAACGCGAGGTCGATCGACGGAAGCGCAAGCCGCACGATCGCCGCGTCGAGTATCACGAGGAAATAGACCAGGCAGAGCAGCGCCAGAACGCGGCGACGGTGTGAGTGTGAGATGTTCGTTTGCATGCCGGCAAAGTCGCCGACACGCCTTCCCGGAACCTTCCCTGTCGCTCTAGCCGGGGGTCTCCACCCCGAGGAGTCGCGCGAGCGCCGCGCGGGCCCGTTTCTCATTCAGCAGCTGGCCAGCTGCGTCATACCCCTCGGCGGCTCGGCGCAGACCGTCCGCGGCGCCGCGCTGGTCGCCGCCCGCCAGCAGCAGCGCCGCTCTGGCCTCGGCCAACGCCGCGGCCCACGGGCCCGCCGGCCAGCGCGCCGCCCCGAATTCGGCGCGCTCGAGGAATTCGCGGGCGCGCGCGAGCTGCCCCGCGCCGGCGCACACGATCGTCGCGGCGACGTAGTAGCCGGTCGGACAGAACGGGCAAACCCAGCGCGGGTCGAACAGCGTCTCGACGCGTTCGAGCAAGGCGAGCGCATCGGCGCCGTCGTTGGGCACGCGTACCAGCACAGCGCAGACGAGAAACACGAGATGCTCGGCGATCGGTGAGATGTGCGCGAGCTCGAGTGCCTCCTCGAGCTGGGCCTGCGCCCCGGCGCGATCTCCGAGATGAATGAGCGCCTCGCCCAACCGCGTGCGTGCAAGTGACTCGCCCGCGACCGCGCCCACCTCGCGGCTGATTCGCGCCGCGTCGAGCAGGTGTGCGCGCGCGGCCTCGAGGTTGCCCGTGAACAGCTCCGTCTCGCCGAGCACGGTGGCGGCGAACGCCTCGCCGCGACGGGCCCCCGCCTGATGCGCCTGCGCGCGCAACCGCTTGGCAAAGCCCGCGAGACGCTCGTACGGGTCGCCCGCGGTGAGCACGTACTCGGTCACGCAAAGATAAGCGTCGAAGACCTTGCCCGCGACCTCCGGCGAATCCCAGATATGCGTGAGCTGGCGCCGGGCGTGCTGCTCCCAGCCTCCGGACACATGGGCGAGCATTCCGTTGAGGAGGGCCAGGTCGCCGGGATCGGCGGCGAGGCCGACAGCCTCCGAGGCCACCCGGCGCGCTCGCTCCCAGTCGCCGGTGTGCCACGCCACCATCCCGCGCACCAGCGTCGACTCGCCGAGGTCTTCGAGCCGCTCGGCCTCGAACCGCTCGAGCGCATTGCTTGCCCCCGCGATGTCACCCGCGGCCATTGAGGCGCGGGCCTGCTGGACGAGCAGTGCGGGCACGTGCTCGGCGGGCGCGACCTCGATCGCTTTGGCGAACGCGACGCCGGCCCCGCCGTCGCCCGCGCCGTACAGCAGCTGCGCGTGCAGCGCGAGCAGAGTGGGCCGTTCCTCGACGTCGGCGTGCTCGAGCGCAAGCTCCGCCCACCCAGCACCGTCGCGATAAGCGCCAACCTCCACGGCCCACTGTGCCGCCTCGATCAGGAGCGGAACCGCCTCCGTCGCGCGGCCCGCGCCCAGCAGGTGATGCGCGATGCGCTCGGGGGCGGCGCCGTCGGCCGCGAGCAGCTCGGCGGCACGGTCGTGGGTGGCGCGCAGGCTCTCCTCGGGCAGCCGAGCGGCCAGCTGCTCGCGCACGAGCGAATGCCGGAATCGATAGCGACCCCGCGCGCGCTCGAGCACGCCGGCGGCCTCGGCCTCGCTCAGCGCCTCGTCCACTTGATCAGCGCCCGCAAGTCCGATCAGCGCTTCTGGTGTGAAGCCGTCCTCGATCACTGCGAGCGCAGCGAGCAGCGGCTCACCGAACCGATCGAGCAGCTCGAGCCGCTGCCCGACGACCTCGCGCAGCCGCGCGGACACCGTGACTTCGCCGGAGGCGTCCACCGACGCCGCCAGCTGCTCCGCGAAGAACGGGTTACCGGCCGCCGAGCGTCCGATGGCGTCGAGCGCTCGGACCGGCAGCGGCCTGCCGGCCGCGCGCTGCGCGACCGCGGCGATCGTGCCGGCATCGAGCGGACCTAGCGCCAGTTCTACGGTGCCGCCGCGCCCGATCAGCCGCGATCGGAGAAGCGCCGCGCCCTCGGTGAGTGGCTCGTCGCAGATTCCCGCGACGACGAGCAGACGCTCGCCGCCCGCACTGCGCGCGAGGTGGTGCGCAACCGCCAGCGTTGCCTCGTCGGCGCCGCCCAACTCGTCGATCGCGAGCACCACTCCGGATTCTGCGGCGGCGTGTGCAACGAGCCCGGTGATCGCACGAAAGACCAGTCGGCGGTCGACGGGCTCCTCGGCGAGCCCCTTCGGGGGCCGCACCGAGGGCAACAACCGCGACAGCGCGACCTGCGCGCCATCCGTGAGCGCGCCGATCAGCTCGGGACGCCGTCCGGCGAGCGGGTCGAGCGCCTCGACGAGCGGCGCGTACGGCAAGCGGCCCTCGGCTTCGTGGCCCGCGCCGTACAGCGTGTGGAACCCGAGCTGTTCGGCCTCGGCGAGCACCTCTTCGATCATCCGCGTCTTCCCGATCCCGATCGGTCCGGTGACGAGCAGCGCGCCGCCGTTCCCTGCGGCGGCCCGGCGCAGGGCGGCGAGACCGGCCGCCAGTTCTCGCTCGCGTCCCTCGAGCGGCCGTGTCAGGAGCCGTGGCGCGTGGATCGCCGGACCGCGCATGAGCTCGCGCTCGAGCGCCAGCGTCTCCTCCGACGGATCCGCGCCGACCCGCGCCAGCTCCTCGCTCAGGCGCCGGAACTGGCGCGCGGCACCTGGCCGATCGCCGCGCTCCATCGAGCGTCGCATCAGCGCGCGATGGGCCTCCTCGTCGGCGGGGTCCTCGTGTAACACCTCCTCCCAGCGGCCTTGTGAGCGCAGCAGCGCGAGGCGCCGATCGCGCAGCCGCGCTCGCGGGCCGAGAGTCCATTCCTCATACGGGTCGTCGGCGAGAAGATCGCCGCCGTAGGCAGTGTCGTCGCCGCTCTCAAACCGCTCGACATCGGTGATCACGTCGGCATCGGGAGCGAGCGCGACCACGCCGCCGCGCACTATCACCGCATCGCGCTCGCCCAGCGCCCGGCGCGCGTTGCTCGCTGCCTTGTGCAGGTTCGCGGCGCCGGCCTCGGGGGCGAGCCTTGGCCATAGCATCTCGAGCACCTGGTCTCGTGGCATGCGATGCCCGCGCGAGAGTGCCAGCAGCTTGACGAGGTCAGCCGCTCGCTTTTGCGGCCACGCGTCTTCTGGCACCGGTCGCGAATCGACCCGCACCTCGAAGCGGCCAAGCAGCTGTATGTCAAGCCGCCGCATACGAACCGAGACGAACCGTATGGGGTGGCGCTCGAGAACGCCAATGGGGGCCAGGCCCCATCGCCGGGCTCGAGCCCTTGCCGTTGAAGAGGAAGGCGGGCTAGATGGGGATGCCGACGAGCTGCCGGCACGCGCGGGTCTCGGCGAGCGACAGCCCGAGATCGACCGACACGACATGGCGCAGCTCGCTCGTGATCTGCGTGCCGAGCACCTTTGCGTTCTCGAGGTCCGCGAGGAGCGAGCCAATCGCCGCGATGTTGCCGCCCGCGACGCTGCTCGCAGTGCCTTCGAGGGCCTTCAGCCGTGACGCGACGTCCGAGCGGAGCTGGTTCAGCTCGGCGCGGGCCTGCGAAGTCTGTGCGCCCGGCGGCAGCCCGAGCTTGTCGAGTTGGTTGACCAGGCGGGTCGTAGCGGTGACCGCGTCGTGGATCCGGGTGCCCAGGCCGAGGCCGAGGTTGAGGCTCGTCCCGTCGCGCCGGATCTCGTTCTTCCAGTCGAGGATGCTCGTACAGGTGGCCGAGGCCCACTGCTCGTCGGCCAGAGTCCGCTGAGCCGCGAGTGCCGGCTCCTCGCTCGCCTGCGTCTTCCGGGAGCCGCCCGAAAGGCCGGGTATCGGGACGGCTCCCGTGCTGACGGCCACCGTCACCGCAGCAGCGATGGCGCCCACGGTCAGACCCACTCGGGCCAGCCGCAGGCCGACCGAGGGATCACCGTTCTGGCCATGCAGACGCATTGGGGTCAGGCTGTCCGGCGTAACGAAGAGCAGCCCTAGAAAATCTATAGCGGACGATAAGAGCGGGGGGGCCGAGTGCCCACCCGCGCCTGCGCCTTAGGCTGGAACGGGGACCGCGCCGACCTGTTGCAACAGCCCCAGCGCGTCCCAGACGGTCCATTCCTCCACGATCTTGCCGCCGGAGAAGCGAAGGATCGTGATCGCGTCTACCGCGATCGCCGCTCCAGTGGCGGATACCCCCATGAGCTCGGCGTTGTGGGTCCCGCGGCCGATCCAGCGGACCACGACCCGGTCGCCGGTGGAGTGGATCTCCTGGATGTCCCAATAGCCGTCAAGGGCGTCCTGGTAGACGGCGATCCGAGCGCGGACGCCGTCTGGGCCCTCGGCCGGGGGCGCCTGCGGCCCGTGTGACACATACTCCGGGGCGATGAGCTCGACGGCCAGTGCGCCCCGGCGGCCGTTGCAAAGCTCCTCGAAGAACCGACGCGCCAACGCCTCGTTCTCGGTTGACATCCAATCCCTCCTTTGTTGTGGCTGATGGACCGAATGATGCTTCGGCCGCTCGGTGGCGGCATCGGCCGTTTTGCCTATCTGTGCTCGCCGCCAACCGGCTCGAGCAGGCCGTGCTCCATCGCGAACAGCGCGGTGCCGGCCCGGCTGCGCCGGCCGGTCTTGTCGTAAATGTGGGCAAGATGGTGCCCGACCGTCCGGGGCGAGATCACGAGCGTCTCCGCGATCGCCTTGTTGGACAGGCCGCGAGCCGCCAGCCGGAGGACGTCGACCTCGCGATCGGTCAGGTCGGCGGGCCACTCGCGCCTCGTCCGCGGCCCGCCGGCCGCCTCAATCACCGCAGCCACGGCGTCTGGATCCAGGCGGCCTTCCTTCGCCTCGAGGCTCGCGATCCGCGCCGCGCTGTCGAGATCATGAGCGGGGCGGTGTGGGCGAGCCTCGCCCAACGCGTGCAGGACGTCCGCCGCCGCGAGCAGCCGCGCCTCGCGGGACAGGGCGGCGCCCGGCGTGCGCCGGTGATAGCCGGATGCGTCCAGGCGCTCGTGATGGCTGCCGGCGAGCGGCGCGCACTCAACCAGCGCTCCCGATCGCTCGAGCACGCGCTCGGACCAGTAGGGATGCAGCCGAACCAGATCAAGCTCCCCGGCGCTGAGCGGGCCTTGACGCTCCCACGTCCCCGTCGACACGCTCGTCCGTCCGACGTCGTGGACGAGCGCGGCACGCCGGACCCGGCCGCGAGCGTCGTCGCCGAGCCCGGACAGCGAAGCGGCGCCGTCCGCCAGCGACGCCACGCCCCTCGAGTGGCCCAACGTGAACCGGCACTTCAGATCGGCGAGATCCCCGAACGCCTCCGCGAGCCCATCGATCGCGTCGCGGCTCACCCGCGCCCTTGGCGCCGGTTCCGCCTCGATCACCGCGGCCGTCGGATCGGCGGCGGAGAGCGCGGCGAGGAGGGGCTCGGGATCTGACAGCACGAGATCGGCGAGCGCCGGATCGAGATGGCCGCCGGCGCGGTGGGCGATGGTCGCCACGGCGGCTCGCGGTCCGCCGGTCCCGTGCGCGATCGCGGCTTGCTCGGCCAGGTGCATCACGCGCGCAATCAGCGGCAGATCCTCGCCGCCGCAGAGGCCCGGGAGCCCGTGCCCGTCCCATCGTTCGTGCACGTGGTCGAGCGCCGCGATCGAGTTCGCCCGCAGCCCGAGCTTCGCTCCAAGCGACCGCGACGCCTCGCAAGCCGCGGCCGTCGCTTGTGGCCCCACGGTCGCGGCAAGCTCGATGAACCGTGCTCGCAGGGTCGCGGCCCGAGCCTCACCGGCCCACGACCCGAAGCTGTTCAGCGAGGCCGCGTCGGTGACGTCGAGGGCGTGCATCGCCCGCTGAAACGCCAGGTCGTCGTCGAAGTAGCCGGCGTTCTCCGAGGCGAACGCCGTGCACCCCAGGGCAAGCAGCAGCGTTGACTGGAACAGGTCGGACAGCTCCCCGTTCGCAATGTCCGCCTGGGCGCCCACCGCCATGCCGGCCAGGGACACCCGGAGCCCCTTCTCAGGCGGAAAGCCCGAGCCGAGGTCGGTCGCAAGCGACATCGCAGCAAGCACCTCGGTCAGGCCCATTTGTGGCATAACCCGGAACCTATAGAACGACGCTGCTCAGGTTGCGGCAATTCAAGGAAGGTGCTCGCCGTGCCGATGCAGAACGTGACGACCGGCTTAATCGCCGCTGCGAACCGCAGCTCGGCGCCCGGCGAAGCAGGACAAGCGTGGACGTAAGCAAGACTTCGACTCTCAGACGGCTCGTTGGCGTGGGCACATTCATCGCGACGGCGGCAACGCTCGCGATGATGCTCACGCCAACGATCGCCTCCGCACGCCGGCCTAGTTGGTTCGCGGTCAGTAGCGAGCGGGCGTGCCTGGCCAACCGGAACATCAATCCGTTCCTGCGCGCGAACCACGCGAATGTCCTGCGCCTGATCCTGGCGCCCCAGGACGGGCCGGTGAGCGCCGGCCTCGCCTGCGTCCAGGTGGCCCAGACGGCCGGCTTCCGCGTTTACATCTCGCTCCAGTTCAAGAACCGCTGGACCCCGGGCCAGGCCGCCGCTTACGTGGCGCAGGTGCTGCCGGCGTATGCACCGTTCGTGTGGGCCATCGGAGTCGGCAACGAGCAGGACCTGTCGACCACGAGCGGCTACGGGCAGGGGACGCTATCACTCACCCGGGAGGGGCGATCCCCCGGGCGGAATTACCGTGCCCTGTGGAACGCGGTCGAGCCGGTCCTGGTGCGGCTCGCCCCGCACGCGATCCGCGTTTACGGCGAGTTCAGCCCGTGGGGATTCAGCTCCACCGAGGAGGGCTTCGCGCACGGGCGCCCGCCCGGTGTGCAGGCGATCGCCGCCCACTGCTACCACACGAAGGTGGAAGGGCTGATGCAGGTTCCGCAGGATGCCGCTTGGGCCGCCTCCAAGGGCCTCCCGCTTTGGTGCTCTGAGATGGGCCCCGGTTTGCCCAGCCGCACGCGGCCCCAGTGGGTGGTGCCCGACTCGTGGGCGTCGTGGAACGGGGCGGTCCGCTCGGTCGTAGCCAAGAGCCCGGATCTCAAGATGTGGGGCTACTACTACGACCCCGCCATGTAGCCCGACGCTAGCTCGTCAGAATGTCGCGCATGACGACCTTCCCTAAATCTCACAGCGACCTGCTGGATGGCCAGGTCGCGTCGCTGGCAACGATCGGCGGGGATGGGTTCCCGCAGCTCACCGAGCTCTGGTTCCTCCACGACGAGGGCGAGCTGAAGCTCTCGCTCAACACCGCGCGGCTGAAGACGCGCAATCTGATGAAGCGTCCGCAATGCAGCCTGATGCTGCTCGATCTCGAGAACCCTTACCGGTATCTCGTGGTTCGGGGCAACGCCCTGGTCGAGCCCGACGACGACTACGCGTTCGCGAACAAGCTCGGGAAGAAGTACTCCGCCGACGTCTCGGCCCACGACCAGCCGGGGGACAAGCGCGTGGTCGTCACGATCGAGCCGACGAACGTGTACCCGGTGGACATGTCCGGCTGATCACGGCTAAGACGCGGACGCGGCGTGGTACTCCTTGTCGGTGACGTGCTCGCCCCAGTTCACCAGGTTGCCGTCCTCATCGGCCTCCTGCATCGCGATGTGGGTCATGAAGCGGCTCGGAGCGGCGCCGTGCCAATGGTGCTCGCCCGGCTCGAAGTACACGCGGTCGCCGGGCCGGATGACCTCGACCGGCCCACCGTGCCGCTGGCAGCGCCCGATGCCCTCGGTGACGTAGATCGTCTGACCGAACGGATGCGTGTGCCAGGCGGTGCGGGCGCCCGGAGTGAAGTGGACGCTGCTGGCCGCCACGCGAGATGGCCCCGAGGGGGTGGCGACGGTGTCGAGGTAGACGGTGCCGGTGAACCAGTCGCTCGGCCCGGCGTTGCTGTCGAGGGAGTTTCGCGTGATCTGCACAGTTCGCTCCTTGGTCGTGGCTTGCTCGGTATCGGTTGCGCCGCTCAGCGATGCTGACACGGAACGAGCCCGAGCGTGGTGGCCGGGCCGGCCGCCGCCGGCAGCGCTTGATATCGGCAGAACCCGCGGCGTAGGATCGCCGCTCCCCAGAGGCCACCATGAGGAGGGAGAGCCTTGCCACGTGTGGCTGCGGGCCGACGAGCGCAAGCTGTCGACCAACGCCGACAACCTGCTCGATCAAAAAAGCACCCTGCTCGACCCGATCCCGAGCATGCTGAGCTCCGACGCGCGGCCGATGCCGAGGGGCAAGTTCGTCGAGCTCGTGATCCCGCTCTATTACGAAGGGCACGTGTATCGCGCGGGCCCCCGGATCCGGGTGACGAAGCGCTCGATGAGCGCTAGTGACAGGACGCCGACGCCGGCGCGGTGCTGAACAGCTTGAACGAGTCGGTTGACGGCTTGGCGGCGTCGATTCTCCAGCTCAGGCGAAGGCCCTCGATCTCGTTCTGGAGCTGCGGGACGCAGGCGGCGTAGGAGGCGACCTCGCTGCGCAAGCCGGCCAGCTGAGCTTCGGTGGGGACGCTTTGGAGTTGCCACTTAACGCGCTGGACCAACCGCCGCACCGCGCTCGCCTGCACTACGACCGTGCGCGTGTGGTGCCGTTCGCCGGCGACGGCCTGCTCGTCGGCGCCGACCCGTTGCTGCAGGCTTGCCAGCTCCGCCTGGAGCGCGGCCACATGGTGCTGCGAACGGGAGGAGCGCATGTATCCCTCGACGCCGAACGCGGCCGTGGCGAGCGCGATCATCAGCACGATTCCGGTCGCGAACCGCAGCCTGCCCTGCGGGTGGACCGTGCGCCTGCGCCGAACGTGCGACGCGCGCCGCGCCACCGGGCGCGCGATTTTGGTCTCCATATCACTCACCATCTCTGCCGTCCCTGGTGATCATGCAACGCATGTCTGCGCCCCGATCTTGCGGAAGCGGCTACCGCTCGGACAGCTCGATCCGTCCGCGACCTGCCGCCTTGGCGCGATAGGTGGCCGCGTCCGCGTTCGCGAGCAGCGCGTCCGCGTCGGCGTGTCCGAGCGCGATCCCGATGCTCGCGGACAGCTCGTGCTGCACATCCCCGGCGGCGAACGGCCGCTGGATCGCCTCCAGCAGACGCCGGCTGACCGCGAAGGCGGAGTTCTCGTCCACGTGCTCGCACACGGCGACGAACTCATCGCCGCCGATCCGCGCGATCGTGTCGCCGGGGCGGATCGCCGTTTGCAGACGCTTGCCCAGCTCGACCAGTGCGGCGTCGCCCGCAGCGTGGCCATAGGCATCGTTCACGTGCTTGAAGTTGTCGAGGTCGACGAACAGCACCGCGGTGGCGCCGCGCTCGCGCTCGGAGCGGGCGAGTGCATGCTCGAGGCGATCGCGGAGCAAGGTCCGGTTCGCGAGCCCGGTGAGGGGATCGTGTACAGCCTCGTGGCGCATGCGCTCCTCGTCCCGCAGCCGCGCGAGCGCCGTCGCGAGCGTGTTTGCGAGCGCCCGCACGAAGCTCAACTCGTCTTCCACAAGAGGGCGCGTGGGCACGACGAGGAGCTCATCTCCGGTGCCGATGGCAAACCGCAGCCCCGTCTCAGGATCCGGCCCGCGTGACGCGAGCGCCGAGCCATCGGCGAGCCGCACCTCGGCGGCCGCAACCGGCAGCAGCCTTACCAGCCGCTCAATCGCCTCGCCCGCGAGGTCCGTGGGGTCGGCGCCGGCCAGCGCTCGCCCGCCCATCGCGGCGACGGCCCGCAGCCGCGCCTCGGCGGCGCGCTGCTCGGAGATGTCGCGTCCGACCGCGAGCAGCAGCGGGCCGGCGCTGGTCTCGATGATCCCCCAGCTCATCTCGCCGATGAACTCCGAGCCGTCCCGTCTGAGTCCCCACGCGGCCGTCGAGAACCGCATCGGAAGCTCGGTGGCGAAATACAGTTCCATGTTGCGGCTGTAACGCTCGCGGACCCGTTCGGGCCACAACGCCGTGACGGGTTGTCCGATCAGCTCGCGCTTCGGATAACCGAACATTTCCTCGGCGAGCGCGTTGACGAACACGATCCGGCCGTCGCGCGCCGCCGCCACCACCGCGTCCGGGAGTCCCTCGAGGACGGCGGCGGGCGCGACCAGCAGAGGGTCGGGCGCCTCTTCCTCCCCGGCGCGCTCCGTCGCTCCTTCGTCAGCCTCTTCGTCCATGACCCCACGCCCAGCGTAACAACCCGTTCGGCCTGGTATGGAGGCCTATCGTCAAGCGTTCGAGACGTTACGGGGCGGCGGCGCGAACGGTCGCGCGCCCTCGTCGACGTTGCGCGGCCACTTCATCGTGTGATGAAATAACCGGGCATGCCACGAACGGGCGGGAAATCGTCCCAGCGTCCGCGGGGGCCGCGGGATGAGCCGGGGGTGATGGTCGAGCGGATCACCGCCGCGGCGCGAGCGTCGTTCGCGCACAACGGCTGGTCGGGCACGACGATCCGCGGAATCGCGCGCGACGTCGAGGTCGACCCAGCGCTCGTTCACTACTACTTCGCCTCCAAGGAGGACCTGCTCGACGCGAGCACGATGCCTCCTCAGGAGTGGCTCGACTCGATTGCGGCGGCCAACGCCGTGCCACTTCGCGAGCGCGGTGAGGCGGTCATGCGGAACGTGATCTGGAGCTGGTCACAACCGGCGATCCGAGAGACGCTTAGCTCGATTCTGATGACGGCCGCGCACGAGCCCCGCACTCGAGAGAAGCTGAAGGCGTTCCTGACGACCAGCCTGCTGCCGGCGATCGCGGACCGGATCGAGGGTGAGGAGCGGCTGCTGCGCGCGTCGTTGTCCGCGACGCAGGTGCTCGGCGTCGTGATGATGCGGTGGGTGTGGGAGATCGAGCCGCTGGCGTCATTGCCCGACGACGAGCTGGTGGCAACGGTTGGGCCGACGATCCAGCGTTACCTCACCGGTCGCCTGGGTTAGACGGCCCGTCCCTGAAGTCCTACGCAGACTGCCCAGCCGCGACCGAGATAGTCTTGCGCGGGCCTTGATTTAATCACGTGATGAATACAGTCTCACCACATGATGAAACTCAGAAACGGCTAGACGCTGACGGACCGGCGCCGGATGAGCCCTGCAAGCCGGATGCGGTCGGCGTCGGCGATGTCCCCGAACTTCAGCGCGACGTGGGTCAGCGTTTCGCGGACGATCATCGCCCTGCAGCGGATCGGCTGCGGGTCGTCCTCGAGGCGGAGCTCGAGCCGGAAGCTCGGGCCGTCCCCGAGTCCTGCGGGACGTTCGATCAGCACGCCGCCGGCGCTGACGTTCACGGCGGCGGTCTTGATGCCGTCGTCGCCGTCACCCGCGCCGACGGCCCACACGCGAGCCAACGCGCCGAGATCGACGCGCTCGGCGGCGCGCCGCTCGGGTAGCTGGACGCCGTCGATCACGACGAACGCGAGCTCGTCGTGCTCGGTTGGACTGGCGGTGGCGATGCCCTTCAGGGCGGTCATCGCGCCGTGATGCTCGAACAGGAGGTAGCCGAGCACTCCCGGCGTGAACCTCTCCGTTACCTCGACCGGAAGCTCGGTGACGCGTGTCAGGGTCGCGACGCTTCCCTGAACGGCGGCGACGCGGCACGCGACGACGGCCTGGTCGTCGCTGTCGATGTGGATTTCTACGCGTTGATGGGGCTTGAGTCGTCGCAAGGCGCTACAGCGGATTCGCGGAGGGGACGACCAATCCGTCTCCCCCGAATACCCCGATGATCGGCCGCCGCGGTCCCGTCCTTTAGTCCCGCCCGACCCGCCGGATCGGGCGGCCAGCATAGGATGCGGCCGATGCCAGATCAGGTGCGACCGATCGACGAGCTGTTCGACGTGTCGGGCAAGACCGCGCTCGTCACCGGCGGCGGCCGGGGCGTCGGGCTGATGATCGCCCAAGGCCTCGTGCGCGCGGGCGCGCGGGTGGTGATCGCGTCGCGCAAGGCCGACGACCTCGAGGCGGCAGCGGCCGGGTTGCGGGCATACGGAGACTGCGAGGCGATCCCGGGCGACCTGTCGACCCCCGAGGGCGCCCGGGCCCTGGCCGAGGCGGTCCAGGCGAAGTGGTCCGCGCTCAACGTCCTCGTGAACAACTCGGGCGCGACGTGGGGGGCGCCGCTGGAGGAGTTCCCCGCATCCGGTTGGGACCGCGTGATCCACACCAATCTCGAGGGCGTCTTTCACCTGACGACCGGGCTGCTCCCGGCGCTCAGGGCGGCCGCCAGCGCCGATGACCCGGCGAGGGTGATCAACATCGGCTCGATCGACGGTCTTCGCGTCCCCCACCTCGAGAACTACAGCTACAGCGCCAGCAAGGCGGCCGTGCACATGCTCACCCGGCACCTCGCCAAGCGGCTCGCCGGCGAGCACATCACGGTCAACGCGATCGCCCCAGGGCCGTTCGAGAGCAAGATGATGGCGTTCGCTCTCGACACACCCGAGAAGCGCGGGACGGTCGAGGGGATGGTCCCCCTCGGACGAATCGGCCGACCCGACGACGCCGCCGGCATCACCTTGTTCCTCGCGTCCCGGGCGGGGTCGTACCTGACCGGCACCGTGATTCCGCTCGACGGCGGCATCACGGGCTGCGATTAGCCGTGACATCCTGAAGCGGTATGAACCCGGAGGCGCCGAGTCTCAAGGCGATCATCCTTCGGCATAAGGCCGCCTCCGCCGCCGCGTTCACGATCGTGATCGTTCTGATCGGCGTGATGGCAGCGGCGGCGCTCCCGAACGCGAAAGGGGGAGCGCTCAGCGATTCATCCACCTGCTCGGCCTGGAGCTCGGCGACACGCGCCCAGCAGTCGGCGTACGCCCACCTCTACGTCACCGAGCACGGATCCCACGTGAGCGGCGCGCTGACCCCCGCGAGCGTCGAGTCGGCGACCGACAGCGCGTGCAGCCACGCCGCGTATCTCGGCGAGGCCGACGACGTCAGCATCGTGGCGGCGCTCAACCGCGCGTTCTGATCCGGTCACTCCGCGCCGGCGAGGCGGCGAGCCGCGTCGACGAGCCGCGCGCACGCGTCGGTCACGCCGTACCGCTCGGCGAGCGAGCGCATCGCCGCTTCGTCCGCCGGGTAGGCGTCGCGCCGGCCTGGCGGAAGCTCGATCGGCAGGTCGTCGACCGGCGGCACCACCCGGATCGCGTTCTCGAGGTACTCGCGGTCGGCGTCGCGAAGCTCGCGTTCGCGCAACACGCCGGCGATGTCCCCGTGCCGGCGGATCATCCCGGCCGCGGTGACCGCGCCGACCCCCTTCAGCCCGGGAAGCCCATCCGAGGGATCGCCGCGGAGGATCGCGAAGTCCATGTAGCGGCGGCCGGGAATGTCGTAGCGGCGGGTCACCTCGTGCTCGTCGATCACCGCGAGGCCCGACTTCTCCGGATACAGGACCGAGACCCGCGACTGCTCCACGAGCGCGAACAGGTCCCGGTCGCCGCTGGCGATCTCGATCGTGCCCGGCGCGAGCCGGCACCAGGTGGCGATTACGTCCTCGGCCTCGTGCTCGTCCACCCCGATCATGTCGATGCCGATCGCACGCAGCAGTTCGCCAATCACGGGAAGCTGCGGCGCGAGCCCGTGCGGGACCGGCTCGGCCACCCGGTGGGACTTGTACGTCGGGATCAGGTCGACCCGCCAGTCCGGTCGCCACGCATCGTCGTCGGCGATGGCGAGATGGCGCGGCCGGCGCTGCGCCACAAGGCGAGCGAGTCGCTCGAGAAACCCGCGGATCGCGTTGACGTGAAAGCCGTCCGGCCCCGGGTCGCCGGCGGGGACGCCGTAGAAGGCGCGGAAGATCATGCTCGATCCGTCGACCAGCAACCAGTCGCAGCTCACGATGCGTCCATTGAAGCGGGCGGGGGCGTGTCATCATGTGCTCATGCCTGAAGATGAACCGGGCGGCGAGAGCTTCGAGGAGCAGCTTCGCGCGATCGCGCGCGAACTGGGCCGCTCCGTGGAGCGAGCCGTCGACAACATAGACGTAGACGATTTCGCGCGGATGTTCGGCCTCGACGCAGGCGCAGCGCGCGAGTGGATGGAGAGCGCGGGCACGTGGCTGCGCTCGAACGCGGAGCGATTCGACGAAGACTTCCCGGTGCGCATGCCCGATGCCTGGCGGCCGTCCGCCGGCGACAAGCCGGCGCGAGCGGACAGCCCGTTGCGGAGCGATGACCCGTTGCGGAGCGCCGCGCCGCACCCGCTCGACATGCCCACCGACGAGCAGGGCATCGCCCTAGCCGCGCTCGAGTCCGGGCGCTGGATGGTCGAGCCCGGCACCGACGCGCTGGCGGCGAGGGGCGAGGGCCCCGGACCGAGTGATGCGCTCGGGATCGTCCGTGAGCTGCGGGTGCGAGACTGGCTCGGAGCCGACGGCGAGATCACGCTTGTCGGCCGGCGCGCGCTGAGCCGTTGGCTCGGGGCGTCGATTCCCGGCAAGGGACCCAAGGGCGGCGGATCGACGTCATAGCCGGCGGCCGGGGCCGTAGGATGGCCACGTGCTCGACGAAGAGGTGGCGTTCGCCGGTGTTGCCGGGCAGGTCGAGCTGCTCCGGAGAGGCGACGTGTCCGCGCGGGAGCTCGTCGAGCTCGCGCTCGGGCGGATTGAGCGTCTCGATCCCGAGCTGAACGCGTTTGCCGCCGTCTACGCCGAGCGGGCGTTGCTCGAGGCGGCGCAGGCGGACGCCCGGGCACGTGCGGGGGAGAGCCGGCCGCTGCTGGGCGTCCCGATCGCGGTCAAGGACGAGATCGACATCGGAGGCGAGGTCACGAGCCGCGGGACCGGCGCCATCTCGACGCGTGCGGCGGCCGACGCCGAGGTCGTGCGCCGGGTCCGGGCCGCGGGCGGGATCGTCGTGGGCAAGACGACCATGCCCGAGCTCGGGCTGTGGCCGTTCACTGAGTCGATCACGTGGGGGGTGACACGCAACCCCTGGGATCCCGAGCGGACGCCCGGCGGCTCGAGCGGCGGGTCGGCGGCAGCCGTCGCGGCGGGGATGGTGCCCGCCGCGCTGAGCGCCGACGGAGCCGGCTCGATCCGCATTCCCGCCGCGTGCTGTGGGTTGTTCGGGCTCAAGCCGCAACGCGATCGGGTTCCTCTGGCTCCGCACTTTGACGGTTTTCACTGGGTGGTTTTCGGGTCGCTGACTCGCTCGGTGCTGGACACCGGCGTCATGCTCGACGTACTCGCCGGCTTGCAGGGTGGCTTCGAGGCAGCCGCGCGATCGCGCCCCGCGCGTCTCCGGGTCGCCGTTGTGAAGGACTTTCCAACCGGAACGCGTGGCCGGCTGTCTGGCGACGTGAACGGCGCGCTCGATTCGACCGCCGATCTCCTTCGCTCGCTCGGGCATACAGTCGCCGACGGGGAGATCGACATGCGCCCGCGCGACGTTCCCGTGATCCTGGGCCTCATGTTCCGGGCGATCCGCGACTTTGTCGGGGAGGTGGAACGGCCCCAGCGCCTGGAGCGACGCACGCGCGCGTTCGCCCGGCCCGGCGCGCTGGTGTCCGATCGCATGATCGAGCGGTTGCGCGTCGCCGAGACCGCGATGGCCGAGCGCCTCGCCTCGATCTTCGGCGATCACGACGTGCTTCTGACGCCGGTGATGTCGGCGCCGGCGGCGCGGGCCGGCGTTATGGAGGGGCGTGGCGCCGTCGCTACCTACTTCTGGGAAACCAGTTGGGTTCCGTTCACGATCCTGTGGAACATCACCGGCCAGCCCGCGGCTTCCGTCCCCGCCGGCCACACCGCCGACGGCCTCCCCGTCGCGGTGCAGTTGGTTGGCCGCCATGACGACGAGCGCACGCTGTTGTCGCTGGCCGCCGAGCTCGAGGCCGAGCGGCCGTGGACCGACCGGCGGCCCCGGACCGCCTAGCGATGCTCTCCGACCTCAGCGCGGCGATCTACGGCACGATGACCGTCGGGGCGCTGCTCGCCGCCGAGTCGGCTGAGAAGGAGACTTACCTGAAGACCGTGATCTCGGTGGTGATCACGCTCGTGATCTACTGGTTCGCCCACTCCTATGCCGAGTTCGCGTCCGAGCGGCTGAAGGACCGGGAACCGCTTCGGTTGGGACCGCTTGGCCGGATCATGGTCACCCAGGTTCCGATCCTGTTCGGCGCGGCGATCCCGCTCGTGGCAGTACTGGTCCTGTGGCTGGCGGACGCATCGCTGTCAACCGCGGTGGATGCCGCGGTATGGACGTCGGCGATCGTGGTCATGCTGATCGAGCTGCTGGCCGCCTTACGTGCCAAGCGAACCGGCCGTGAGTTGGTGTTCCAGACGCTGTTCGGCGCGCTGCTCGGCCTGCTAATCATCCTGCTCCGCCTCACACTGCACTAGGCTCCGCCCATCGAGGGGCTTCGTCGAACGGAGGGTTTCATGCGCACTGTCGTCTCCATACTTGCCGTCAGCGCCGTCGCGCTCGGCTCGATCACCGGAGGCGCGTCCGCGTCGCCGACGCTTTCCGCGTCCGCTGCCGCCGGACCGCAGCAGAAGGTGACCGCGTCGCTCATCAAGCGTCCTTCAGGCACGCTCGCCCCCGGCACCACCGTCCCCGCGTCGGAGGTCTACGGAAATCGGGTGTTCATCGGCGCGAACCGCGGCTACGCGCTCGTCCAGCATGGCCAGGCGCAATATCCGGCGGCGACGACCGACGGCGGCAAGACGTGGAAGACGAATGGGCCCGCGCTGCACGTGAATGCGGCTCAGGCCCCGCTCGCGGTCGCGTTCATCGGCGCCGGAGGTACGAAGAAGATCTTCGCCTGGGGCGGCGGGCAGGTCATTGATGCCACCCCGGACGGCGGCGCGCATTGGTATCGCGCGACGTTCACCGGGCTACCGGTCGCGGTACTCAAGAACCCGAAGGGTCACCTGGTGGCGTTCGTCGACGGTCAGACCGGCGCGAGCA
>Ga0335076_10001368_pt1 | contig 23567 bp, 26 predicted proteins | sample Lox_Sample_25_FD_206717 | JGI IMG/M metagenome (GOLD analysis project Ga0335076, IMG submission 206717) | Soil microbial communities from Loxahatchee National Wildlife Refuge, Florida, United States - Lox_Sample_2.5 | ecosystem: Environmental > Terrestrial > Soil > Wetlands | place: USA... | reverse complement strand
AAGAAAATCGATCCCAGCGACATGTATTAGACCTTGGGAGAGTCCGCCCCCTGCCGGATTGGTCGACCTTCACAATGCCGCTTCGAACGCCACGTTTCCACGAGCCGAGGTGCGGCAGCCGGAACAGAAACTGCTGCTCTTCAGGTCAATCCATTCCACACCATGAGAGGGTGACATTACGCACTGGTAGTCTTCGCAGTGCGATAGCGTGAGGGTATGTCCTAGTTCGTGCACCGCCTCTTTGAGCAGACGCTCGCGAAACAGGGTGCTGTTGGCGGGCAGCCCGTAGAACTCTTGGCGCAATCGGTGCGCGGAAACCAGCGCGCAGTTCCCCAGCAATTGCGCTTCCCCGAATACGAACGTCAAGATCGGGATGTATAGGTCCACGAGGGTTACAGCCAGAAGTCGCGAAGCCGTCGGTGTGTTTCGCTTGACCATCTGCGCGAGAATTTCCGTGGAAAGATATTGTTGACGCGTGAGGTTGAAGGCAAACCGCGGTTCCGGTTCGGCCGCCAACAGTTCGCAGCGAACAAGGAATATCCGGCTCAAGCTGTCGCGGAGTTCCGCGAGAAGCTCAGCCGGCACCGAACCCAACGGCAACAGCTGGATTTGCTTCACAACGCAGACGCCGCCTCTCGCTTCCAACCATATTTTTTCAGCTTATTGTGCAGAGTGACGCGGTCTATGTCGAGAACCTCGGCGGCCAGGGTCTGATTGCCCTTGCACTCCTGAAGAACGGCAAGAATGTGCTCGCGCTCGACGTCTTCGAGTGTGCGCGGCGCGTGTTCGACCACCGGCAAGCGCAGCGCAAAATCCTCCTCCCGAATCTCCGGTTCCTGGGCAACCACCATAGCACGCTCGATGGCATTTTCCAGTTCGCGCACGTTGCCCGGCCACTGATACTGGTCCAGCAGCGCCATAGCTGCCGGCGAAACGCGAGTGATGCGCTTATTCATCGAGGCTGAGAACTTCCGAATGAAATGCTCGACGAGGATGGGGATGTCCCCCTTTCGGTCGCGCAGCGCGGGTAACTGGATCTGGAATACATTCAGCCGATAAAACAGGTCGGGGCGGAACTTTCCTTCGTCCACGAGTTTCTGGACGTCTTTGTTAGTCGCTGCAATACACCTAAAGTCGACGTGTATCGCATGCGTGCTGCCGACGCGAGTGATCTCCCTTTCCTGAAGCACGCGGAGCAAATCAGTTTGCGTCTTGAGGCTAATATCCCCAATTTCGTCGAGAAAGACGCTGCCGCCATCGGCTACCTCGAAGCTGCCTTTTTTCCGATATTGAGCGCCGGTGAACGCGCCTTTTTCGTGTCCGAACAACTCGCTTTCCAGCAGAGTTTCGGCCAGCGCGCCGCAGTGGATGACCACCAGCGGATTGTAGTGCCGGGGGCTGGCAGCGTGAATGGCGCGGGCGCAGAGCTCCTTGCCGGTACCACTCTCCCCGGTAATTAGCACCGTGGCATCCGTCGGACCGACGGTTTGAATGGCCTCGAAGACCCGCACCATCGCAGCGCTTTGACCGACGATTTCCTGCGGGCGCACCACCGAAGCCACGGTTTCCCGAAGGCGCTCGTTTTCAAGCTGGGCACGCTTATGAGAAAGCGCATTGTGAACCGTGTGCGCAATGTCGTCTGGGTCAAACGGTTTCGAGACGTAATCGTAGGCCCCGTTCTTCAGCGCAACGACGGCGGTTTCGACCGAGGCGTAGCCGGTCATAATGATGACCAGCATATCGGGATCGATTTCGTGCATGCGGCGTTGTAGTTCCACACCGTCCGTGCCGGGCATTTTGATATCAACAAGTGCAAGGTCGAAACGCTTGGCCGCCATTTTCGCCAGGGCGTCGTGCGCACTTTCCGCTACGGCTACATCATAGCCTTCTTCCCGGAACCACTTATCCAGAGAATCTCGGACGATGAGTTCATCATCGACGACCAACAGATTCGCTTTTGTGGGCATTTCTATACTCCTCGTTCTGCGCCAACGGTTTCAAGCCTCGGAGGGGCCGACGGCTGCAAAGGAAGCGTTATGGTGAAGTGGGTGCCGCGTCCCGGCTCGGAAGTGACAGCAATTTTGCCGCCGTGTCGATCAACGATGTTCCGGCTGATTGCTAGCCCGAGGCCCAAGCCGCGGCCATGCTCCTTTGTGGTAAAGAACGGTTCGAACATTTTGTCGAGCACTTCACGAGGCATGCCGACGCCATCGTCACGCACTTCAAGTTGAACCGCACTCGAATCGGGGGCTTTGGCCGATGACACGTAGAGATTCCCGCCATTGGGCATCGCGTCGATTGCATTCATGACCAGGGCGAGGATCACTTGCTCTATCTGCCCCGGATCGCAACGAACCGCGGGAAGTTCGCTGGTGATGTTCAGTTGCAGTTCGATGTTCTTGAGCTCGAGTTGGTGTTGAACCAGGCGCACACAACGGTCGATCACGAGATTCAAATCGGAAGGTTCCATATTGATCGAGGTGGGGCGCGCAAAAGTCATCAGATTCTTGACGATTTCGCCGCAGCGCCGGCTTTCAGACTCCATCAAATCCAGCATGCCGATATTTTCTGCGTTGGACTCCGGATCCCGGCCTAGACGCTTCTTCAGCAGCTTCGAATAAGTGAGAATGCCCGCCAGCGGATTATTAATCTCATGTGCCACCACCGCAGCGAGTTTGCCAATGGAAGCCATGCGTTCGACGCGCAGCATCTCCTCCTGCGCGCTGCTCAGCTCGCGAGTTTTTTGCTCGACCCGTTCTTCCAACGTATGATTCCACGCATTAATTTCGCTGTGCGCTTCCTGGATTTGCGAGCTCATGGTGTTGAAGGAGTCCGCCAAGTCTTGCAGCTCTCCGCTGGACTGGAACGGAATCTGATATCCCAAATCGCCCGAACCCAGCCGACGGGTGCCCTCGGTCAGAGCCAGCAACGGTCCGGCTAACATGCGGCGCACGACGGCGGAGATCAGCAGGGCTACTCCGAGAACCGCGACAATCGTGTAGATCAGCACTTGCCGTGTGCTCTCCGCCACATTCTTTTCGCTGCTGGCCAAAGAAATATTCGTATCAAGAATACCCAATGTTTTAACGCTGGCGGGATGCGCGTGACATTCCGCATTGCTGCAGGTTGGAGAATTTTCGATGGGATCGATAACGCGCAAGGCACGCTCCCGATCTGCCAGCCGGTAGGTGTGAAAGCTTTGTTTCACACTGGATAAATCGATGGCTTCAGAGCGTGGCGGCATAGCGATCTGTGCCGTCATAGTGCGGTCGACAAACTTCGTTATCTCGGCGGGGTCCGAGGAAAAACTGATGCGCCCCTGATCGTTAATAATGCGAATACGGAGCATGCCGGGTTCCTCGGCCATGTCGGTAATGATGTGGTAGAGGCCGTCGCGTTGGTTCCGCAACATGTAATAGGAGGTATTGCGCTTGATGACGCTGCTGGTCCGGCCCGCGTCGGCTAACGCATCGCGTTCCAGATGGCGGCGGTGCAGTTGAATATTCAAATAGCCAAGAACACCGAACACGATAGCCATTGTGGAGACGAGCAAGACCAGGAGTTTCCCGCTGAGACTACTGGCCAGCCTTTTCCATCGAGAGCGCATTTCCGGCTATCCTCAGGTTTGCACGTTCGATAACTCTGGCACTCCTGCCGTGATGGTCTCACCCTCTACGACCGGCTCAGGAACGGTTTCGTGACTAAAAATCGGCAGGTATTTTGCCGCGAGCGCAAATACTAGAAATCCGAAAGCAATGATCGCGAGTGTCACCGTCACTTCGCTCCACTTGGGAATGTATTGCCGGCCAGACGCCGCTTCCATACCAGTGATCGCAACATTCAGGCGGTTCGCGACGAACCCCAACAGGCACAGCACTGACGCCAGGTAAAGCCCGTTGGCGCTCTGACGCACTCGTCGAATCACGAGCAAGCTGATCGGTAGAACCGAAACCAGGAACACTTCGAGAAGGAACAGGGCTGTTTCCCACCCAGGTTTCGCAAGCAGATGCAATGCTCCGCGATGCAGCAGGTCGTCGAATCGCACCGCCGTATAGACGCACAGCATCACCAGCAGCGTGCGACCGAGTGATTGGATGATGGGAAGCTCCAACTGTTTCCCAAAATGCTTGGCGCTCATAGACGACTCGAAAATCGTCATGGCCAGGCCAACGCAAATTGCCGACAAGAAGAAAAGAACCGGGAGCAGCGGCGTATACCAAAATGCGTGCAACTTGTTTGGCACGATGAGATAAAGGCTGCCGAGCGAGGATTGATGCAACGTGGAGAGAAGCACACCCGCAATGACCAGCGGAATCAGCAGGGTCTTCTGGATGCGAAGAAGTTTCGTCAGTTGGAATTTCTCAAACAACACCCCTCCGAACTCCAGAGACAACACAATGGAATACAACGTGACGCACCAGGCCACTTCAAACATGACCGAGTGCGGATTCCACATCACCAGTGGGTGCCAGATCCGATAGCTGCGGCCAATGTCGAAAAGCAACCCTACGACCACCAACTGATAGCCTAGGAATGCGGTCAGCACGGTCGGCCGCACGATGGGCTTAAACTTTTTTAGATTGAAGAGGTACACCGACGCGGTCAAAGTGAAGCCTCCGGCCGCAAGCATCACTCCGCACATCACATCGAAGCCGATCCAGATGCCCCAGGGGAACGAGTCACTCAGGTTGGTCGACGCGCCGAGTCCACGGAAGAAACGCAGGAATGTGACGTAAGCGCCCGCGACAAGAAGGATGATCAGAATCACTCGCCAGAATGTGATCTTCACTTTCAGCATTTCCCTTTCTCCTCTTACGGCTTGGAGGGCGCGGGACGCCCTTCGGCCAAAGCCACTTCTTCTTTGCGATTGCAGAGCCACCAAATTCCGCCGAGCGCCACTGCGCCGATAAAGACCACGTCGGGCAGATGCGAAAGAACGTGTCCCGTCAGCGGAGGCAGTGCTTCGTGGCTGAGATCCGTTCGGTATCCGAAGGTCTCAAACGGGACGCTGGAGAGAAGCAATACCGATGTCCCTCCGACTTCTTCGACACCATAAATGTGGTTTATGTATTGGTTCGGGTTTTTGGCTATGCGGTCCTTCGCTTCGGCGATCAGGTCGTTGCGCTCCCCGAATTTTGTCGCGCCTGTGGGACACGCTTCAGCGCACGACGTTTGTAAGCCATTGATAACGCGGTCGGCACACATATCGCATTTGCGAACTAGCGGAAGCGCCTTCCCCCATTCATATTTGGGAACCGAGAATGGACACGCCATCATGCAGTAGCGGCATCCAATGCACCGCGATCCGTCGTAGGTGACTGGACCCAGGGTGCTCTTGCGAAGCGCCGCAACTGGGCACACCGAAGCGCAGGTCGGATCCTGACAATTCATGCACAGCCGCCGCATGAACTTGTCCTCATGCGTCATGACCACGGTGAATTTATGCTCAGACTGTATCTGCTCTGCGGCGATAGTGTCGTCATACGGGAGGCCGTGATGCTCTGCGCAAGCGTGTTCGCACATCTTGCAGCCGATGCACAACGTGGAATCGTACAAAATGCCCTTGCTCATAGTGAGGATGCCCTCTGGAGCGATACTCTCCTCCGGAGTGTTGCTCGATCAGCAATGAGGAGAAAGTGTGTCATGTGCCCACAGCCGATAGTTCCTAGATGGAGCGTTGAGGAGCTACCGTGCGAAACGGCCAGAGCACTGGCGGGAAGCCATCTCGATATCGGGCCGACGAGCTTGTGAAGCTGTAAAAAAGTTCAGCAGAGATGACCGCGTCAGCGATGAAACCTTCCGCGTAGTCGTAGGCCCACGAAAAGTTTGCCTGAGAAAGCAATACTAGCCAGTGAGTTTCAACACTAGGCGCAGTGACCATCGTCACTAAGTACTGTAATCACTTTCATCAGCGGAATTTTGAAACAAGGCCTACCTAGATTACGGCCACCTTTCAGGAGCCATACAAGTCCGACAAACTGGTCCCTAAAACGGCCTTGGCCTCGGTCAAGGAGTGACCGAGGCCCGATGCACCGGACTAGGAAGAGAATAACCCAATCAAGTCAAGAAGAATTCGCGAGTAATATCGGACCATTTTGTCGTGGGCATGTGGACTGTCAGATCATGAACCGCTACCCCGCCATCCTGCGCTACCGCCCCCGCCAACGCCGGGATTCGCATCTGCAACCGGCTGGAAGCGTCGGCCATCCACCGGCGGGCCAGCGTTCCGTTCAGCAAGTTGCGGAAGCTGGTAGGCAGGTCGGGAGAAATGACGGAGGCGAACCAGGCCTGTCCATACGGATCGCTATTGAGCATGGCTGCGTTGGAGAGCAGCGCTTCGTTAATAGCGGTGACTTCGCCTTCCACTGGCGAAACGATATCGGTTTTCTGCCCGTCGCGCGTTAACGTCGCAAATTTCTGCCCTTGGCGAATCCACTGCCCACGCTTCGGTAGCGTGATTTCATCGATCTTGCCGGCCAAGCGGGCCCCGAAATCGTCCAGACCCACGCGCACCAGTGTAGGGCTTTCTTGCAGCGCCCAGGTGTGTCCCGGATGATAGCGACGGTTCTCTGGCAGTTCAAATCCGGCAACGATCGTGGGGAGCACACGCGACGCAACAGAAGTAGCTTCGTCGCGAGCTGCAGCGGTTTCCCGCGCTTCTTCTCCCTTCCTGACGTAGTCGATTGTCAGGAAAATGGCGAACATGGCAAGCATCAGAATAACGGTCATGGCAGTCTCCTCTTTGGCCCTACGTTTCAGTTCCCACCTTTAGGAAAGGCAATCTCCGCGCCAAAGACAGACCAAAACGAAAGTCGCATTCGATCTCATTATCAAAGAAGGGGTTAGATCGAGAAAGATGATGAATGCGGCGAATTCTGCGATGCCCATGAAATTGGCAAGCGTTGAGATATGCAACCATTCGCTAACTTTGAATTCGCGACGCGCCTGCGAATCCACAGAAAAATCAGGAGATAGGCGAAATAAAGGTACTGTTGCAAACCACAACAGCATAGTAAACGATTTAATCACGCCTCTTGCAGAATTCTATGACTTCCCTTGCGACTCGTAGAATTCTGCGATCCCCCGCATCACCGCGTCCTGGTGATCGGTACGAAGTTCCGGAAAAACTGGCAACGAGAGAACTTCACGGCTGGCTTGTTCGGCGACCGGGAATTGACCAGAATGGAAACCGAAACTCGAAAATGCCTTTTGCAAGTGCAAGCAAAGCGGGTAATAGATCTCGCTGGGAATGCCGGCCGCGGCGAGAAAACTCTTCAGCCCATCCCTCCGCTTGGCGCGAATCGTAAACTGATTGTAGACGTGAACCGACGTCGATCGACGTGCGGGACTGCTGATGAATTGAGTCAGTCCGCGAGCTTCGCACAGACCGCGATAACGTTCCGCATGAGCAGCGCGTGCTGCCGCCCAGCCATCCAGATAACGGAGTTTGACCCGGAGAATGGCCGCCTGCAACGCATCAAGGCGACTGTTGATGCCCTGCATCTCGTGGAAATATTTACGGCTGCTGCCATGAACACGAATCATGCGCAGGCGCTCAGCCATGGCTGAATTGTTGGTCGTGATCAAGCCGCCATCGCCCGCAGCACCGAGATTCTTCGAAGGAAAGAAGCTGAAGCAGCCAAAATCGCCGATCCCGCCAACACAGCGTTCCTTGTACTTCGCTCCAATCGCCTGCGCCGCATCTTCAATGACCAGTAGCTTGTGCGCCCCGGCGATTTCGAGGATCGCATCCATTTCGGCCGGAAGCCCGAAGAGATGCACAGGCAGGATGGCGCGCGTCTTCGGCGTAAGCGCTGCTTCCAGCAACTTTGGATCAAGGTTAAACGTGGCGGGATCAATGTCCACGAACACCGGCTTGGCGCCAACCTGGACGATAGCGCCCGCGGTTGCGACGAAACTGAATGGCGTGGTGACGACTTCATCGCCCGCCCCAATTCCTGCGGCCATCAGGGCAAGGATCAGGGCATCCGTCCCCGAAGCACAACCAACGGCATGCTGAACCTGAAGTTTCGCAGCAATTTCGGTCTCAAACTGCTGAACCTCGCCACCCAGGATAAACTGCTGGCTTTCCATGACTTGAACCATTGCGGCCATGATCTCGTCGCGTAGGCAGGCAAACTGCGCTTTCAGATCCAGAAAAGGAAAGAGCGGCTTTCCGGGTTCGCGTGGGTTGCCGCTCACATCTTCATGCAGGGCTGTCGAATTCATAGACCGTTTTAAGTGTACGCCCATTTCTGAACGTATGGCGAGGCTGTAAGCAACTCCGCGTCGGTTTGCTTATCGAAGAGGATGAGCGCGGAAATACTCATCCAAGCCTGCCTGAACCGCTTGAACGCTGCGTTGAAGATTCTTATCCATCGCAACGACGAACGCAGTCATACTTTTGTCGGTAGCTGGTTCGTCATAATTGTAGGCGTACTGCCACACGGAGCTGGCGGATTTGCGGTCACGCAGCCGCACATCGTAATTGAGTCGCGCGACGATACCATTCGCGGAATCTACTTCCTTGAAGTCGTACAGATGCCCGAGGAGCACGAAGCGATCCATCTGGTCGGTACGCACCGTGTACACCGCTTTGAAGCGCCCCGAAGCACGAATGCCTCGCGCGAGGACGCTTTGCAAAATTTCCACGGGCGGCTCTGCCCACCGCTGGTACTCGTACGTGCCCATCTCCGGAGAATCGAAACCGTAAACGATTTTGTCGTCGAGATAAAGGTGCGAGGTTTCGAAGGCCCGGATCATGAGCGTGGTGTTGACGGCGTCGGGCGCAACGAATTCCTTGGTGGGATAATTAACCTGGTAATACTTAATCGGGTGGTTGGCCGCGCAGCCGGCCAGGGAAATAGCCGAAGCCGCGAAGGCCATCAGAATGTACTTCAATGCGCAGGTTGATCGAATTCTCATCGCAGTTCTCCAGGCTTGCGGTCGTGGTACTTACCGGGTTCTACGAGAACCGAGGGCCGCGTCTTGATCGTGTCGGTGAACTCTTTTAGGTTTTCAGAAACCACTCGAAAGTTATTGAGTAACTCTTCGATGTTGTAGTCGTTGTTTTCCAGCAGCGTTTGAATACGCGCGGTGATGTCCGTGACATTGTCCAGAGACTGCCGCAGCTTAATCACCGAAGCGCGCACGTCGTCCTTGTTTTCGTCAACCAGTCCGTCTACTTTCTTCAGTGTTCCCTGAGCCTGGTCCACGGTCTGTCGAATTTGGTCCAGCAGAGGAGTCAGTTTTGCGGTGGCGGCATTCACATTGTTGATGGTGGTCTTGATCTGAGGACGATTCTCAGCAAGCATCCCGTGCAGGTCGGCTATCGTGGCCGACAGATTCTCGCGATTCTTGTCATTCAGAAGATCGTTCACGCGATCAATGGTGCCCTTCAGTTGCGTAACGCGCTCGTTCAGGTTGCTCAGCAACTGTTGCGCCTGCGGAGCCAGCTGATTGATTTGCGCGGTGAGGTCGTTGAAGCCGACATACGGATCGGCAGGTAATTGAGTGCCATTGGGTGCTATGGGCGCATGCGCTGAACCCGCGCGAACCTCCAAGTGGTTGTCACCCAGTGGGCTGAAACTCAAAATCGACACGTGGCTGTCAGTCTTCACCGGAATATCGCTTTTTACGCTGAACTCCATGTCCATAAGCGAAGGGTCGGTTGGATCGATTTTTAGCTTCTCGACCCGCCCTACTTTGGGTCCCCCTTCGAACCGGACAGTAGCCCCGGGCTCCAGACCAGCAGCGTTGTGAAATTTGGCATGAAACGTCTTCGTCGAACTGGCAAACACACCGGTAAGGGAAAACACCGTCACCACCAGCAATGCGGCCGCCACGACCACAAAGAGCCCTACAAACACCTGCTCACGTCTCGCTTCCATCTCTACCTGCTCTTCCCCTGACGGCCTTCTCCCTGCTTCGAAGAAGGTTCGGTCAGCATCTGCAGATAATCTAATTCCTGGGCCACTGCGGGCTCCGGAACACGATCTAGAAATTGCCGCACCTTCGGATGCTTGCTGCTTTGCATTTCCTGAACCGTGCCCATCGCGATCAAGTCGCCCTTATTGATCAGCACCATCCGATCCGCAATTAAGTAAGCACTGGCGAGTTCGTGAGTGACCACGATGATGGTCATGTGGAACGCTTTTTTGAGCTCCAGGATCAACTGGTCGATCCCGGCAGCGATGATCGGGTCCAGTCCCGCGGATGGTTCGTCAAAAAACAGGATTTCCGGATCCATGGCCAGCGCTCGGGCTACGGCCGCCCGTTTCTTCATGCCGCCGCTTAATTGCGATGGCAAAAAGCCTTCGAAGCCGGACAATCCGACCTGGTCCAGCTTCAATCGCACCATGATTTCTACCGTGGACGGTTCCAGCTTTGTGTGCTCGATCAGCGGCAACGCCACATTTTCCCCCACCGTCATCGAGCCAAAGAGCGCGCCACCTTGGAAAGACATCCCCAGGTGAGTGCGGATTTCGTCTCGCTCCTCTTCCGAAATGGCCGCGAAGTTCTTGCCGCGAATCCAGACTTCGCCCGACGTCGGCTTTTCCAGCCCCACCAGGGTGCGCAGTAATGTGCTCTTGCCGGAACCGGATCCGCCGAGAATCACCAGCGTTTCGCCCCGCTGCACATCGAAGCTGATGCCGTGCAGAATCTCGCGTCCACCCTCATACGCAACTCGAAGGTCACGAATGGAGATCATCGGTCCCGAAAATTCCATGCCCGCCGGCGAGATGTCTTTCTTTTGCGCCATACCTCTAATCCTGTGCCATCACGAAAAACAGCATAGTAAAGATGAGGTCCACCAAAATCACAAGGAAAATCGAGACCACCACCGCTTTCGTCGTGGATCGCCCGACCTGCTCAGCACCGCCTCCAGTATTGAAGCCTTCCTGGCAACCGACCGCCGTAATAGTGATTCCGAACATAAAACTCTTGACCAGTCCGGTAAGCACGTCGCGCAGAAAAAGCGCATCCAGGGAAGCGCTGATGTAGCGCTGAAACGTGAAGTCCGCTTTCAATACCCCGAACATCGAGCCGCCAAGCACTCCCATGAAGTTTGCCCAAATCGTCAGGCACGGCAGCATTAGAATCATGGCCACAAACTTCGGCGCAACCAGGAACCCGACAGGATCGATGGCCATGGTTTCCAACGCATCGATCTCTTCGGTCACCTTCATGGTTCCTATTTCCGCCGCAAAGGCCGATCCGGAACGCCCAATCACAATCACCGCCGTGATCAACGGGCCGAGTTCCCGTGTCATGGAGATCGCCACGGCACTGGCGACGAAGCCCATTGCGCCAAATCGACGCAACTCATAGGCCGCCTGCAGCGCGAGTATCAACCCGATAAAAAACGTGATCAGCGAAAGGATCGGCAGGGCACGCACACCCGCTTCCATCGCTTGCGAAATGGCCCGTTGCACGCGAGCGGGTTTGCCCTGGAAAGGGCCTATGAAAGTGAAATAAGCGGCACGCATCGACAGGGTCGTCAATGAGCCGACATAGGCCAAGCCACCGAGCACGGTGGCCCCAATTTTTCGAGTCAGTTCCAAAGAAACCGCCGACCTGTCTGCGGAACCCCTGATTTAGTTACGACGCAACCGCTTGTTCCTCGCTATCGTATATCTCAAAAATCTTCTGCAGGCGAGACAGCTCCATCACTTCCCGGACAGACGGGCTCAACCCAAACAGGATCAAGCGGCCGCCATTATCCCGGGAAGCTTTGAGGCCCTCCACCAGCGAAGCGATCCCGGAACTATCGATATAGCGCACATTCTTCAAGTTCAGGTACACCTTCGCGGTGTGCTTTTCCTTGATTTCCACCAATAACACCTTGCGCATTGAGGGAGAATTCGCCAAGTCGATGTCCCCGGTAATATCCAAGATCACGGAGTTCTGAGTGTGTCGGGCGGCAATCTGCACGTTCTATTCTCCTTGTGACTCGTTGGCCGGCTGCGACGGAGGCACATATTTCACCAGGCGCAGTAAGTTCCGGCCGTTCTTGCGATGAAATTCCACCACGTCCATGCTCTGCTTAATGAAGTGCAGTCCCAGACCGCCAGGCCGAATCTCTTCCAGCGGCCGGCCGCGAAGCTTTTTGGGGTCCACTGCCAAACCGCAATCGCACAGCACAATCTCCAGCCCGCGGGACGTCTTCTTTTCAGCATTCCCTGCCAAGCGGCGGCAGGTAATCTCTATTGGCAGTCCCGGTTTGCCTTTGTACGCGTGACGAATCACGTTAGCCAATGCCTCGTCGACTGAGCGCACAATGGCGCGCGAATCGGGTTCCGGGAAATGCACGATCTCGGCAGCTCTTTGCAAAGTAGCGCGGACCAGGCACAGCGACTCCGGGTTGCTCTCCAGCTGAAGGCGCAGCAACAGCTCGGCCTGTTGCTTTAGGCCGTGAGGCTTGGGCTTCTGCTTCAATTTCGGGACACGCACCTGACCGTATTTCTCCGGTTGCGTTGGGATAATACCGAAAGGCAGGACAAAAGCAAACTCCCCGAACGGCTAGGAAGCTACGAGACCGATCGGGCTGTGCTCGGCAAGTTACTGAAGCGCCGAATATAACGCCTGCTTCCAGCGCGCGTTGTCGATGCTCCATACGATGGTGGCTTTATGATCCGCCGCGATCGTCGCCGACCAAACTTCGCGATTGCGTTCGTCGCTGGCTACGTTGAGGCAGTCCACAACCGTTATTCCCCTTGTAAGTTCACTCTCGGTTTCTACGTCCACGAAGTGGTCCGATTTCGCCGTCACGATGCTCGGGTCCATCGCAACGGCCATCGCGACCGGGTCGGGCAACGCAATACCGTGTTCCCCAGTTTGCCGCAGGATAGCTTCCTGCGCGTAGCTGTTGCACTCGATGGCAAACTCCGCAATCGGATTTTTGAAGCCCAGAACCTGACGTATGTCCCCGGCGCTCAGGATGGCCTCGCCGCGGCAGAGGTGCCAGCCCACCATTTCCACTGGCAGCCCGCTGCGGAATACGATACGGGCTGCGTCCGGGTCGCACCAAATGTTGTATTCGGCGGCAGGTGTTACATTCCCTTCGCAACACGGATTGCCTCCCATGACCACGCAGCGGCTAACGTTCGCGGCAATCCCGGGCCTTTTCTGCACCGCGAGCGCGATATTCGTAAGCGGGCCGAGGGTGACGAGAACGATTCCAGGATGCGTTTCGATGGTTTCTATGATCGCCTCGACGCCTTCGCGCTTTTCGGCCAGGCGCTTGGCGGCTGGATAGTGATGATCGCCGAGGCCGTCTTTTCCATGGAACCACTCGGCGCCACAATGGCTGCGCTCCAGCGGCTTTTCCGCGCCGGCGAAAATCGCAACGCCAGAACCGCAAAGCTCAGCCGTGTAAAGTGCGTTGCGCGTAGCCTGCGCAACCGGAACATTGCCGGCCACTGTGGTGATCGCGCTTACTTCAATTTTCGGATTGCGCAGCGCCATGATGAGGGCGACCGCATCGTCGGACGCTGTATCGGTGTCGATCAGAAAAGGGGTAGGTTTCACGCGCGCTAGAATAGCAGATCAGAACCGGCTCACCCGCTTGCGGCCACCGGCCCTGCGATTCCGTTTCTAGAGCAATGAACCGATGGTTTTGTGCAGCGAGCGCAGGAAGGACGTTGAAACTCTCGAGCAATACGGCAGAATTTCCGTCTGCATCTTCGCGGAATCGCCCAAAAGCCACGCGACGCAACCTAACGAAATCGCGCAGAGCACTAGACCCAGAAACCCACAAATGACACGAACAAAGAAGCCGATCGGATGCGTTAACCCGACTTGCATGGCCAACAAAAACAGAATGGTGCCGGCCAGTCCGGCGGACAGCGCCGCTTTGTAGCACAATTCCTTAGAGAATTGATTGCGCCACCACCCGTCCAAAAAGCTTGTCCAATCTTGTATCAGTTCCTCTAGCACACAAGTCCAATGCTGGTACAGCCTGGATCGGGAGTCAGTCATGCAGGCCGTCTGATCCTCTACACCAGAACGGACGATGTTCGCGCCCGCCGCCGGAAAATGATCGGGTTCCACTTTTAGAATCATCTCTTTGAAAATGTCTACGTCCCATCGCCCTTCCAGGCGAACACGGACGGCATCGCTCGATTCATTGAGCATGCGTCCCCGCAATGGGACGCGCGATTCCCCAGAGTCGATCTCCAAAACCACGGGGTGACCTAGCCAAGCCGAGTATTTAGAACGCATAGAGTATCGTACTCGCCCACTTTGAATCACAGATAGCGTAAGCATGCCTTGCACTGAGCCCGGCCGCAATAACGGGATTCCTGTACTCCGGATTTGCACCATGCTTCAGCACCACACACCTGTGTTTTGCCTGTGATGTCCCGCCCTTGCCAACTCGACGGGCAGGTTGTCATCCTGACGAGAATGTTTTGTTTGTCACCCAATGCGTGAGCTTGTCATCCTCCGGAAGCGCTTTTTGCGACGAAGGATCTCAAATGTTCGAACCGAAAAACAGTATCGACCAGGATCTGGCTGTTGGTCTGTCAGAGTTCACTTGAGCTTGCTATCTGGAAACAGCGCGCGTCTGTCACACGGGTGCTCCAGATTTTCACCAGGACAAATCTTCCACAGCCAATCGTAGTATTCACCTCAAGGTAAGTGATTTGTGACTATAATGAGCGAGCCACATGTCCACAATCTACGGGACTCACACAACTGTTTTGCTTTTTCGTAGCCGCTAGCGAGGTTTATGCCCAATTTAGGCGGAAGACTTACTGTAATAGTCTCTGGGACTGCGTTCCGGTGTTCCAAGGTACAGGCATGCTAGATCCGGCTGACCTTTATTTGGATTTAATGAAGAGAACGTTGACGTATCTCGTCTATGGACAAGAGCATTTCGTACCCGCTCAAAGGCCGCAGAGTTTTATTAAAGCCAAGATTTACGATGCCCTTCGTCGTCGCAATGTGACACCTATGCGTCCGTTCCCTATCGATAGGGAAACTCGTATCCAAGGGCGAGACTGGCCACCAACAGCGTATACGATGGTAGGCCTGAAGCGCCTAGATAACTTGCAACTGTGTGCCACTGACGTCATTCGGAACTCAGTTCCAGGAGATTTCATCGAAGCAGGCACTTGGCGTGGTGGGGCGGCAATTTTTCTTCGCGCGATCCTAAAAGCATACGGAATCCAGGACCGATTATTGTACGTGGCAGATTCGTTCGAGGGGCTGCCTCCAGCAGATCCCGAGCGTTATCCCGTAGACGCGTCTTTTGAAATCTCCGACCGGCTTGCAGTTTCTCTCGAACAGGTGAAGCTGAATTTCACCCGCTTTGGACTGTTGGACGACCAAGTGCGCTTCATGAAGGGATGGTTCAAAGACACTCTTCCCACTTTGACTGACCAAAGATTCTCTCTCATCCGATTGGACGGAGATATGTATGAATCCACAACGGATTCCCTTCGCAACTTGTATCCCAGACTTTCCCCCGGCGGGTACATCGTTATCGACGACTATGGCGGAGTCCCGTCCTGCCGCGAAGCGGTTCAGGATTTTCGCGACATAAACCAAATCACGGAGCCAATCCAGGAGATCGATTGGACGGGGGTGTATTGGCAGAAGAAGCGGGAGCAGTAGGTGCTGCTACTCTTTCATTGTCTGCCGCCTTTGAACAAGACGGAACTGATTTGGTTCTCGGCGGGATTCTTCGCGCGCAACTGAATCTTGCTTCTTATTGTTTCTGGACGCGGCCTGAGCCTGCAGTTTTTAGTCAAGGTTCGGTGCGTCGCTGCGACCAAAGATCTCAACTGCACCAACTGCAAAACGGAATCAATCAGGCTCAGTTCCGATTCACTGATCTGCTGGGAAGCTATGAGGGGCTGGACCGAGAAAATCTGGAGCCGAGGGAGAGAGTTGAACTCTCGACCTGCCGATTACGAATCGGCTGCTCTACCACTGAGCTACCTCGGCCCTGATTTCACGATAGCATCGCCAGAAAATCGCTGTCAATTGAACGCGACGCCCTCGGTTCCATGTGCAACGCAAAATTCCCAGGCACTCTCAGGCTTAGCGTGAAAACGGATACATCGCCCACGCGATCCCGATGCCCACCAACAGAAACAGGAAGAAGGTCCACAGGATGTACTTGACGCGCTCCCGCGGGTTACGGCGGCCCAGAAAACCAAAAGCGATCGAAATCACGGCAGCAAAGAACAAAAACGCTTGCAGGTGCGTTAAGTTCAACGGACTCTTGTCCATCATGCCTTGCGGCCTCGCGCGGCTTCGTAGGCATGCAACGCGGCCAGCAAATTCAAGACGCCAGCCGTGGCCAGGAACCGCGTCCCGTAATCGCCTCCCGCATGGGACACATCAATCCCACCGCGTTCCACGGAGCGTGCCAGAAAATAGAAACTTCCGGCGCCCAGGTCTGCAACGTAGCCCAAGGTATCGAACGCATCGTTCCCACTGGACGTAAACAGATTGCCGCGCATCAACGCGCCCGCAAGAACCAGCAGGCCCACCGCAAGAAAAATGGCCACTGCGCGGCCCCACATGCGTTGCAGTGCGTGTCCCAATCCGGGGAGCAGCCATCCGGCCACGGCCACCATCCAGGCCTTGGCTTCCGAGGGCGTACGAACGAGACTCGCTTGCGCAGGGATTGGCTCTGGCTCGGGAGTGCGCTCGGGCTGCGGCGCTTCATTGTTTTCTAGATTCATCGATGGCTACAGGAATTCTACGCGAGCAACGGCAAAATCTCCGTTTGCACCGCTCCGGTGACGCGCGCTTCCTTCTCATCCACGTATACATCCACTTCGGTGCGCATGCCAAATTCGGACAGGTAGATCCCGGGCTCGACAGAATTGCAGGTGTGCGGAATCAGGTGGCGTACATCGTGGGTTTCCAAGCCATCCATGTTGACGCCGTTGCCGTGCACGGATGTTCCGATGTTGTGTCCTGTCCGATGGAAGAAATATTTTCCGTACCCGGCTTTCTCCACCACGCTGCGCGCGGCTTTGTCCACCTGCCATCCTTGCAAAGACTTGCCTTTCTTAATCGAATTGCAGATTAAATCCACCGCGCGGTCCCGCGCTTCCCGCAACACGCGAAACACTTTGGCATACTTCTCCGGGACGGAAGATCCCAGGTACCCCATCCAGGTGATGTCGTAATACACGCTGCCCGGGGTTTTTAGTTTTCCCCAAACATCCAGCAGAAGCAGATCCCCTTCGCGTATTGGCGAAGATTTCTCGCGCGTGGGGCCGTAGTGCGGGTCACTCGCGTTCTGATTTACCGCGACATCTGGACCTTCTTCCGTGGTAATTCCTGCTTCCTCGAACTTCTGAACGATGAATTGCTGAAGGTCGTATTCGGTAACCGGCTTTCTAGCTTTTACGCATCCCGCCGCATACTCAAACGCCTCCCGCACAATGCTGTCGATGGCACGGCCAGCGGTCAGATGAGACTCCAGCTGAGCCTGGCTCCAGCTAGCTTCGTATTTCTGTACCAGATCGGCAGAAGTAGCCACCTTCGGCCCTAGACTGCGTACCAGTTCGACCGTGCCTGCATCCACCATGGCAACGTAAGGAATGGAATTCTTGGGTGAATATTGCATGGCCACGCTCTTGGCATGCCCGAGCGTCTTTTTCAGGTTGCCCCGCAATTCCTCTTGTCCGGCGTAATACAGCGTCTGCCCCGGCAGATCGGCCAGTGCCCCTGCTTCAATTTTATGTACCAATTTTTTGGGCGTACCTTTCACGGGAACAAAATAGAACCAGCGCCGCGTGCGCATCCCGGGCGGCAGTTCCAGGATCCTTTGGGCAATGGGATCGCGGCCGCGAAAATCATAGAACAGCCAACCGTCCAGCTTGGCGGTGCGTAGGTCCTTCTGCATTTCGGTGACGTCGACCTTCATGGGGACGATTCCTTCCCCCGCCTCTTTGTAGTTCAATCACGCTTCGGTTCGAAGCAGGCTTTCGATTTGCTGCTGAGTTACCCCGAAAATCTCAACACGTTTGGTGCGGCTTTGCTCGCCGCTCCGGATTCTAACAGCCGATTTGGAGGTTTTCAAAAGCGCCGCCAGAAATTCAACCAGGGCTTCGTTGGCGCGATTCTCGATCGCAGGCGCACACAGCCGAATCTTCATCGCCCCTTCGATCACTCCCGCAACTTCATCGCGGCTGGCGCGCGGCTGGACACGAACTGGAAATGAAACTGTTCCGCGCATTGGATCAACCGCGATATCCAGAAGACTCACAATCACCAGGCTCTTTCATACTGAACCGGCGGCTTAATTTTGACGCCAAGCTCGCTTGCTGCGCGCCTCGGCCAATAAGGATCACGCAGCAGTTCGCGCGCTAGAATCACCACATCCGCTTGTCCGCTGGACAGAATCGTTTCCGCCTGCACCGCGTCGGTAATCATTCCGACGGCCCCCGTCGCGATCCCAGCTTCCCGCCGAATTGCTTCAGCAAATTTCACCTGGTACCCCGGACCGAACGGGATTTTCGCTGTCGCGACCAGCCCGCCGCTGGAAACATCTATGAGATCCACGCCGATACCTTTCAGACGACGCGCTAGCTCGGTGCTTTGTGCCAGGTCCCAGCCATTCTCAACCCAATCGGAAGCGGAGATGCGCACGAAGAGTGGCAATTCCGCCGGCCAGACTTCGCGCACCCTCGCGGCTACGCACAAAAGGAGCCGAATCCGGTTTTCGAAGCGCCCGCCAAAGTCGTCGCTACGCTGATTACTGAGCGGAGAAAGAAATTCATGCAGAAGGTAGCCGTGCGCGGCGTGAAGCTCGACTACCTGGAACCCGGCTTGCAGCGCACGACGCGCGGCGGCCACGAAATCAGACTCGATTTGGTTGATTGCCGCGTTCTTCAGTTCATGGGGTACCGTGTAGCCGGTGCTGAACGGAATGGCGCTCGGGGCCACGGGAATCCAGCCGCCGCCTTCCACAGAAATGGGTGCACCGCCCAACCACGGTATGCCAGTACTTGCTTTTCGCCCCGCGTGCGCAAGCTGAATTCCAGGAACGGCTCCTTGTTCGCGTATGAACTCGACAATAGGGCGCCACGAGTCCACGTGCGCATCCAGGTAAATGCCCGTGTCCGCGGGAGAAATGCGGCCAATGGTGCTGACCGCCGTAGCCTCGGTGAAAACAAGCCCGGCCCCGCCAACTGCTCGGCTACCCAGGTGGACCATGTGCCAATTCGTGGGATGGCCGTCGTGTGCCGAGTATTCGCACATCGGTGAAACCATAATGCGATTTTTCAATTGGATATCACGGAAACTCACGGGCGTAAACAGTTTCATAGGTGCGCTCGCCGGCTCACTTTCCTCGTTTAGTTCAACTGATTCGATTCAGTGCCGTGGCAATCGGGTACCGAATAGCGCCGTGCCCACGCGCACTTCGGTCGCGCCTTCCTGAATGGCGGCCTCGAAATCGTGAGACATGCCCATCGAAAGAACGGACAATTTCTTCTTCAGTCTCGTTTCCAGCTCATCGCGCAGACTCCGCAATTGCCCGAAGTACGGCCGTACCTGCTCCGGGTTTTCGAGATAAGGCGGGATGCACATCAACCCCGCGAGATCGACGTGCGCAAGGGGCATAATCAGTTCCGCGAGTTTAGGAAGCTCCGCCGGCAAAATACCGCTTTTGCTGGCTTCGTCTCCCAGCTGAACTTCAATCAGGATGCGCTTGCGTTTGCCATCAGCCGAAGCAACCCAAGCGCGGTCCAGCCTCTCCGCCAAAGCCAAGTCATCGACTGCGTCGATCGTCGTGAACAAATTTGCGGCCTTCGCGGCTTTGTTGCTTTGCAGGTGGCCGACGAGGTGCCATGTCGCGTTGAGGTCGCCAAGTTCCCCGCGCTTCCCTTCCCACTCCTGAACACGATTCTCGCCGAAGTGCCTCAATCCCGCTTCGAAAGCTTCCCTGATCACCGCGGCCGGGTGCGTCTTGGAAACCCCAACGAGAGTAATCTCCGCGGCGTCCCGACCAGCTCGATGGGCCGCGTTTGCGATTTGCTCGCGAACCCTCCGCAGATTGTCAGCGACAGTAGCTTGCGTCATTTACCAAAAATCGTACCATGCCGGAGTGTCAGCCCATGGAAACTATGAAATCTAGATCGACTACTTTCGTTGCAGTGCGTTCCTTCTCCGGTTACACTGGCTTGCACGCGTGGATTCCCCACCACCGTACGAATTCCAATGACCAAACGCGGATTACTAATCGCCATCGAAGGCATCGATGGAAGCGGTAAACACACGCAGGCCAAACTTCTTGAACACTCGTTGGCAGCCAAGGGCCATGCCGTTTTCGCCACCGGTTTTCCTCAATATGATTCATGGTTCGGCAACATGGTGGGCAAGTTCCTGAACGGCGACTATGGTCCCCTGGAAGCCGTCGACCCGCATTTCTCTGCCCTGCTCTACGCCGGCGACCGTTTTGAGGCCAAACCTCGAATCGAGTGCAAGTTGAACGAGGGCAAGATCGTGCTGGTAGACCGCTACGTGGGCTCCAACCTGGCGCATCAAGTTGCCCGCGCCGACCCAGAGAAGCGTTCCGAATTTCTGCGGTGGATCGAACACCTGGAGTATTCCATCTATGGGCTGCCTCATGAGGATTTGATTCTGTACTTACGGGTTCCTCCCAGTCAGGCGCAGAAACTCGTGGCACAGAAAACCGAACGGCAATACACCCAAGCAACTCACGACATTCAGGAAAAGAGCCTCAGGCATTTAGAGGACGCCGCAGAAATGTATGACATGTTGTCGCGGAGCCGGCCTTGGGCCACGATTCAGTGTTATGACGCGCAAAGTAGTGCGCTGCGGCTGCCGGAGGACATAGCCGGCGAGGTGCTCTCGGCGGTGCTGCCTTTGTCGGAATCGCTTATCAGGTAATGGATCATCGTCGCACGCGGCGTAACCCGCGTCTACAGATGAGGTAGAAGATGGGATTCTCGGAGTTCCTCGGCAACAGCAAGATAGTTGCGGCTTTGCGCGGCGCATTGCGCTCCGGCAGGGTGCCGCACGCGTTGCTGTTTACCGGACCGCGAGGCGTGGGCAAGTTCACGCTCGCTCGCATGTTCGCTCAGGCCGCGAACTGCGAGCGAATGACTGACGATTTCTGCGGGAAATGCGCAACCTGCCTGCAGATTTCCCAACTCGCTGATCCACAAAAGTTGATCGAACAGGGCTTGGCCGAACGCGGGGAAAGTGCCGATGCCGCCGCGGTTGAACGAATCCCGCTCATTCTGCAAAGCCATCCGGACGTGTGGGCCGTTGTGCCAGACCCGGTGCGCCTGAAGAGCCCGGTGGCACGTCCCATGCTCCGTATCGGGCAATTGCGGGCCATTCGTCGTGCAGCCTATTTCCAGCCGACCGGACGGCGGCGGATATTTATTTTGGACGGCGCGGAAACTATGCGTTCGGACGTGGCAAATGTATTTTTGAAAATCCTGGAGGAGCCGCCCGGGTCCGCAACCCTGATTCTCACCGCGCCTTCGCCCTTTACTCTATTGCCCACGATTTTGTCGCGCTGCATGCAATTCCGTTTCGCTCCCTTGCCGCTCCCAGAGGTCGAGAAGATTTTGAGCCAGCATTCCGGGTTGAAGGCCGCGGAGCTCAAGCTTGCGGCGCAGCTTTCAGAAGGCAGCCCCGGCCTGGCGATGGAATTGGATCTCGAAAATGCGGTGGAGAAGCGCAAGACGGCTCTTCGGATTCTGGAACGCACCGCACGAGGACAAGGTTTCGCGCAGCTCTTTGCCGATACCGCGGCGCTAGCCAAGGATCGTGAATCTTCCTTCGAGGAACTCGTTGGCGTGTTCTATGGACTGCTTTCCGATTTGTTGGAACTGAACGCAGGCATTCCTGCGCCAATGCTGCGGAATCCACATTTGCATAAAGAATTACGAGCGCTGGCGCAAGCGGTGAATGCGGATTGGATCCGTCGCGCAATCGCGGAAATGGACGAATTGGCTCGAGGAGTGCGTCGTAACTTGAATCGCCAACTCGGACTCGATTCGTTCGCGGCCACTTTGAGTCCGGACGCAGTTGTCATCGTCCGGAGATAACTTTTCACTGCCCTACAGCAATTCAGTACGTCATAATATTAGAAACCCTAAGCTCGGCCCACGCATCATAAAGGACAGAAACACCTTTTCAACCCAAGTAAGGAGCAGTTATGGTGAATCGCCGCATGTTCCGTCCCAGCTTCGCGGACTCGAAGGAGCCACCCGCCCCTCGTCCTCAACACAATAATGGTGGGCCCCTGCCGAGTAAGAAACCTGCGCCCCCGGAAGTCACCCACGCCGAAAACTTCTATTGGGTGAAGCAGATGCAGAGCCGGACCACTATGTCCGTGGTGCTCGATTCAGGCGAAACTCTGCGTGGAATCATCGAGTGGTACGACCGCGACTGCATCAAGTTGACCCGGGACGGCGCTCCCAACTTGATGGTCTTCAAACGGCATATCCGTTACGTCCATAAAGAGGACGAAGACGGCAAGGGCGACGAGTAAGCCTCTACGGCTTGAAACTTTGTCCGGAAGCGGCAGAAAAGGTGAGTAGTGCCTTGGCCGCGAGCGAACCGGTTTCGTTGAAAATCTCACATTCTGTAACGATAAAATTGCGCCCGCCCCGTAGCACCCGCGCGTCAGCTTTGATCGTGCCTCCCGGTACTGGCTCCAGGTAGTTGATTTTGAGCTCCAGCGTAGCCAGTTCCACTCCTCTGGGTACAACCGTGTAAGCGGCAATGGCCGCGGCGGTGTCTGCCAGGGCGGCCAGAATTCCACCATGAACGACTCCGTGGATTTGTTTATGGCTGGGCCGCACTTTCAGGCTAAAGATAGCGCGCCCGTCATGAACGCTGTCCACGTCGAAACCCAGCAACTCCGAAGACTGGCTCTCCTTCATCCTCTGGCGCACCATCTCGGTAACCCGCTTCTCTTCCTCGGTCAGTTTCCGTGCCATCGAACTTGTGCTCCTTCAATAGGCGGCCAAGCCGCCATCTACTGGGATCGCTGTACCGGTCATCCACGAAGATTCGTCGGAAGCCAAAAACACGGCCAATTCCGCGACATCCTCGGGCCTGCCGAATCGGCCGAGAGGAAGCGTGGAGATTCGAGCATCGCGAGCCCGCCTGCCGGATTCGCCTTCTCCAAACAGGTCTTTTACCAGCTCCGTCTCCACGATGGCCGGGCAAACGCAATTGACACGCACCTTTTCGTGCGCATGGTCAAGGGCCATCGCTTTCGTGAGTAGCGTCACACCGCCTTTGGAAGCGCAGTAAGCCGCGCGATCCTTCATGGCGATTAGACCTAGCACTGAGCCCACATTCACAATCGAGCCCCCGCCGGCGCGGCGAAACGCAGGCAGAACGGCGCGGCACATCAGGAATGGGCCTTTCAGGTTGGTCGCGATAACACGATCCCACTCTTCCTCGGTGACACTCTCCACCGTAGAGACACTCAAAGCGCCGGCATTGTTTACAAGAATGTGAATGGCCCCGAATCGCTTTTCGACGTGTTCCACCGCGCGCTGAGGGTCCCCGGGGGTTGTGACGTCGCAAACCACTGCGGCTCCACC
>Ga0335076_10001367_pt1 | contig 23573 bp, 18 predicted proteins | sample Lox_Sample_25_FD_206717 | JGI IMG/M metagenome (GOLD analysis project Ga0335076, IMG submission 206717) | Soil microbial communities from Loxahatchee National Wildlife Refuge, Florida, United States - Lox_Sample_2.5 | ecosystem: Environmental > Terrestrial > Soil > Wetlands | place: USA... | reverse complement strand
AAGGCCTCGGTCGCGTCTACCTCGAACATCTGCAAAAAGTCTTCGGGATCATGCAGCCCTATCACAAGCAGCTCATGTTTTGGGGCGACATCGCCGTCAAATATCCAGAGCTGCTTAGCATCCTTCCCAAAGAGATGATCGCGGTGCCATGGGATTACGATCCAAAGCCGAGCTACGAGAACATCATCACTCCTTATACAAACGCAGGCTTGCGCGTAGTCGTGGCCCCGGGAGTGAACAACTGGGGCGTGGTCTGGCCTAATTTTGAAGCTGCCTTCGTCAACATCCGCAACTTCACTCGTGACGGCCAGAGCCATCACGGTTTTGGTCAGCTCAACACCATCTGGCACGACGACGGGGAAACACTCACCGATATGGCGTGGCCCGGCCTCATCTTCGGTGCGGCGGCAAGCTGGCAGTCGGGCGAGTCAAACATCGAGGACTTCAAGAAGAGTTTCGACTGGGCCTTCTATCGCAACGAAGACTCGACCTTCGAAGAAGCGATTGAGAATCTGGACCGCTCGCATGCCCTTTTGACCGGGCAGAAGGTCGGCAATGCGAGCAATGAACTGTTCTGGTCGGATCCGTTTAGTAGCGAAGGAGCAGCCATGGAAGCCAGAGCCCTGCCTGCGACCCATGATCTGCGGCTGGCTGCAGAGAGCGCGATCGAGTCACTGCACCACAATCGGGAGAAGGCGGAACTTCATCGCGAAACCCTCGACGACGTGGCCTTTGCCGCCTGGCGGCTCGACACACTCGGTCTGAAAATCCAGTTCACATCCGAGATCGACCACTTTTATTGGGACGCCTATCAGAATCAGACCGACCCAAAACGAGTCGAAGGTGATCTCGACCTAATCATTGGCATTAATGGTCGTCTCGAGAGCCTTCGGGATTCCATCACCGAACTTCGCAAAATGTACATTGAGGCATGGAAGCAGGAAAACCGCCCTTACTGGCTGGACAATGTGCTGGTGCGCTACGACAATTTGGCGTCGGAGGTTCAAGCCAAGATTGTTGCCGTGCAGGAAGCCGGCCGTCAATACGACAATACAAAGACCCTTCCTCTGCCGGAGCAATTTGGCTTTTTCCTCAGGCCCTGAGCCCTGGCGCGTAGCCCGAAAAACATGTTTTCCTCTCGCACAAGCTGGCGTCTCGCCGTCAACGATCTAACTCGCGTCCTGCGCGCCGCGCGCGTTTCAGGACAGGAGATCCTTGATCTGACCGTCTCCAATCCGACCGAAACAGGTATCAGTCCGGATCCTGACATTGTTCTCGGGGTTCTCGCCAATCCGGATGCGCTCCGATACGACCCTCAACCTCGCGGCCTGCTCGAGGCGCGCAATGCCGTTTGTTATTACTATCGCGAGTCGCACCGCGTCTTTGACCTGCATCCCGATCAGCTGATTCTGACCACGGGCACCAGCGAAGCCTACTCTTACGTCTTTCGCGTTCTCTGCAATCCCGCCGACGAAATTCTGGTCCCCAAACCAAGCTATCCGCTTTTTGAATTCCTTGCCGATCTCGCCGATGTCAAGCTGGTGCCTTATCCGCTGATCTACGATCACGGCTGGCAAATCGATTTCGATTCGCTCTATAAAGCCGCCGGGCCCCGGTCGCGCGCGGTAATCCTCGTACATCCCAACAATCCAACCGGCTCCTATGTTTCCGAGCAGGAAACCGCCGCGCTCAATCATTTCTGTAGCGATTATGGCCTGGCCCTCATTGTCGATGAAGTCTTTCTCGACTATGCCCATGACGGCGAGCCGCGTCCGAGTTTTGCGGCTAATACCGATGCCCTAACGTTCACGCTCAGCGGAATTTCCAAGATTTCCGTTTTGCCCCAGATGAAGTTTGCCTGGGTGGCTACGAGCGGCCCAAAAGAATCCGTGACGGAAGCGGGCACCCGGCTTGAAGTGATTGCCGACACTTATCTCTCGATGAACGCCCCCATCCAGCTTGCCGCGCCGACTTTTCTCGAACAGCACAAAGCCGTCCAGCCGATCCTCCTCGACCGGTTACGCTCAAATCTTTCCGACCTTGATCGTCAGCTTGCCGCCCATCCCTCATGCCAACGATTGCAAACCGAGGGTGGGTGGTACGCGGTTCTCCGCGTGCCAGCTGTTGGAACCGACGAGGATCTGGCGGTCCAGCTGGTGCGACATGCTCAGGTGAGCGTGCATCCAGGCCACTTTTATGACTTCGCGAGAGAGGGGTATCTGGTGCTGAGTTTAATCACTCGGCCGGAGATCTTTCATGACGGCATCTCGCGTCTGCTTAAGTTTGTCAGTAAATAACGCCTCAATGCGCGTGGTATTCTTTCGTGTTTTCCGCCAGGAGATTGAATGTCGATTACTCGCCGAAGCTTCATCGAGACCGCGGTTGCAAGCACGTTAGCGGCCGGGCTCAACGCATCCGCTGAACCTGCAAGGACTCAATGTGCCCAAAGCACCACCCAATCTGCTGGAGCGCCGGGACGTCTCCCCATCATCATCTCTGCGAAGAACGGCTTTAACTATCTCGACGATGGTTACGCATTCCTTAGAGATGGCGGCGACACCCTCGATGCTGCCATTCGCGTGGTCAAAGGTCCTGAGGACGACCCTAACGACGACACCGTTGGTCTGGGCGGATTGCCGAACGAAGAAGGTGTCGTGGAACTCGATGCCTGTTGCATGCATGGACCCACGCGCCGCGCTGGATCGGTTGGAGGCGTTCGCAATATCAAGAATGTCTCCATGGTATCGAAGGCGGTGTTCGAGCACACCGGCCACGTCATGCTTGTGGGCGAGGGAGCTGAGCGCTTTGCTGTCGCTCTGGGTTTTCCCCGCGAAAACTTGCTGACCGAACGCTCACGAAAAATCTGGCTGCTTTGGAAAGAAAATCACTCCACAGATGACTGGTGGGGGCCGGGCATTTCCGACCCCAACTGGAAGCCCCCCGCGGTCGCACCTCAGGCAGAATTATGGCAGCGACGAATCAACCGGCTCGAAGCGAAAGCGGCGCAACTCGACATCGAGCCAGAATTTCGAATGGCCGCTATAAGAAAAGTTCTCTTCCCGCCCACCGGTACCATTCATTGCTCCGCTCTTAACGAAAAGGGCGAAATGTCGGGCATTACAACCACCAGCGGTCTCGCCTACAAACTTCCGGGCCGTTGCGGCGATTCACCAATCATCGGAGCTGGTTGCTACACCGATCAGGATGTTGGTTCTGCGGGCGCGACCGGCAGTGGCGAGGAGAACATCAAGGTCGCCGGCGCCCACACCATCGTTGAGAACATGCGCCGGGGGATGTCTCCGCAGGAGGCCGGCTTCGACGCTCTGAAGCGAATCATCCGCAATTACAACAGCGACATGAACAAATTGCAGTTCATGGACATGAGCTATTACATCCTGCGCAAAGATGGCGTCTATGCCGGGGTTTCGCTCTGGGAGGGGTATTCGAAGGACAACATCCACAAGATCGCCGTTCATGACGGCACGCGCCGATTAGAGCCTACCGTCGCGCTTTATAAGGGCTATTCGCAGGATTTTCCGCCATTCCCGGTTCCCATGCCGAAGGAACTTATCAAGCATTGAATACGCGAAACAGAGTATTGACGGCCGACACATGAAATCGCCTGCAGCCGTCGGACCCTGCACGAGCGATGTCTTTTCGTCATTCCAATCAGGTGTACAATTGAAGTTGTCAGGACCTAGCTTCACGGGATCTGCTTCCCGCGTTCGAGGCTCGCATGAACGTTCATATCAGTTACAAGGTCCAGAAAACTCCCGCCATTGAAAAAGAGATAAGCCACCAGGTTGAGAAGATCCAAAAGCGGCTGCAGGTGTTTCGGTCCGAGCTTGTGCACCTGAAAGCGGCACTGGAAGAAAACTCGCCGCGCGAGGGGATCCACATTTCTTTGAATTTGCGCTTGCCTTCCGGTCAGTTGGCCGTCGAGAAGAATGCCTCAAGTGTAACCACCGCAGTTAAGACGGCCTTCGATGATCTCGTCCAGCAGATTAACCGGCACAAGGAAACGCTACGTTCTAGTCATCGCTGGCGCCGATGGCGGGCAAGTGGTAAAAGCGCGAGGGGCGTGCCGTTCGAAAACACCGTTGCCGCTGTGAAGCCGCCGGTCATTTCAGCCGATGACATTGGCTCCTACGTCGACGCCAATCTGGGTCGTCTCGAGCGTTTTGTAGATCGTGAACTGTATTTCCGGCAGGCGGAAGACGACGGTCTTCGCGATGGAGAGTTGTCGACAACCGACGTCGTAAATGAGGTAATCGCGCGGGCGCTTGAGGATCACGATCGTCCCGAGAAAATGGCACTTGAACCCTGGCTTTATCGGCTGGCCCTCGAATCCATTGAACAAATGAAGGCTCGCCTTCAGGAACTGGAGTCGCCGGTTCACCTCGAAGACAGCCGCCGCCGGCAAAACGTCCAGGCCTCCGATGAAGCTGCCCTCCAGTTCCATCAGGCCGACGAAGGCTGGACGCGAGAAAGCGTGATTGCCGATCGCCGCGTCTCCAGCCCCGAGCAAACCGCGTATTCGGATGAAATGATCGCGCTCGTTCAGGGTGCCTTACGCGGCGTCACCCGCACCGATCGCGAAGCGTTTCTGCTTTATGGCATCGAGGGATTTTCGCTAAATGAGATTGCCTCCATTACTGGCCGTCATACCGAGGCGGTGCGCGAATCGGTGGAGCGCGCTCGCGATTGTGTTCGCAAGGCTCCCACGGTAGCACGGGAGTTCCACAAGGACCTCTTCGTCAGGGCTCGAACCTCAGCTTCCAAATAAGAAGGAGAATCGATGATGACACGGAATGAAGTCCGTGAGCTCGCTGCTTTTCAGCTGAATGACAACAATGGCGCCACCGCGCTGAGCTTTTATTTCCAGCCCGAACCTCCCCAAGACCGGTCCCATCGCAACGAAGCTATTGCGGCCAAGGACGTGGTCAAGCAGGTGCTGAAAGGCTCGGCGGCGAAGGGAAAGAACGGTTCGCTGCATGCCGACCTTGACCGCGCGCTTGAAGTTGTTTCGAATCTCCGCAGTCAGGCCCGTGGCAAAGCCATATTCGCCTGCTCCGCCAAAAATGTTTGGCGCGAGTTCGATTTGCCTTCCCAACCTGGTGGCACCAGGATTTATCTCCAATCACGATTCCAACTGAAACCATTGGCGGCTCTGCTTGGAGCGCAACCCGCTCTTTGCGTAGCCGTGGTTGACCGTCAGCGCGCGCGATTTTTTGAGTTACGTCTCGACGAACTCGAAGAGAAGCCGGCCATCGTGCATCTGCTTTCACGCACTGCCACTAGCTATGGTTATAACGGGTATGAGGCTGGACATGCCGAGCGCCGTGTCGCCGAAGAGGCCTTGCAGCATTTCAAAGCGGTTGCCGAACGGCTCCGCGTCGATTTCGAAAAAGGCGTGTGGGATCGTCTCGTGTTTGCCTGTAACGACGTGAACTGGGCCGAACTCGAGAGCCACCTCCACCCCTACACCAAACAGCGCGTGATCGGCCGGTTCTCGACTGACGTGGCCAGTGCTTCAAACGAAGAGATTCGCGACCGCGCGAACGCGTTGCTGAGAGAGTGGATCGCCGACCGCGGAACCTCGAAAGTAGCGCAGGCGATTGATTTCGCCAAAGCGAATGGCCGCGGAGTGACCGGATTACGCAGGGTGCTCCGGGCTCTCGAGTCCGGCGAAGTACAGAGTCTCTTTATGAACGAGAGTTTTTCTGCGCGGGCCGTCGAGTGCCCGCATTGCGGTCATCTTGACGCCCATCTCGTCCCGCTCTGTGTTGCCTGCGGACACGGGACGCACGAGTTGGATGACGTTTGCGATGCCATGATTCCTCTCGCCATTCGCCGCGACATTGAACTGTTCTGTCTTAAGAATAACGGAGCACTTGATAACGCTGGAAACATAGCCGCATTGCTGCGCTTCCGCTCCGACCAGGGCAGCGTAGGAAAGATTGCGACGGCATCATAAAATTCGGGATCTAGAAGTCCGATTGCAGAAGCGAGAGCGAACCGCTTCGAGTTTTGTGATTTCGAAGCTCGTAGCGCTCTTCCAATCTGACTTCTTAATTCTGCAATGCCTTCTTCTACAATGCCTGCATGATTCACAAAATCCTTCCCGTCGGACCCCTGCAATGCAACTGTTCCATCATCGGTGACGAGACGACCCGTGAGGCCATGGTTATCGATCCCGGCGATGACATCGAGGACATCCTGAGGATCATCAACGAGAACAATCTTCGGGTGAAACAGATCGTCATCACGCATGCTCATATCGATCATGTTGGCGGAGCGATGAAGCTGCGCGCGCAAACCGGCGCGCCCATCCTTCTCAATCAGAATGACTACGCCTTGCTAAAAATGCTCGACGTGCAGGCAGCTTGGCTTGGGATGAAGTCACCAAGTGCAGTGGAAATCGAGCACGACCTCAAGGATGGAGAGAAAGTCGAGGCGGGCAGCCTGTCGGCCAATGTGTTGCACACACCCGGTCATACCGAAGGCAGCGTCTGTCTTTACTTTCCAGCCGAGAAGATGTTGATCGCCGGCGACACCCTCTTCGCGGGCAGCATCGGCAGGACCGATCTACCCGGCGGTTCCTATCGGAAGATCATGCGCTCGTTGCACGATCGGGTGCTGGCCTTGCCCGATGAAACCGTGGTCATCCCGGGGCACGGCCCCACCTCGACCATCGGAGAGGAGAGAGAAGGGAATCCGTTCTTGAAAAGCTAGCTCCGCATCCTCGTCGATCGCCATCGGCGCGGGAAGTCAAAGTGCCCTCACTTCCGCAATCTGACTTCTTACTTCTGACTTTCCATGAGTGAGTGTCTGTCTACTTCTGCTGCGGAGTGGACGGCGCCTGATTTTGCGGAACAGTCGGCGGGGCGGATGGGACTGGTGCCTGTCGCGAATTCGTCTGCGAGGGCTTAACTCCGGAGAGGACCGAGGCAGATCCCGTCTTGCGCGAGGCATAGATCGACAGCGTGATGGAAGTGAGCATGAAGATGACCGCGGACCACGTCGTTGCCTTCGAAAGCGCTGAGGCCGCTCCGCGAGGTCCGAATGCGGTCTGGCTACCTTGTCCGCCAAACGCCGCGGCCAGATCGCCGCTCTTACCGCTCTGCAGCAGCACAACGGCGATCAGAAAGAGACAAACTAAAACATGCACAATCGCAATGAGAACCGGTATCCACATGCTTGGAAACTCCGCTTTGGGCTAATGCCCAACCTGAATTTCTTCTCGTAGTATCGAGAGAATTATAATGATGGTGCGGAAGGGGGGATTTGAACCCCCACGCCTTTCGGCGCCACCCCCTCAAGATGGTGTGTCTGCCAGTTCCACCACTTCCGCTTTAGAATCAAGGGCCTGTGAGCTTAATCCGCAGGGGCAACTTCTACCGGCGTCCAGGCTTTCCGATCCTGAGGTCCGTTATCTTTATACACGCTCAATCGCACTGGTTCAAGATAGAGCGAGCGGCGATTCCGGTGGAAGAGCAATTGCCCTGCTGCCGCAACGAAAGCGAATGTCCGTAAGAGACCACCTTCGCATCACCGCAGCCGCCCTCCGCCACTGGGCCATCGCCCAGGCGCAGGATTCTCTCGCCGTCGGCTTGCTCTGGCTGATCGGGCTGTGGATCATTCGCGTCCCGTGGGCTCCCTTGTGGGCATTTCTCGCGGCGGTTTTGCAGATCGTTCCGCACATCGGGCCGGTTCTCGGATTGCTCGGACCAGTGCTCGCCGCTGCTCTTCACTCGAGAGATTGGGAACATCCGCTTTATGTCCTGATTCTCTATGCAGTCATCGTCGTCATCGACGGATTCTTCCTTCAGCCCTACATCATGCGGCGCGTGGCCCGCGTGCCCATGTGGGCCTCGATTCTGGCGCCTCTCGCACTCGGATTCATCATTCCGTTTTGGGGAGTGTTGCTGGCGCCGCCATTACTGGCAGTAGCCTACGCGTATAAGGCACGACGGGGCGAAAGTAAGGCGCAATAGGCGAGCGCTGGAATCCAGGTCGGCGTTTACCAATGAGGAATCTACCCCCTCCGTTCGGTCTCAGAAAAGAAAGGAGTTAACGGACGATTCCCGCTAAGTCTTTGAGAAATAAAGAGTTAGAGGATGGAAGGGAGGATTATTATCTTATTTATTCTAAGCGACTTACAGGTTGAACCCTGGTTCAGGCTGTGGAGGCTTCGCAAAGTATTCATTCTAAAGGAATGAAATTCGTAAAGTATTCCCGATAAAGGAGTTAGCGCGAGATAATTTGTCCCTGGCGAGGCCCTTGGGGAAGTGCCCGTAGAACCTTTCGGATTTCACCTACTTCGCTGAATCGTGAAACTCCTCATCCATCCAAAGCTTGAACGCGTCAAGATTCTGCGGACGTCCGAGAAAGCCTCGCACCAATTCAGTTCCAGCCTTCGAACCTCCTGGCTCCAGCACTGCCTTGCGGTAGCGCATGGCTGTCGGTCCACCGAGCAGATCGTTCTTGTCGAACTGGCTGAAGAAGTCGAGCGCGATCACCTTGTCGAGCACATAGGTGTAGTAGTTCGAGGAGTAGCCCATCAGATGAGTGAACGCGGCATAGAACCGATTTCCATCGACAAATGGATAGGGATAGAAGCGCGTGAAATCGCTGCGCAGAATAGCATCGAGGTCCACTTGATCGGGCGGACGATCGTGCAGATCGAGCGAATAAGTCGAATAGAAGAGTTGAGATTGGACCCATCCAGCCCGCCCAAAAGCGCTGGCCCGGTCCATGCGCTCGATCAAGTCGACAGGCAGCACTTCGCTCGTCTGGTAATGCTTGGCGAATGACCGCAGGATGCCGGGATCGCGAAAGAACTCCTCCAGCATCTGTGACGGAGCCTCCACAAAATCGGTCTCAGTCTGAAATCCGGCAACGCCACTCCAAGCCTGCTGTCCGCCCAGGATGTTATGCATCAGGTGCCCGAACTCGTGGAAGAAGATGACGACATCGCTGTACTGCATCAGGCCAGGGTCGCCCGCTTTCCCACCGGCAAAGTTGCAGATCAGCACTCCCTCGGGCAGTTGGCGGCCCTTGATTCCGGGCACGACAGGAGCGGAACTGAACCATTTGTCTTTCCCGTCTCGCGGATGCATATCAAGATAAACGCGCCCAATGAGCTGATTGCCATCGAAGACATTCCACGCAGAAACGGACGAATCCCAAGTGCTGATGTTCGGCGCGGGCTTAAAGGTCACGTGGAACATTTTCGAGGCCGTATCGAGAACACCCTGCTGCACGCGGTCATAAGGGAAGTACGGACGAACCGACTGCGAATCGAAATTAAACCGCTCTCGGGCGTACTGGTCAGCCCAGTAGGAGCGTCCATAGGCCGGGACCGAAGTCAGGCCGGGTTGCTTTTCACGTGCAAACGCCAGCAGCAGATCGTATTCACGGCGTGAATCGGGGCGCGATGCCGAATCAACCTCGTCCAGAAACGTCTTCATTTTGGCAGCAGAGCCGATCATCTGGTCGGCGGTGGCGAGGTCGGCGAAGTTCGAGTACCCAAGCATCTTCGCAAGCTCATAGCGGGTCCTTAGTACGTCGAGGAGTACGTCTTTGTTCCCGGGATATGCGCGGGTGTTGTAGGCGAGATACATCCGCTTGCGCAGATCCTCGTTTCTCGCATACGTCATCACAGGAGTGGAATCCGTCTCGTCGGTGCTTAGGGTGACGGAGCCATCAGCCCCGGCGGCGTGCGAGGCGACAAAGTCGGCCGGAAGACCGATCAGTTCGGCCTTGTCCTTCACAGTGATATGGTTCGGGTTTTCCTGAACGTTACGTCCGAACCTTAGCTGCGCGTCTGTGATGTGGTCGATCCGTTTTTTAATTTCCGTGCGAGTGGCGGCATCCTTGTCAACGCCTGCCAGACGATATTCCAGCAGGGTCCGCTCCATATAGTGCCGGGTCGCCGAATCGGCATTGGAGACATCGACTGCCACGAGCGCTCGGTAGACCTCCTGATTCAGAGCGAGTGCGCTGCCCGCCTGCTGCACCTTCTGCGCGAGTGCTTGGCCCGCATCCCGCACATCCTTCTGTGGGGCGAGCGCATACATGAGATAGGACTGCCATCCGGCGACATCCAGCTCGTTCTGAGCGTTGTCAAACGGCCGCAGCGTGTTTTCGACTGTGTGCTGGCCTTTGACGGCAACCAATTCGTCCATGTACTTCTGCTCGCGAGCCAAGTGATCGCCCACCCATTTTTCGGCCGTGGCGCGGTCGAGTTTGCCTGCCCAGATGTGGAGTGGGTCGTCCTGGGCGAGTCCTGTGGATTGGGCGAGAAGAATGAGTAGGGCAAGCGAAGCAACTCTTGGAAACGAGTTCCGGCCATGTGCCTGGCGACCAGAGGGCATAATTTAGAACTCCATATGATTCATAGACGGTCAAGGCGCCCTCAGGATAGGGCGCATCTGCTGAAAAAGGAACACGAAATAGAGAAGATATCTGAATCCATGCGGTGCTAAAAAGTCTAGCACATGGGCCGCCGCCGATTGCTGCGGTGAGACTATTCTGCCGCCGAGCCAAGGCTGATGACGGCCCTTCGCAATCGGTAATGCTGCTGCGTAAGATGCAGGAATTGCAGCTCGTCGGGTGCACTCTTGACACGAATGACTCGAAGCAAGTTTTTCTTTTCTTGCTTGCTCCACTCTTCGAGATCGGGAAGCGTGGTCAGGACTAGCGCAAAGTTGTCGAAGGCAGTCTTTTCGCTCGGCGCCCACGATGATGTGCTCACCGCTAAGGCCCGTTCCAACGCTCGTCGAGCAGCCGCTCGCATACGATCTGAATCGCCGCCAAACTTACTGGCCATGTGGTGATTCACCCCGAGCCCAATACTGCGGGTTGAGAATCGATCCCAGACTCCGACTTCAGCTCCCGGCAACTCGTAGAAGACATGCTCTGCGGCGAGCCGCTTCAAGGTGCGGACCGGCGTGTGGTATTTGGCATCGCCCGCAATTTTCTCTTCTTCACGCTCCACCAGTTTGAGCAAATCGTGCCGCGCTGGCCGGAAGCCCAATTTGCGATAGAACCAGAAGGCACCGGATTGAATGGCTTCTTCATTATCGTGTCCAAGCTGATAGGGATAGACCGAGACGACCGTTGTGCCCATCCAGGCGCATAGGCAGCGCAGCACCTGCGAATAGATCCATCCGGCCTCACCGCCGCGGAAGGTGTAGAAAGTGTTGAAGCCAACCTCCATCCATTCGCAAAGACCAATGGCCTCGATGTAATTGATGGGGATTCCGTTCTTGAGCGTGAATCCGGCAACATAGGCGCGCAGCGGCAGACGGTGCTCAGGAGGAAGGCTCCAGAGAAATATGGAGACGCCCCGCCCGACCTCGGCTTCAACCACGGAAGCAGGATCGGCCAGCGTCGTGCCGTAGAGCTCGCGGTAGCGTACCAGCATGACCTCTCGAATCATGTCGGTGATGCGCTTTCCCTCCCGTACTGGAAGTCGAATGAACGACGGGGGCCGGCGTTGTAGCTCCTCCGCCAACGAGACTTGGCTTCGCGCGATCAATGGACTTTGGTGATAGAAGGTCTGGCGAACGGTGTGCCAGTTTCGCGTCCGTGAAATTCGCGAGTTTTCGAGGTGCCAGCGTAATGGGATTCGGAGTGATTCGTAGAGTTCGATCCGCTGTTGCAGCGGCAGCGAAAGGCGCTCGAAACGCTCAATCAGCCACGCCGGGGTTGCCGATTTATTGCCGCCAGCAGTCTCAATCCACCGACGCCAGGGAGTGTCAGCCTCGACGAATGCGTCGTCCTCGAGCAGCGGGATGAATCGAGGACCGGTTGTGCCGAGTTCCCTCCCAGGCTCGTATGTCTCCCACGCGATCTCGACCTTTCCGGGTAAACGTCGGACCAGCCAGCGAGCAACCTCGAAGCTGAGCGTGTCTTCCATGGTGGTTCCGGCGATGCCTGCGTGCTCGAAAGTATCGAAGGCGGTCATGTCGACGCCGGACTCGCGCAAGGCATTTACCTTTTTGTAAAAGCGATTCAGGACACGCTTCGCTGTTCGAAGTACGGTTGGATTGTGGGGAAATGCTCTGAGAAAGAGCACCACTTCGTGGAACCGGAGCAGAAAGCCAGGGTCGTCGAACCTGGCAGAGTCAAGTGAGTTCAACAGTCCCACGACCCCACGACCCTCAGCGGGACCAAAGTCTGTGCGCGTAAGTTCGAGCTGCGACAGCAGGCGGTCGAGAGATGGCTGAGACATATCAGAACGGAGCATTTTTTTGGCGAAACAAGCCTATAGCATCGTCGTTCGTTTTTGGATTACCGGTCCGGCAACCAAGCGCTGAGAACAGTCCGTGGCTGGGATAACGCATGTTATAATTAAAACTCGCCTGAGCGTTGCGGTCGAGGCTTTCGTTGATCCAATGATTTCCTCCATGGGCGAACCCGCTTTCGTGCCGAGAGCACTCAGAATCAGCGAAATTTAACATTTATTGATCCGAGGTATACCCATGTCCGGCCATTCCAAATGGGCCACAATTAAACACAAAAAGGGCGCGCTGGATGCCAAGCGCGGCAAGATTTTCACCCGGCTGATCAAAGAAATAGCCATGGCGGCCAAAAGCGGCGGCGATCCGGACATGAATCCCCGTTTGCGTACAGCCATTGCAGCGGCCAAGGCGGAGAACATGCCAGCCGATAACATCAAGCGGGCTATTCAGCGCGGAACCGGGGAACTGCCGGGCTTGACTTACGAAGAGTTTTCGCTCGAGGGTTATGGTCCCGGCGGGGTCGCCGTGCTGGTTGAGATCTCTACTGACAATCGCAACCGTACTGTCAGTGAAATTCGCCACGTCTTCACAAAGAATGGCGGCAACATGGCTTCGGCGGGCGCGGTGGCCTACCTCTTCCACAAGAAGGGCGACATCATTGTTCCAAAGTCGGCAGCCAAGGAAGATGACTTGATGAACATCATCCTAGAAGCTGGTGGAGAGGATCTAAAGGACGATGGCGAGAATTGGGAAGTGCTAACGGAACCTTCTGCTTACGAAACGGTACTGGAGGCAGTGAAAAAGGCTGGGATTGCACCGGCTTCGTCGAGCGTGGCAATGATTCCTCAGAACTACATCAAGCTCGAAGGACAACCGGCGGCAACCATGATTCGCCTGGTTGAAGCACTCGAGGATCACGATGATGTGCAAAATGTGCACGCCAATTTTGATATCGATCAAAAGGTGCTGGAAGAGGTCGCGGGCTAGGGTTGAGAACTCAAGAATAGACGAAGGCCGCTCGAGAGTGGGCGGCCTTGTTTTTCGCCCCAACGTTTTTTTCAGCAGAGACAACATAGAGAGGGCGAAGCCTGTTACGTCGTGACACTGGCCTACTCTTCCTCAAAAATCCGTGAACCACGCGGGAAGATTTCAACATCAACGTGGAAAAGTTTGTGGAAAAGAAGGAACTTACTCCTGTAACGTTCTGTTGAATAATCGCTTCTACAGTCTGCACTGTATGGAGTGCGACACCAGTCCGGGCCGTGGTCTCCTTGCCCATCGTCGGGGTTCAGTGAAGATTCGGTTAGACAAATTGCTGGTTGAGCGCGGCCTCACACCTTCGCGCGAGCGCGCGCAAGCGCTCATTCTTGCAGGCAAGGTCCTGGTCAACGAGCAAAAGATCGAGAAAGCAGGAGCGTCGATTGACTCCGATTCGACTTTGCGCCTCCTCGGCGACGACCTTCGTTATGTCAGCCGGGGCGGGGTGAAGCTCGAGAAGGCGCTCAAGCACTGGCACATTGATTTGCAGGGTCGCATTTGTCTGGACGTGGGTGCTTCGACGGGTGGATTCACTGATTGCATGTTGCAGTTCGGCGCGGCGAAGGTGATTGCAGTGGACACCGGCTATGGCCAGTTGGACTTCCGGCTTCGAAACGATGCGAGGGTCCGACTCATGGAAAAGACCAATGCACGCTACCTGACTCGTGAGGCAATGGGTGAGCAGGCTGATTTCATCGCGATGGACGTTTCGTTCATCTCGGCAACTATTGTGCTGCCGGCGGTTCTCGGGGCGAGCATTGTGAATCGTCCAAAAGCCGGAGCAAGCGAAATCGTCGTGCTGGTGAAACCGCAGTTCGAAGTGGGAAGGGAATTCGTGGGCAAAGGCGGTATCGTGCGAGATGAAGCAACACAGTTGAGCGCAGTTAAGAAAGTAGAATCGACCCTTCACCAGCTGGGGGTGGTGGGGACAGACTGGATTGACTCGCCGATTTTGGGGGCTGAGGGCAATCGTGAATTCTTGCTCTACGGCGAGTTCTCAGCGAAGCGGTGCTGATCCGCGCATGATCGGCCGACCCCTCCCGCTGTACAATCGACAATTCATGCCGGACGATGACGCTAAGCCTGCGAAGCTGAACCACGTCGCTATCATTTCCAAACCCGAACGCCCTGAGTTGGCGGAAGTTCTACCGGCGCTCGATCAGTGGTTGAAAAAGCGGGGCTACACGATCGTGATGGACTACGAAAGTGTTGCCTATTACCCGGGACGGGAAGCCGTGCCACGCACGGAAATGGCGAAGTCTGCTCCAGACCTTGCCCTTGTCTTGGGCGGCGATGGAACCTTGCTTTCCGCGGCCAGGGCGGTTTCGAGTGTCGGTACTCTCATTCTCGGAATTAATCTTGGCACCCTTGGGTTTCTCACCGAAGTCCAACTCTCGGGGCTTTACCCAGCTCTTCAGGCGATTGAGGAGGGGAAGTATTTCGTCGATAGCCGCTCAATGCTGAGCTGTTCTCTCACACGCAACGGGGCAGTATTGACCGAGCATGTGGCGTTGAATGACCTTGTGGTCAGCAAGAGTGCGATTGCGCGTCTCAATGCATTTCAGCTCTTTGTTGACGCTGAATTTGTCTCGAGTTATAAGGCGGATGGGTTGATCATCGCTTCGCCGACGGGTTCTACGGCCTATTCTCTAGGTGCTGGCGGACCAATTCTGAAACCAGACGTACAGGCCTTCGTCATCACGCCGGTTTCTCCGCATGGCCTCACCCACCGGCCAGTCGTGGTACGTGACTCAGTGCAGATCGAGATTCGAGTAAAGACGGGGCAGGAGCAAGCGTATCTTAGCCTCGATGGACAGGTAGGAATGCCAATCCAGGATGGGGATATCGTCCGCTGCGTAAAGGCAGACCATCCGGCCAAGCTCCTACGTTTCCAAAAGTCTTTCTTTGGCGTGCTTTCTACCAAGCTGAAGTGGGGCGAACGCTGATGGAAATTATCTAGAGAATGCGGGAACGCGAGACCAGGATCGTCTAAACCTTTGCTGTCGAAGCGGAGTTCGGACTGATATTTTTGCGCAGGTCGTCCCAGATGTCATCGGGCATGTCGACAAAAACCTTCACAATCTCAGGATCGAACTGAGTGCCGGAGCAGCGAACGATCTCTTTGCGAGCTACCTCATAGCTGCGTCCGGCGCGATAGGGACGGTCGGAAGTTATAGCATCGAGCGTGTCGGCAATCGAGAAAATGCGCGCTCCCAGCGGAATTTCTTCGCCCCTCAACCCGCGTGGATACCCAGTACCGTCAAACCACTCCTGGTGGGAATAAACGATCTCAGCGGCTTCCGCAAGGAAGGGGATCTTGCTGACCATCTTGTAGCCCGCGTAGGCGTGTTCGCGCATGGTGCTCGTTTCACTTGGCGTCAGTTTGCCGGGTTTGTTCAGGATCAATTCTGGGATTGCCATTTTGCCGATGTCGTGCAAGTAGGCTCCGCGGGCAATCACGCTGATCTGTTCTTTGGGCAGCCCCATTTTTCGCGCGATCGCGATCGTATAGGCTGTGACGCGCTTCGTATGTTCGGCGGTTTCCGTATCCTTGCCGGCCAGCATATCGCCGAAGGCTTCGAGAGTTATGTCGTACGATTTCTCCAACTCGGCCAGCGCTGTCTTCCACTGCTGCGTTCTGGCTGCGACCAGAGCTTCAAGGTTGGTGCGATAAGTATCGTTTTCGCGCTTGAGCCGCCGATGTTCGAGCGCGCGCCGCACGGTTGCGAGGAGTTGGTCGCGTTCAAACGGTTTCAATAGATAGTCATAGGCTCCATTGCGCAGAGCCTGGAGTGCGACCTGAATGTCGTGGACGGCCGTAACCATCACGACCGGCACATCAGGGAAGCGCTCTTTGGAGCTTTCGAGCAGCGCGATCCCATCCATCTCGGCCATCATCAGATCCGACAGTATGAGATCGAATTCCTCGCCTGATTCGAGGATAGATAGTGCTTCGATTCCGCTGGCCGCCTGGTGGGTTAGGAAATGTGCGCCGCCAAGCATCGAAGACACAATCTCGCGGATTGTCTCCTCGTCGTCGACGACCAGAATTTTCTCGTTCGGCATGGATGACTTTGAATGTCGCCTATTCTAGGCCTACCCTTCATGTTCCGAAAGTAACCATTTGGAGGCGGAAATCATGCCCTTCCGGCGAGTGAGCATGATATTTAAAAATCTTGGCATTCGTGCGCCTGCCTATGATTCCTGCAGGGCTATTTGGCAATTCGCTCGCCCAGTTCGCTGGCCCCTGGCTGACGGCCCGGGAAACTGCGACTTTGATCATGGCGATGATCAGCCTGCTTTTCTTTCGCGCCTTTCGGGAGCGGTATCTGCTTGCGTGGGGCGGGGGATGGATCGCCTATGGAGCCTTCCTTTATCTTGTCCGTGTCAGTGCCTCGCATCCAGCTTCGAAATCACTAAGCGCCTTTGCCGAAGCCGATTTTGTTCTTGCGATTTCCCTCCTGGCAGCAGCTGCCCTAATTTCGGCCCGTTCGCGCCGCGCCATCACAGCTCTGGTAGCGGTTTCGTGGGTGATCTTGATCTGCGCGGCAATGCGACCGTTCTATTTTCCGGGCTCTTTTTCAGCCCGTCTCGGCATTGAGATTGCATGCCGCGTAATGGCTGCCGGTGCGGCGTTCGAACTCTTGCGAGCGCGCCTCGGTCGCATCGGTATGGGACCGTTTCTGTTTGGCGCTGGTCTGCTAACCCTGAATCTGAGTTGGCCTCCGTTCACCAACCGCATTCCCGGCGAGGGCTACTTACTGGCGGAAATCTTACTTGGCTCGAGTCTTCTGTTAGTTGTACTCGACGATTCGCGGTCACGCACACGGCGACTGGCGGTGCTGAATGAACTTTCGGTCACCATCGCACGCGGGCACAGCCATTCACCTATGATGCAAGCGGCGCTCGAGAAACTCAGCGGCGCGATCGGGTCGAAAGCTGCCTGGTTCCTCTTCATGGAAGGAGAGAATCTGGTGCCCACCCAGCACGTGGGGCTGTCAGCGGACTTCCTCCGCATAATCGGACAGGAAGGCGTTGATGATGCCATGGCCGAGGCTCTGCGGGATAGCCGTGTGGTGGTGGAGAAGGCGGCGAACACAACAAAACCCGTGCGCGAGCAGTTGGCCAGGTACGCGATCAAGAATGTCGTGCTGGTCCCCGTGCTGGGTAAGAAGTCTGCGATCGGCGTACTGTCGTTCGGTTGCAACGGATTGCGTTCTTGCAGTCCCGAAGAACTTGAGTTCCTTGAAACTGCGGCTCAGAAGCTGGGTATCGCGGCCGAGAATCTTCGCTTATTAGAACAGGTTTTACGCTCGCAGCGGCAGTGGATGAACACTTTCGATTCGATTCAAGATCTAATTCTGGCGCATGACACCGATTTCAGGATATTGAAAACGAATCAGGCTCTGCTGATGCGCCTGGAAAAAGCCCCAGCTGACGTGCTCGGAAGTCTGTGTGAGACAGTTCTACCGCGCAAGCACCCTTGGCGGGATTGTCCATATTGCGAACGCGGCTCGGGGCTCACAGAAGGTCTTGACCCGTGTTTCGGGGGACAGTCTGTAGTGTCCACGTCGTCATATACCGAGCAGGGAGGACAGCAGAAGGGCACCATCCACGTCGTGCATGATACGACGGACCGTCATGCTGCTGAAGAGAAGTACCGGATGCTGTTTGAACAGGCCCAAGAAGGCGTTTTCGTTGCAACCTTGGAGGGCGATCTTCTCGACTGCAATGACGCATTTGTCACAATGCTGGGTTACGGAAACCGGGACGAATTGATGTCGCTCGATCTGGCAGGAGTGCTGGGAGCGACCGCCGACGAGCGGGACGCCTTCAGGCGAGAGTTGGAAGCGCACAATTACGTACGAAATTTCGAAATGACCGTGCGCCGCAAAGACGGAGCACTTCTGACCGTCGCCCAGAGCTGCTTTGCCACCCGGGACTCCAGTGGCCGCATCGAGCGTTATCAGGGATTCGTGCTCGACATCACCGAGAAGAAGCGTTCGGAAGATGAGATGCGAAGGCGCAATCGCGAGCTGAATGCTCTTAATGCGATGGCGGTCATTGCAACCCAATCCTTCGACCTCGACGAAATCTTGAACCTCACATTGCGACAGGTAATTTCGCTCTTCGGGGCGGAGACCGGATCGGTATACCTGGCAGCGGAGCCGGAAGGAACGTTCCGGCGTCGTGCCGGCTGGGGACCTCGGAGCGAGGCCCGCGTTCGCATGGCAGAGGTTGTGTTTCCCGAGGGCCTTGGGGACCTGGTGATGCGGTCGCGTGCGGAGGTGGTCACGCAGGATTTTCTTCCGCATTTGCCTCCCCCCGTCGTCGAATTCGTTTGCGCCGACCGGTTGCCATACTGGATTTGGGTTCTGCTCTGGAGCAAGGATAAGCCGATTGGCATCATGGGCATCGCTAGCAAAGAAGATCGGCATTACACCAGCAATGACGAAAATCTGCTTGTCGCAATCAGCCGGCAGTTGGCGACCACGGTTGAAAAGGTCCAGCTCTACGAAGAAACGTGTCGCGCTTACGAGGATCTGCGCCACACCCAGGAACAACTCCTGCAAAGTGAAAAAATGTCGGCGGTGGGGCAATTAATCTCCGGCGTAGCCCACGAACTTAATAATCCGCTTACAGCGATTCTGGGATATGCGCAATTACTCGACGGAGCCGGGCTCGACCACCGCTCTGCCGACTATGTTCGCAAGTTGTTCAAACAGGCACAGCGGACTCACCGGGTCGTCCAGAACCTGCTCTCGTTTGCTCGTCAACGCAAGCCGCAGAAACAGGATGTCGATCTCCGCAAGGTGTTGGAAGAGACACTGACCCTGCGCGAGTATGATTTGAAAGTAAATAACATCGCGTTGCAACGTGAAATTCCCGACGACGTCCCGCCTGTCGTGGCTGATCCTCATCAGTTGGAGCAGGTTTTCCTTAACGTTATCAATAACGCGCTCGACGCGATGGTGGAAGGCAATGGCAGCGGAAGTCTGAAAGTCCGTGTGTTCAAGAAAGACAGTTTTGTATGCATCGAATTCGATGACAGCGGACCTGGCATCAAAGACACCAATCGAATTTTTGATCCCTTCTACACCACTAAGTCGGTGGGCAAAGGCACCGGCCTCGGGTTGAGCATCTGTTACGGAATCATCAAGGAGCACAATGGCGAGATCGTGGCCCGCAATCGCGACGAGGGAGGTGCGTCGATCGAGGTGCGGCTACCGGCCAGCGAAAAACCTGCCGTTTCGGAAACTGTTGTCCCGAGCAGACGCGAATCCCTGTTGGCTGGACGGGTGTTGTTGGTAGAAGACGAAGAAGCGGTTCTCGAGTTCGAACGGGATGTGCTGGTGGGGGCTGGCGCCGATGTGACCACCGCCCTCAGCGTGGATGAGATGAAAGACAAACTCCAAGCCGCCACTTTTGACGTCGTCGTCATGAACGGGCGGATGCCGGGAGGGATGAGTGCACAGGAAATCTACCAGTGGATCGCAGACCGGGGCACAGGCACAGAAGAATGTCTGCTGATAACCTTCTCCAGCGTAACGGACTCGGAGACCCGCGCCTTTTTGCAGGAGCGTAGTGTTCCATCACTGGCGAAACCCTTTGAGGTCGCGGATCTGATCTCACATGTGCGCACGTTAACGCAGAGACAGTCGAAGAGATCGAGCCCCTCAGCCGACGGGAGAACGGCCGCAGCTAGCGCCGGAGTCTGATTACCCGCACCCTTACTTTAGAGCTGGCCCTTCAGGCCACGCATCATTTCCGCAATCAACTTCTCATTGCGGCGATACCAGCGCCAATGGCCTTCGCGAGTTGCTTCCACCAAATGGGCTGATTCCAGAATTCGCATGTGATGAGAGATTGTGGGCTGGGCAAGTTTGACTCGTTGTTCGATGTCGGAGGCGCAAAGCCCAGTGTCCTTTCCCAGAGAGCCTCCACCTCTTTCTTTAAGCGCGCGAAGGATCCGGCGACGGGTAGGGTCAGCGATCGCTTGCAGAAAACGATCGAGCGCTGTAGCCGATTGCGCCATAAAAGAAGGTTATCAGACCTTGGCGCGGTGCGCTGTGCATTACTTTTTCACAATAGGGTTATAGCCATCGGCGATCAACCGGGTTTTCATGGCGTCAGCTTCTTTAAAATCGGCGTAAGGTCCAACTTGTACATGATAGTACTTGTCGGTCGGGGAGTTATTGGCCGCGAACGCCGGGTACTGCTTTTTCTTTAGCGCTTCCACAAGCGCTTCCGCATCTTCTTGCCGGCTTACTGCGGCTACTTGCACGAAGTAAGTGCCGTTCGCGGCCCCGTTATTTGTAGTTGCAGGTAAGGGACTTTCGCCTGCCGATCCGCCTGCCGACTGCGATTTTGAATCCGCAGCCGATGTAGAAGCCGCAGGATTCGCGGTAGTCGACTTTGACAGGCCGGGATCGTTAGATTGAGAAACATCCTTGCCCGTTCCTTCTTTGCCTGAAGAGCGTTGCGCCGGGGATCCCTGGGAACCAGATGCGGTGCTCACGCTACTGCTAACTCCCAACATCGATGTTTTTCGCCCGAGAGAGAAGCCGATGGCAAAAAATACCGCGCACACCACCACGAAGGTGAAGAACAGGGCAAGCATTCGCCCCGTTCCCAGCGTGATCTCTGTATCTTGCGACGAAGTGCCCATGAATAGTAAAAGCGGCCGCTACGTGCCTGTGCTCTTGGCTGGTGCTGCCGAACTCGGCTGTCCGCCCAGCATCTTTTGGATTCCCGAAAAGAAATCCACTGGGACGGGGAAGACCACGGTTGTATTCTTCTCGACTCCGATTTCGGTAAGGGTCTGCAGGTACCGCAGCTGCACGCTGACCGGTTCGGTCGCGAGCAAGCGCGCGGCATCCACCAGGCGCTGCGCCGCAGAGAATTCGCCTTCCGCGTGGATAATCTTTGAACGCTTTTCGCGCTCTGCCTCCGCTTGCTTGGCCATGGCGCGCAGCATCGATTCCGGCAGGTCGACCTGTTTCACTTCCACATTCGCCACTTTCACGCCCCACGGAGCAGTGTGAGTGTCGAGAATGCTCTGCAGTCGCAGATTGATCTTGTCGCGATGAGCAAGTAATTCATCAAGCTCCTGTTCGCCCAAAACCGAGCGTAGCGTAGTCTGAGCGAACTGCGAGGTTTGATAAACATAGTTCGACACTTCGACGACGGCCTTTCGCGGTTCAATCACGCGTAGAAAAATCACCGCATTTACCTTTAGGGTGACGTTATCGCGCGTGATGATGTCCTGCGGCGTCACTTCGAGCGCCTCCTGTCGCAGGGAGACACGCACCATGCGGTCAACCGGCGCGAAGACGAGGATGACCCCCGGGCCTTTAGCGTTGGGCAGGAGGCGGCCTAATCGAAAGATTACGCCGCGTTCATATTCCGCCAGAATTTTGATCGAACTGAGAATGTAAATAACAAAAATGACGCCGATAACAGCGACAAAGGAGAATTCCAAATCCATATGAATGCCTCCGGCAGCCTTTTAGACGTCTGAGCGGATTGTAGCGCAAAGGGCCAAGCGCACGCGGTGGCTTAATGCCTTCTGAGGTAGCACAGATGATTCGCCAGATTGATGGAGATGGCGTTCTTGTTCAAGCGCTGTGCGCCGGGACACTATGCTTTTCCTTGGACGAGTTGCCCGCCACGGCAGGATCGACTCGTAGTACGAGTCCATCCACGTGTCGAACAACCACCCGTTCTCCGGCAGGGATGTTTATGTGCGCAACCGCATCCCATAGCTCGCCATGAACAAAGACTTTGCCGCCTGGCGCAAGCGCCGTTTCCGCCACTCCGAACTCTCCTACCAGACCCTGCTCTCCTGTGACTACCTTGTTTCGTCGCGCGCGCACGACGATGCCCATGAGGAAGGCAGTAATGACTCCTAAAGGAATGCTGACCGCAAGAGCAGTGACCAAATGTACGCGCATCTCGGGTATGGGGCCATCGACCAAAAGTAGTCCGCCGAGCACGAGAAGCGTGATCCCGCCAATAGTCAGCACACCATGCGTGGCAAACTTGGCTTCGAGCGCGAATAAAACGAACGCTCCAAAGATAAGAAATAGCGCCGCAAACCGCACGGGCAGAAGATTAAGCGCAAAAACTGCCAGCAGGATAAAAACGACACCGACGGTTCCCGGAATGACGGCTCCCGGATGGTTGAACTCGGCATAGAGAGCAAGGGCCCCAATTGCCAGCAGGATGAAGGCGACATTCGGGTCCATGATGTAGGTCAGAATGCGCTGCTTCAGTGTCATCCGATAGTCGAGCACCGGCTGGTTGAGCAGATTCAACGTTACCGTCTCGCCATTGAATCGCTTAAAGCTCTTGCCGCTGAGCTGGCGGAACAGATCCTTTTCGTCACGGGCGACATATTCGATGAGCTTCTTATCGAGCGCTTCCTGCTCGGTAAACGATTTCGATTCGCGCACCGCGCTTTCGGCAAGCTCGACGTTCCGACCACGTTTGGCAACGACAGATCGCATCAACGCCGCCGCGTCATTTTCCATCTTCTGCTTCATGATGTCATCCATCTTGCCGCCGAGGATGACGGGGTGCGCAGCGCCCGTATTGGTTCCGGGGGCCATTGCGGCGACATCAGCCGATTCAAGGATGAAGAAACCGGCCGAGGCGGCCCGGCTACCACTCGGCGTTACGTAGATGATGACGGGGACTGGAGACGCGACAATCTTCTCGATGATCTCGCGGGTTGAGTCGACAAGACCTCCCGGCGTATTCAGCTCGATCAAGAGTGCCTGATCATGATTCGACGCAGCTGCGTCAATCGCGCGCCCAATATACTCGGCGGTGATCGGCTGTATGGCGTCATCGACCGAAATCTTTAGTACGTCGGCGCAACAATCGGCCGCGAATGCGATTGCAGCAAGGGAAACAAAGAGCAGCTGCCGTAGCCATCGCCGGCGGAGGGACAGACCACAACTCTTAAATTGTGATTCCTGGTTCCTGAGACCTGACACCTGACACCTGAGACCTTCTTTCATGGCGTCTTCTCCGCAACTTTTGCCGCCAAGGTGCGCTTCAATTCCTGAGCGGCGGGGTTCGCCGGCTCTAATTGCAGCACACGATTGACACTTTGCGTGGCTGCCTCCATTCGATTTTCACTTAAATCGAGGCGCGTAAGTATCAAATACGCGTCTACCGACTCGCGTACACGGAGGGCAGCTTCAGCCTCAGCGCGCGCCTCTTGACTGTCCCCCCTATTTTCGTATAGCTCGGCGAGAGCTATGAACGGAGCAGTGC
>Ga0335076_10001365_pt1 | contig 23591 bp, 24 predicted proteins | sample Lox_Sample_25_FD_206717 | JGI IMG/M metagenome (GOLD analysis project Ga0335076, IMG submission 206717) | Soil microbial communities from Loxahatchee National Wildlife Refuge, Florida, United States - Lox_Sample_2.5 | ecosystem: Environmental > Terrestrial > Soil > Wetlands | place: USA... | reverse complement strand
GACGCGGACCTCGCCCGACGCGTCCACACCGCCCGGCACGATCAGCGCGACCTTCATCGCTCGCTCCGTCTCGTGCCGACGCGGGCCGCGCCTGCGCTGCGAAGAACCAGCCGCCCACGCTCGAGCTCGAACAGCTCGTCGCAGCTCTGCAGGGAGGCCGGCCGGTGCGAGATCAACACGATCGTGCGCCGGCCACGGAACTCGCGCAGCAGGGAGACGATTTCGATCTCCGCCGCGACGTCGAGGGAGCTCGTGGGCTCGTCGAGCACGAGCAGCGACGCGCGCCGATAGAGAGCCCGAGCGATGCCGAGACGCTGACGTTGGCCGCCGCTGAGCTGGACGCCGTTCTGACCGATCGGGGTGTCAATGCCGCGCGGCAGCACGCCGATCACACTCTCGAGCCGCGCATCGAGCAGCGCTTCGTGAACGCGCGCCTCGTCGATCTCGCTCTGCGGCGTCCCGTACGCGACGTTCTCGGCCACGGACGCGTCGAGCAACACGATTTGCTGCGGAACGTGCGCGACCGTGGTCAGCCATAGCTCGCGGCTCCACTCGTCGAGCAGCACGCCGTCGACTTCGATTCGCCCGGCGTCCGGCACGATCACGCCGAGCAGCAAGTCGGCGAGTGTTGTCTTGCCGGAGCCGTTCGGGCCCGCGAGCCCGACGAGCGCTCCGGCGGGTATCCGAAGCGAGACCTCGCTGACGCCGCTGTCCCGGTCGGGCGCGTGCCGATACGACACGCCGATCATGGTGATCTCGCGGCGCGGCCGGAACTCCCATTCTCCCGGTCGGCCACGCGCCGCCAGATGCGGCGGCCTTCGCCGCGCGCTCAGCAGGTCGTCCGCGATCCGGTCGAGCGCCGGCGCGTCGGCCCGAATCCGTGCGAGCGCCGCAAACACCTGTTGCAGCGGAGGCAGCAGCCGATACGCGGCGAGACCGAGCAGCGCGAGGTGCGTGATCCACTGGCCCGGGCCGGCGACGCGGTAGATCCAGAGCGCGGCCGCGACGAGCCCCGCGGCGGTCACCGACTCGAGAACGTACCGGGGGCTGCTCGCGATCACCGCCACGCTCGCCTGCGCGGCCGCGATCGCGGCCGATTGCTCCGCCACTCGCGCGGTCATCGGCTCGCGAACGCCAAACACCGTGACGTCCTTGATCGCCTGGAAGGATTCGGCGATGACCTTCGCGCGCAACCCCCAAAGTTGCGAGAGCATCGCGCCGGCTCGGATCAGCCGGCGCCGCACGACCGCGTAGATCCCGACGTAGGTCGTGCCGAGCGCGAGCGCCGCAGCGAGAGCGATGGTCGGGTCGATCACTACCACGGCGGCGGCGATCAGCATGATCGCGAAGAGCCCCGCCACGAGCATGAGCGCGCTTTGGATCACGCCGCCGACCGTGCGATTGACGTCCTGCACGACTTGCGTCGCGAGCACGTCGCCGTTGGTGCGCGCATGGAACGCGACGCCTCGCCGCAGGTATTCGTCGAACAACAACGCGTGGAAGTCGGCGCCGACGCGCTGCGAGAACCGCCCGATGGCGAGCATCGCGGCGAGATTGATTGCGTTCGCGACGAGGAGCAGCACGACGAAGCAGAGCCCGAGCCACACGAGCAGCACGTCGAACGGCGGCGTGCCGAGCAGCCGGTTGAACCCAGCGAGCGCGTGATTGCGCTCGACGACGGCGGGATCCGCGAGGGTCGCGAGGAACGGTGCGATGCCGGCGACACCGGCGACCGTGAAACATCCGGCGGCCACCGACAAGACGACCGCGTTCGCGCACGCGCGCTTTTGCGCCGCGTCGAGAAGCCGCCACACTCGGAGGACGAGCGCGGGCAATGACTCCGAACGTTCACTCATATGCGCTCTCCCGCTCGACGACTCATGCCGGCCTCGCACGCCTCCGCGGCAGTGCCGCGGCCTTCACGACCCGCAGCCAGCCGCGGGGGTTCCACGCACGCGCTCCAACGGCGGCGCGGAGCGAGCGCCCCAGGCCGACCCAGTCCCGAACGCGCGCCTGTTGCGCGGCGAGCAACAGCACGTATTCGCGCCGCTGCCGCCGGCACAGCGCGCGCAGAGCGGCGGTCGGCGCGAGCGTTTCCATCTTCGCGTAGAAGGCGGCCCAGCCTCCGAGCTTGCCGCTGCGGTCGAACGTGAAGTGCTCGTCGTGACTTCGAACGTCGGTGGACGGCTTGGCGTCCACGCTGACTTCGCTACGTAGCGCCATCCGCGCCCAGAGGTCGTAGTCTTCACCGAACCTCAGTTGCTCGTCGAAGCCGCCGAGCTCGCGAACGAACGCGCGCTCCGCCATGACGGTCGGCATCGCGATTTGAGCTTCGATGCTCAGCACTTGCTCGAGGATTGCGCCAGAGTAGGCCACCCACGGCACGCTCGAACACGCGATCACGCGGCCGGAGCCGTCGATCCTGCGCACGGCCGTGTAGCTCCAGCGTCGCGCGGGCGCGGCCGCCATCAGCGCGAGCTGGCGCTCGAGCTTATCGCCGCGCCACTGGTCGTCTGAGTCCAAGAAAGCGATATAACGGCCGCGCGCGAGTGCGATGCCTCGATTGCGGGCGACGGCCGGATTCCCGGTGTGCGTGCCGCAGACGAGCGTCAAGCGCGGATCGCGTTGGCTCTGAAGGTAGCCGCGCGTTTCGTCGTCGGAACCGTCGTCGATGACGATGAGCTCCCAGTCCGCGAACGTCTGTGCGTACACGGAAGCGATCGCCGCGTGGAGGTAATCGACGCGGTTGAACGTCGGCATCACGACGCTGACGGTCGGCGCTACCACCTTTCCCCCGCGAGCGCCTGTGCCGGCCGCTCTGCGCTCGTCGCGCCCGCCGAGCGCACGAGCGAGGCATAGGCCGCGGCGAATTTTCGGCCGATCGCGATACTCGAGACGTGATCGTCGAAACGGGCTCGAACTCGCGCGCGCATCCGCGCTCCGGTCATGGCGGTGGCTCGCCGCAAAGCGTCGCGCAGCGAACGCGAGTCGCCGCACCGCCAGAGAACGCCAGCCGCGCCGTCGCCGATCAGTGCCCGCGACGACGGAATGTCCGTCACGACGGGCGTGAGCCCGGTCGCGAGCGCCTCGATCAGCGCGAAGCTGCCGCCCTCCCTGTGGCTCGCGAGCAGGAACAAATCCGCCGCACGCATGAGCTGCTCGACGCGCTCGTGCGGCACGCGCCCGAGCAGGTGCACGCGTTCGCGCAGCGCCGGATCGCGGGCTATGCGCGCCTGAACGGCCGCCCAGAGCGGGGCAGAGCCGAAGCACCACCAGAGCTGCAGTCCCGGCAGATCGCCGACGACCGCCGCGACGCCGTCGAGCACGGTGAGCGGATCCTTGTTGCGATCGAGATGGCCGACGCAGAGCACGGCGGGATCCCCATGGAGCCCGGTCGCGGCTCGCGCGGCAACCGTTTGCCCAGGCTCGAACGCGCTCGTCGACTCCGGGATCTCGAACACGCGCACACGCGGGGGCAGCAGCCCGGCGCGCGCGAACGGCTCAGCCTGCGCGCGCGCGCAGAACGACACGCCGTCCACCGCGGCCGCGGCTCGCTTCCAAGGCGCGCGGCGCCAAAGGCGCGGCACCCGGTCGGCATGGTCCTGGAGCAGGATCGGCACGTCTGGGACGAGCTCGCGCAGCGCGAGCACGTCGCGCGCGAAGCCGAGACCGTGCACGTGCACGACGTCGGGCGCGAGCTCGCGCAACAACGCGCGGAACGAGCTCGAGCGCGCGAGCAAGGTGCCGGGCGGATCGGGCGCGATGAACGCGTACTCGACGCCGCGCCGCGAGATTCGGCCCTCCGAGAGGCTCGCCTGCACGACCGTCACGCGCTCGCCCGAGGACGCGGCGGCCGCGGCGATGTCCTCGAGCGAGTGCCAGTCCCTGAGCAAGCGCTCCGGCGGCCGTCGCTGCCTGTCGACGAAGAAGCTGATCTGCATCACGTGCACGTCGCGCTCCCTCAGATGCTCGTGGCGCGGGGGTCGAGCAGCTTCAGCAACCGCTGCGACGCGTCGAGCTCCCACGGCCGATCGTAGCGGCCGAGCGAGTAGCGCCACCGCGCGAGCGTGCTCAAGCTCGCCTTGCCCCAGCGCGGCGTGCGCGTGTCCTGCACGGTGGGAAACCGGCAGCGCAGCACCGTGACGAAGTCGCGGATGCGCTTACGCAGCCGCTCCGTGAGCCACGGTGCGTCCGCGTGGCACGCGTAGTCCACCCAGCGCGCTTCAGTCCATTCCTCGGGCGTCTTGGGGAACTCCACCGGCTCGCCATGGACGTCGAGCAGCGGCGCGAGCTTCAGGCGCTCGGCGTTCGGCACCGCGGCCGGCGGCAGCGGCGTGTGCACATAGACGATGATCTCCGCGAGCGGGTTCACTCGCTTCACCTCGCGGATGAAGTCGAACGTGCGCTCCGTCTCGCCTTCGGGATCCTCGGGCGGCGCGACCATGAACGACAGCTCCGGGATCACGCCGTTGCGCCGGCAGAGCTCGGCGGCTTCGAGCGTCTGCTCCGAGCGGGTGCCTTTACGAATCGACTTCAGCAGCCGGTCGTTCGGGGTCTCGGCGCCGATGTAGGCCATCTTGAGACGGCTCTTGCGCACGAGCCGCCACGACTCGGGCGACAGGTCGATCAACGCGTCGCTGCGCGCGTAGCACCACCACGGCAGCGCGTGGCGCGCGAGCACCTCGAGCAGCGGCACCATCTCGACCTGGCGGTCGAAGAAGTTGTGATCGAAGAACTGGATCGAGTCGGCGCCGATCTCGTGCTTCAGGATCTTGAGGTCCCGGTCGAGGCGGTCGGCGGGCGGCAGCAGCGTCGCGCCGTTGAACGTCGCCGCGACTCCGCAGAACGTGCAGCGGAACCGGCAGCCGAGGGCGGCCTGGTGCGCCGCGGTGCGCGCGCCGAGGAACGTGCGAACGAGATAGGCGCGCGGGTCGCCGAGCCGGTCGTAGCGCAGCGCGGGCGCGACGTGCGCGCGGTTCAGCGCTCGCTTCGGGTTGTTGACGACGGTCCCGTCGCGGCGCCAGCTCAAAGATCCGATCGCGCCGAGCGCCGTGCTGTCGCGGGCCGCGAGCGCACCCAGCAGCTCGTTGAACGCGTCCTCGCCCTGGCCGCGAATCGCGAAGTCGACGTAGTCGCTGTTGAGCGCGACGTCCGGGTACAGCGTCGGGAAGTAGCCGCCCCAGACGATCGGCACTTCGGGGCGCGTTGCGCGCACCGCGCGCGAGACCTCGATCGCCGTGGCAACCTGCGGCCCGCCCATCACGGTGACGCCGACCGCGTCGATGTCCTCGTTCTCGACGGCGGCGCACGCGGACCCCACGGCGTCGCGGTCCATGTTGCCGTCGATCAGCGTCGCGTCGTAGCGGCCCTCGAGCCCCGCGGCGAGGGTCATGATCGAGAGCGGAAAGCGCACGTGGCGCCGCGACGTCATCCGCGGGTTGATCAGCAGCACTCGCCGTGCCGGTCCGCCCGTCATGCGCGCGGCTCCTGCGTCGCGCGCACGATCGTGAGCGTCTCGTTGATGAAGCGACGCCGCGCGAAGAGGTCGAGCCGAAAACCGTTCGCGCGCAGCTCCGCCTCGAACGACGCGCACGCATCGCCGAACGACGAGAGCAGCACGAGCGCCGCCCCGCCGGGCGCGAGATGCTCGCCGAGCCCTGCGGCGAAGCGGCGCGCGGCGTCCTCGGAGCGCCAGGCCGCGTCGCGGTGATCTTGCGGGGCGCCGATCAGGAACGGCGGATTGAACAGCACGAGGTCGAATCGCTCCCGCCCAAGCGGCGCGAACAGGTCGCCCTCGCGAACGTCCACTCGTTCGTCGAGGTCGTTGACGAGCGCGTTCAGCCGCGCGCAGCGGACGGCCGCCGGGCTCACGTCCACGGCCACCACGCGCCGAGCCCTGCGGGCCGCGGCGAGCGCGCACACGCCCGAGCCCGTGCCCATGTCTAGGACCGCGGCACTTCGCGCGAGCGCGCACGCGTCGATCTGCGCGGCGAAGAACGCCCCGGTGCGCAACAGGTTCGGGTTGGCGACGCCGGGTATCACGAGGATGCGCAGGTCGAGCACGCGCTCGAGCCTGAAGTCGTCGTAGCGATGCTTGCCGGCCAGCTTGTAGACGATCGACAGCCCCTTGCCGGCGAACGTGCCGAGCGTGCCCGGCCGATCCTCGGCGAGGAGCGACGGCAACGATGCGTCAAGCATGGGCCGCGACTCCGTTCGTGAACGTCTCGAGCGCAAGGGCCGCCGGATCGCGCCACTTCGAGCAGACGCAGCGTTCGCACTCGGGCCGCCTGCCGCCGCGGATCGCGTCGCGCAACGCCCGCATCGGCTCGCTCGCGAGCGCGGCGCCGAGATCGGGCGCGCGCGGCGCGTGCGCGGGCCCCGGGATGAAGAAGCACGGGGCGACGCGGCCGTCGGCTCCGACCACGGCCGAGAACTCCGGCGCGTTGCAGCGCACGGCTGGGAACTCCTGCCGGCCCCGGAGCGCCGCGAAGTAATCGCGGATCCGGCGCAGCTTTGCGGGCGATTCGGCGATGAAGCCCGTGCGGAAGTCGTCCGCGCGCTCGCGCTCGAGCTGCTCGAGCAAGCGATCGAGCTCCGCGATGTCCCCGTCGCCGAGCGCGAGCTCCGGCGGCGACTCGTCGCGGCGCGCGAACGCGTGGCCGTTGCTCACGTCCACGGCGAGGAACGACACGCTCGCGCACCCAAGCTCGCGCGCGAGCGTCACGAAGCGCACGAGCTCGCGATAGTTCGACCGCTGCAGCGTGACGCGCAGGCCGGCGGGCCGGCCCGCCGCCGCGACGGCGCGAATGCCCTCGCAAACCTTGTCGAAGGCGTCGAGACCGCGGATCGCCGCGTACGTCTCGGCGCGGGTGCCGTCGAGCGAGACGGTGACCGAGTCGAACAGGTCCGCGGCCGCGCGCGCGTGCTTCGCGAGCGACAGCCCCGAGGTCAGCAACCAGAGCGTCAGGCCGCGGCTCGCGAGCAGGTCGCCGATCTCGCGCCACTCCGGATTCAGGAGCGGCTCGCCGCCGGACAGCAACACCGCGCGGGTCCGCAGCGCCGCCAGCGCCGGCAACATCCGCCGCACGGAGTCCCGCGTCATGTCCCTGACGCCGTGGCGCCAATAGTCGCAGGTCACGCAGCGCGAATTGCAGCGCTCGCTCAGGTACAGGGTCACGAGCGGCAAGGACTCGGGCATGGCGGGCGGTTCACCCTCAAGAGCTGGTAGGTGCTTGTCCCGGCGCCGGCCCTTAAGGTTCAATTCCGGCCTTTTGCGGCGGGGTCCGAGGAATCTCGGTGGGCCTCCGGCTGTCGAATAGCCCATTCCCCGAGAAACGAACGCCGATGCCAAATGGGTTGAGCCAGGTTGTGCCGCTCGCCGCGCTCTGCGGCGCTTTAGGGGTCGGCGGCGCGGCCGTCGGCCAGGAGAAAGCGGCGGCCGACGGCCAGCCCGCGGCGGACGACACCCCGGACGAGATCGTGGTGCTGGGGCGCATCAATCAGCTGCGCACCGAGGTCCAGCGCTCCGAGGAGGCGTTCTACGACCGCTTCAACGAGATCAACGGCGACCACAAGTTCGACATTCATTGCCGCCTCGAGCCGCTGATCAACTCGCATATTCCGCGCCGCGTCTGCGCGTCGAACGAGTGGCACGACGTCGACGCGAAAATCGGCGCCGCCGCGCTGCGCGAGGCGCGCGGCGAGCTCGGCAGCTCTCCGGACTCCTTGGTGACCGAGCAGGCCTACGCGCAGAAGGAGCTCACGGACGCGCTGCGCCGCGCGACGGCCCAGGATCCGCAGCTGCAGCAGGACATCGTGCGCTTCGTCACCGCGAAGCGCGCGCTCGAAACGCAAATGACGGGCCAGCCGCGGCACTCGGCCGCGCAGCAGATCGACCCCGGCGCGAGCGGCCTGCCGTACGACGCGCGCGCGATGTTCGTCGTGCGCGCGGGCAAGGAGCCGTGGAGTCATCCCCTTGCGCAGAGCACGTTCACGATCTCGAACGTCGCGGGCGAGGTCCGCGATCTCGAGCTTCATTGCGCGCAGGGTGACCGGCCGATCCAGTATCAGGCGGACGTCGACTGGACCGTCCCGCCAGGATGGACCGGTTGCACGCTCGTCGTCGGCGCCGCGCCCGCCACGATGTTCAACTTTTACGAATTCGAGTGAGCGTAGCCGTAGCCTCCTTCGGAGACGTCTCGCGCCGCCGATAAGAGAAACGGAGCTGAGGTAATGCAAGGAATGCGAACGATGAAATCACGGGTCTCATGGGTTGCGGCCGGCCTCTTGCTGGCGGCGTCGGCATCGGTTCGAGCGCAGAAGGTCGTCGATCCCGGGTTCAAGAGCGTCGGCCGCGGTTGGCCGCTCGCGGCGGACGCGAACGACACGAAAAAATATCCGGAGGTCGGGCCCAGGTTCGCGTTTCGCAACAACGACGTCGGCGCCGCGGCGCGCGGCGGAGAAGCGCCGAAGGGCGTGAAGCCGCTGCCGGTCGACATCTTCACGACCAAAGATTTCTACAAAGACAAGGCGCTCTGGAACGACCCGCGCTACTACCGCTGCAACAGCACGATCGGGATCGAAGCCGAGTCGGGCGCGGTCGGCGCGCCGCTGATCGTGAACAACGACATGTCGACGGCGGCCTGGGGCCATTGCGAGCGCGATTATCCGCGCCAGTCGATGGTGAGCCCGTACCCCTTCAAGACCGCGCAGGAGCACTACGAGGCGTTGCTCGCCGAGACGAAGAAGCGCGGCGGACCGACGAAGCCGACGTACGAGTCGATCGCGGACTGGACCGGCCGCTACGCCCATCCGGGCAGGACGCCGAACAACATGGACTGGTACCGCGGCCACAACAACCAGATACCGACTTGGCTCTCGCTGCTCACACCGGAATACCAGACCCGGCTCGTTCAGCAGACCTACCACGAGGCTCACGGCCAAGCGCAATGGCCGTCGCAGTATTGCTGGCCCGAGGGCTTCATGCGGCGCTGGCACGAGGCCGCGGTCTGGGAGCATCAGGTGATCGCGACGCCCGATATCGTCCAAATCCTCGCGGGCGTCGCACGCAACTTCATCACCGACATCTACGTCGGCAAGCAGTTCAGGATGGACGGTGCGGTGCCGCGTCTCGGCGCCGACGTACCGCGCTGGTACGGCGAGACGATCGGCTTCTGGGACAACGACTCGCTGATCACGTGGACCTCGAACGTCCAGGGCTGGATGGTCCATGGCGCGTTCGAGTACTCGAACAAGATGCAGAGCATCGAGATCTACTCGCCGATCCGCGACACGACCGGCAAGTTCCTCGGTCTCAATCACGAGGCGATCTTCTACGATCCCGATGCGCTCGTTCAGCCGGTGCGCGTCGTCCGCAATCTCATGAAGACGAGCACGGTCACGGCCGGCGATCCGTACGTGTTCATCGAGTGCGTGCCGACGATCTACCCGGTCAAGGGCGTGCCGTCGGCCGTCGTGCCGGGCGAGACGATCGAGTACAAGATCCCGGACATGTACGGCAGGCCTTGGGCGCAGATCTGGGAAGACAACTTCGAGCAGGGCATGGACAAGCCGAAGCCCAAGGACATCTTCTCGTTCAAGTGACGCGGGCCGTTCGCGGCGGCGCCCGGCGCGCTCGCGGCGATCGCCGCTCAGTCGCCGCCGATGAAGCCGATCTGAAGCTCGACGCGCCGATTCGCGGCGCGGCCCTCTTCGCTGTCGTTGCTCGCGACCGGCCGCGTGTCGGCGTAGCTCACCGACTGCAGCCGCGACGGCTCGAAGCCCTGCTCGAGCAGATAGCGTGCGACGGCGTTCGCGCGCGCCGACGCGAGGTCCCAGTTCGACGCGAATTGCCCGCCTTGGACGGGGACGTTGTCGGTATGCCCCTCGACCGAGATCCGCGCGTCGCCGCCCTCGCGCAGCGTCGCGGCGAGCTCGGCGAGCACCGGCCGCGCCGACTCCTGGAGCGCCGCGCGCGCCGACGCGAACAGCGCGACATCGGGAATCGTGATCTCGAGCCCGTGCTCGCGCCGCGTGGCGGCGATCTGCCCGCGGAAGCGCTGCTCGATGAGGTCCGCGACACGGTCTTCTCGGGTCGGCCCCGCCGACGTCGGCGGCGGCGGATCATTCGGCGCCGAATCGACCGACACGGCCTCGGTGGCGTCGGCTGAGGATTCGGCTCCCGCCTCGCTCGTGGGCGCGGGCGGGCCCTCGACGCCGGCCGCTGGCTCCGCGCTCGACGGGCTGACCGCCTCCGGCGCTTCACCCTGAGGCGCAGCCCGTGCGACTTGCTCTGCCGGCGCGACTTCCTCCGCCGGCGCGATGACCGCAACTCGTTCCGCGGCGGCCTCGGCGGACGCCGCATGCTCAGCCGCGGGCGCCGCGACGTGCTCCGTCGGCTCGGCAACCGACGCCTGCTCGGCCGGCGTCTCGGCCACGACGGTCATCCGGCCGAAAAGCAGCACGACCATCGTGAAGATCACGCTGAGCAGGTCCGCATAAGAGATGAGCCAGTTGTCCTCGCGATCTTCGGCGTTCCACTCGATCGCCGCGAGCGTGTCGCGCCCGACGTCGTCGTCCGCAGACGGCCGTGGCTCGCTCGGCGTCGGCATCGCTCAACCCGCCGCGCGCATGAGACCCGAGACCGGCGCCTGGCGCGCGCTGCGACCGAGGATCATGTCGCGGATGTAAGCCGGATGACGCCGGTCGTAGAGCAGCAGCACCGCCTGGAGATCGACGACGCAGCGCGTGAGCTCGTGGCGATTGTGCTGCTCGATCTTCGCGGCGAGCGGCTTGAACAGGAGATTGGCGAACACGAGCCCGTAGACCGTGGTCGTCATCGCGAAGCCCATCGCGGCGCCCATGCTCGCGACGTCGCCCGTGCCGACACCGAACAGCATCTGCGAGAGGCCGAGCAGCGTACCGAGCATCCCGAGCGTCGGCGAGTAGGTGGCCATCGCGCGCAGCACGTCGACCGGAGCCACGAGCCGCTCTCGTTCCTCGGCGATCGTGCGCTGCAGCGCGAGCGTGAGCTGTTGGCGTTCGAGCCCGTCGAGCACGAGCTGAGTTCCGCGCCGGAGGACCGGCCGCGAAATCTCCCGAGCGGCATCCTCGGCCGGCCGAATGTTGCCGTAGCGGAACAAGTTTGCCGCCGTCAGGAACCAATGCAGCGGCTGCTCCTCGGCGGCGACGGGGTCGCGCGCGCGGCGCACCTCGCGTAGTGACTGGGCGAGGGAACGCAGCGCAGAGCCCGCGTGGCTCAATCGCGCCATCAGCAGAGTGCCGCAGCAGACAAGGCCGAAGCCGGCCACGGCGGCCACGGGCCCGGAGCCGGACGAGAATAGATCGAGCAAAATCGAGACGGCGACCGCGATCGCCAACGTCCCGGTCCATAGGGCGTTCGGCATGACTTCCTTCCGCTCGGTGACGGTTCGTGCGGAGGGGAGAGCAAGTTTCGCGCCAACTCACGGCGGGCCACGCCCGCGGACTCTTCGGCGGCCCCGAGGTCGGCGCCGTTCCGCTCGATCGCGGAGCCGCTACTGGACGAGCACCGTGCCCGTCACGTGCGGATGCAGCGAGCAGAAGTGACGGTACGTTCCCGGCTTCGTCAGCGTGCTCACGTGGCCTTCGACCTTCTTAGCACTTGATGAACGCGCGCGAGCTCGACGCGTTCGTCGAGCGCTGGAAATCGGCCCCGTAGTCGTCCGCGAGGCGGACGGCGGCTAGCCGCCGTGGCCCTTGAGCTGCTGAGACGCTCGGTAGCGCGCCTCGGCCTGGACGAGCTCCGCCTGCGCGCGCTGGAGATCGACCTCGCCGTGCTTGCCCGCGAGCACCTCGCGCGCTCGTTCGCGCGCGGCCAGCGCTTCCGACTCGTCGAGATCGGCGGCATGCAGCGCGCTGTCGGCCAGCACGTTCACGAGGTGCGGCTGGATCTCGAGGATGCCGCCCGTGATGTAGAACGCCTTCTCGCCGTCGCTCGTCTGCACGCGCACGGCGCCCGGCCTGAGAGTGGTCAAGAGCGGCGCGTGCCGCGGCGCGATGCCGAGGTCGCCCATCTTGCCGGGCACGAACACGCGCTCCGCCTCGCCCGAGTAGATCGAGCCTTCTGCGCTCACGATGTCGACATGGATCGTCATGCTTGCGACTCGCCGCTGCGGGGCTTACTGAACCTTCTTCGCCTTCTCGACGGCCTCTTCGATGCCGCCGATCATCATGAACGCCTGCTCGGGCAGGTGATCGTACTCGCCGTTCACGATGGCCTTGAAGCTTCTGATCGTGTCCTTGAGCGGCACGTACTTGCCTTCCATGCCGGTGAACGCCTGCGCGACCGAGAACGGCTGGGACAAGAAATTGCGGATCTTGCGCGCGCGCTGCACGACGAGCTTGTCGTCCTCCGAGAGCTCGTCCATGCCGAGGATCGCGATGATGTCCTGGAGCTCCTTGAACCGCTGCAGCGTCGCCTGCGTCGCGCGCGCGACGTCGTAGTGCTCCTGGCCGATCACGAGCGGGTCGAGCAAGCGGCTCGTCGAGTCGAGCGGGTCGACCGCCGGGTAGATGCCGAGCTCAGCGATCTTGCGCGACAGCACGAGCGTCGCGTCCAGGTGCGCGAACGTCGTCGCGGGCGACGGGTCCGTCAAGTCGTCGGCCGGCACGTAGATCGCCTGGAACGACGTGATCGAGCCCTTCTTCGTGGACGTGATCCGCTCCTGCAGCACGCCCATCTCTTCCGCGAGCGTCGGCTGGTAGCCGACCGCGCTCGGCATGCGGCCGAGCAGCGCCGACACCTCGGTGCCCGCGAGCGTGTAGCGGTAGATGTTGTCGATGAACAGCAGCACGTCCTTGCCGTCGTCGCGGAAATACTCGGACATCGTGAGACCGGTCAGCGCGACGCGCAGTCGGTTGCCCGGCGGCTCGTTCATCTGGCCGAACACGAGCGCGACCTTGTCGAGCACGCCCGCGTCCTTCATCTCGTGGTAGAAGTCGTTGCCCTCGCGCGTGCGCTCGCCGACGCCCGCGAACACCGAGAAGCCGCCGTGCTCCTTCGCGATGTTGTTGATGAGCTCGAGCAGCGTGACGGTCTTGCCCACGCCCGCGCCGCCGAAGAGTCCGACCTTGCCGCCCTTCGAGATCGGCATGATCAGGTCGATCACCTTGATGCCCGTCTCGAGCAGCTCGGTCGAGCCGGCCTGCTCCTCGTACGAAGGCGCCTGACGATGGATCGGCCAGGACTCTGTCGCTCCGATCTCGCCTGCGTCGTCGATCGGGTCACCGAGCACGTTCATGATCCTGCCGAGCGTCTTCGGCCCGACCGGCACGGAGATCGGCTTGCCGGTATCCTCGACGTCAAGGCCGCGGCGCAGCCCCTCGGAAATGCCCATCGCGATCGTGCGCACGACGCCGTCGCCGAGCTGCTGCTGCACCTCGAGCGTGAGGTTGCGGTCCTTGAGCTTCAACGCGTCGTAGATCTTCGGTATCGCGTCGCGCGGAAACTCGACGTCGACGACCGCGCCAATGACTTGAACAATCGTGCCGTTGCTCATGGTGTGACCTTCTCTTGTAAACCTAGACGGCCGCCGCGCCGCCGACGATCTCCGCGATCTCGCGCGTGATCGCGGCCTGCCGCGCCTTGTTGTATTGCAGCTGCAGGCCCTCGATGAACTTGCCGGCGTTGTCGGTCGCGGCCTTCATCGCGACCATCTTCGACGCCATCTCGCAGGCGACGTTCTCGATCGCGCCGCGGAACACCTGCGACTCGATGTAGCGGTCGAGCACGTCGTCGAGCATCCCGGCGGCGTCGGGCTCGTAGATGTAGTCCCAGTGCGTCTGCAGCGCTTCCTTGTCGATCGCCTCTACCGGCAACAGCGTCGAGATCTCGGGCGTCTGACTCATCGTGTTCACGAACACGCTGTGCACGAGGAACAGGCGATCGATCTTCCCGTGCCGATATGCGTCCGTCATCGCGACGATCGCGCCGACGAGGTCCTGCAGCTTCGGCATCTCGCCAAGATTGCTCGTCGCGGCGACGACGTTGACCTTGAGCCGCCGAAAATACGCGATGGCCTTCGCGCCGATCAGGCAGAGGTCGGCTTCGACGCCCTTCTCCTGCCACTTGCGGACGTCGCGAATCACCTCGCGGAACGTGTTCACGTTCACGCCGCCGCAAAGACCCTTGTCCGTGCTGATCACGATGTAGCCGACGCGCTTGACCTCGCGCGAGACGAGGTACGGATGGCGGTAGTCCGGGTTCGCCTCGGACAGGTGGCCGATCACGGTCCTGATCCGCTCGGCATACGGGCGCGCGGCGGCCATCCGCAGCTGCGTGCGGCGCAGCTTCGACGCGGCGACCATCTGCATCGCCTTCGTGATCTTCTGCGTGCTCTTGACGCTCGCGATCTTGGTCCGGATTTCTTTGCCGCTCGCCATGCTGCTACTTCTTGGCCGGAGCTTTGTCGGCCTTCGCGGAGTTGTCGGGCGCCGCAGTCGCGGTCGGCGCCGTCGCGGGCTTGGCGCTCGGCGCTTTGTCAGCCGCAGGCTTGTCGGTCGCCGGCTTCGCGTCTTCCTTCGGCGCGCTCACGCCGCCGTAGCCCGAGTTCTTCTTGTAGCCCTCGACGATCTTCTTGAGGCTCGCGACGACCTCGTCGTTGTACTCGGGTTTCGCGTTGATCGCGTCGAGCGCGGCCTTGTGATTTTGGCGCGCGAACGCGTGCATCTCGGTCTCGAACTCGACGACCTTCTCGACCGGCACGTCGTCGACGTACCCTTCGTTGACCGCGTATAGCGACAGCGCCATCTCGGCGACCGTGAGCGGTTGGTACTGCTTCTGCTTCATGAGCTCCATGACGCGCTTGCCGCGCTCGAGCTGCTTGCGCGTCGCGGCGTCCAAGTCAGACGCGAACTGCGCGAACGCCGCGAGCTCGCGATACTGAGCGAGCGCGATGCGGACGCCGCCGCCGAGCTTGCGGATCACCTTCGTCTGCGCCGAGCCGCCGACGCGCGACACGGAGATGCCCGCGTTGATCGCGGGCCGGATGCCGGCGTTGAAGAGATCCGTCTCGAGGAAGATCTGGCCGTCGGTGATCGAGATCACGTTGGTCGGCACGAACGCCGACACGTCGCCGGCCTGCGTCTCGATCACGGGCAACGCCGTGAGCGAGCCCGTCTTGCCCTTGACCTTGCCGTTGGTCACCTTCTCGACGTACTTGGCGTTCACGCGCGCCGCGCGCTCGAGCAGGCGCGAGTGGAGATAAAACACGTCGCCGGGATACGCCTCGCGGCCCGGCGGACGGCGCAGGAGCAGCGACACTTGCCGATACGCCCACGCCTGCTTCGTGAGGTCGTCGTAGATGATCAGCGCGTCCTCGCCCTTGTCGCGGAAGTACTCGCCCATCGCGCAGCCCGAGTAGGGCGCGATGTAGTTCATCGCCGCGGACTCCGACGCCGTCGCCGCCACGACGATCGTATGCGCGAGCGCTCCGCTCTCCTCGAGCTTGCGGACGAGGTTCGCGACGGTCGAGTTCTTCTGGCCGATCGCGACGTAGATGCATTTGAGGTCGCCGCCCTTCTGGTTGATGATCGTGTCGATCGCGACCGCACTCTTGCCGGTCTGGCGATCGCCGATGATGAGCTCGCGCTGGCCGCGGCCGATCGGCACCATCGAGTCGATCGCCTTCAAGCCCGTTTGCACGGGCTGGCTCACGCCCTGGCGGTCGATGACGCCCGGCGCGACCTTCTCGACCGGCGACGACTCGGTCGTCTTGATCGGCCCCTTGCCGTCGATCGGTGCCCCAAGAGCGTTCACGACGCGGCCGAGCAGCCCCTCGCCGACCGGCACCTCGAGAATTCGGCCCGTGGTCTTCACGGTGTCGCCTTCGGAGATGTGCTTGTAGTCGCCGAGCACGACTGCGCCGACCGAGTCCTGCTCGAGGTTCAGCGCGAAGCCGTAGCTGCCGCCCGGGAACTCGATCATCTCGCCGTACTGAACGTCCGCGAGACCGTGGATCCGGCAGATGCCGTCGGTCAGCGCGATGATCGTGCCGACGTCGCGCGCTTCGGCCTTCGCCTCGAAGCTCTGGATCCGTTGCCGAATCAGGTCGCTGATCTCGGATGCTTTGATCGCCATGTCTGTCGTCCTCGAAAATTGGTCGGCCGTTCGACGGCCCTTTCGTCAACCCGATCCGTCAGCTCACCATCGCGCGCGCGAGCTGCTCGAGCCGCGTGCGCACGGAGCCGTCGATGACCATGTCCTCGGCGCGCACGATGGCGCCGCCGATCAGCGACGGATCGACCTCGAGCGTGAGCTCGACCTCGCGGCCCAGCCGCTTCTTCAACGCCTGCTTCACCCGCTCCGCGACGGCCGCGTCCACCGCGGTCGCCGAGACGAGCGTCGCCTTGATCTTGTTCTCGGCCTCGGCCTTGAGCTGATCGAACTGCGCCGCGATCTCGGGCAGCACAGAGAGGCGATCGTTCTCGGCCAGCAACGTCAGCAGCGCCTTGCCTTGTGAGGTCTCGAACACGTCCGCGCCCTTGAGCCCGACGCTCACGGCGCGGATGAAGTCCGCACGCTTCGGCTCGTCGAGTGCCGGATTCGCGAGCACGCGTCTCGCGTTCGCGTCGCCGAGCACGGCGGCCGCCGCGTTCAGCGCATCGGACCAGGACCCGAGCTTCTTGTCGGCGTTCGCAACGTCGAACAGCGCTTTCGCGTACGGGCGGGCGATCGTGCTCTGGTCGGCCATTCGTCTAGAGCTCGCTCGCGAGCTTGCTCAGGATGTCGCTGTGCGCCTTCGCGTCGATCTCGCGCGCGAGCACCTTCTCGGCGCCCGCGACTGCGATCCTCGCGACCTGCGTTCGGAGCTCCTCGCGCGCGCGATTGGTCTCGGCGCCGATCTCGGTGCGCGCGGCCTCGAGCTGGCGCTTGCGCTCCGCGTCGCTGTCGGTCTTCGCTTGCTCGACGATGCCGGTAGCGCGCGTGTTCGCTTGCTCGACGATGCCGCGCGCCTGCTCGCGAGCTGCGGTGATCAGCTTCTCGGCTTCGGTCTTCGCGCTAGCGAGATCGGCGCGCGCCTTCTCGGCCGATGCGAGGCCGTTCGTGATCTCGGTCTGGCGCTGCTCGATCGCGTCCATGATGAACGGCCAAACGAACTTCATGCAGAACCAGACGAAGACGGCCATGGCTATCACCTGGCCTATCAGCGTCATGTTGATGTCCACGCGGAATCCTCCTCGTGCTCGCCAAGTGCACCGGCGCCTAGACGCCGGCGCTCGGTCCTCAGCCGCCGCCCGCTTGCTGCAGCTGCGCGATGAACGGATTGGCGAACGCGAAGTACAGCGCGATGCCGACGCCGATCATCGCCACCGCGTCGAGCAACGCGACGACGAGGAACATCTGGGTCCGCAACATGCCCGCGAGCTCCGGCTGGCGAGCCGAGCCTTCGAGCCAGCGGCCGCCGAGGAGTCCCATGCCGATGCCGACGCCGAGCGCGCCGAAGCCGATCAGGATCGCCACGGCGATTGCCGTCATTCCAATCACGATATTCATCTATGTCTCCAGTCGAGAAGGATCGCCATTCGTTTGAAAAAAACTGGGGTTCGAAAAACTCAGTGCGCCTCGCCCGTGTCGTGCGCTTGGCTCAGGTACACGATGGTCAACATCATGAAGATGTAGGCCTGCAGCGCGATCACAAGGATGTGGAAGACCGCCCACATGAAGTGCAGCGGCAGCTGATACAGGCCGATCAGTCCGATCAGAATGAATATGAGCTCGCCCGCATACATGTTGCCGAAGAGCCGCAGCGACAGGGACAGCGGCTTCGAGATGAACGACACGAGCTCGAGGATGAGATTGAAAGCGATCACGATCGGCGCGCCGATGATCGCGATGCCCTTCGTCGGCGGCGCGATCGGGTGGAACGTGAACTCCTTGCCGAAGCCGATCGGTCCCTTGATCTTGATCGAGTAGAAGATCATCAGCAGGAACACCGTGATCGACATGCCGAACGTGATATTCACGTCGGTGGTCGGCACGATCTTGAAGAAAGGAACCCCTGCGGCACCGGCCGCAAGCGGCAACCAGTCGACCGGGATCAGGTCCATCAGGTTCATCAGGAACACCCAGGCCACGATGGTGAGCGCCAGCGGCGCGACCATCTTGCTCGGGTGGCTGTTAAACGTGCCGCGGACCGAGTCGTCGACGAAGCCCACGACCATCTCGACCATGGCTTGCAGCTTGCCGGGCCGGCCCGTCGTGAAGCTCTTCGCGACTCTCCTGAAGAGCACGCAGAACACGAGGCCGAGCACGATGGACCAGCCCATCGTGTCGACGTTAACCGTAAAGAAATTGCCCTTGCAGACGAGCGGGTTCTCTCGACTGTTCCAAACCCACTGACCCTCGATGCGGCACGCCTGAAGGTTAGTGAGATGGTGCTGGATGTATTCGCCAGCCGTCTCGCCGTGCTCGCCTGTCGAGTGTTCCGCCATTCCTCAGCTCTTCTTCTCTAGCTGTTCTTCTCTACGCTCTTCGCGACGGCGCGGCTCGGCCCGGTATCGCCGACGAGCAGCGCACCGAACACCACGAGCTGCGCCGCAATGAAGCCCGCGAACACGGCCGGGGGCGCGATCGGCCTCACGAAACCGAAGATCACCCCGAACGCCAAGACCGTCAGGCAGATCTTGCCGACCTCACCGAGCCAGGCCCCGCGCAGCAACTCGTCCACCGGCCGGTTCGGCGCCAGCAGCCGTGCGGCCAGGAACCCATTCGGGACCACGGCGGCCGCGCCGCCGAGCAACGTCGAGACCGCGACCGTGTCGCCGAAACTCGGCCACAGCATCGCGGCTAGCACCACGCTCACGCCCGCCTGCGCGAGCAAAGTCAACGGCACGACGCGTTCGACGGCAATCGGCACACGGGCCTCTTTATTTCGCCGAGCCTCTTCCACCGAGCTTGCGCCCGTGGCTCGGTCGGATCGGCTAAGGGCCGTGGCGGTGCCGCGGCCGGGCGGCATTCTAAGTGAGTCCCCTACAGCTGTTCAACGGTAACGCCAGCGCGCCCCCGTCGAATATTTCGGAAACTACTTAATGTGCGCGAGGATGCCTTCGAGCTCCTCGAGACCGTGGTAGCGGATCACGACGCGGCCGCCCTTCGGGCCGTGCTCGATCGTCACTGCGGCACCGAGCGTCTCGGCGAGATCGGACTCGAGGCGGCGCACGTTCGGATCGCTCGGCGCCCGGCGGTCGGGCCCACTCCTAGTGCTCGGCGAGCCCGCGATGCGGCGCACGGCCTGCTCCGCCTCGCGGACGCTCCAGCCGTGCTTCGCGATCCGCTCCGCGATCTCGAACTGCATCTCGGGCGTCGGCAGGCCGAGCAGCGCGCGCGCGTGGCCCATGTCGAGCTCGCGGCGCTCCAGGAGCTCGCGGACCGGGCGCGGCAGCTCGAGCAGCCGCAGCAGGTTCGTGACGGTCGCCCGCGAGCGGCCGACGGCGGTCGCGGCGTCCTCGTGCGTGAGACCGAACTCCTCGACGAGGCGGTGCAGCGCGCGCGCCTCCTCGATCGGGTTCAGGTTCTCGCGCTGGATGTTCTCGATCAGCGCGACCGCGACGGCGGACTCGTCCGGTATGTCGCGCACGACGGCCGGAATCGCATGCAGCCCCGCGAGCTGCGCGGCGCGCCAGCGGCGCTCGCCCGCGACGATCTCGTAGCGCGTCTCGCCGTCGCCGTGCGCAGGCAGCGGCCGCACGACGATCGGCTGCACGATGCCCTGCGCCTTGATCGACTCGGCGAGCTCGGCGAGCGAGTCGTCGCGCATGTCGACGCGCGGCTGGTAGCGGCCGCGTTGGAGCAGATCGACGGGCACCTCGCGGAGCGCCGCGTCGGCCGGCGCGGAGCCGGTCTCGCTCGCGGGCGTCTCGGGCCGCGCGTGAGGCGCGGCCGCGCTGCTGAGCAATGCGTCGAGACCGCGCCCGAGGCTCTTTCTCTTGTTCACCGAGTTAGCCGCCAGAGCGGAAAGGTGCGCCGGATTGTAGCAGCGAAAACGGCGACGGCGAGGGAGCCGCGCGCGGCGGCTCTATTGCGAGCGCGGCAGGGGCGCGCCCGAGCGGCGGTTCACCTCGCCCGCGAGGGCGAGGTACGCGAGCGCGCCGCGCGAGTACTTGTCGTGGAACAGCACGGGGCGGCCGAAGCTCGGCGCCTCCGCGAGCCGCACGTTGCGCGGGATCACGGTCCGGTAGACGCGGTCGCCGAAGTGGTTGATCAGCTGCGACGACACCTCGTTCGCGAGGTTGTTACGCGGGTCGAACATCGTGCGCAGGATCCCGTGCATCTCGAGCTTCGGATTCGCGGTCGCGCGGATCTTGTCGATCGTGCCGACGAGCGCGCTCAGGCCCTCGAGCGCGAAGTACTCGCACTGCATCGGGATCAGCACGTAGTCGGTGGCCGTCAGCGCGTTGACCGTGAGCATATTGAGCGCGGGAGGGCAGTCGATGAGCACGTAGTCGAAGCGGTCGAGCAGCGGCTGAAGCGCGCGCTTCAGCTTGAACTCGCGGTCGGGCCGCGTCGCGAGCTCGATCTCGGCGGCCGTCAGCTCCTGGTTGCTCGGCAGGATCGTGAAGCCGCCTTCGGGCGGCGTCTGTAGGGCTTGCTCGGCGGGCAGATCGTCCAGCAGCACGTCGCAGATCGTGTGCTCGAGCGCGTTCTTGTCGATGCCGGAACCCATCGTCGCGTTCGCTTGCGGATCGAGGTCGACGAGCAGCACGCGGCGCTGCGTCGCGGCGAGCGACGCCGCGAGATTCACGCAGGTCGTCGTCTTGCCGACGCCGCCCTTCTGGTTCGCGACTGCGATGACCGTGGTCATTTCGTCCGTTCCAACAACACGATCGAGCTCTTGAGCCTCGGCGCGCCGCGCTCGAGCTCGACGGCAAGCGGCACGAAGTCGGGCGCGGCTTGCGCGAAGCGCGTTTGCAAGTGCGCGGCGGTGAGCAACAGCAGGATGCTGCCGGGAGCAGTCAAATTCCTGCAGATCTCGAGCAGCTCGGCCGGCGGCGCGACCGCGCGCGCGAGCACGGTAGCAAACGGCTGCGCGGGACGTAAGTGCTCCGCGCGGCCGTGGGCGACGACCGCGTTGCGCAGGCCGAGCTCGACGATCACCTGGCGCAGGAAGCGGACGCGCTTCGCTCGGCTCTCGATCAGCGTGAAAGCGCGCTCGGGCTCGGTGATCGCGAGCGGCAAGCCCGGAAGGCCGGCGCCCGTGCCGACGTCGGCGATTCGCTCGCCGCGCAGCAGCGGCCGCAGCGCGAGGCTTTCGATCAGGTGTCGGTCGACGAGCTCGTGAGCGTCGCGAATCCCCGTGAGGTTGTAGACGCGGTTCCAGCGCATGAGCAGCTCGAGGAAGCGCGCGAGCGCTTCGCTGTGCGCCTCCGGCAGCTCGAGTCCCGCGCGGGCCAAGCGCCGCCCGACGTCGGCGGAGCCCAGGGACGATTCGACGCGCGCCATCGGCGCAGTATGCCGCCGCGCACGCGCGAATCGTTACTCGGGGAGCGGCGTGGAGCTAGTCGACGGCCGTCTGGTGCAGGTAGCGCTGCGCTGAGAAGTACGCCGCCAGCTCGTCGATCGCCGCGTCGTCGAGCGTCGCGACCTGCTGTCCCATCAACAAGTCGGCGCGCTCGCCGTTCTTGTACTCATGCAGGGCCTGCTCGAGGTACGAATAGTGTTGGCCAGCGAGGTTCGGCCACTGCTTCGCGGCCGCAACGCCGGCTTCGCCGTGGCACTGCTGACAGACGGCCGCCTTCTTCTTGCCCTCGTCGACCTCGCGCGCGCTCGCGTCCGACTTGCCCGTCTGGGGCTCCCCGGCCCAAGTGGAAAAGAACGTCGCGAGGTCCGCGATGTCCTGGTCGGAGAGCGACGAGGCCTGCGCCTGCATCGTCGGGTGGCTCCGCGTCCCGCGCCGATAGCCCTGGAGCGCGATCTCGATGTACTCGAGGTTCTGCCCGCCGAGCTTCGGCACGTAGTACGACGGGTAGGCATTGTGCGACCCCGGCACCCCGTGGCAACCCTTGCAGGTCTCGGCGAGCACGGCGCCGCGCTTGGCGTCGCCCTGGATCGTGAGCGGCGCGAGCGGCGGCGGCGGGACGGCGGAGGCCTTCGCCGCACCCTGCTGAGCGAAGGCGTCGAACGTGACGAGGGAGGCCGAGAGCGCGCTCGCGGCGGCCAGAAGAAGGGCGGTTTTGGTAAGGAACAAGCGGACGGAACCTCGGGAGACTCCTTTCTCAGGCGCGCATGTTAGCCAAATCCTCGGCCCGATGACATGCGACTTGTGCGTACGCGAACGGCGGAGCGACGACCGCCGGGCCGATCGGCGCGCTTCGCCGCCGCGCTAGGCGCGCGGGCTCGCCGGATACAGATGGCACGCCACGCGGCGCGCCGACGGCTGCTGCTCGATCGTCTGCAATGCGGGCGTCACGGTCCGGCAGACGTCCATGACCCGAGGACAACGGGACGCGAAGCGGCAGCCGACGCCGACGTTGATCGGCGAGGCGATCTCGCCCTTGATCGCGGTCGCGGTCCGCCGCCTCTCGCTGCGCGGGTCCGGCTGCGGATTGGAGCCGATCAGGATCTGCGTGTACGGGTGCAGCGGCCGCGAATAGACCTCGTTCGCGGGGCCGATCTCGACGAGCGCGCCGAGATACATCACGGCCATTCGATCCGACACGTAGCGAACCATCGACAAGTCGTGCGCGATGAACAGCATCGTGAGGCCGAGCGAGCTCTTGAGCTCGCCGAGCAAGCGCACGATCTGCGCTTGCACCGAGACGTCGAGCGCCGAGATCGGCTCGTCGCACACGACGAAGCGCGGGCGCACGATCAGCGCGCGCGCGATCCCGACTCGCTGGCGTTGGCCGCCGGAGAACTCGTGCGGGTAGCGCGACGCGTGGTTGCGCTCGAGCCCCACGCGCACGAGCCAGTCGCCGACCTCGTCGCGAATCTGGGCGACCTTTCGGCCCGGTGCGAGCCGCAGGCCCTCGCCGATGATCTCGCCGACCGTCATCCGCGGGTTCAGGCTCGAATACGGATCCTGAAAGATCATTTGCACCCGGCTCGCGTAACGCTGGAAATCCGCGGGTCGGTATTTCGCCGGCAATCGTTCGCCCGCGAAGTAGACCTCGCCGGCGGTCTTCTCGAGCAGCCCGACGAGCGTGCGGCCGAACGTCGACTTGCCGGAGCCGCTCTCGCCCACGAGCCCGACGACCTCGCGATCGTCGATCGCGAGCGATACCTCATCGACCGCGTGCACGGTCTGGCCGCGGCCGAGCGCGAAGTGCTTCGTGAGCCCGCGCGTCTCGAGCAGCGCGCTCATGCATTCGCTCCGCGCTGGATCTCGGGAACGCTGCGCGGCGCGGCCGGGTCGTGCAGCCAACACCGTGCCCCGTGACCCGGCCCCACGGCGAAGACCGGCGGATGATGTGCCTCGCAGAGGCGCATCGCATGCGGACAGCGCGCGTAGTAGCCGCAGCCGATCGGCGGCGAGAAGAGATCCGGCGGCGCGCCTTCGATCGGCCGCAGGCCCTCCGTTCGGGACGTGCCCCGGCTCGGCATCGCGGCGCGCAGG
>Ga0335076_10001364_pt1 | contig 23592 bp, 15 predicted proteins | sample Lox_Sample_25_FD_206717 | JGI IMG/M metagenome (GOLD analysis project Ga0335076, IMG submission 206717) | Soil microbial communities from Loxahatchee National Wildlife Refuge, Florida, United States - Lox_Sample_2.5 | ecosystem: Environmental > Terrestrial > Soil > Wetlands | place: USA... | reverse complement strand
CTTCGCCGTTATCGTCCACCACCAACATCAGGCGGCTGTCATCCTGCGAGAGTTTTACCACGACATGGGTAGCCTTCGCATGCTTTTTTATGTTGTTGAGTGCTTCACGGTAAATCTGGAAAAGCTCCCGGCAGACGCGGTCGGGAGCGCGCAAATCGGCGGAATCAATCAACAGATCGAGCGGGAGGCTGGATTCGTTGCGGAAACGCTCGGCAAAACCTCGCATGAGGTCCACGAGATCCGCGGACTGGACGCGAACGGGCTTGAGATCAGTGACCATGCTGCGGAGTTCGGCGGATTCGTTTTTGACGGTCTGCTGCAAACTGGCGAGGCCCGCAGCTGCGCCTTCGGGAGAGGAAACGGCCTTGCGGCGGAGGACATCGAGCTGGATTTCGATGCTGAGCAGGGTTTGCAGAATGCCGTCGTGGAGATCGCGGGCGATGCGCGAACGTTCGGCTTCGATAGCGCGGGCGCGGAGATGGCGCAATAGAAAAAGATTTTCCAGGGATGGCCCCACATGACGCGCGACACGCTCGAGCCACTCGAGATCTTCCTTCTGAAAAGGCTTCTTTGGGCGCTTGCCGTTGAGCAGGAAGATGCGACCGGCAGGTTGCTCGGCTTGATCGAAGGTCACTGACATATACGAGGCAATGGCGAATTGATTTTGGGTGGAGTTCGGCAAGCGAGGGAGATTTTTCAGCGCGCGACCATTGCGGCGGTCCCAGCCGAAGCCCGAGCCTGCGGCGACCAGGGAGTTCCAGCAGAGCGTGGCATCAAGATCGTCGAGAAGAAAGCCATCGGCGCGGGCGAGCGGGAGGCTTTCCGGAATGAGGCGCTCGCTTTCGCCAGACTTGAGAGACCAGACAAAGATGCGCTCGAGGTCGTTGTCACGATAGACCAACAGCGCTTGCCTAGATTGGAAGGACGCGGCCAATTCTTCGAGAAGCAAGCGGAGCGATTCGGCGAGCCCCTGATCCACCTGCATTGTCGCCGTAATATGCGAGAGAAATTCGTTCTGCGCGGCGAAACGCCGGCTGCGATCTCCCATGAAAGCGAGGCCGCCGCCAGCGGAAAAAGTAGCGGCGGTGATTCCAACCCAGGAAATGACGCGGAGAAGGCCGATTTCCTCGCGAGCGGCGGTGACGAGAACCACGGTGATCGCCAAAATGCCCGCAACAGGCAGAGCGGCACGAAATCCCCAACGAATGCCCGCTGCAAAGCACAGAAAGAGATAGGGAAACCAGACCGGGACGGCCGACGGACTGATGTAGATAAAGAGGGCGAGGGCGAGCAAATCCAAGGCGAGAGGAACGTGCCAGTCGCGTTTGACCAGAAGATGCTCTGCAAAAATGGCAATAAATGCGAGGGCGAAGTAGAAGGTCAGAAAGATGAGGCTGCGGCGAGCGGCTGGCGATGGAGTGCGCTCCAAAAGAGCCAGGATCGCCAGAACGATGATGATCGGGCGAAAATAGACAATCTGCCGCTCAAAATGGCGGCTGTCCGCTTCGTGGGGGCTCATGCGCGGGGACGAATCCCTGAATGGAAGTTTAGCAAGGCAGGGAGCCCATAAGGGAAGCAGGCGTGGAGCGGGTTTCCAGCTTGGAAAGGGACTGAGCCGCCAGGGCGCGGTTTTCCATGAAGATGTGTCGTGCTAAACTGGTTTAGCTGGCGAACAGAGGTGGGAGTAGCTCAGCTGGTAGAGCGTCGGACTGTGGCTCCGAATGTCGTGGGTTCAAACCCCATCTCCCACCCCAACTTCCTCTATTTTGCTTCATGCCATTTAAAGCGTAGGCCATGGATTCTGTGGGCTGGCGTTGCAAGAGGTGTGTGGTTAGGCGCCCGGATCGCCCGATTGCGGAGAGGCGAGGCCGAATTCACGGTGGGTGGCGAGGAGGGCGGCTTTCATGGACTTCTCTTCGACAACGAGGGAGATATTTGTCTCCGAGGACCCCTGAGCGATGGCGATGATATTGACGCCTTCGCGGCCCAGCGCGCTGAAAGTACGGCCAGCCATGCCGCGCGTGCCGCGCATGTTTTCTCCGACGACGGCGACGATGGCGATATCCGGATCGAGCGTGATGTGATCCACAACCTCATGGGCGAGGTCCTGCACAAACTCGCGGCGAAGGGCTTCGACGGCACTTTGCGCGTGGTCCTTGGAAACGATAAAGCAGATGTCATTCTGCGAGGAGGATTGCGAGATCAGGAAGACGTCCGCATGGAGTTCCGCCGTGGTGGAGAACGTGCGACCGACGACGTCCGGAACACCAACGATGCCCGGGCCACCGATGCTGATGAGAGCAACATCGCGGATGGCGGTAAGTGCTTTTACGCCGCCGCCAATGCTGCGGCCGTGCCGAGTGATTTTTGTACCGGGACGATCCGGCGTAAAGCTATTGCGAATCCAGACCGGGATTCCGGCCGGCATTACTGGCCGAAGTGTTTTGGGATGTAGGACTTTCGCGCCAAAGTAAGCCAGTTCGGCTGCCTCCCGGTATGAAATTTCGGGAATCGTGCGCGCATCGGGCACCAGCCGCGGGTCGGCCGTAAGAACACCGTCAACATCGGTCCAGATGATGATTTCGTCGGCATCGAGAACGGCGCCGAGGATCGTGGCGGAGTAGTCCGAGCCGCCCCGGCCAAGGGTGGTAAGGATGCCGTTCTCCGTGGCGCCAAGGAAACCGGTGACGACCGGGATTTGGCCGCTCTCGAAAAGTTCGCGCAGGCGCGCCTGGGTTTTCACTCTCGTCAAATCCATGAGAGGCTCCGCGCCGCCGTGGACGGAATCCGTGACAATGAGTTCCGTGGCCTCGACTGCCGCACTTTTCGCCCCGAGGGCTACGAGGGCCGCGGAAACGATGGGCGCGGACAGACGTTCGCCGAGGCTGGAAATCGCGTCGAGGGTGCGGGGAGTAAGCTCGCAGAGAAGAGCGGTGCCATCAAAGAGGCGCTGTCCCTCGGTGAGAATATGCTCCAGGCGAGCTTCGACGGGCGATCGCATGCCCCGATCCGACAGCAATTCCGCGAGAGCTGCCGAATGTAGTTCGCGCAGCTTCTCGACGAGCGATGTGCCCGCCTCGCGGTTGCCAGCGCCGGCTTGTTTCGCCGCTGCGATCAAGCGATTGGTGACACCGCTCATCGCGGAAACGACCACGGCGACTGCATTTTCTTGCGAGGCCTTGCAGGCGATCCGCGCGGCTCGCGCAATACAAGCCGCGTCGCCCACAGAAGTGCCGCCAAATTTCATGATCTGCAGGTGGTGTTTCATCGCAGCCCGTCCAGTGGCAAACATAAGATGATAGCCTTCCCAATGCGGGATTATCAGCGAACTTTTCCGGCTGTTTTCAAAAATAAGTTTCTGCAAGGTGGAGCGGTTTGGGATTCCCTATTGCAGTTATCATGGCCCATGCAAGAATTCGCATGCGAAGGCGTGCTGTTTGATTTAGACGGCGTGCTGGTGGACTCGACTCCGGCGGTCGCGCGTGTGTGGACCATCTGGGCGCGCACGCATGGATTTGATCCCGAAGACACGGTGAGGAGGGCGCACGGGAGGCCCAGCCTTTCCTCGATCAAGGAACTGCTTCCGGGTGGGAATCATGAAGAGGAAAACCGTATCGTGGAGCAAATGGAAATTAAAGACCTTGAAGGCGTGGTGCCGCTGCCGGGCGCAATGGAGCTTCTCGGAACGCTTCCGCGGGAACTATGGGCCATCGTAACGTCCTGCACAAAGCGGCTCGCGCATGCGAGAATTCACGCCGCCGGGCTCCCTGCCCCAAAATTTCTGGTAACAGCAAACGACATCAAGATCGGGAAGCCTGATCCCGAGCCTTATTTGAAAGGTGCGGCGTTGCTGGGTCTGAGCGCAACCGTGTGCGTGGTGGTGGAAGACGCACCGGCGGGAATCCGCGCGGGAAAAGCGGCAGGGGCACGAGTGCTGGCACTCCAAACCACGGAGCGGGATGAGTTGTTGCGCGGCGCGGGAGCCGACTGGATCGTGAAAGATTGCAGCGCCGTCACGTTGGATGGCTCAGGGAAGGCAGGCTCAATGGTGTTGAAGGTAAATTTTCTTTAGCGACGTTTTGACTTGGCTTCCGTCCGAAGGATAGAATCTGCCCACCGCGAGTGGTCTGCATTCAAACCTCAAGTAGGAGTTGTTCATGAAGCGAATTTATTCGTCGGAGATTCTAGCCTCGATCCTGCTCTGTGCGCTGGCATGCGCACCTGCTACGTTCGCGCAGGAGAAGGAGGAAAAGCCCGCGGACAAAAAAGCGGAGAAGGCGCCGGAGAGCGCCACCCCCAAAGAAGAATCCTCCGTCACGGAGCATACGATTCGCATCGGCGGCCAGACCATTCCTTATAAAGCGACCGCGCAGACGATCTTGCTGAAGAACGAGAAGGGCGAGCCGGAAGCGCTGATCTATTCGACAGCTTACACGCGCGCAGATGTAAAAGATCTGAGCACCCGGCCGATCGCGTTCCTGTACAACGGCGGACCGGGCTCCTCTTCGATATGGTTGCACATGGGAGCGTTCGGCCCGCGCCGGGTCGTGACCGTGAACGCGGGAGTCACGCCGCCCGCGCCGTACAAAATCGAAGACAATGCCAACTCTCTGCTGGACAAGGCCGATTTGGTGTTCATTGATCCCGTGGGCACGGGCTTCAGCCACGCCGTGGGGAAGGCGCAAGACAAGGATTTCTGGGGAATTGATCAGGACGTTCGGTCACTCGCGCAGTTCATTACCACGTACGTGACGCGGAACAACCGATGGAATTCGCCGAAGTTTCTGATTGGCGAGAGCTACGGGACGTTCCGTTCGGCTGCGCTAGGAAATTATCTGCAGGATCACGACAATATGTATTTGAACGGGATCGTGCTGATGTCTTCCGTTCTCGATCTCGGCACCATTTCTTTTTACCCGGGAGTGGACGCCGCTTATATCTACTATCTGCCGAGCTACGCGGCGACCGCGTGGTATCACAAGATGCTGAAGAACCGGCCGGATAATCTGGATGCGTTCGTCGAGGAAGCGCGAAAATTCGCAATGGGGGAGTACGCCAGCGCACTGCTGAAAGGTGACAATCTTACTCCGGCGGAGAAAACGGCCATCGCGGAAAAGCTCTCCGGATTTACAGGCCTAAGCACGGACTACTTGATGAAGGCAAACTTGCGCGTGAAGCTGGGCCAGTTCATGGAAGAGCTTCAGCGCGGCAAGGGACTGACGACCGGCAGGCTGGACGCGCGCTTTTCCGGCCCGAGCTATGATCCGCTCGGCGAATACGCGGATTACGATCCGCAGGAAACCGCGATCAGCGGCGCATTCGTTGCGGAATTCAATGGTTACATCCGTGACGATCTGAAATTCGGCCAGGACAAAACCTACCAGGTTTCCGCCGAGGGGGCAGGGCGCGGATGGGACTGGAAGCGCCAGGGCATGCGAGGAGGCTTCTTCCCCGGCGCGCCAAATGTTGAGGAAGATCTGATAGAGGCGATGATCTCGAACGTGCACTTGAAAGTGCAGATCGAGAATGGCTATTACGACCTGGCTACGCCCTTCCTGGCCACGGAACACACTGTGGACCATCTCGGACTTCCGGACAATCTCCGCAAGAACATCGAACTGAAATATTACGATGCCGGCCACATGATGTACGTGCGCGATGAAGATTTGGCCAAGTTGAAGGGCAACATCGCGAACTTCATTGACTCGGCGACGCAGCACTGAAGTTTATTCGCCCGAGCCGGGTGCGATTTGAGCGTCGCCAGGGGGTATCCTTCACGTAACCTCCACGCAGAAGCCATACTTGCGAAAACAAGTATTCACCTAGAATGGATCTTCATGCACCACCCGCGGGGTTGTCTTTCCGGCCTTGCGTAGTACAGCGCTCTTCAGCGCAAAGCAAACAAAATTCCATGGGATCTCCTCCACAGACAACTGTAAGTCCACAGCCCCCCGTGTCGGAGTCTTCTCCGCCAGCAAGAACCATTCCGACCGCACAACTCATTACCGCAATGCTCAAGAGCGGCGCGCAGGTCAGCGACTTGATTTTTTCGCCGGGGCGGGCTCCGCAGATCGAAGTCAGCGGTCAGCTGATGGAATTAAAGTTTAAAGGCCTGGAATGTCTGAAGCCGCAGGACACCAGCCAAATCGCCGCGGACTTGATGGGGAAGAATGAACATCCTTCGCGGAAACTCGAGCAGGAGGGTTCCGCCGATCTCTCGTATGGAATCAACGGAGTCGGCAGATTCCGCGTGAATATTTTCCGACAGCGGGGAAGTTGCGCGATCGTCATGCGCGTAATTCCCGATAAAATTCCCGGCTTCGAAGAATTGCGGCTTCCCGCGACGCTTGCCGACATCGTGGATTTGCGGAACGGGATCGTGCTGGTCACCGGACCCACAGGATCGGGCAAATCGTCAACTCTGGCAGCCATCATTGACAAAATGAACGAGGAGAAAGCGTTCCACATTTTGACGATCGAAGATCCCATTGAGTTCTTGCACCGGCATAAGAGGGCGACGATCCATCAGCGGGAACTGCACAGCGACACGCCAACTTTCGCGCTGGCCTTGAGAGCGGCGCTGCGTCAGGCGCCGAAAGTGATTCTCGTGGGCGAAATGCGCGATCGCGAGACCATTGAGATCGCTCTGGAAGCTTCGGAAACCGGCCACCTGGTGCTTTCAACGTTGCATACGATTGATGCGGCCAAGACGGTCGAGCGCATCGTCGGCGTATTTCCCAATGCCGAGCAGCAAGCGATCCGCACGCGTCTTGCAAAGGCGTTCCGGTACATCGTTTCGCAGCGTCTGTTGCCCCGCAAAGACGGCAAAGGCCGCATTGCAGCAATCGAAATCCTCAAGTCCACAATGCGAACGCGCGAATACGTGGAAAAGGGGGAAGGGGAAGGCAAAACGCTGCTGGACGCCATGCGCGACGGTAATACGGAAGGCATGCAGCATTTTGACGGCGAACTCGACAAATTCGTGCGGGCAGGCCTGGTTGAATTCGAGACAGCGCTGGGATTTGCAACCAATGCCGGAAACCTGCGTCTAGAAATGCAGGACTACGCCGACGAAATGAGGCACCGCGCGCACAAGCAGGAAACGCACCCTCCTGAGGTCGAAATCGAGCGATTTTAGCGCGGCAGAAACCGGCTGCAGGCGCTGGGCTAATTCAACATGTCAGACATTCTGCACTTCGCTCTGCCATTGTGTACAATCCCCCTAACCGCTTCTTCGCGGGGCCAATTTTGAGCCAGGGAAACATTCAATCTAAAACATGCTGATGGACGCGTCAGCTTCCTGGGAGTTTCTGGTTGTTGTCGCGCTCCTCGCGGTTATCGCCTCTATCCCGGGCCTGTGGACGGGGAGACTGATTGACAAGATCGAGGGTCTGCTCGCAAGAATCGGAAGGCGACGTGTGCCGGCGTTTTTTCTGCTCTTCTTTGGCGCCATCGTGGTCCGCTTGGCGGTTTTGCCTCTCCTCGAGGTCCCCATTCCAGGAATTCATGACGAGTACAGCTACCTCTTGATGGGGGACACGTTCGCGCATTGGCGTCTCGCCAACCCGACACATCCGATGTGGCGAAGCTTCGAAACATTCCACGTCATCTGGCATCCAACTTACGCTTCCATCTACCCCCCCGCGCAGGGATTTGCGCTTGCCATTGGCGAATGGCTCGGACTTCCCTGGATCGGCGTGCTGCTCACAGCCGCCTGCATGGGAGCGGTGATCTACTGGATGTTGTGCGCGTGGATGCCGCCACATTGGGCCTTCCTGGGCGGCGCGCTTGCAGCGCTAAAGCTCGAAATTGCCAGCTACTGGGTGAACAGCTACTGGGGCGGAGCTGTCGCGGCGATTGGCGGCGCGCTGGTCCTGGGAGCTCTGCCGCGCATTTTCAAGAAGGGACACATCCGCGACGCACTGCTGCTCGGCCTTGGCGTGGCGATCCTGGCGAATAGCAGGCCCTATGAAGGCCTGGTATTTTGCCTACTGCCGGCCGTGGCTTTCCTGCTCTGGCTTTTTGGCAAGAAAAATCCATCGGTAGCGAAGTCCCGCCGGTGGAAGGCGGTCCTTCTCCCTCTCGCAAGTGTGTTGGTGCTCACGTTGGCGTTCATGGGCTACTACAACTGGCGGGTGACCCGTGATCCTCTCCTCTTTCCTCACACGCTGAATTGGCGGGAGTTCCACACCGCAGCAATGTTTCTCTGGCAAGCGCCCAAGCCGGAGAAGCACTATGACAATGAGAGGTTCGAAGAATATTACAACGACTGGGAACGCGACGAGTATCATCGCACCTTGCGCGATGCCATTGACGTCTCGTGGACCAAAACTTGGCGCATGGCCTCCGCGTTTTTTTGGTGGGGTTTGATTCTGGTTCTACCGGGCGTGCTTGCGGCTCTTCGCGAGCGCAGGATGCGCTTCCTTTGGCTGACCCTCGCGGCAACCATGCTGGCCGTGTATGCGGTGACGTTTTCCAATGCGCATTACGCCGCGCCGGCCACCTGCCTTGTCTTCGCCTTGATCGTTGAATCCATTCGTCATCTGCGGGCCAGGAAGTTGGGCCGTTTTCATTGGGGAAAGGCGCTCGCACGGGCTGCGGTCTTTCTGCTTCTTGTGGATACGGGCGCGCACGTGGCGCGAAAGGAATGCGATCAGCAGGATTGGACATGCCCCCGCGATTACGGTCGTGCCGGAATTGAAAAGAAACTGGAATCGCTGCCAGGGAAGCAGTTGGTCATGGTGCGTTATAGCGGGGACGAAGGCGACCTGAGCATCCATGATGAGTGGGTGTACAACGGCGCGGACATTGATTCGCAAAAGGTCGTTTGGGCGCGCGAACTGGATGAAGAGCAGAACAAAAGACTGTTCGCTTATTTTAAGGACCGCACCGTCTGGCTGGCAAGCTCGAACGACGATCAGGCCTCACTCGTGCCGTACACTCCGCCGGATGAATGATTTTGCCTGCCCGGGGCGGCATCTAGCGGGTAGCAACCATCAGGTGGTTCAGTCCGAACTCAAATCGCCGATGAAAAAATTGCCGGAAGCCGATTTTCTGAAGCACGGCGCGGAGCGTCTCAACCGGAATGCGCTTTTGATGCTCGTCGCTTTCCATCTCATCACTGACCAGGCGGAGCGCGTGCAACACTCCAAGAATGGGATCCACCAGACCGGAGGGCCAAGTGAGGATCAGCGAACCTTCCGGCGCCAGGATGCGAAACGTCTCGCGCAGGACCGCTTCAGGCCGCTGGAGATGCTCAAGAACCGCGAGCATCACGACGTGATCAAACTCTCCATCCGCAAAAGGCAGCGGCGAACTCAGATCCCCAGGAACGCGCTGCCAGCGCCCGTTTGTGCCGCTCTCCAATTGGTCGTCTAGTCCCGCGCCGCGCGCGATTTTATCTTTCGAATAATCGAGAAAAGCCATCTCCAATCCGCAACCGAGATCACAAACGCGCGACTGAGGGCGCAGGTGCGGATAGGCCGCTCGAAAACGCATTCGTGCAATAAAGTGATCCAGTCCGGTGTAGGGCATCTATTTCAGGTCGTAGTCGCCAATGTAAGTCCCGCGGCTGATTCCAAGCATGCTCAGGAAAAATGAAGCAAAAATCACCTGGACTCCGAGAAATAGCCACATGGACCAGAAGAGCACCTGACGGACTTCGTGGAGCGGTCCGAATCCGCTGGCAGCCCATCGCCAGGCGATCCAGGCGCAGCCCGCGAATCCGGCGAGGAACAACCCCCCTCCGAGCAGAAGGCCGGTTTCGAAACTGACCCGTTTCAAGACGCGCTTCAGCGAGACTCCTCCGTGGTCAAACCGCTCCGAATAGCTGAATACCTTGGCAAACGCCCCAATGGAAATGATCTGAGCGCCCAACAGAGTAAAGACAACTCCGAAAATCATGGTGTGCACATCCAGCGTGACGCGCGGAGAAATCTGCCGAGGTCCGGGCAGCAGCCAGAACACCAGAAACAACCCTGCCGCCATCAGGAGGCTCCCGGGAAGCACAAAAAGCCAGTTCGGCGCATAAAGCAGCATGAAGCGCAGATGCCGCCAGCCGTCGCGGAAGCTGCGCAAATGCGGAGGACGGCCGCGCTTGTCCGGCCAGAGCGTGATGGGTATCTCGGTGATCCGCGCTCCCAATTGCGTCGCCTTGATCACGAACTCGGAAGCGAACTCCATGCCCGAGCTGCGCAAATCCATGCGGTTGTAAATGGCGCGCGTAAATCCGCGCATCCCGCAGTGGCTGTCGCCAATCCCCGAGCGAAAGAAAAGATTCAACAGTGCCGTGAGGCCAGGATTTCCGATGTGCTTGTGATGCCAGGGCATGGCTCCGGGCTTGATCCCGCCGCGAAACCTGTTTCCCATCACTACGTCAAAGCCCTTGCGCCACGCTTCGACGAAACGCGGCACCTCGCCAAAATCATAGCTGTCGTCCGCATCCGCCATCACGATGAATTCGCCGCGTGAAGCGCAGATCCCGGCGCGCAAAGCCGAGCCGTATCCTTTTTGCGCGACGCGAACAATTTGCGCCCCGGCCTTCTCTGCGATCGCGACCGAACCGTCCGTCGAGCCGTTGTCGGCCACCAGAATTTCGCCGTTCATTCCTGCGCGGCAGATTGCTTCCCGCGCTTTTGTGACGCAAATGCCGATGGAGTTCGCTTCATTCAGGCAAGGAATCACCACGGAGACTTCTCTGTGGGTCGAGTCTGTCATCGCAGGGGTCGTCTGCGTCGCCTCCGCAACCCCTGATGGCATCTGCTGCGTCTTCACTTTTCACCCTCAAACTTCGCGGTCACGTTAACTTGACGTAACCGCGCGGCAGCCCGCTTCCAGCTTGCATTTTCTATTGTCCCCAGTATGATGGCGGCTTCCGAGAAGCCCCAGAGACATTCATTGTCCGACACCGCAGGAGCATCTTCCAATCCCGGCACACCGTTTGCAAGTGCCCAGGGGCGCTTGCTGAAGGTTCTTGGTGTCTGGTTCGGCATCGCCGCCGCGATTGGCAACACCATTGCCGCGGGAATTGTTCGGACGCCCGGAGACATCGCCGGTCTTCTTCCCAATGCATGGCTCTTCCTTTTCGTTTGGGTTTTGGGTGGCGCATACGCGCTGCTGGGAGCTTCGGCCCTCGCCGAACTCGGCGCGGCGATCCCGCGCAGCGGCGGCCAATACAACTATTCGCAGCGCGCGCTCGGCGATTATGGCGGGTTCATTGTCGGTTGGAGCGATTGGCTCTCGACTTGCGGTACGAATGCTGCGGTCGCGATTGTGATCGGCGAATACAGCACTGCGTTTGTTCCCTCGCTGGATGCCCATGAGAGATTCTTCCTGATCAAAATCATCGCGGTAACCATTCTTCTGTTGTTCGCCGTGCTTCAATGGCGCGGAGTCAAATGGGGCAGTGGGACGCAACTCGTCACAGCGGCATTGAAAACCGGCGCTTTCGTCATCCTGGTGATCGCTTGTTTTCTGCTCGGCGGCCACTTGCGCGCCGCCGCCGCTGCAGCCCATCCCGCTCCGCCCCTCGGATCCGGTTGGCCTTTGCTGATCGCGTTTCTTGTCGGGCTGCAATCGGTCATCTATACGGTGGACGGCTGGGACGGCGTGATCTATTTCGGCGAGGAGGTGAAAGATCCGGGCCGCGATGTTCCGCGCGCGATCTTCGGCAGCGTTTTTTCGATTATGGCCATCTATCTTCTCCTCAATGCCGCGGTGCTCTACGTCCTTCCCATTGGCGAAATATCCGGCAATATTTTTGCTCTCGGTACTGCCGCAAACCGCATTTTCGGCTGGCTCGGCGATCCCATCATTCGCATCATCATGATCGTTTCTCTGCTCAGTTGCATCAATGCCTGCCAGATGTTTTCAACCCGCGTTCTTTACGCCATGAGCTGCGACCGTCTCTTCTTTCGCCGCGCCGCGCGCGTAAATGCCGGAGGCACTCCCGTGCTTGCGCTGTTGCTCAGTACGTTCGTGGGGATTGTCTTCGTCCTCGGCTCGTTCGAGCGCGTCATCGCCATGCTCTCGTTCTTTTTCGTCGCCAACTACACGCTCTCCTACACGTCGCTATTCGTCTTGCGCAAGCGCGAACCGGACATGCCGCGACCCTATCGCGCGTGGGGCTATCCCTGGACGGCGGGAATTGCCCTGGCGGCATCCGCGGTGTTTCTCGTTGCTTCCCTGTGGGCGGATCGCAGCAACGCGCCGCTCGCCTTCGGGCTTCTTGTCATCAGCTATCCGGTCTTCCTGATTTTGAGGTGGGTGTCACGCCGCGTCCCAGCCAACCCGTCGTAAAGCAATTTCAGTTGACTTCGCGACGCCGGCGCAACGTGCCGGTGAGTGGTTGCCAAAAAGTTCTCGCGAATGGGCTAACTAACTTTTTCTGCCACGGACTTGGCTTGCAAAAAAAGCAACAGGTAATCTTTGCCGCCGGTCTTTGAGTCCGTTCCGGACATATTGAACCCGCCAAACGGATGCGCCCCCACCATCGCCCCGGTGCACTTCCGGTTGATGTACAGATTTCCCACGTGGAATAGTTCCTCGGCCTTCCGGGTTTTCTCCGGATTTTTCGAGTACAGTGCTCCGGTCAATCCGAATTCCGTGTCGTTGGCGATCTCGAGCGCGTGATCGAAGTTCTTCGCTTTGATCACGGCAAGCACCGGCCCGAAGATCTCCTCCTGCGCGATGCGGGCCTTCGGATCCACGTCGGCAATGATCGTCGGCTCAATAAAGTAGCCGTCGCCCGCCGCTCGTCCTCCTCCAGTCAACAGTTTTCCTTCTTTCTTGCCCACTTCGATGAACTCCAGAATCGTTTTCATCGCGGACTGGCTCACCACCGGTCCCATGTAATTGCCGGGATCCTCGCTCGGACCCACCGTGATTTTCTTGGTCCGTTCCACGAGTTTCTGCACGAAGCTGTCGTAAACCCTTTCCGAAACGATCGCCCGCGAACACGCTGAGCATTTCTGCCCCTGATAACCGAACGCCGCTTGCGCCGTCCCTTCCACCGCGGCATCTATGTCCGCTTCGTCATCCACCACGATCGCATCTTTCCCGCCCATCTCCAGAACCGTGCGCTTGATCCAGATCTGTCCGGGCACGGCTTTGCCGGCCAACTCGCTGATCCGCAACCCTACTTCCTTCGAGCCTGTAAATCCGATGTAGCGCGTCTTCGGATGTCGGACCACCGCGTCGCCCACCACGTTGCCGGAGCCCGTAAGGAAATTCACTGCCTCCTTCGGAATGCCTGCTTCGTACAGAATGTCCACGAACTTGGCTGCAATCGCCGGGGAATCTCCGGCAGGCTTCAGCACTACCGTGTTTCCCGTCACCAGCGACGCCACCACAAGTCCGGCCATGATCGCGCACGGAAAATTCCACGGCGGAATGATCCCTCCCACTCCCAGGGGAATATAAACCAGGTAATTCCGTTCGCCGCGCATCGGAGTCAGTTTCTGCGGCTCGGCAAGGCGCAGCATTTCCCGCGCGTAGAACTCGCAAAAGTCAATCGTCTCCGCAATGTCCGCGTCCGCCTCGGGCCAGGTTTTGCCCACTTCATAGCAGACCAGCGCCGCAAGCTCGAACTTCCGCTCGCGCACGATCTTGGCCGCCCGGAGAATGCATTGCGCGCGCGCCTCCGCGGGCACACGCTTCCAGGTATCGAAATATTTGTGCGCCGCCTCCACCGCCTGGTTTGCCAGTTCCGCCGTTGCGCTCTGGAACACGCCGATCACCTGCGAAGGATGCGAAGGATTCGTCGAACTGCGTTTCTCTGCCGTGGTGACTTTTTTCCCAGCGAGCCACATGGGATATTCATGCCCAAATTCAGAAGCGACTTTTTTCAGCGCTTCTTCCATCTCCTTGCGGTTTTCCGGCCTGGAGAAATCAATAAACGGTTCGTTCGTGAACTCCGGCACCCGGAGTTTCGTTTCAGCCGTAGCCATGGCGTGTCTCCTCCTGCGCGCGTGAACAGCATATTCTACTGCTTCTCACAAACCGCCCTCAAGGCGCGAAAGATGCCGGGCAAAAATCAGGCGAACTTTGGCGCTTGAAGTACAAGTCGTTGAGCACATTCTGTCCTGACCATTCGGGCATTTGATTTCTGGCCGTTGGGACGTTGCGCGCCACATTTCATACGCGTACTGTCCGCGCTACGGGTTATCCAGCCCACGGCGTTTCGCTCACGCGAAAGCAGTTCTGCCAGCCGGATTCGCTCTTAGCGATGCTTGATTAGTCGTCGCCCGAAACCACGGAGGGTGCCGCGGTAACGCGGCAAGCGTGTCTCATGAAATATCCATCATTTTTCTCTCGAAGTAATCGTTCCGGAATTTCTTCCGGCGCGGTGACGTTCCTGTGTTTTGTTTTTCTTTCCGCAAGCCTGACCTTGGCCATGGCATCGGACCATCCCGGTCAGAACAACCATTTTGTGCGCCGTCCTCCCACTCCCAGTCCCACTCCCTTCAAAAACTCGGATCAAATCGCTTCGACCAACTCGTCTCCCGAGGAAGCCCCGACCGGTTTCGATGGCGCAACCAACAATCTTGTGGATGGCCTGACGCATCAATCGGATCAGATGGTCTTCGATGAGGTTGAAGACCCCTCGAAAGGCCTAGGACCTGTGTATAACGCGGAATCCTGCAATGCGTGCCACCAAAGCCCGGTGGATGGCGCGACCAGCCAAATTAACGAGGTTCGCGCGGGCACGCTTAATTCTTCAGGCCAATTCATCAATCCCAATGTAACGATCGCTGACGGCACTGCCGTCATCCAGGCGCGCTCGCTGATCAACGACCGGGCCATTTGCCCAAGTGGAGCATTTCCCGCGACCCAGGTCCAGGAGCACGTACCGGACAATACCAACGTCCGCGCATTGCGCGCTTCGCTAAATCTCTTGGGTGATGGTTTTGTTGAGGCGATCGCGGACGCCACCATTGCCAACATCGCCGCAAACCAGTGCAAAACTTCCGGCGGACAGATCTGCGGTCAAGTGATTTCGGTCCCGGTTCTCGAGGCGCCTGGCCAAACGCGCGTAGCGCGCTTTGGCTGGAAAAATCAGCACGCCAGCCTGCTCTCTTTCGCGGCCGACGCCTATTTGAACGAAATGGGAGTTACCAACCCTCTGCTCACGCAGGATATTACATCGGTCTGCAAGACGACGACGGATCCGGAAGATCAGGTAGACTCCGACGGCCTCGCGGACATTGACCACTTTGCCCGGTTCATTCGCGCCTCCAAAGCGCCGGCGCGCGATGAAACTCTCGCCACCACCGTAGATGCGCAGCTGGGTGCGGAGGTCTTCTCCCGTATCGGCTGCGACACTTGCCACGTTTCTTCCATCACCACTGCGCCGGCAGGCTCGGTGATCAACGGCGGGGCTTTCGCGGTCCCGGACGCGCTCGGCAATAAAACCATACACCCGTATAGTGACTTTCTGCTCCACAACGTCGGAACGGGTGATGGGATCGTGCAGAATGGCGGACCCCAAACGGCAATGAAGCTGAGGACGCCGCCGCTTTGGGGCGTTCGGCTCCATGGCCGCTTCATGCACGATGGATTGTCCATGACCTTCACGGACGCCATCAACCGCCACGCCGGCGAAGCCTCGGGGGCGGTGCGCAACTTTCACAGTCTCACGAGCCAGGATCGCGCTCGGCTTCTTGCGTTCCTGAACTCGCTTTAACTCATTTCCAGCCGGCGCCGTCCTTCCCATTGGCGCCTGACGGCGGCTTCCGCATTCGAGGCTCACTCCCTCGCCAGAGCAATGCGGAAGCCGCCTTGCAGTTGGCGCGCCGACCCTCGCGCGGGGTAGACTTTGTTCCATGAAATTGAAGATCCTATGCGCAAGGCTGCCGCTTCTCTCCCTGCCTCTGTTGATAAACCTGACATGTTTTGGACAGTCCGTCACGCGTGGAGGTAAACAGCAGTTTGCGGAGCTTGGCACACTCAAGCTTCAGAATGGCGGAGAAATCCGTGATTTTCGGCTGGGCTATCGGACACTCGGCAAGCTGAAGGGCGACAAATCAAACGCGGTGCTCTGGCCGACCTGGCTGGGTGGACAATCGAAGGATTTGTTGGAGTTTGTTGGCCCGGGGAAGGTTGTGGACGACACAAAGTATTTCGTCATTCTAGTGGATGCGATCGGAAATGGTGTTTCCACCTCTCCTTCCAACAGCAGGCGGCAGCACCTGATGAATTTTCCGGAATTCACGATTCGCGACATGATTGAGTCCCAACGCCGGCTGTTGGTTGATGTGCTCCATATCACTCATCTTCATGCCGTCATGGGTATTTCCATGGGCGGCATGCAAACCTTCGATTGGGCGGTGGCCTATCCCGATTTCATGGATGAAGTCATCCCCATGCTTGGATCGCCGATGTCCACGTCCTATGATAAGCTTCTTTGGACCTCGGAAATTGACGCTATCGAACTCGATCCGGCGTGGAATCATGAAAATCCTTCAAAAACTTTCGGCCCTGGCTTGGCGCTCTCGCGGGAAATTCATGAGATGAATGAGACGAGTCCGGAGTATCGCGTTAGCCATACCGCGCCCGATCAATTTGATTTGTTTTTCAAAATTGTCCGCGAAAATGCCCAGGGCAACGCTGGCACCGCTTGGGATCAGATTCGCCAGAGACAGGCCATCATCGGCTTCAGCACTCCGGACGAATTTCACATTTCCTTGAACCAGGCGGCGAAGAGCGTACGCGCCAAGCTCTTGGCTATTGTCGCGAGCCAGGATCACATGGTGAATCCAGTTCCCGCGGAAATCTTCGCTGCCTCGATTCAAGCCCCTGTCGTCACTCTTGATTCGCCCTGTGGGCACCTAAGTCTTTCATGTATCTCTGTGGGGCCCATCGTCGCGAGTTTCCTGAACGATCCGGGGTCGGTTCAGAGCGAGACTCTCCGGGAATCAGACGATCATCAGATCAAATCCTCCGGCACTGGCCTTGGCAACACCCCCCGCAATCCAAATTGACATTTCTTTGGGCAGCACATTTAATCGAATCTTCCGAATCTATTTCATGCATGATTCGCGCTGCTCGTGACAACCTCTGAAAAGAACGGCGTCAAGCACGCCGTACCCAAACGCTTCGCCTTCCTGGTCGCTGCGGGAATTTTTCTCAGCAGGATCTTCGGCCTCGTTCGCGACCGCGTCTTTGCCCATTTCTTCGGCAACTCCGACGCCGCCGACGCCTTCAAGGCCGCTTTTCGCATCCCCAACTTCCTGCAAAATCTTTTCGGCGAGGGCGTCCTTTCCGCTTCTTTCATTCCCGTTTACGCCAAGTTGCTCGCGGAAAAGGACGATGAGGAAGCCCGCCGCACCGCGGGCGCCGTCGCCGCTCTTCTCGCCCTCACCACTTCGCTCCTTGTCCTTATCGGCGTTCTGGCCACGCCATATCTCATTGACGCCATCGCGCCAGGTTTTTCCGGCGAAAAGCGCCAGTTGACCATCCAATTGGTGCGCATTCTGTTCCCCGGCGCCGGCTTGCTCGTTTTTTCCGCATGGTGTCTGGGCATTCTCAACAGCCACCGCCGCTTTTTCCTGCCGTACGTAGCGCCGGTCATCTGGAACGTGGCCATGATCGCGACCCTCCTGGGATTCGGTCCCGGCCGTGCACAATATCCCCTGGCGTCTATCCTGGCATGGGGTTCCGTCGTCGGCAGCGCCCTCCAGGTGGCAGTCCAGTTGCCCTCGGTCCTTCGCCTCTTGAACGGCCTGCGACTGACGCTCCGCGACCCTTTCGGCAACGTCAAGACCGTCGTTAGCAATTTCATTCCTGTGTTTGTTGGCCGCGGCGTTTTGCAAATCAGCGCATACATTGACGCCTTGCTTGCCAGCTTGCTCCCGACCGGCGCCGTCGCCGCTCTTTCTTACGCGCAGACCCTTTACACCCTTCCCGTGAGCCTATTCGGCATGTCCGTTTCCGCCGCGGAATTGCCAGTCATGTCCGGTACCATCGGAGAAGAAAGAGAAGTAGCAGAAATTCTCCGCGGCCGCCTGAATTCCGGCCTCCGCCAAATCTCCTTTTTTGTCGTGCCTTCCATCACCGCGTTTTTGATCCTCGGCGATGTCATCGTCTCTGCCATCTACCAGTCCGGCAAATTCGTGCACGGCGATGTGATTTATGTGTGGGGAATTCTTGCGGGCGCGACGTTCGGTCTTCTCGCCTCCACCTTTGGCCGCCTGTACTCCTCGACCTATTACGCCCTCCGCGACACGCGCACGCCCTTGCGCTATGCCATCGTCAGAGTCACCCTGACCACCATCCTCGGCTATCTTGCTGCCGTTCCGCTCCCGCCCGCGCTCGGCATTGCGCAGCGCTGGGGCGTTGCGGGCCTCACCATTTCTGCTGGAGTCGCCTCATGGGTGGAATTCCTGCTGCTCCGCCGCACGCTCAATCGCCGCATCGGTCCATCCGGCGCCCCGGCGGGCTTTCTTCTAAAGCTCTGGGCCGCCGCTATGATGGCATCATTCGCGGGCTGGACCATTCACCACTACGTCAGCATCCGCGGGCACATCCTGCTCGCTATCGTCGTTCTCCTGCCTTACGGCGCGATCTACTTTGGCCTTGCTTTCGTCTTTGGCATCCGTGAAGCTCGCCGACTCTTCGCGCGCGCTTCAGCCATGCTCTTCAAAGCCTGATCCCGCCCGGCTCGATTACGCTTACCGCAGTTCGTGGATGATTTCTCTGGCCGCGTTCGCCCCGCTCGCTCCCGTCAAACCGTTCCCCGGATGCGTTCCGCATCCGCACAAAAACAACCCGCGCACCGGTGTTTTGTATCTCGCCCAGTCCAGCACCGGCCTCATCGTGAACAATTGATCCAGCGCCAGTTCCCCGTGAAAAATCTGTCCGCCCGTGTAGCCGTACTCGCTTTCCAAATCTCGCGGCGTGATTACTTGCATCCCCTCAATCGCATTCGGCAAGTTTGGCGCGTATTCCGCAAGCGTTTTTACTACGGTGTCGCCTAGCTCCCGCCGGCGCGCGTTCCAGCTTCCTTCCTTCAATGTATACGGCGCATATTGCACGCACGCCGAAAGCACGTGCTTCCCTCCCGGCGCCATCGTTTCATCCAGAATCGTCGGTATCGTCACGTCCAAATAAGGCGTCTCGGAAAATTCCCCATATTTCGAAGCGTCGAACGCTTTTTCCAGATAATCAATCTCCGGCCCGATGTGAATTCTTCCCGAAAGCGCCTGCAGAAATCCGTCGGGCGCAACTGTCTCCGCCAGTGCGGTAAACGATGGCAACTCTCCCAGGGCCAGCTGCACTTTCGCGACCGTCCCTTTCATCCGGAAATTCTTCATCCTCGTCGCAAACGTTGGATCGAGTTGCGCTGGATCCAGCAGCTTGAAAAACGTCCTTTTCGGATCCACTCCGGAAACCACCGCTTCCGCCGCGATCTCTTCGCCGTCGGCAAGCACGACTCCCGCCACCGTTCCATCTTTCACACGAATGTGCTCGACTCGAGCATTCGTGCGAATTTCCACGCCCGCTTGTCTCGCCGCTTCGCCCAAGGCACGCCCAAACGTGCCCAATCCTCCTCGCGAAAATGCCGCCGATCCCACCGGATGCGCATCCGCCGCCGACCGCATCAGCAGCACGGCCGTGGATCCCGCCGACCACGGCCCCATTGCCGTCCCAAAAATCCCTCGCGCCGCAATCGCCGCGCGCAGCAGCTCCGTTTCGAAAAATTCCGCCACAAAATCCGCCACCGCCATCGGGCCCCAGCGAATCAGGTCGAACATCCGTTTTTTTCCGAGCGCCCGCACGCCTCGCCCTGCCTTCAACAAATTCCACAAATCCTCTGCTGTCGGCTTGTCAATCGCCGGCGGCGTCATCGCCGCAAGCTGCTTCACAACTTCAGCCACTTCCTCGAGTGCCGCCGCAAACTTCGGATACTGCTCTGCGTCTTTCGCCGAAAGCCGTGCAATGCCTCCCGCCGTCTTCGCCGCATCCTCATAAAACAAAATCGCGCGCCCATCCGGCGCCGGCGCGAACATTCGCGGATCGGGATGAAAAATCTTGCAGTCGAATTTCTCCGCCCCCATTTCCTCCGCCACGTCTTCCCGCAGTGGCCCCATCGTGTGCGCCAGCGTTGAAGCAAAAAATCCCGGATGAAACTCCTCCGTCGTCGCTCCTCCGCCCACTGTTTCTCTCGCTTCCAGCACCACCGGTTTGAATCCGCCCTTCGCCAGATAAAACGCGCACACCAACGCGTTGTGCCCGCCGCCGATCACCGCCACTTTTTGTCCCAGCGGCATCAGCTCGCTCTCTTCCATTCTTTCAGGATGACTTGGCTAGCAATTCTTCCCGGTGCCGCCATGATTCCTCCGCCCGGATGCGTCGCCGACCCGCACATATATAAATTGTCCACCGGCGTCCGGTAATACGCCCATCCCGGCACCGGCCGCAAAAAGAAAAGTTGTTCCAGCGAAAGTTCGCCCTGAAAAATGTTTCCCTGCGTCAGCCCGAATTCGCGTTCCAGGTCGAGTGGCGTCAGTACTTGCCGCTGAATAATGATTTTCTTCAAGTTCGGAATGTACTCGCTCAGCGTTTCGATCACGTTGTCGCCGAACGCCTCGCGCTGATCGTCCCACGTTCCCTGCGCCAGTTTGTACGGCGCGTATTGCACGAAGCACGAAAGCACATGCTTGCCCGGCGGCGCCACCGAAGGATCGGTCAAGCTCGGTATCACCATGTCCACGTACGGCCGCCGCGAAAATCTCCCATATTTCGCATCATCGTACGCCCGCTCCATGTACTCCACGCTCGGCGAAATCGAAAGCGCTCCCCGCATATGCGCTCCATCTCCGGGCATGCATTTGAACTCCGGCAGCGCATCCAGCGCCATGTTCACTTTTCCTGACGACCCTCTGAATTTGTACCGCTTCACTTCCTCAAGAAAGTCTTCCGGCAGTTCCCTCGGCTCCAGAAATCGCTCGAACGTCAAATGCGGGTCCACGCTCGACGACACCACTTTCGCCGCAATTTCTTCCCCACTCTCCAATACCACTCCTCGCGCGCGTCCGTTCTTCACCAGAATTTTCGCCACGCCCGCCTTCGTGCGGATTTCCGCTCCCGCTTCCCGCGCCGCCGCCGCAATCGCGTTGGAAATCGCTCCCGTTCCGCCCCGGCTGAATCCCCACGAACGGAACGCTCCGTCAATCTCTCCCATGTAGTGGTGCAGCAACACGTACGCCGTTCCCGGCGATCGAATCCCCAAGAAAGTCCCGATAATCCCGGAAGCCGACATCGTCGCCTTCAGCACGTCCGTCTCGAACCACTGGTCGAGAAAATCCGCCGCGCTCATGGTCATCAACTGCACCAGCGTGTACCGCTCGTCGCTCGAAAGCTCGCGAAACCGCTGCACCAGAAAATGGAGTTGCTTCAAATCCTTCGGCCGCAGAGTCGTCGGGTCCGGCGGCACCATGCTCAAAATCGGTTTCACGAACCGGCACATCGGCGTCATCATCTTCGAAAATTCTTCGTACGCCTCCGCATCCACCCGCGAATGCCGTCGAATCTCCCGCAGCGCCTTGGCATGGTCGTTCATCCGCCACAAATAATTTCCGTTCGGCATCGGCGTGAACGTTCCGTCCAGCGGCAAAATTTCCAGCCCGTGCCTCGGCAAATCCAGCTCGCGGATGATCTCCGGCCGCAGCAGCGACACCACGTACGAGCATTCCGAAAACAAAAATCCCGGCACGATCTCTTCCGTCACCGCCGCTCCGCCCAGCACGTGCCGCCGCTCCACCACCAGCACTTTCTTCCCCGCCTTCGCCAGATACGCGGCGTTTGTCAGGCCGTTGTGCCCGCCTCCAATCACAATTGCGTCGTACATCTGCCCCATCCCTCAAAACCCCGCTTGAATTCAGAAGACTTACCCCACCTCAGGACCGCTCATTCTACTGGCCCCCGACTAACCCACACAAGTCCGCGCCCGCAGGTGTTTTTTATATTTCAACGCGTCGCTGACCTTTTCAGTGCGAATCATCAGCTCTTCTTCAAGGAGTAGTCCCACATGGGCGGATTCTCGAGGCGCCAGGTACATCCTCTGTTCGGCAGTTGCTTCGCAACCGTTCGTCCACATTTGATTACTGCACTGTCTCTGCCGTCTTGAACTCTTTCTCGACAAACTCCATAACATCAGAACCCCATATCGCCGAACCGTGAATGCAAAATTCGTGATTCTCCTGATGCGTTTTCCCAACCGCAGGATAGATTCGCATTTCGTGCTGCTTTCCCTCGCGATCCATCTCCTTCGCCAGTTCTTTGCTCGGCGATAAGTCGTAATCCCCTTGTGCCTGCACGAAAAGCACCGGTACCTTTGCTCTCCGTGCCGCAACGAGCATCCGGTTTCTCAAATCAGGCGAGCTTTCCCAACTCTCAGCTCCTCCCGCAAAATCCACCGCCACGCGAATGCCTGGTGCACTCTCTGCCGCCAGCAGCGTCTGAATCCCCCCGAACGAACATCCCATCACCGCGATTCGATCCGCGTCCACATACGGCAGCGTTCGGGCGAACTCCAGCGCCGCGAGTTGATCTTGAAGATGCACCTCCATCATCTCGACCAGCTTGGCGCTTCTAGCTTGTGCTCCTCGTTCGCTCCCTTCTTGCCTAAGCGCATCCATGATGTAAGGTCCAGCACTCGCCGAACGTCCTTGCCCACGGCGATGCGGCACAAAAAAAACGTACCCTCTCCTCACGAAAAATTGGCCAAGTTCCGGCAGCCATCCCGGCAGGCGCTCGCTCCCGTGATTCCACACCACGATCGGAAAGCGCCCGTCGCCTGCAGGCCGGTAAATAAACCCATGTAACGTCAGCCCGCCGCTTGGAAACGTTACTTCCTCCGCGCCCGCCGCTTGCGGTGTGTTTTGCGCCCTAACCTGATCGCATTTGGAAAGGAGGACGAAGATAAGCGCCGGGATCACCGCCAACAAACCAAATCTCATCTTCCGCATAGCGACCACCCCACATTCTGGCTTTCAATTCTAACTCTGGGACGCATCGGACTTCCCTACTGGCCTCCGCTTGCTCTGCTCCCCCTTCCGGCCAGTTCCCCAAATCCGTCCTTTCGGCCAGTAGTTTTTCAGTGTCCCTCACGGCTACCCTTGTCTCTCCAGTCGGTACTCCCGACCCAGGGGAGACGTGTCATGTACTGTGAATCCTGCGGCCTTCAAATCTTCCCGAAGCATCCGGTCTGCACGCGCTGCGGACATGCGCCCACGCTGCAGCTTCTCCAGCTGACCAGCCTGCTCACGCTTTTCGTCGCCGTGCTCGGCAACACTCTCGTCGCCTGGTTCCTCCTGCCGCATTTCGAAAACGGCCGCCACGCCTTTTACTTCCACACTTGGCTTTGGCTCTCGGAAAAGGCCGCCATGTACGGCTGGGCTCCCGCCGCCATCGGCCTGCTTTTATGGGATTATTTCGTCTGGCGCAAATCGCGCCCCAAAATCAAGGGCTGGCTCACCCGCAAACTGCTCACCTTCGTCCTCGTCGCTGGAATCACTCCGTTCATCCCCTGGTGGGTTCCCGCCGGCCAGCCGCCGCAGAACTTCATGAGCCTCATCTCCCGCTATCCCGGCC
>Ga0335076_10001362_pt1 | contig 23605 bp, 22 predicted proteins | sample Lox_Sample_25_FD_206717 | JGI IMG/M metagenome (GOLD analysis project Ga0335076, IMG submission 206717) | Soil microbial communities from Loxahatchee National Wildlife Refuge, Florida, United States - Lox_Sample_2.5 | ecosystem: Environmental > Terrestrial > Soil > Wetlands | place: USA... | reverse complement strand
CTGGGCATTCACCTGGAAGGGCCTTTCATCAGCCACGCGCGGCGGGGCGTCCATCCTTCGGAACTTCTGCTTCCTCCTTCGGTCCCGATGTTCGAGCGCTTCTGGCAGGCGGCGGGCGGTCATATTAGAGTCATGACCATCGCGCCCGAACTCGACGGGACCTCGGAAGTGATCGCCGAGGCTTCGCGGCGGGGAGTGTGCGTGAGCCTGGGCCATTCGGATGCGGACCTGGCAGCGGCGCGGCGCGGCGTTGCGGCAGGAGCACGGCACGCGACGCATACGTTTAACGCCATGCGGCCGTTAGGGCATCGCGATCCGGGGATTCTGGGCGAAGTCTTGACGAATTCACGGGTTACGGCGGACATCATCGCCGATGGCATTCATCTGGATCCGGCCGTGGTGGAGCTGTTTCTACGCTGCAAGGGCCTGGAGGCCGCGGTGTTAATTACGGATGCGATTGCTGCCACCGGCATGCCTGACGGACGATACCGCCTGGGATCACTCGAAGTGGAAGTCAAAGCAGGACGATGTCTGTTCGAAGGCAAATTGGCAGGCAGCGTTCTTACCATGGATCGGGCACTAAGAAACGTGATGGAGTTCGCCGGGTGGGACTTGGGGCAGGCGGTGCGGGCGGCGGCGTTGAATCCGGCGCGTGTCACGGGGTTCGTATCAAAGAAGGGGTCGATCGCTCCAGGCATGGACGCGGACATGGTGGTGCTTAGCGCTGCGGGCCACGTGCTGAAGACCATCGTTCACGGGGTCGTGCAGTAAGGCACGGCATTGATTCATAGCGGATCGTGCCGGCTCGCCGGACTCACCCTTGGATGCGGGAGCGAGACACCCCCGTCACAGCCGCTGGGACGGCGGCGCTACTTTCGGGACGCAGGAGCGTGCATGGCCGATAAGGGCAAATTTCCGCACTACATGATCAAGGAGATTTTCGATCAGCCGTCGGCGCTGCGGGAGACGATTGCGCCGCGGATATCGTTGAACGAGGGACTGGTCCGGTTGGAGGAAGTGCGCATCGGCGTGGACGAACTGCGCGCTCTGCAGCGCATCCACATTGTGGCTTCGGGCACCAGCCGGCACGCCGGCATGGTGGGCCAGTACATGATTCAGGAACTGACTGCCTTGCCGGTGGATGTGGACTATGCCAGCGAGTTCGAGTATCGCAATCCTCTGATTGGCGAGAGCGAGTTGACCATCGTCATCACGCAATCGGGCGAAACCGCGGATACGACGGCGGCGCAGCGGGAGGCGCGGGCGAAAGGATCGCGCACCATCGCGATTTCGAACGTCATCGGATCCACCATCGCGCGCGAGGCGGACGGGGTCATTTACACGCTCGCGGGACAGGAAGTGAGCATCGCCTCGACCAAGGCTTTCACCGGCCAGATGGCGGCCTTATTTTTGTTCGCCCTCTATCTTGGACAGATACGCGGCACGCTCACGACTCAAGCGCTGCGCGGTTATCTTCGGGAATTGATCGCCCTTCCCGAGAAGATCGCAACCGTGCTGGAGTGCGCTGCTCAATGCGAGCGGCTGGCTGAGATCTATCATTCGTTTCAGGACTTCCTGTTCGTTGGCCGGGCGATTCACTATCCCATTGCGATGGATGGGGCGCTCAAACTGAAGGAAGTCTCCTACATCCACGCCGAGGGCTATCCGACGGGAGAGACCAAGCACGGGCCAAACGCTTTGATTGACGCCAGTCTTCCGGTAGTAATTCTGGCTACCTACGATCGCAACGATCCGGGCTCGGTCTTGCGCTACGAGAAGAATGTCGCGAACATCCGCGGATTCAAGGAGCAGTCGGGACAGGTGATTGCACTGGCGTCCGAGGGTGACCGGACGATTCCCAGCCTGGCCGACCATACGATTTTTCTTCCCCAGGCACCGGAACTGCTATTGCCGATTCTCGAAATTGTGCCGCTGCAATTGTTTGCTTACTACATGGCGGTGCGGCGTGGTCTGGACGTGGATCGACCGCGAAACCTGGTGAAATCGGTCACCCGGGAGTAGTTAGTTCGGCTTGCGGTGCTTGTTGTCGGTGAGGTAATGAAGAATGGCCGCGTCGGCGGCAAAGCGTAATCGCTCCAGGAAGGCCTCGGGGGCAGGCGCAACGTCTTCCACGGGTTTCCGGCGGATGCTCTGCCTCAGCTCATCTCCTACCTCAGAATCGTTGGCCATGAGCTGCATATAGAACCAGAGGAAGTGGCGCATCTGGTCGAGCGCCGACTTCAGGACCTCGAGCGACTCCAGTTCCGGCAAGTCGCTGAGAGCCTCCATCAGTTCCGGATCACCGGGGGCTTCCATGGCGGCGCAGTTCAATTCGCGCTGAATGGCGCGCAGGTCTTCGGTCACGCGCAGGATTCGGATATGGATATCTTCGAAGTACTCTTCTTTTCCCATGGGCTCGGTCGTTCCGGCTGACCTCAACATCTCATCGGCAAGCAGCAACGAATAGATGTCCCACGTGCATGCGCTTTGGTAATTCTGCCGTTACTTTGGTATGAAAAGAAGTAATGGGTCGGCGCTAACCCGCGTTGGCAGCGGCTTTCGCCGAGCAGTCGCGCAAGGCGCGAATCTCCGGCACCTCGACGATGCGAAATCCGCGGGCGGGATTTTCCACCGCATCGGCGAGCGCGTTAATCATCTGCTTGAGACTCACCAAGCCGAGTCGTTGGGCGCCTTCGCGGGTTTGGGGAAGGAAGCCCAGCAGGGCGTACGCGGGTATCAGCAAATAAGGCCAACGATGGCCGGGACCAAGCACGTACCAGGGTCTCAGGATGGTGGCGTTCAGGCCGCTTTGGTGAATCGCGCGCTCGCACTCGGCGCGGACCTCGATGTAAGCCTTCATGACGGGCGCGGGCTGGGCCACGCTCACGTAGACAAAGTGCTGAACACGCGCCGTGACCGCAGCCTGGACGGCGGCCCGCCCGGACACCAGGTCGATACTTCGGAACTGCTGGGCCTTTGAGGGACTAGGGTGGGCGACGCCTACCAGGTGCACGAAGGTGTCAGCGGGTGTTACTTCGGATTCGAAGGAGGCGGCGTCCAGGGCATTCCCCACGACCATCTGGCACCCAACGGGAAGCTTCCCTTCCGATCCGGGACGCACCAGCGCCCGTACCCGGTGACCTTGGGAGAGCAGCCGGGAGATCAATCGCCTTCCCGTGTAACCCGTACTTCCAGTGACAAATATGCAACGCCGGTCTGCGTCCATGATTCGACCGCCAGGAGAAAGCCGTACCTCTGTGTACTAATACGCAGGAAAGCGGGCGCCGGATTTTGCTATGGGTTGGGAGGAGTGCGGAAAGTGCCCCTTAAAGCGGGGATCCTTGGGCTTGTGATACAAACGCGCTGTGACGCGGAGCGAATCTGCGGGTCTGGTGCGGGCCATCGGACGCTGGAGCCTGGCGGCGTTGATGGTGAACTCGATCATCGGCAGCGGCATCTTCGGGTTGCCATCCGTGGTGGCGGGGTTACTGGGTTGGTTGAGCCCGGTCGCGATGTTGGCGGCGGGAGCCATGACCGGGATCATCATGGCTTGCTTCGCGGAAGTTGCCTCACAGTTCAGCGAAGCAGGCGGCCCTTATTTGTACGCGCGTGCCGCTTTCGGTCGCACGCTCGGTATTCAAATGGGATGGATGCTATGGCTGGCCCGGCTGACGGCTCCGGCGGCGAACGCCAATCTCTTCGTGATCTACCTTGGCGAGTTCTGGCCCCATGCTAAGGACCCCCTGCCACGATTCATGATTCTTACGCTGCTGGTAGGAGTCCTCGCGCTGGTGAACTACCGCGGGGTGCGGGCGGGCGCGCAGGTGAGCAACGTATTCACCATCGCGAAATTGTTGCCGCTGCTGGCGGTGATAGGGCTGGGTGCGTCTTATTTTCTGGTTCATCGCCCTGCGTCGCCGCCGGCTATGCCATCGAGCGGAATCAGCACCTGGCTGAAGGCCTTGCTGCTTCTGTTTTTTGCCTATGGAGGATTCGAGAGTGCGCTCACGCCCATGAGCGAGGCGAAAGATCCTCGAAAGGATGCCGCATTCGGATTGTTTGTGGCGCTCGGCACTTGCATCGTGGTTTATGTCCTCATTCAGTGGATCGTAATTGCAGTGTTGCCAGATCCGGGACTCGCTGACCGGCCTCTGGCAGAGGTAGCTCGCCTGGCGATTGGCCGCGGTGGAGCAGCGTTTGTGGCGATCGGAGCGTTGGTCTCGGTATACGGCTACTTGAGCGCTAACATGTTGGCGGTTCCGCGGATCACGTTTGCGTTAGCAGAGGGCAGGGATTTTCCCACGGTGTTTGCCGGAATTCATCCCAGGTATCGCACTCCTTATTTTTCCATTCTGGTGTTTGCTGGACTGACGTGGCTGCTGGCGTTGCTAGGAAGTTTCTCATGGAACGTGACGCTGTCGGCGGTGGCGCGGCTGTTCTATTACGGCGTGGTATGCGCGGCCCTGCCCGCGTTACGAAGGAAGCAGCCGGGAGCGGCATGGTTTCGGCTGCCCGGTGGGCCCATCTGGGCGACTTTAGGGGTACTGATTTGCCTGGTTCTGATTACGCAGGTGGATTTGAGCGGCTTTCTGATTCTTGTCGCCACCATCCTCGCCGCGCTCACGAATTGGCTGATCGTGCGACGGCGCAAGCCCGCTCAGGCCAGTTGACGTCCTTGTTGCCAGCCCGCCGGAGGTGCTAGCCTACGCCCCTCATGAGATTGCGATCTGCTTTGCTGGTTCTGCTATGGTCCGCGATGGCAGCGGCGCAGCAGGGTTCTTCTTCGTCGGGGTCGGATGGGTTCATCACCGAAAAGGATGTCGCGGTCCCGATGCGCGACAGGGTCGTGTTGCGCGCGGATGTGCTGCGGCCATCGGGGGAGCGGCGCTTCCCGGTGCTGGTGTACCGGACCCCGTACGGCAAAGAATCCGCGCTGAAAGATTACACAACTTTCCGGCACGCGGTGGAGCGTGGCTATGCGGTCGTAGTCGAAGATGTGCGCGGCCGCTATGCTTCGGATGGCGAGTTCCGTCCTTATCAAAACGAAGGAAAGGATGGGTACGACACCATCGAGTGGGCGTCGCAGCAGCCGTGGTCAAATGGCTCGATAGGAACATTCGGACTGTCTTATCCCGGCGCGGTTCAGTGGCTGGCGGCGGTAGAGAATCCACCACACTTGAAAGCGATGGTTCCGGCAATGACGTTCTCGACACCGCAGAACTTCTTCTATGCGGGCGGTGTTTGGGATATGTCGTGGATCGACTGGATCTGGAACGACATCGCGCCCGATGCCCGGGTAAAGAAACATCTCCCTGGACCTAAAACCGATGAGGAGGCAGAGGCCGCGTGGAAGGAATTGCGATCCAGGATGAGAAACACGCTTCCGCTCCGCGATTTGGCCGAACTTAAGGACGTTGCTCCTTATTATTACGACTGGCTGAGCCATCCACCGGACGATCCTTGGTGGAACTGGTGCGAGCTGCGCGACAAGTATTCACGGGTTCATGCGGCGGTGCTGAACCTGTCGGGTTGGTATGACGATAATTACGGGCCGGAAGGCGCCACAACCAACTTCAACGGATTGCGGAAGGCCAGGGGTGGGAATGAGGATCCGCGGACCGCGCTATTGATCGGCCCGTGGGTACATGGCGTGGCTTCGACGGCGAAGACCAAGTCGGGCGAGCGTGAATTTGGGCCGTCGGGGGCGATCGACTACGACGAAGTTATTCTGCGCTGGATGGATCACTATCTGCGCGGGAGAGACAACGGCGTCGAGCGCGAGAAGCGCGTGCGCTACTTCGTGATGGGAGAGAACCAATGGCATGATTCCAATTCGTGGCCGCCTTTCGCGAATGCCTTCTCCTTTTACTTGAGCGCTTATGGCAAGAGCGATTCGGCGGGGACCCTGTCGGCCAGGCCACCAAAGTCGGCGGAATCACCGAGTGGGTTTGTGTCTAACCCGGCTAATCCGGTGACGAATGTTTACGAAGATTCTGGAGGGCACGATTACCGGGAACTGGCAACGCGGAACGATGTTCTCATCTTCGACTCGGCGCCCCTGGCGCGGGATATGGAGGTCACCGGGCCGATCCGGGGGGAAGTCTATGTTTCCTGCGATTGTCGCGATACCGACCTCTGGGTGCGGCTGCTGGATGTTGCGCCGGATGGGACGGCGATCAACGTGATGGGGCCGGGACTGGACGTGCAGCGCGCCAGCTATCGCGATCTGAAGCGCGGGCGGCAATTGCTGGCCCCGGGTCGGGTTTACGAATTGCGGCTGAACAATCTCGTGACCAGCAATGTTTTCCTCGAAGGCCACCGCATCCGGGTGCAGATATCAGCGGCGTTCTTTCCCAATTTTTCGCGGAATCTACAGAGCGGCGAATTGGAAAACACTTCAGCAGGCATGAAGGTTGCGAAGATTTCCATCTATCACGACACACGTCGGCCATCGCGGATCGTTCTACCGGTCGTTCCCCGATGATGCGCCGCGTTTCTAAGGGAAGCACGCGGGAGGCAACTTTGCTTACGCAAAGCAGAATTGGTGTCTGGCTGGTTTTCCTATGCGCGGGGTTATCTGCGTACGGGCAGGAGCGCGAACCGGTTCTCAAGCAGGTCGAGGTTCCGCATCGCTATTACTACCGCGAGATGTACCTGCCACAGCTTACGACCGGACCAAACGGAGTGGCTTGGACACCGGATTCACAATCGCTGGTGTACTCCATGGCCGGGACTTTGTGGAAACAGAAACTCGGCACAGCCGCGGCCGAGCAATTAACCTCGGGGCCGGGCTACGACTATCAGCCAGACTGTTCGTCGGATGGACGATGGATCGTGTATTCCTCCTACGCCAAAGACGCTATGGAGTTGTGGATTCTCGATTTGCAGACCAGGCAGACACATCCGCTGACGTCGGGCGGCGCGGTGAATGTGGATCCGCGATTCTCACCGGATGGCAAGCGGATTGTTTTCGTTTCCACTTCTTATAAGGGACACTTCCACATCTTCCTGGGCGACTTCGTCAGTGGTGAGTTGAAAAACGTTCAGCGCCTGACGGGAGAAACCCGCAGCGATTTGCCACGCTTCTATTACAGCCAGATCGATCATGAGATCAGTCCGGCGTGGTCGCCGGATGGATCGGAAATTGTGTTCATTACCAACCGCGGGCACATCTCCGGCACCGGCGGCTTCTGGCGGATGAAGGCGGAACCAGGAGCGGAGGCCCGCGAAATTCATTACGAAGAGACTACATGGAGGGCGCATCCGGAGTTTTCGCCCGACGGAAAACGACTGGTATACGCCTCTTACCTCGGGCGGCAATGGCATCAACTGTGGGTGATGCCTGCGCAGGGTGGCGAGGTGTTTCCGATCTCTTATGGAGAGTTCGACAATACAAATCCCCGCTGGTCGCCGGACGGAAAGAACATCGCTTTTATTTCGAATCGTGACGGCAACACTTCGGTGTGGACTCAGCAAGCCGTGGGAGGTGCACAGACCGAGGTCGTGGCTCGCGAAAGGCGCTACCTCAAGCCGACTGGAACCCTATCCATTGAAGTGGTAGATCCGGCGGGCCATCCGGTTTCCGCCCGTATCTTCCTGACCGGCGAAGATGGCCGTGCCTACGCTCCCGACGACGCTCTGATGCATGCGGAGGACAATTTTGTCCGTGGAGAACAGGCGTTCGAAGCGCATTACTTTCACTCTTCCCGCAAGGCTGACGCAACAGTTCCTGTGGGACGCGTGGATCTGGTGGTCATGAAGGGCTTCGAATACCGTGTGGTCAGGAAGAGCATTCAGATAGCCGCCGGACAACATGCGTCCCTGACCGTGAAGCTGGAATCTCTGAATGTTCCTCGCAATCCGAACGGCGCGTGGGTAAGCGCGGACGTGCATTTACACATGAACTACGGCGGCTTGTACCGGAATACTCCGGAAAAGATGCTGGAGCAAATGTCGGCGGAGAATCTGCAGATCGCCGATGATCTGGTGGTGAACAAAGAACAACGAATTCCGGATATCGCCTACTTCAGCACCAGGCCGGATCCGGCGTCGACCGCGGCGAATGTGCTGGTGTATGGGCAGGAATTTCATACCAGCTACTGGGGCCATCTGGGACTGCTGGGGCTCGCGAACCATTTCCTGCTGCCGGGCTACGCGACCTATGGCAATACGGCGGCAGCCAGCATGTATCCTGACAACGCCGCCGTGGCGGATATGGCACATGAGCAACACGCGCTGGTCGGATATGCGCATCCCTTCGACTTCGCGCCCGATCCGTTCAATGATCCGTCGCTCACCCACGACGCTCCCGCCGACGCCGCCCTGGAATTGCCGGTAGATGTGGCTCTGGGCAAGGTGGATTACATCGAGGCGATGGGGTTCAGCGATCACAGGGCGACGAATGAAGTCTGGTACCGCCTGCTGAATTGCGGATTTCGTCTGCCGACTGCCTCTGGCACTGATGCCATGGCGAACTACGCTTCTCTGCGCGGTCCTGTAGGCCTGAACCGCGCCTATGCCGAGGTGCCGCTTGGACCGCTCAGCTTCCCACGGTGGCTGGATTCTTTGAAACAAGGACGAACCTTCGCCACCAACGCACCGCTACTGGGATTCACGCTTGGCGGCAAGCCACTCGGCGAAGAGTTGAAGCTGCCGCAGGGCAACAACCGCGTCAAGGTTGCGGCATGGATGCGTTCCATTGTGCCGGTGGATCATCTTGAGTTGATCTGCAATGGCAAGGTTGCGCGTGAATTTAAGCTCAATGCAGCGCGCGACTCGGCGGATGTAAACGAGACGATTCCCATCGATCAAAGCGGATGGTGTTTGCTGCGGGCGGCGAGCGAAAAGCCGGAGTTTCCGGTGCTGGATCTTTATCCTTATGCAACCACCAGTCCGATCTATGTGACGGTGACGGGCTCGCTCGTGCGACCTGCGGACGATGCCGAGTATTTCATCAAGTGGATTGACCGGCTGATTGCAGTTGCCAATGCCAACACCGATTGGAACACGGCGTCGGAGAAGTCAGAGGTGCTTGGCCGGCTTTCGCATGCGCGGATGGTCTATGTACAGCTGCAGCGGCCCGGACTTGGGAGCCCTCGGCCCTGAAGTTGGCTGCGGTTATGCGCAGCTGCGTTTTTTCTTTTCGGGTCCGGGCCGGGCGGGGACACCCGGCCTCCATCGTTATGAATGCCGCTAGAGTTGGGCGACGGACTGCTCGATCTCCAGCAGCGTTTTCTTGCGATCCATCCCCCAGCGATAGCCTCCCATGTCGCCGTCTTCGCGGATGACGCGATGGCATGGAATCACGACTGCCACGGGATTCGTAGCGCAGGCGCGGGCCACGGCACGTTGAGCAGTGGGTTTACCGATCGCCTTGGCCACCTGGCTATAGGAGCGCGTTTTGCCCAACGGAATCGACTGCAGATACGTCCATACTCTCCGTTGGAACGCGGTCGCTTGAATGTCGAGGGGAAGCTTCGCGCTCAGCTTGTGCCCGCGCATGCGCTCGAGCAACTGGTCTTTCCAGGGCCGGAGCGCCTCCTCGTCCCTTTTCCAGATGGCGAACGGGTATTCGCGCTTGAGGCCCTGCTGTAGTTCGTCGTCGGAATTGGCGAACTGGATCGCGCAGATTCCTTTGTCGGTGGCTGCAATCAGCATTCGGCCCAGCGGCGACGCGGTGAAGGTGTAGCGGATAGGCGCCGCAATCGCGCCGCGGCGATATTTATCCGGCGTCATCCCCAGATGTGATGCAGTACGCTCGTAGAGACGACTGCTCGAGCTGTAGCCGGCATCGTACATGGCCCGGGTTACGGAGTGCCCGGCGCGCAGGTTGCGCTTGAGCATCTCTACCCGGCAGGAATCGGCATAGGCTTTCGGCGTGATGCCCAGGATCGCCTTGAATGTGCGCTGCAGGTGAAACGGACTCTGGTGAAAAGCTGCGCCCAAATGTTGCAACGTGATGGGCTCGTCGAGATGCTGCTCGATGTAGCGGCAAATGGCCTTCACCGTGTCTGCCTGAGGGTTGCCCCTGCCAGACTTGGGACGGCAGCGCAGGCAAGCGCGGTAGCCGGCCTTTTCGGCCTCGTCCGGCTGGCTGAAAAAAGTCACATTCTCGCGCCGGGGCCGCCGCGACGGGCACGATGGCCGGCAGTACACGCCGGTCGACGATACGGCAAACACGAACCTGCCGTCCTGGCTGGCATCGCGTGCCATCACCGCCTGCCATTGTCCGCTCTGGTTGTTCCCCGCCATCTCGGTCGATTCGCTCAGATTGAGTATCGCATTGGCTGTCATGAGGACCAAGTTAGAACATGCCACCGACACGCGCTATCCAGATCTTGCGGTCAAAGCGTCTTCGCTGAGTTATGCTCTTGAATGCAGGCTGAAGACAGCGAGCGTGCCCGGATCGCATGGCATCACTCCTCTTATTATTTCTTATGATGAGTTCCACCCATTCCCAGGCGCAGTGTGGCGACACTCCAGCGGAGATCGTCGCCGAATCACTCGCCCGCGAAATTGCGCTTAACGCGGCCCATCCTGCCCCAGAATGGCAGCAAGCCACGCCGGTTCGTTTCTGTTCCGACTGGCAGGGACGAAATCCTGACCCTGGGCGGCAAACCGAAGTGCGGGCCTTGTGGACATCGCACACGCTCTACCTCCGGTTCGAGTGCCGATATCGGGAACTCTCTCTGTTCCCAGACTCTGATCCCAATGGGCGTCGCGATCACTTGTGGGACCGCGACGTGGCGGAAGCATTCCTGCAACCCGATCCCAGCGAACCTCGCGCTTATAAGGAATTCGAGGTTAGCCCCAATGGAATGTGGATTGATCTCAATATTTCGCCTGCGGGTGATACCGATCTGAAAAGCGGCCTGCAGCGTTCTGTTTCGCTGGATGAGAAGTCGCGTCGCTGGGCGGCAGAGCTGGCGATTCCGATGAGGTCTTTGACAGAGCGCTTTGACCCTGCGGCGACCTGGCGGGCAAATTTCTACCGTGTCGAAGGAAGCGCCGAGCCTCGTGCATACCTGGCGTGGCAGCCCACGCATTCCCGGCAGCCCAATTTTCACGTACCTGCAGTATTCGGGAAACTGCGCTTTGCAACTGCCTCGACCCGCTGACCGGATTCCTGTTTGCGCCGCGTCTCCTACTGTCGTACAGTGGTGGCGATTTCCCTGACAATTTCAGGCCACGGAGGCAACTCTGATGAAAAACCGTCCGCGCGTCGTCTTGATTGGATTATTAACTCTTTTCGCTGTCCTCCTCTCTGCGCAATCGAACCAACCGGGACTACTCACCGCCGACGAGTTGAAGAAGGTGGTGCCCCCGGCATTCTTTTTCGGCGGACAGTCCGCCACGGTGCAAATGCGGAATTCGGCCGGCATTCGCACGGGGGATGGGCATCTCGTACTGGCTGGCCTGGTGGACAATTCAGGTTATGCATCCGACGTCGCGGCCAAGTATCAGGGCTTCCTCATGACCGAGGTCAAGCTGAGCATCGAAGGGTCTGACTTGGCGCCGGGAGCGTACGGATTTGGTTTCACCAAAGAGGGCAAGTTCGTGGTCATGGATATCGGGAACCACGACGTCATTGGAGTGGCCGTCAAGACGGACGGTGATATGAAACGGCCCGTCCCACTCAGGATTGCCGCAGCAGATGGCGGATACCGGCTTTATGCGGGAAGAAAATGGGTGGGAGTTAAGACGCCATAGACTTTCAGTGCGGTAACGGCTGCAACGATCCCAGCACCATGGTGACGCCGGCACGTTTGCGCAATTCGCTGAGCAATGCCTGGGCGGCGTTCTGGTACGACTGATTGGGATCCGACTGGTCGGACCACACCGCGTTATAAATCACCTGCGTGGCTTCTTTCACATCCATGTGAAGCGCCGCTTCCATCTGATCGGCGCGCTGCTGCGTGCGGTCGTAACATGCCCGGCAGACTTCCGCGGGCTCAAGCGCTCCCTGATGATTAGTCTCGATGCTGCAGGAGAGGCTGGCCGCAGCGTTGGATTGCATGTGCTCGGCGTAGACCTGCAATTTGAACTCGCGAAGAAATTTTTCCCTCTCCTTCTCCAGGGTTGCGGTGTCGGGCACGGGCTCGTCGCCCGCCACGCCGGCCGGGGCGGTGGGAGACACACGCTCGGTGCCCTTGCAAATCGGACACACAATCAAGTCAGCAGCGAAGTAAGTCTTGCAGCGGGCGCAGGGCAGCCCATAACCGACGTTGCGGGCTGATTGCGTGTTCCTGGTTTCTGCCGCGGGAGGTGGGGAAAGGCTCTGCTTCTTTGCGACCTGGGTTGCGCGACCGGAATCCATAGTTGCTCCTGATCTGAAATACCCGGCTGAACGCCGAACATTTTGATTCTAGGGTGGGGCCGGGGTTCTGCCGACACACGGCAGTACATGCACCCACGCCAATTTCTCGCCTTCCCCCGCTTTGACCCATCACGGCATCGGCTGCGGCTTTTGCGAATTGCGGCGGCAGGCCATATCGGGGTTCACGAGCAAAGTGCTGCCCGCGTCTGCAGGCGCGCGGATCCGCCGCCGCCCGCCTCAGGACATCTCGCCAAAATAGAACGCCTGGTAACGTCCCGGTAGGTCACCGAAGTAACCGGGAAATGTTATATTTACTGATGCGGCAAGTCCGGAGTGATGGTCGAGAATCAGTCTGCGGCAGGTAAATCTGAAGTCCTGCAACTTTTTCCGCCAGCGAAGTGCGCGCCCAAGATTTCGGGAAACCATCAACGTCGTGCGCCAATTTATATCTCATTAGTTTCAGTAAAATTCACGCTTCCATGGAGGTCCTTGTGCGTCAGCGAATGACTTCGATTCTGCTGGTATTGATTGCCTTTGGTTCGGTCGCATTGCATGCCGATCAGATTGTTCTCAAGAACGGAGACCGGCTTACCGGTGCCGTCGTCAAGTCGGATGGCCAGTCGCTGGTCATGAAGACCGACCTTGCGGGAGACGTGACTGTGCCCTGGGACGCGGTGCAGGAACTTACTTCGTCGCAGCCATTGCATGTGGCGCTAAAAGATGGACAGACGGTGGTGGGGCCGGTCACCACCTCCGACGGAAATCTGGCGGTGGCAACTGCCGCCAAGGGCACGGTCAGCGCCCCCAGAGATTCCGTCACCGCCCTGCGGAGCGACGCGGAGGAGACCGCTTACCAGAAATCGCTGAATCCGGGGTTGATGGAAGGCTGGAACGGCGGCATCAACGTGGGATTCGCCTTGACCCGGGGCAACAGCGAAACCAAGAGTCTGGCGCTCGCTTTCACCGCGGACCGTAAGACCCTGCACGATCATATCGGTCTCTATACGAACTCGGTGTATGCCACCAATGACGCGCCGGGCGCAACCCCCAGCACTACTGCTAATGCCATTCAGGGAGGCGCGCGTTATGATCGGAACTTTACGAAACGGCTTTTTGGGTTCGGTAGCGCGGACTTTCAGACCGACGACCTGCAGAGTCTGGATCTGCGCTCGGTGTTCGGCGGCGGTCTCGGTCTCCACGTCGTCCAATCGGATAAAACCACGCTCGATCTGCTAGCTGGCATCAACTACACGCGGGAGAACTATACGGATCTGAAGCGAAATCTGGCGGCTGGAACCTTCGGCGAGGAACTGTTGCACAAGCTGGGAGCGTCGACCGTACTGACCGAGAAGCTTTACTTTTATCCGGATTTCAACGAAGCCGGCGAGTATCGGGCCACCTTTAATTTCGGAACCGTTACCAAGATCAGCAAGTGGCTGGGCTGGCAGAATGCCTTTGGCGATATCTACGTGACGAATCCTCCGGCAGGGAAACGCCAGAATGACATACTGCTAACCACCGGGCTGAACGTGTCGTTCACGCACTAGTTCTGAGGAGGCGCAAAGCGGGTTTCCGATTCAGGAACTGCCGATCAGAATTCCAGCAAGAAATACCAGCACCCCCCCCACCACCACTTGGAAGGCGGCAGAGAGGAACGGTGTGTCCATGAAGCGATGCCGTATGTAGCTGATGGTGCCGAGTTCGGCGAGGACGACAACGACCGAGATGATGAAGGCTACATGAAAATTCGGGATGAGGTACGGCAGAGTGTGGCCGAGGCCACCGGTGGCGGTCATCAGCCCGCTGGCCAGACCCCGCAACCAGGGCCGGCCGCGGCCGGTCAGAGAACCATCGTCGGAGAGGGCTTCGGCAAAGCCCATGGAGATTCCCGCTCCCACCGAAGCAGCCAGGCCCACAAGAAAGGTATCCGAGGTGCTCTTGGTGGCAAAGGCGGCGGCAAACAGGGGCGCCAGCGTGGAAACGGATCCGTCCATCAGACCAGCCAAGCCGGGCTGTACGATTTGCAGCAAGAACAAACGCCGTTGGGCCGTTTGTTCGGTCTCGCGCGCCGCAGGGGTCAGATGCTTCTCCTCCAGCGATTCTGCGGCAAGGTAGTGCCGGCGTTCGACCTCGGCCAGATCGCCCAGCAGCTTGCGAACTGAAGCATCGCTCACCCGCGAAACGGCGCGCTCGTAGAAGCGGCGGGTCTCAAGCTCCATTACTTCCACCTGCTTGCGAACCACACTGAGACCAAGCGGACGGACCAGCCAGATGGGGCGGCGCGGCACGAAACCTTTAACATCCTGCCGCCGGATCAGTGGAATATGCTCGCCGAAGCGCTGCCGGTAGATTTCAATCAAGCTGGTGCGATGCCCGGATTCCTCAGCCTGCATTTCCTCGAACATCTTCGCAGTGGCGGGATAGGTCTGGCGGAGCCCATCGGCAAAATCACCGTAAACACGGCTGTCCTCTTCTTCCAGGGAGATGGCAAGGGCCAGAATCTCCCTTTGGGATAAATCCTTGAAGTTCTTTGTCATAGTGATCTCGTCCGGGCCAACACTAGAGCGCTGCCAACCGTTTCGGCGGTAATATGCGACACGGCAACCGCAGCCAGTCAACCGCATCTCAAACAGGGTATGTGGATGACCGTGGTTGCACGATCGTCAGTTATAACACCTGGCGAAACAGCAAAGCGAGAGCCGGGAACGCGCGAGAACAGGAGGTTCATTCATGACAAACCCATTGCCCAATGCGCTGACACGCGATCCAGAAGATCGCCAGATCGATGAGAATAATGCGGATGAGCGGAAGGACAAGATGATGGACAAAACGATTGCGGATACATTTCCGGCCAGCGATCCACCGTCGTCTCTGCCCGATCCGGACGATGATTCTTTCGCAGCCTGACGCCGGCGACCCTTCCCGCAAAACAAAAATCCCACGGAAGCGGCGAGTGGTTTGCCGCCGCTTCCGTGGGTCTCCAGAGGCAGGAGAGAAGAACCAAGCTGTGAGTCTCAGACTTCGCACCCCCAAAGCACGGAGCCCGCGTCCTCACAACGCGCGTATTTCTGTCGGGCAGTCAGAAGCGGACTGCCTTCCCCCGCCACGGAGACTACCCCTGCGCTGTGTAAGAGTTGTCAGGGGTTTGTAAAAACTTGTCAATCGCGGACTCGGGGCTGTGACAGCTGGTCGCAACTCCGCCCCCCAGGAGGGTCCACCCTGCGCTCTGGCCAATCCTGTGGCACACTGTTTGGGAATGAACATCCTGGAATTCACCGCGCTGGTCGGGGCGGGCTCCTTTGCCGCAGGCCTGCTGGGAGCATTGACCGGCTTAGGCGGCGGGGTCGTGCTGGTCCCCCTGTTGACGCTATTTTTTAAGGTGGATATTCGTTATGCGATCGGGGCCTCCCTGGTTTCGGTGATCGCCACCTCCTCCGGGGCCGCGGCCGCTTACGTCAAGGAAGGGTTTTCCAATATCCGCATCGGAATGTTTCTGGAAATTGCTACCACGATCGGCGCTCTGCTCGGCGCTTTCCTGGCCACGGTTGTACCGACCACTGCCATCGGCTTCATTTTTGGTCTTACGCTTCTCTATTCGGCGTTTCTCTCCAGCCGGCAGCAGGCCGACTATTCGGTTGACGGGGGGCCTGATCCCCTGGCTACTCGGCTGAAAATGAACGGGAGTTATCCGTCTCTGAGCGGCCCCAGGGAATACTATGTGCGCAGAGTCCCCGCCGGCTTTGGCTTGATGTTCGGAGCGGGCACGCTCTCGGGCCTTCTGGGAATCGGGTCGGGGGCAGTCAAAGTTCTGGCTATGGATCACGCCATGAAGATCCCGTTCAAGGTTTCCACTACCACCAGCAACTTCATGATCGGTGTCACCGCCGCGGCCAGCGCAGGCATCTATCTCAATCGCGGGTATATCGATCCCGGCCTGGCGATGCCGGTCATGCTGGGTGTGCTGGCTGGATCACTGCTCGGCAGCCGAGTGCTTGCCCGCACCAAGACCAAGCATCTCCGATTGGTATTCGCGATAGTCATCCTGGTGTTGGGGCTGGAGATGATTTATCACGCGGTAAGTGGAAGACTCTAATATGTTCAGCAAAGCCGATTGGACCGATCAACGAGTCGAAATCATCATTGGCAACCTGCTGCGGCTGGGCGTTTCGCTCTCGGCGGCAGTGGTTTTGTTCGGCGCTTGTATTTACCTGGCCCGCCACGGAACTGCTCCAGTCAACTATCGGGTGTTCCGCGAAGCCCCCGCCGACCTGCGCCATACCTCTGGCATTGTGCGGGATGCGTTGGAGTTCGAAGGCCGGGGCTGGATCCAGCTGGGCCTCTTGCTCCTGATCGCGACACCGATCGTGCGCGTAGCCTTTGCCTCAGTCGCCTTTGCCTTAGAGAGAGACCGGATGTACGTGGTCTTTACCCTGATTGTGCTGGCCGTGCTGCTTTACAGTCTCACCGGAACTTCGTGATTCCAAATAGCTTGGCGTGATGAGGGAGGGTTTTCGGACCTGCCTGAGCCCTCAGATCGGGCGGCGGTTCCGGTTAAAGTCGCCTCACGTCTGGCCGATCTATCTCTCCGGCAGACAGCAATGTCGCTGCTCGATTACAGGGCCTGCCAAGGAGAAAGCAATGGCATTGGTAACGTGGGATCCGTCCTTTAGCGTAAAGGTCAATCGTTGCGACGAAGATCACAAGAAACTGTTTTCGCTGATCAACACCTTGCACGACGCGATGCTGACAGGAAAGGGGCAGGAAGTCGTCCAGAAGGTCGTCAAGGAACTCAGCGACTACACCAAGTATCATTTCTCCGCAGAGGAAGCGCTGATGGAGAAGACAAAGTATGCGACACTCAGCTCCCACCGCTTGCAGCATCAGGAATTTGTGAAGAAAGTTGGGCAATTTCAGCAGGATCTGGTGGCGGGGAAAATCGGGAATTCTGTTAGCGTCCTGGAATTTCTCAAGGACTGGCTCGCCAAGCACATCAAGCAGACCGACAAGATGTATTCGTCGCACATGAATGCCAACGGCGTGTCGTAATGCGCTGCGTTGGTCCTTAAGTCATTTTTGGGCAGCCGCTTCGTCTTTCAGGTAATTCGGGCTGAGCGTGCCTTTCTTCTTGGCGATCTCCAGAAGCGTGGGATAGAACTGCACAAAGGTAGTGTCGACGGCGGCGTGCTGTTCGTGACAGGAATAACAAGCCGCGCCGGTAGGAACCTGTTTTGCGGTGTTCCCCTCGTCAAAGCCAAAGAAGGCCCATTTCCCCGGAAAGCGTGAGGTATCGCGCACATGGACCTCACGCCCCATGAGTTCCGAAGTCTGAAAATGTCCAGCCTTGTTGATGGAGGCCTTATCGCCCGCCATCCGCACTTCCAGAACCAGCATGGTCTTGTCGGGCCACGTGCCGGTCTCCACGAACGCCTTGTAAGCCTCGGGATTCACGAAGACGTTGTCGAACATCGAATGTCCCATTCCAGACTGCGGGTTATAACTCATGTCAAGGCCTGAGGTCAGGTATACCCATTCCCGGTAGTTGGCCGGAAACACTAGCCTTCCGTCGTCCGTATAGACGGGCAGCGATGAGTGATTGTCGCCGACGACCGGCGCTTTCGCGTCCGACCCGTACTGTGCCGAAGCCAAGACTGACAAACAGAGCAGCAGCCATACGCGCATGAATGGGGTCTCCTTGAAATCGACTGCTGGCCAAGCTAACCGACACGCGAACGGTTCGTCTAGTACAAACACAACATCGGCTAACGGTGAGGGGTGCATGGCGAGAAACATGGCCGGGGAAACTTCGGCGCAAACCCTTGGCGGCGGCAGCTTTTACGGCTCGGTGCGGGGCCGACTGGAGCGCCACCACGCAATCTTTACTGACCTGCAGCATGCAAGCCCACGGCGTTTACCTTCGCATGCTCACGAACTGGCCTTCTTTGCTCTGCTTCTGGACGGAAGCTACGGCGAGCGCTACCGGCATCGAGACCTGCAATTCGGTCCATTTACCATCATGTTTCGGCCCGCTGGGATTCCTCACCAGGACGAGATCGGACCACGTGGCGTCAAGTTCTTCGAGATCGAGCTTCGCCCGGCATGGAAACAACGCATGGCGGATTGCTCCGGGCTGGAACTGCCACACGAGGAGTGCCGAGGCGGCGAAATGCTCTGGCTGGCCATGAAGCTGTATCGCGAGATGCATCGTCCGGAATCGGCGGTAGACCTGGTCGCCGAAAGCCTTTTGAGCGAGCTGATCGGTGCGACTTGCCGGCTGTCAGACGGCAAGTTCAAAGATGCTCCGGGTTGGTTAGGCGGAGTGGTCGAGAAACTGAAAACCGAATTTTGCACCCACCTGACGCTCGAGGAACTAGGGCAGGAAGCCGACGTGCATCCGGTGCACCTTTCGCGGGTGTTTCGCAGGTGCATCGGGGAAGGGGTGGGAGAATATGTGCGCCGGCTGCGCATCCGGAAAGCCTGCGAACAGATGCTGAGGCCCGCGGCCACCCTGGCAGACATCAGTTTTGGCCTGGGCTTCGCCGATCAGAGCCATTTCACCCGAGCCTTCCGAAGAATCACAGGGATGAGCCCCAGCGCGTTTCGGCGGATTATCCGGACTTGAAGTTTCTGGCGGGAAGGAAACCGGCTGGCAGCATGCCGGCGACTCTAGGACTTTGGTTTAGCCCTTAGGCCGGGAAGCGCGGACCGAATTGATGTGGTGGACAGGCGCCGGAGGTTTTCGCGAAGCTTGTCCAAGCCTCCCGAAGTGAACAATCCACCCGAGGCGTTTTTTCCATCTGCATCACTGAAACCGGCGCGTTCCATTGCTTTGGCCGCGGCGGAGAATCGCTTGGAGCTGACGTCATCCATATCCACGAAGCGGAAGGCCTGAGCGGCTGGCATTCCGTCGGCGCCGGTATGCATGAATTCGATCTGCGCCGTCACTTTTCCAAAAACCGTCTTCAGAACCATTTCCGCCTCGGTGCCGCGCGCAATCGGCCCCTTGGGAATAACCGTGGACCCTCCAGTGAGCGACAGACGCTTGATGACCCCCACGAACTTCTCTTCGTTCACAGTAAATAGTGCCCGCTCATTGTTGGGAACACGAATGCGAGGCGGTCGGGCAGACTTACCGTTCCTTGGAGGCTTTTCCGGCACTAGGAAAAGCATACAAGCACTCGCCCTAGTATCAATGTTACTTCGGTGTGGGGAAGTGGACGGTAGGCCGCTGGACCGGCTACACAGGACTAGTAGTGGGGATGGGCTCGCCCAGAGCCTAGAACGCCGCCATCGGAGTTATCCCCTTGCTTTCTACACATTCATAGGCTCGCCCGGCTTTCAAGCTCTTGTACTCCTCGGTTCGCCCGTTTGGCCACTGGATTACCACGCGATCCACGGTGTCCGCCTTCCCGACTCCAAACGTCGCCGGCAGCTCTGATTGGGACAGATAGCTCGATCCGCTCTTTATCATCCGGGACTGCACCGCCTCGCCGCGGTAGACGTGGACGACGCCACCGATCGCATCGCGGTTGGACTCGGTTCCGACCAAGCGGAAGCGGATGGCCTTGTTACCCGCGAGTTGATCATTGCGATAAAGGTGCACCGTGCCGTGGTTGGTGGTCATGAGGAGATCGGCGTCGCCATCCCGATCAAAGTCGCCGACCGCCAGCCCGCGGCCGACTTTAGGCTGCCGAAAATCTTCGCCTACTTCAGCGGAGGCATCGCGAAACTTTCCCTGCCCTTCGTTGAGAAACAATTGTGGCGGTTGAGCATAGCCGACGTTGCCCCGGATATTTCTTACGGTTTCATCGATATGACCGTTGGCCACGGCCAGATCGAGCATGCCGTCGAGATCGGCATCGAGGAACACGCACCCGAAGCCGAGACTTTCTTTCGACGCCAGGCCGACTCCGGCCTTGGTCGCGATGTCCTCGTAGGACCCGTTTCCAAGGGCACGATAGAGGCCGATCATTTCGTTGTCGAAGTTGGTGATGGCCACTCCGGGACGTCCGGAATTCTCGAAGTCGGCAGCGTCGATGCCCATTCCAGCGCGCGCCTTGCCGTCGGCGCTAAAGGCTATGCCCGCCTCCACCGCGATGTCCTTAAAGGTACCGTTGCGCTGATTACGGTACAGCTTGTTCGGCTGGGTGTCGTTCGCCACCAGAAGATCGGCCCAGCCGTCCTGATCGCAATCGAGGATGGTCACGCCGAGAGACTTCGAACTGCTGTCGAAGATTCCGCAGGTGGCGGTAACGTCTTCGAACGTGCCGTTGCCGCGATTGTGAAACAGCCAGCAGGTCTCGCCGCGATACGCCTCCGGCGTGCAGTAGGACTTGCTCTTGCCGTCAAGGCTACAGAAAACGTCGCGTTCCGGCGACCACTTCACGTAGTTGCAAACAAAAAGGTCGAGCCGTCCATCGCGGTCAAAGTCGACCCAGGCCGCCGACGTGCTGAAGCCGATCCGCTTGCCCAATCCGCTCGCCTCGGTAACCTCGACGAATGTGCCCTTGCCGGTGTTCCGGAACAGGCGATTCTGTCCTACGCACGTGATCAGAACGTCGGGAAAGCCGTCATTGTTGTAGTCGCCCACCGCGACTCCCATGCCGTACATCTCTACATCCAAGCCGGCCCGGCTGGTCACATCGCTAAACGTACCGTTGCGGTTGTTGCGATAGAGGTGCAAGGTGGAGCGCTGGTGCTTGTGGCCGGGCCAGTCCATGCCGTTCACCAGCAGAATGTCCTGCCAGCCGTCGGCATCGTAATCCAGAAAGGCACAGCCGGGCCCGAGTGTCTCCGGGAGCAGCTTTCCCCCAAATGCGCCGTTGTTGTGCTCGAACTGAATGCCGGCCTGGCGGGTGACATTCGTTAGACGAAACCCTGGAGAAGTGTTTTGGGGTGCGAGGGTCCAGGCCAGGTCCAGACCGAAGCCGCTGGCGGTGGCCAGCGCCATTCCCTGAAGAAAGAAGCGCCGATTCACGGTAAGTTCACCAGCCCGTTGCGAATGGCATAGACGACTAACTCGGCAGTCTTGTGAATGCCCAGTGCGTCCATAATGTTGGCGCGGTGTACAGACACGGTATTGGCGCTCAGTTGGAGTTGTTCGGCAATCTCGCGGTTTGACTTGCCGTCGACGATCAGTTGCAGAATCTCAAGCTCGCGCATGGTCAATCCATGTTCTCTTTCGCCCTTGAGCTTGGCAGGAGGAGCCAATTGCGAATCCAGTACGATCTCGCCGGCCGCCAGCCGCCGGATCGCCGACAGCAGTTCGATATCCACGGCACTCTTCAGGATGTAGCCTCGGGCACCGGCTTCGATCGCGCGGCGGACCAGAGTCTCCTCCGAATGCATGCTCAGCATGAGGACAAGGGTGTCCGGCGACTGCTGCAGAATGCTCCTGGTGGCCGCCAAACCGCTCAACCCCGGCAGCGCGCAATCCATCACGACAACCCGGGGCTGCAATTGCTTAGCCAGTTTGACCGCCGCTTCGCCGTCGCCGGCTTCGCCGACTACAGCGATGTCCGCCGCGTCTTCAAGGATGCGACGGAAACCGCGCCGAACCAGGCTATGGTCGTCGACCAGCAAAACCGTTATATCGTCAGGCGGCATTGATCTCTTTCCTCGGCACGGTTAGCTGAACCAGGGTGCCTCCCTGGTCCGGACGTGTGAACTCGATCCTGCCCCTCACCAGTTCGGCACGCTCATGCATCGCCACCAGTCCGATGCCGCGCGGGGCGGAGAGTATGGAAAACCCTTTTCCGTGATCCTCGACTTCGAGCAGGAGATTCTCGGCCAGGAAAGTAAGCCGCACCCAGGCTTCGTTCGCGCCGGAGTGGCGGGCAACATTGCTCAGCGCTTCCTGCAACACGCGATAAATATGAATGCTGAGATTACCATTCACCGCCCAGGACGTTCCCGATTTTTGGTACCGGATGACTAATCCGGTTTGCCGTTCCACCTGCGGTATGTACCAGTCAATGGTGCTCTCCAGTCCCAGCTCTTCCAACATGACCGGATGCAGTGCCTGCGACAAACTGCGCACACTTTCGAGGGTTCTTTGCACAATCTCGCACACTTCCCGGAGATCGGCCCGCAGCAGCGATCCTTCCGGAGCATGATTTCCAGCGCGGCTCAGCATGGAGCCGATGGCGGTGAGAATTTGCCCAAATTCGTCGTGGAGGTCGCGCGAAATCTGCACCAGCGTGGACTCCTGCGTGGAAATTAGCGTCTGCGCCAGATCCCGTCGCTGCTCCGATAAAGATGCCAGTTCCGCAAATAGCAAGCGGGTAGAACGCATTACATAAAAACTGGTGGCCAGGATCGCGGTAAGGATCGCGGCCAGGAACATGTACAGTTGGCGTTGGACACGGTCATAGATACGGGCCACATCGGCCGCGGCCTGCTCTTCGCTTTCGTTGTTCTCCACCAGCAATCGGGCAACGGATGTACTCAGTGCGGCTTGCCGCGCCTGGAGGGTCAGGCGTATTTGTGCGCGCGCATCCTCTTCTTTGCCTCCCCGCGCCAGGGCAAGCGTGTGGCCTACGGCATCCCAAAACTGCGCCAGGGAACTCCGCAGGAATTCCCTTTGCTCCGGCGTCCGGCGAGCCACCGCAAACTGCTCTTCCAGTCGCATGGCGTTGTCGAGGTCGGTGCGGATTCTCTCGAATTGCGCCGACCATGCGGTCAGCGGATAGTGCTCGTCGTTATCGAGCATGTCGCGCATGGCCAGGGCTAGCGCATTCAAGTCGCCTTGAATGCGCAAAAGTTGCAGCGAATCCTTGCGGTTGCGGCCAGAAGTTTCAGTCTGAAGCCTCCGCAGACCGGAAATCTGCAGCGTGGTGTAGTAGGAATACGCGAGCACCGCCATCACCGTGATCGCCAAGCCGATCATAAGCCCAGGCAACGGGGAATGGCCGGGTTGGCGGGCTCGGGGCACGGGTCAAGCATACAACTCTCTGGGTCGGCCCTTGAGTCCAGGCCCTGTCGGGAGCGCCGGAAGCCTGACTGCGGGCGTCGATAGTAGATGATCTCGTTCTCGTCCCTAGATAGGGAAACAAGGCTCTATACGGAGCGTCGAGATGCCAGTAGAATTCCGCGCCGGGGTGCAAGGGGCTGCACCCGGTCCCGCCGCCACAAGCAAGAAACCCCAAACCAACCATTAAAGAGGATTAAACATGAAGGCTTTGAGAACACTTGCAGTCTTGCTGGTCGCGATGCTGGTCTTGGCCGGCCTCGCCAGCGCCCAGAAGTGGACACCTTTGACTCACCAACCGACCTTTCAAAGTGATACCGCCC